>Ga0210040_10010461_pt1 | contig 10631 bp, 9 predicted proteins | sample CryGeyCG12114_NA_FD_185462 | JGI IMG/M metagenome (GOLD analysis project Ga0210040, IMG submission 185462) | Groundwater microbial communities from aquifer - Crystal Geyser CG19_WC_8/21/14_NA (SPAdes) (version 2) | ecosystem: Environmental > Aquatic > Deep subsurface > Groundwater | place: USA...
TCATTTTCTCAGTTTAAAAAAATTATTTGAAAAAATTATTTGTTTACATTTTGTTGACAACGAAACATCCAATGCCAAATAACCTACCGAAAAAAAAATTCCATTTTTTTCTGAAATGAACTATAATACTAATAGTATGCATTGATTCAATGGAATATGGAATCGACCCATCAGTTTTGCATTGCTTTTAGAATGTGAGGAATGTAACTTTTTAGTGCGCAATATTATGAACTTAGACATTATTCAACGATACTGAAAGGAAAAAACTTTTTAATGCTCTCGAATGTAACGTGAAAAAATCTCAATGCTTTCGAGTGTAAAATGTCAGCAAAAAATTACTCAGTGCCTTAGAATCCAAAAGCAGAAATTTTTTAATGCTGTATGCTGTAGAATCCTAAATTAAACATTTTTAGCAATTTTATACTGTCGAAGAAAAAATATTTTAATGCTTTAGAGCCCAAATTTTATTAAAATTTCCTCCAAACCATGTATTATGCTCATAAAATTTTTTAAATCACATCACGCATGAGAATTAAAACACAGCCATCCCAATTAACAAGACTCCATATACCCGAAAAATTGCGGTAAGACCTAGATTCCTTTGCCAAACCTGTGAATTCATGACGCGCACTCAAAAACCTGTTTTATAGCATTCACCCTGACAAAATAAATATGTAGGAAGTGTTTTCTAATACCCTACTACTGCAAACACACACAAAAATGCACAAATTCGTTTTGCTTGACCCTATAGTTAGTTAGTTAGTTAGTCACATGAAAAGCTTGTCTCAAACTGCAGTTCATACACCTTCCACATGAAACCGTTATTTGCCAGTCTACAATCAAACAACTCTACATAGTGCGCTAAAAATTTTGTGCATCACTCCAAAAACTATGTAAATTCCCCGGAATTTCTTTGCCCAACAAAGCGGTATAGTACATTCTATGGTGCCAAATTGACATGGCCACTATTTCAAATGTGTGACACAAATTGGTTGAAGCGATAATTTTTTTAGATTTAGTTATAGTTAGTTAGTTAGTTACAAAGTGGATATGATGAATACCACCGTGAGTAAACCAGGAATAGTAGTGGTATGGTGGATTTTAGTGCTATTTTCATCACCAGTGTTTTCCGGCCCATCAAAGTTACCATGTGGGGCCCAACCATTGATTTCTGTTCATACGAGAGGGTCAAAAAGACCCCCATTTTTTGTTACTAGTGAAACTCAACATGTTCTTTTGTCGGATGTGGCGAGATATTATGTTTCTTGTCGGGGGACCAATAACATCGAATGGGATTACAGTGGGCCTGGTGTAGGTGGAAAATTTGCAAAATTCTAACCCGCTTCTTAAAAATACTTGACATTTTAAACCAAAAATGCAAAAAAGTAAATAAAAAACGTGTTTCGAATGTTTTTTGAATGCGTAGAATTGGAAAAAGGACAATGGAATAACTTTGATGCGTTAAATGTTTAATTTTGGCGTTTTTTTAGTGTAAAACCCGAAAAATACAGTATTTCACTTATTTTTGTTTTTATTTTTAGATGCCCTCAAAAGTAAAAGAAAAAACTACAGTGGAGATTCGTAAAGATGGAGATGGAGCATTCTATTGCATGACATCTCATCTCTCCTTCTATCCCAGACAATCAAATTTTGATCTCACAAAACATACAGGGACGTACACATGCCGTGAGATTGCAAACGCTTCAAATTCTCAGTCTGTTCACATTTTCATTACGAGTGAGTTGCATTGAAAGTTTAAATAAGCCATGAATTAATTAAACTGATCTATATTTGATTTGAAAAATTTTTTGTACGAATTGCACTTTTTTCCATAAATGTAGGAAAAAACACACCCATATTTCTGAGAAGTCGACAACACTTAAAACTGCCTTTGAGCCAGCAAAACGTGACCGCAAATGATTCCGCATTCTATATCCCGTGTCCAGTATCAAATCCAACCGTAAAAGTATCATTGCTGATCAAACGAGAGAATAAACAAAAGAAAAAGGTTCGTTCCATTTCTTCATTATAAAATATTTCAAACTACATTTTTCCCACCCTTTTTTCTTTGTCTCAGGAATTTCTCCCGCTAACAGACAAAGATCAACAGTTGGTCTCATTCGATCCAAAATATGGATTCCGTGTGAATGTTAGTTCCAACAATTTGGATACACTGGAATCATTCCATGGGGAATACAAATGTACCGGCAAATTTTCCACGAGAGGGAATACCATGGAAGATTTCGTATTAGTGGATTTGATGAAGCCACCCGGTATGTGGTTTCGTTTCGTCAGCATCCAATTGTATGCCCATGACAGATTAGATACAGTTTTTATCCTTTTCTGGCTTATGTGGTCTGGTTTTGTCATATCCTTGCATCTATTACACACAATAAGGGGCATGACAGATGGTTGACAGTTTCTATCCTTTTCTAATACAGCCTTTCAAGTCTACCCCAACACAGAAGAAGTGTACGCCTGGAACTCGTTGAATCTCACCTGTGTAGCAAATGAGCCAGTGATTTTAAAAGAAATATTGCCTCCCCGCAGCGCCTCTTATCCCTACTTTTACGACGAACTTGGTCTCCCATTAGATGATGACTATTACTATTCTACGGGATATGATCCGGGACGTGATGAAGACAACATTTTGGCAGCAGCTGACGAGCAAACAAAAGAAAATAATTTTGTGGCCAATTTCTTTGAACCGCATCCAATTCCAGGAGCATTCGGGGAAGTTCAATGTTTGACTGAAAAGGGGAAAAAGTTGATCCATTCGTGGAAATATCACGTAATTGGTAAGCTATGCTGCTTATATGCACAAAATGGGACAAAGTTATGTGTATCAAAATACAATAAATTTGAAACTGTTTACATAATATGTTACTTATTAGGCCGCCGGCAATTTAAGCTTTCGGGTCCACAGTATGATCAGCAAGATCAATCTTTCACATGCATTGGGAGATCGGGGCAACCTGGCCAAGTTTCATATGTTAACTGCAACACTCCGAATGAATGTCGCATCAACAAAGCGTGTCTACTCAAAGTAAGTGAAATGTAAGCTGTCTCAAAAAAGTAATGCAAAATCGATGGTAAGATAGTATAAGAACTCAAAAAGCTTGGATGATTGATCCCACTATACGATTCGAGACGTGTAAGGACCAAGGAGCAAAAGTTCAACAAGAAAAAGACGACATATACAGACCATGCATCCCACATCTAAAATTACAATATAATCTGAAAGATATCGAAATTATTGGAGTGCTAATAGGATCTAGAGGAACCATCTTCAAAGAATTTGAAAGTTTTAGAAAGAAGTTCGACTTTTCATTAGAGCTTCGAGATAATATCATATTACATACTATTAAATCGTCTATTCGTATATTGAATAGCCACTTATATTCTCCGGGATTATCATTATAAAACAAAAAAGTTCACATTATAAAAATCATATAAATATGTACTGAGTCCATTTGGGCTACCATTGGTGAATGGCAGTGACGAATAAACGTTGTTTCTCTCTTACTCATATAGTCAAATACACTCCAGTAGACTTGCTCACTCGCCCTATCAATAATTAATTTCAGTAAGACAGACTAGGCGAGACTGACTTTAAACCAGCAGATATGGGAAAAATAATACTAGCAGTTGTAAGTTACAACTTGTAACTAGGGATGAAAATAATACTTTATTTTGCCACAGGTTGACAATTGTCGAGGATATTCTGTCAAGACAAAAGCCTTGTGTAATCGGAAAACGAAATTCTGTGGAAAGCTGCTTATACAAGAGGGATCCGGCCTTTTTAGATGTGTAGCAGATGGAGGTGTTGATGAAATATTATCTTTTACTGATGAAGTCAATTTGCTCTCCAATTCAAACTCACTAGTGAACCAAACTGAGCCGGCTCCTTTCACTTTGTGTAAGTTGGTTGAATGACCGTGATAGTTAAGCAACGCCAAGATATAGAATAGATTTTGTAGAAGGTACGGCAGATCAAGCTGCTCAGCAATGGCAACGATGAAATCCGATTACACATCCTGCAAAATTTTTGAATTTTCCAAGTTAATTTGCTGATTAAAAGTTGAATTTACCGATTGTTGAAACAAATCTTTGTTATTGAAAACGGAAGTTTTTTGTCTAAAATACCTCTTATAGATGATAAGTATGGTTATTGCGGCAGTAAATTCGCATTCTTATACCTTTTTCTGACTCCATTGACAAAAAACGTGAATTTACACGAATAAATACTCACAGAATGTACATTGGGAAGTTTTACAGCCTAAAAATAAATTTGCAACGACGAAAAAATTTTAATTGATCATTTAATCTAACCCATAGAAGTAGATTACTATATAACAAACCTTTCAAAAATTGAATTGAGTCACTGCTGAATTCCTATGCTTCGAATTGGGAGACAACATAGTTTGTTAATCAACTTTTGCAAATTGCTAGCCGGTCTGCCGCCCACTGAGTTAATAGTCAAACTAAACTACTACCCTTAATGAATTAAAAAGTAACTTTTTTCATGTTACATAGCAGGATTTGTTTGATAACCTTGTGCTTTAGAAAGCAAAATTAAATTGTAACACAAAATGCCTCAATTGAGTTTACTAATTATTATTTTTTTAAAACTTTTTTTATTCACTAAAAATTTGAATATTGTAAGTTCCAAACCTTCCAGTCAACAAAAATACCCAAATTATAGTTGGGAACTCTCTATTTCGATTTGATTAACATATACCGATTATAACAAAGTTTGAGTTGTGTCCTTAAATAAACTAATTAGCTGCTCACTAATCATTTGTTTCTCTTAGCCTTGGGATTTGAGACACTAAAGCCATCACAAACTGCAAGTCTCTCTCTCACCTCTAAACAAGGAGCCAAGAATCCAATTATGGAAGGAGATTCTATAGCCATCACACTAGAATGGGGATTCTACTTCTTCGTGGAACCTATTCAGTGGGCTATTGGCTTTCAAAATGGTACTTGGGTCCACACAGGTAAGCCATAGTTTCCAATTACTGCTGGCTGATATGAACTTAATTGGAAAACAATATGCATGCACGCAAGCCCTATTTTCGCAATAATATTCCCTTTTCAACATTACGTGTCATTTAACCTTGACTTGCATTTGATTCGAACTAGTTCCTGTTAAAGAGAAAACAGAAAAACAGACAGAATTCCATCGATTAACGAAAGCAATTATTAGATTGCCAGTCAGAAGTCATGTTTTAGAAAACGATAATGTGTCAAATGTCTCGTCAATTAATGCAATCAATGCATTGATTCCGTTGCGAAGTTCCAATGAGCCCAGTTGGAAAACAATTGTTTTGCCCATCTCTGTTTTCAAAAGGCGGGAAGGTAAGATTTTCAAATTTAAATAACAGTCCATAAGCAGCGTTTTGTATATTTAATTGAACGTTTAATTCTAGTTACAACAACAACTGTGAAACCGGTAGAGAAAACTGAAATTACTCCTGACTCCGAAACAGTGGATTCCAAACCACAACGTACAATGGAATCCAGAGTTCCTATGGCCAGAATTGAAACCGGATCGGAAAATGAAGGAAAATTGATGATTCAAAATTCTAGTGGATTAGAAGAAGTTAATGATTCAAAAGATCTTCTCAATGCGAACGAAGTAACTGAGCGAACAAATGAAAATAAAAGCGAAGTCGATAATAATGTCGAGGATTTGACTACTTTAAGTCCCGAAAGCTAAAGTTTTAAATGTATAAAAATGTAAAATACAAATCGTTGGTTGTAGGCAGATGGTGTAGTTATAAATGCCTAAGAAAGAAAAATAAATATTAACTAGAATCCTGTCTCCTAAACCTGCTTTTTTATCATTACCCTAACTTTTTGTTTTTGCGAACAAATAACATTATTTTTCGTAAACAAAGTTTAGCCAACGTGCTTAACGAAAACTTTCTACGCTAAAATCTTGGCAGTTTCCTTGGATAAACTGAGACGCTTTATCACCCAGTCAGGCTAGTATTATTTACTTGGGGGATTTCTGGAGAAAATTCAATTTACTTACAAAGTTGAGCAACAAGTTTCTTCTCCAGTTCTGTATATTTCAAGCGAAAAGGAATGCACTTTCCACCTGGCTGTGTATGTGAGCTAGCTAAAGCATCAGTTCCTTACGGATTCTGCCGATTTGTATAATGTGCCCATTGCGCCACATATTTAGCAATATTTTTGCTGCCCTGTTTCAGTCTTCAAATCACTCTCATTGGGTACGGTTGTACGTCCATTGCATCTGAAGTTTGAGTTACACTTTATTTTAAATCAGCATACATAAATAAGGGATAAAAACTACAACAAATTGAAGAATATAAATGTGCAAGTTGATCCAATTTGTGAGGAGGTAAATCTTTGTATTCAATATTGTAGTCCATGTAACCCGAATATGTATTGCATTTGAATAAGGGAGAATAACGTTGAAACGGAAAAATATATTGCAGTTTCGTATCATTAGTTAGCATTGTTTACGTTCAAAAGAAAAGGGCAGTTTTTTTAAAGATCCAATTAGGTGGACAAAAAACCTTTCAGCGGACACAAAGAACAGTTAGATTAAAGTTACTCAAATTTCAAACTAAACCTAGCCAACTTTTTGTAGGTTTGATAATGATTACCCCAAAAATTCTGAAAAAAATCAAAAGAAAGATTGAACTAAATGTTATTATATAAAATTGAGAAAACATATTAAGAAAGTTGTCTGCTATTAAAATAAGACTGGCATTTACTTATTTAACAATATCACTTGGTAACTTTTCGGTCGGTTATTAAATTAAAAGTTTCCAAGAAAAGAAGTTGTTCAATCTAAATGTGCATAATCCATTAATTATGAATTTAGTTGTAATTCTCTTCTTTTTTGCTGCGTTTGCCTAAATTCGACTTTCTAGGAAATGAAAAACAGATTACTGTTGGATGGAAATTAAGTGCTAATTAGCAAGAACCTGGAAAAATGAACTAACGATGAATGTTTCCATACCTGATGAACTGAATTCTACCGTGTATGGAGTCCCGACTTTCAACGTGCTGCTAACAAATCCTCTAATTGTTACAATTTCCATTTTCTCAGCCATCGGCAATTCTGTACTTGTTTTTGTTATCTTGTTCTCCTCTCAGTTTTGCAAGTAATGCTCCCTGCACTCTAATTTTAAGTACGTTAAATGATATTTGCTTAAATGTTTTTTTTGTTCTTTTTAGGCACAACAATTATTTAATTGCCAATCTAGCATTTAGTTCTTTACTTTTCATCATTACAACAACTTCTCGGTATTTGGAAGATGGAGTCTATTTGTGGCCCTTTAGTGACGCCTTGTGTGCTACATTGGGTGCACTTAGAAGTAAGCGTTTGATTAAAAAAGTTATTTAAAACATTTTTACATTTCCGGTTGGCTAGAGATAAAAAAGCAAAAACTATAATGTATCCCTTTGCATTTACATTTTTAAAGAAGCTTTGTATAATTTTCATCGTCGTATGTTTTCAAAATTCAGCATTTTTTTTAGCTATTGATGTTTCTGGTTAGTCAGTTAACTGAGTTCCACTTCCAGAGCTTGTATATTTTTTAGTAGTTTTAATAATGTTTTTAGATTAACCAATTTTGATACTATTTTCAAAAAAACCCAGATTTTTAGTTAATTTAAATTTCTATTTTGTTAATCATTTAACGTTCAGGAGTACCCTTAGCTGTGGCAGCATTAACAACCATGGCCCTATCAATTGATCGAAGTCAGGTTGCCAGATATCCGTTGTGTACTTCTAGTAAAGCATACGTTTTAAAAACCGTGGCTCTAACCTGGATTGTTTCCGCGGTCACTGTACTCCCTTTGGCTTTTACTCGAAAATTCGATCCATATTCTCCCACAATGCATCAGTGCACAAAGGTAAATACAATTTCCTTGTTGGTTACTTTTAAATTTAAATACTAACTATTCCGGACTTCAAAGACAAATAAGCTCACACATAATGTTTGTCCTACCAGGTTCCCATTTTTGGCAGCTCCGTATTAAGTTTAATCTATGGAATCATCTATCTTCTTGTGATGCACATTATTCCCGCCATAATCTTAATTAGAGGTATGTTAATTGCTTGGACGAAGTTACAAACAATATTTCCCAGCTCGACTCTTGGCATTTGACAGTATGAAAATATTTTGCAGAGTTTGTCAAGACACATAGTAAGATGCGATTTTTAAAGTCCTCTTGTGTAAGTGCAGTTTAATCAAGTGTTTCCATTATTATCAATTTTATGTATAAGAATTTGTCTTTGTGTGCTTTAGACGGATGCCAAAAGTGTTGACCACGTGACAGATGGGAGACTCCGACTTCTTCGGAATTCCTGTATTTTCACCGTCATATTCCTAACATGTTGGCTACCATACGGAGTGTTCCAATTCCCGTATGATTTGCCTTCAGATATTATTCCAGAGCTGGTGCAGTGTTACATCACATTTTACTTTAATTTTGTTCGACAAATTGCATATGCTCAACTTTGTCTCAATCCTGTTATCTTCTTCATCCTGAGTTATGATTTGCGCAAGTATTTGAACTTTTGTTAAAAACTGACTACAATAACAACTACAACTAATGCTTGACAATGTTATTTTTCCCCTAGATAAAAAAAATAACAAACGCATGTTTTATTTTACACAGTTTCCTATATTATCTTACTTTTCCTTAACGAACTCTCAACAGTAACAAAAAAGTTTCTCAACATCCATATTTTTTTCTACATGGTAAAAACAATAACCCAAAAGTTCATATTATCTATTCACATTTGAAGAATAGACTTTGTTCTAAATTCAATAGTATCTACTTTTTTGAGATTGTTGTGATTTTTGGTGGTATGAAGAAAACTGATGTGCCTGCTGGGGATCACTCTTTGGGTACAGTTCGTACTGAGGCTGAGGGTTGCTATGATGGCCGTGGTATTTAGACTGCTGATGTCCATGGTGACCGCCATGATGCCCTTTCCCTTTGTCTACGTGATTGTAATCCCAGTAGTGCTGTCAAGAATATGGAAAAACATGTTGTTTACTGCCCACTTAGTTTCTATAACTATACAAGTTAGTTAGTTAGTTAGTTAGAAGTAACGAAATTACTTGCTGACGTACTAGATGCTATATATAACAGGTTAAAAAAACAAGAGTGTATTATTCTCAGTATGCTACTCACCTCTCCATAGCCACCTTTTTTGTCGGCCCATTTGACTTTTGTTCGAAACTTCCAGTTATGAGCTTGTTCATGTCTGAAAAAATGTAATTACAGGCTATGATTAAATTACATAGGAGCAAAAATAGTACAGCTCTTAAACTTAAGGTCTCAGTTTGTTTTAGTTACATTGGTTACTGATGGAAGCAACTTTTGTGGCAATAAGTTTTCCTAAAAATAATATCAAGTTTTTTTTCCACCCACGTTAGTTAGATTCAATATGGCTGAAAATCATCCAGATTATTACCTTGAAATATGATGGTATGGATTTCCTCTGTGGTATCCAAATTCATACTGACCCCATGCTGGCACGTTTTGATATTGATAATATCCTTTTTGGTGACCACAATTCACTACAGCTATTACGACTAGACACATAGCTAAAAACAAAGAAAATCTAAAATTGTAACTCATTTTGAATAGCCTAGTTAGTTAGTCAGTAACTAACATGTATGTAATGAAGGAACTCAAGTTTGAAGCGATACTAAAATCTGGTTGATTGGGATGAGCAGCGTATTTATAAGAAAAAGGGAAAATAGAAAATCCTGGTTGATGTACATGGTAGAGATGATTTTGTATAAAAAAGTACAATCTCATCATGAGGATAATAATATATTGTTATTCTGGTCTTCCTCTAAAAATTACTGCTCATATTAACCAGCCATGCGTAGTTTTCGTTTTCTAATGTAGTTAGTTAGTTTCAACTTAGCTAACTAAAAGTAAAGCTAAGAATCTTGAAATTTTTGCTCCCCTATGTAAATAGCTAATATACTTAAAATACATTTTACACGTTCCTTTTAATTCGAGCATTGGTAAATATTTTCATGATGCTAGGAGTAAATATTAATTTTCAGGAACGATTCCAATAAACTTGAAAATGTCATTTTTCAAATTACACAATCTGTTCTCATGTTTCATTGCAATAAACACAAAACCCGTAATATCTATCTAGAAAATCAAACTCTCAATAGCCCCAATATATTTTTTTCTACTACTATAAAATTTTTATACTAAATGTTTTATAAATATTACGTCCAACCGCAAAAACTAACTAAGCCATAAAAAGACAATTTAGAAACCAAGTAGCATCAAACTAGATAGTCAAAATCATAAAGGCAAAAGAGAAAAGGAAAGTTCAAATAAAAAAGTTAGTTTGTTGCACAAACGATATGATTCTATTATGCACACAAATGCTATGTAAATACTAACAAGCATTCTGGTGCACTGGGCTACTTACTTACTATAGCAATTTCGCATCAAAACTGATTGTATCATTAATCCCTCTTCACCATACACTTGTTTCCATCATGTGTACAAAGAGGAACTGACGATTGAAAACAAGCCATTAAAATGATCATCTCATTTTAATGAGTGTATGTAGCTACAGGTAAGTTAGTGTAGCAGCAAAA
>Ga0210040_10010462_pt1 | contig 10631 bp, 2 predicted proteins | sample CryGeyCG12114_NA_FD_185462 | JGI IMG/M metagenome (GOLD analysis project Ga0210040, IMG submission 185462) | Groundwater microbial communities from aquifer - Crystal Geyser CG19_WC_8/21/14_NA (SPAdes) (version 2) | ecosystem: Environmental > Aquatic > Deep subsurface > Groundwater | place: USA...
AAGTATACTTTAGTATAAAAAGTTTAAAGTAACTTTAAGTTATAATAGCTTATTAGTTTACTAGTTAATTTTAAACTATAAAAGTCTTTAAAAATTATATAGTAGTAAGTACTTATAAGTCTTTATAAAGACTTATAAAAATAACTATTTAAATAAATACTATAGTTCTTATAAAGTAAAAGTATTTTAATTATTATATAAGCTACTTATTACTTTAACTTTTTTTTTTTTAGTATAAACTAGAACTTATAGACTAATATAATAATAATAATAATAAATAATAATATATAGTCTTATTAGAGACGCTTTAGATTAGATAGTTAAATAAGTTAAAAGTATATTACTAAAAACTTACTATAGAGAGAGAGCTTTATAGAAGGCTCTTAAACTTAAGGTTTAGAGTATACTAAGGCGCTAAGCCTACTAGCGCTAGGCGCTAGCTACTAGCGCTACACTAGTAAAAATATTAAAATAAGTATTTATAATACTACTCTTCTCTAAAATACTATAAAGCTTTTATAAAGGTATTAAACTTATACTTACTAAAGTTATTATCTATATATACGTTATAAGGTAAAGATAAAGTACTAGAGATCTAAGAGAAGGTAAGATAAGAAAGAGAAAGTTACTTTTTATAGTAGATTACGAAATAAATATTAGCTTAGGTACCTAGTTCTTATTATACTAAGTTAGACGTTATAGAGTAGCCTTTCTAGTACTACTACTAGCTATATAACTATTATACTTTATAAAAGTTATAAAAAAGCTAGTAAACGTATTATAGTTTTATAGAGATAAGGTTATACTTAGTATTAAGATATAGAGCGCTAGTCTATCTATAGAAAGGTAAGATACTCTTTATAATAGTAAGCTAATAGTAGTATTAAGTATAAGTTAACGTCTTTATAACGTTTATAGAATAATTATAGTAAGTTATTATAGCTAGTAACGTTATAATATAGTATCTATTCTAACTTATTATAACTAGCCTATTTAAGTAAGTAGTATAGAAGGCTTTTCTTACTAGTATAAAGGTTCTTTATATATTAGTTATATTTAGTATCTAGAATATCTTTTACTTTATAGTTACTTAAGCTATTATTATAGATAGTAACTAGGCTTTAAAGTTTAATATACTAACTAAGTAGTAAATAGCTATTAACTAAATATAGTAGCTATAAGTAAAATATAAAGTAGATCTTATTAAGATTATTATACTTAGATAGATTTAGTTTATAAGCTTTATTACTATAGTCCTTAATAATTTAGAAAGGTCCTAACTACTTAAGTAATAAACTTTAACTCTTTTTATTTATATATATATTATAAGTATTTAGTATAACCTAGTTACTCTTATAGAAGTTTAGCGTAAGAGTATAATAAGTATTAGTAAATTACTCTATCTTAGAGTAAGACTAGTTAAGATTCTATTTTAAGAAAGACCTAATATATTTAACGTATACTATAAGGTTATTAGTAGCTTTACTATTATAGAAAGCCTTCTAGCTAGATAGTAGTACTTTAAGAGATTCTATACTACTCTTAAGTATATAGCTCTTAGTAGCTTTAAATAGTAAGACGTCTATTATAGTAGGCTTATTAGAGTTAGCGTAGAACTCTATAAAGAGTAGAAACTTAGTTTAGTTATACTAATTATAGTATATAAAGATACGTAAGTAGGCCTTAAGCGTAGTATTAGTAGCTTCTATTTACCTATCTATTTTAGAGTATATAGTTATTAATATCTTAAGATAAGTACTAATATATAAGTAAAGGTATTACTAGAAGTAAGAAGTAAACTAAGAGCCTCTATTAGAGATAATATCTTCTAGATAGCTCTCTTTATACTATATATACTTAATAAAAGCCTAAATAATAGTCTTAATATTAAGAAACTAAAGTAAGATAAATTTCTTCTTCTTAAATAGTTAGTTAATAATTATAAAAATATATTAGTATATATAGCTAAAGTATATTAATAGAGAGAGTAGTAATATAAAATCTATTAAAATACTACTCTAGTACGCGTTAAGTACTAGTAGAAAGTTAAGAAAGCTATACTTACTCTTATAATTAGGCTTAGAGTAGGCGTATATAATATAGTTATATATATAATAAGTAACTAAGTTAGTAGCATAGAGCTAGAAGAAGTAGTAAGCGACCTTTACGTATATAGAGTACTTACTACTATAACCTATAGGAAGGCTATTATAGTAAAGTTAAATAATATAAGATTTAAGCGCGTTATTATATAAGATAAAGATCTTCTTATAGACGTATAGTAGTCTATTAGTATACTTATAGTTTCTAAGTTTAACTTTAATACTTTATTTATAATATAAGTTATATAAGATATAATAGTACTTAAGATATAAAGACTTAATAATCTACTATAAAACCTTATTATTCTTAGTAACTACCTTAATATTAGCTATAATTTATTCTATATTAAATAATAAGGTACTTACCTCTTCTTAAAATAGAGACTTAATAAGCTCTTCTATTATAGATAGAAGATTTTCTATTATAGATAGCTCTATTATAAATAAGTTATTAAATTCCTTTTTAGTTATAGTAGCTAGCTTCTTACTTAAGAAGTAGATTATAGCTACTATATTAGAGATAAGTATAGTAAGAGTATTAGTAAAGATACTAGTAATATAAATAGTATAGTAGCTACTACTATCTATACTAAAGCGAAGCTTAACTTTATTAAGATATAGTATTATTTATATTTAATACTAAACGCGATTATTATTAATACTAGTAGAAACGTTACCTAGGCGTTACGTAAGACTATTAGGTTTTATACTTTATTTACTAAAGTAGTACTATATAATAAAGTTAAACTTAGCTAGAAATTCTACCTAGCGCGCTTAACGTTAATTAAGTTATTTTATAGATATAAAATATTCTAGTACTTTATAGTCTAAGAAGATCTTAATAAGATTAGTAGTATCTATAAGCTCTAGTCTCTAGGTCTTAAAGGCGTAGATAATAGTAAGAAGTTCTTTATTATATATAAGATAGTTATATTCTATAGAGTTTATCTTTATAGAGAAGAAGGTAATAAGTTTTAGTACTCTATTATAAAGTTAAGAAAAGATACTAGAGATAACCTAGTTAGAAGTATTATATTTAATAACTACTTTAGTGTCTAGGTTAAAGTGTATAAAGATAAGTACTATAGAAAATATAGATTTAAGGTTCTTAAACGCTTATCGCTCTTAGTCTATAAATAATATATACTAACTTTTTAGTATACTCTTAATAATCTTAATAAGTAGATAGATAATTAGTAAAAACTTATATATAAATTATTAATAAAAGTTAGTAAAGCTAATAAAAGCTTAGATATCTTTAACTAATTATAGTTTAGCTTAGAATAAGATAGTAAAGACCTTATTAGGATCTATTTCTAATCTATTATATAAGAGTATTATACTAAAGTACTTAATACGCTTAACACTAAATTTATACTTATTAATATTAAGATATAAGCTACTATTACGCAGATACTATAATACTTTAAGGTAGTACTCTATATAGTCCTCTTCTTATTTACTATATATAAGTATATTATCTAAGTAAGTAGAGTAGAAATCGTCTAAGTACTTATAGAGTATACTATTAATAAATAACTAGAAGAACCTAGGCGCGTTATAGAAGCTAAATAGTATAATAATATATTTAAATAGTCTAAAACGCGTAATAAAAGCTATCTTCTCTTTATTACCTTCTTTAATATAGATGTAATTAAATACTATAATAATATTAAACTTAGAGAATACTTAAACTTTATTAAAATAGGTAAGCGTCTTACTAATCTTAGAGAGAGCGTTATAGTCTTTAATTATAATAGTATTAAGTTATTAATAGTTAATATATATCTAAAGGCTACTACCTAGCTTTTTAATAACTAGTACTAGCGTAGTATAAAGTAATATACTAGGTTATATAAAGCCCTTATAGAGCTCCTTATTAAGGTAAGCTTTTAGAGTAATTATATCCTTACGCTTAAGACTATAAGTCTATTTATAAAGAAGATTAATACTTAGAGTTATTAGGATCTTATAATTAATACTAGATTACGTTAGTAGTAGGTTATATACTTTCTATAAGTTCTAAATATTAATAACTTTATATAATTATTTAGGTATAAGTTTCTTAAGCTCTTTAATTATAGCGTAGCCTTAGTTAAGCTTCTTATAGAATTTCTTAAAGTTATCTATTATAATAGAAGCGCAATCTACAGTAAAAATATTAGTAAAGAGTACTTCTTTATCTTTCTTTTCTAGATCTATCTATTACTCTAAGAATACCTAAGTAATAGCTTACTTATCTTATTTACTTATAGTAATTATAGCCTTAGTAGAGATAAAGTAAATATACTTACTTACTTTAGGTTTATAAGTATAAGCTTTACTATAGCTATTCTTATTATAGGTAAGCTTAATAAGTAGCTTATAGAGTAGATAGTTAGCTATATAGTAAGTAGAATTAAATAGGAATGTATAGTTAGACTAGTAAGTAACTAAGTTATAAAGTTCTAGCTATAGCTACTTATAAATAAGGTTATAGCTAGTAATATTAGTAATTTATATCTAGTCCTTAGTAATATAGTTACCTATTTAGCTCTTAACTTTAGCTATATAATCTATTATACTTATAACTTTACTATTAGTAAGTTGTAGATAAATAAGCTCTTTAACTAATACTATTTCTAGTTAATATTATTAAATAAACTTAGTACTTACTACCTATTTTATATAACTACTATTAAGTAAAGCTTATACTTTAATATTAGCGTCTTTACCTATAACGTAGTACTAGAACTTTATTTATAGTAAATATAGTAAGCGCCTAGAAGGCTTAAAGCTACTTAAGTTAAAGACCTTAGTAGCTAATAAGTTAAGGATATCTTACTAATATTAAACTTAGTATCTCTTCTCTAGCGTAGCTACTAAGATATATATAGAAAAGCGTAATATAAAAGTAGCTTAAGCTTTAAGCTTAGTAATATAAGCTTTAACTTTATATATAAAAAAAAGTCTCTAACTATAACTTAGGTTAAAGACCTCTAGTTTCCTATATTATTAGAGTTAAGTACTACTTTAGACTTCTTAGTTAAAGTAGTAAAATCTTTAGCGTAAAAAAGTACTATAGGCTTACCTTTAAGAGAGTACTTAGCTTTACTTACACTATTTACTTTATTAAGTATATAACTACTTTATAAATAGTAGTAGTAGTACTACTTCTTCTTAATAAGCTTAAACTACTTAAGAAGATAATAGTAAGAGTCTACTTTACTAGTACTACTCTTAGTAGTATCTTAGTTTTTACTACTATTTATAGTAGTTAAAGAGCTTATTATAGTCTACGCTCTACTACTACTATAGTAGGCGTTCTTAGTCTTATTACTCTATATAGTAGACTAGTTAGCTTTAATTTATTATAAATACTTAATAAAGCTTATTTAGTTTTTAGACTTATTACTACTATTATTTACTACTATAGCTTTATACTTATTATTAAGATTATATATAGTATAGAAACGTTACTATATAGCTAATAACTTAGCGTTAATAGTAGTAGTATTAAACTAGGCTATCTATTATCCTAAAGGTATATCTTTTTACTTATAAGCCTTAGCTATAATATAGTTTATAGTATATACCTTTTTATTACTAATACTAAAGTTAGCGTAGAGGTTATTAAAGAGAGCTTCTAGTATTTTATATAGATCTTCTAAGTCTACTAAGCTATAGTAGTAGATAGCCTTATAAGTAGAATCTACTATATAATTATAAGTATATTTAATCTTAGACTACTTATTTAAGAATATTACCTATAAGCAATGTAGCTTTATTTATACTATAGTAATCTATTACTCTAAATCCTCCTTAGTAGTACTCTTATATTCCTTTATATTTAGGTAGTAGCTATTAAAAGGGGCGTTAGTATAGTTAGTATATATAGAATAATTAGTTATAATAGATATCTATCTCTAACTACATAGTTCTAGTATAAGAGAACGCTTATAGTAGTCTTTATTCTTATTTTTATCCTTACTCTTATTTTTATACTTATTTCTATTATTATTATTTTTATTATTACTATTATCTAAGAAGTTAAATTTATTACGTATCTTAGGCGTATCTTCTTAAGCTTACTATAAGGCCTAGAAGTTTTATTTAGCTTCTATAGCTTAAGTAAGTATATTATTATACTTTTAGTAAAGACGCTTTATAGCTTTACTAGCCTTATTAAAATAAGTATCTTTACTTTAGTACTTAGCTTCTACTTACTATTTATATATCTTAAAAGCCTTAAAGGCGAAGGCTATCTTATATTTAGCTTCTTTAAGCTTCTTATCTAGCTTAAAGTTCTTAGTATTAGCCTATTTAATCTCTTCTACTACTTTATTAAACCTCTTATTATAGTTAATAATCTCTTCTTTAGTAGTTACTTTAGCCTATATAGCTTTATTAGTAGTAGCTTTAGCTTATTTAGTATAATCTTATATAGATATAAAGTTATTATATATAGCGCTTTTAAGATTAATATACTTATAAAAGATAGTAAACTAGCTACTAGAGTATTACTTAATTAAAGTAGTAAATTTATCTTTATTACTAACCTATACTAAGGTATTATTAGAATTAGCGTCTCTATTATCTTAATTATTATAATAGAAGACTATATACTTAATAGGTTTACTATTCTTATACTTAAATTAATAAAGTATAGTAAAGTCTTAAATAATAAAAGAGTACTTTATTAATAAAAAGTAGTAAAGTATAGTAAACTTAAAGCTAGGCTTCTTATACGTCTATTCTTTATATTCTAGTTCTTTTTCTATCTCTTTATTATTCTTATCTTAATTACTACTATCTTTATCTATAAAGCCTTTACCTTTAAAAAGTAAGATCTTAAAGTTAATACTTTTCTTAACTAAAGGCTTTAGGGGCTAGTCTATATTATTATTAGACTTATTAAACTTATTAATAAAAAAGAGATACGCGCGCTTAATTAGAGAGCTCTAGATTTATAAAAAGTAATATAAGTAGAATCTTAAGTATAATATATCTTAGAATCTATATAATATACTTATAGAAAACTAAAGTTATAACTTACTAGAGTTAGTATTTATACTAAGAGACTATTAGAAACTACTAAGTATACTATTACTTACTTTAGTTATCTACTAGGCTAGCGTATTTAAGTAAGCTATAAAACTACTACTACCTTCTATACTACTTATAGAGGTACTAGGACTTTAGTAGCTTTAGTTATAATAGAAAGGTAAGTAGTATACTACTTTAATAGGCGTATTACTTATATAAAGCGTATGTATAATAAGCTTATACTAAGACTTATTTAAGAAGTAATAGTAAGTTTATATTAAGAACGCTTTAAATTAGATAGTTAAATAAGTTAAAAGTATATTACTAGAAACTTACTATAGAGAGAGAGCCTTATAAAGGGCTCTTAAACTTAAAGTTTAGAGTATACTAAGGCGCTAAGCCTACTAGCACTAGGCGCTAGCTACTAGTACTATACTAGTAGAAATATTAAAATAAGTATCTATAATAAGTCTACTTTTACTAACTATAACTTTTTAGTAGTATATCTTAGCTAGTATATAAGCTAAATTAATAATATTTTAACTATTACTCTTTAGTTATTATTAAAAGCTAAAGAAATATATAGTTAATTATATAGCCTAAAAGCTATACGCTATTTAAATTTAAGTAATATAAAAATCTAGTATAAAAAAATTAATACTTTTAAAATAATAGCTATATAGTTTACTACTATTATATATAAGTAACTTCTTCTTCTTTTAAATACTACTAATAGTAAAAGTAACTAATAAGTATTAAAAAGTATAGTTAGTAGTAAAATACTAATAAGTACTAAGTATAGTAAAAAAGTATAATAGTAATACTTTTACTTAAGTAAAGAGCTTATATATACTATATACTTAGTATATTTATTAAGCTCTATAGAAAGTAATACTAGTAGTATATAGTTTTTAGTATAATAATAACTAGTAAGACTTTAAGCTTAAAGTAAGTATTATAAGTAATTAGTATAGTTAGTTATATTATTTAATTCTTTTATATATAATAGCTATTATAAAGAGTAAGTAGTAATAAAAAGTATTATAAAAGTTAAAAACTAAACTAGTAAATACTTATAAGTTATTAGCTTATATTAATTTAAAAAGTTCTTATAGCTACTATTAACCTAGCTAAACTAGAACTATTATTAGTATATTTAGGTAGTATATTAAGAACATGTTGCAAACTTTAGGGCCTAGAGGCGCGCACTGCTCGATGCCTTTCGGCGTCTCCCGATGGCAGAGTCTATGAGTACTAAGCTCTGCTTTTTCATTGACGGACTGGACGAGTACCATGGAGACCATGACAACCTTGTTCATACCCTCACTCGCTTGACGAAAGCTGGAGCGAAGCTGTGCGTGGCAAGCCGCCCATGGAACGTATTCGAAGAGGCATTTGGCGCCGAAACAACTCGAAAGCTTTATCTGGAGGAACTCAACAGAAAAGACATTCAACGTTATGTCAACGAAAAACTCAGGGGTCATCAGAACTTTCCTCAAATCGATCGCGAGGAGGCTGACGATATCGTGAACGAGATCATCGACAAATCTCAGGGTGTTTTCCTCTGGGTTCGGCTTGCTGTGCGCTCTCTTGTGGAAGGATTACGGAACCGCGACAGTCTAGTCCTTCTGCGCACACGACTACTCGCATTTCCAAATGACCTTGATCAATTCTTCCGGCACATGTTCGATTCGCTGGACGCGATCTATCGACCCCGTCTCTCACACATGTTTTCAAGTTGCCCTCGCTGCTGGACGGCCGTTGTCATTGGTTGCGTATCGGTTCCTAGACGAGATCGATGATAGACCCGCTGTGCCCCCAACCCCGTCTACCTTCGATCGGCGAACGATGGACCTTATAAGAATTAGCGAAGACATGAAGTTTCGCATCAACGGCCGCAGTCGAGGTCTGTTGGAGGTCACGAAAGAATACCACTCTGACTGTGCGCTCGGTCCACATTCTGAAGAGCACACAGAGCCTCGTGTGGATTTCCTCCACCGAACGGTGAAGGACTTCATCATGACGACCGGGATCCAGAAGATTCTCAAAGAATGGCAACAGCCGCATTTTGATGCGGACATGACACTCTGCCATATTGTAGTTGCAGAGTATAAGACGCGCGTGTCTGACGACGCGGAAAACCTCAAGTACCTCCTGGAACTGTTTTTGATAGCGGGATCACGTGTCGAAAAGGCCGATCCGAATTTAAGGAAGCCGATCGAAGCTTACACGGCGGAACTCGAACAAGCTGTGGCCGAGCACGTTCAGTCACGACCATCTAATCCCTGGCATTTATTGGACTCCTACTCCATGCTCTGTGCGCTTCTCAAGTACGACATGCGAAGATCGTTCGCCAGGATCATGGAAGGAAAGTCCTTGTCCTGGCAAGAAAAGATCGAATGTCTCGAAGTTCTGCAAATGAAGCGCGACGCCTGGAACAACACCGCGACGATAAATCATGACATGGCCAGCTTGCTGAACTTGGTGAGCTTGTTGTTGTCACAAAGCCATCCCATCAGGACCGATGAGAGCTTTCTGCATGGTATTCTCACCCAGATGGAACAGCTAGACCAATCGGAAGCAATCACCATGATCATCGGCTTATCGAGATATGATTTCGTGGAGAGCAAGACGAGGACGGACCTACGCTTTCAGCGGCTCTTGGCGCAGAAGCTTTATCCCGAAGAACACGCAGATTTCTGCACATACTTGCGAAACGCCCACATGTACGCAGGCACCGAATTCGAGTTTCTCTTCAAAGATCGTCGGAAAGCCATGTCTGGTCCCGAGGATCGTGACAGCGAGGGAAATAACATGTCTCGTCCCGTGCCAGATCTTCGCTTCCTCGGCGTCACAATGCAAGACAACAGAAGAGCGGAACAGCATAATAGCGCCGATTCAGAACATGCAAAGCAGAAACCAGAAGCGGGACGGGTTTCGAAGCGTGAGAGGTTGAAACGCGTCTATCGGAGGCTCAGGTAGAACGCCCGCAGTCACTTTGAATGGACTTGCTCAACAATGCTGTCAGAGTTGTATCAGAATGGTTCGTTGTTTGACGGTTCAGTGTCCGCCCGCTCGATTTTGCTAACATATTCGATTCAAGAACAATCCTTTACCGTTCGTCGCTCATGTGATATCCACATTCACCAGAGACGATCCAAAAGTAGATCTTGTTGTCTTCAGGCAAGCTGTTGAGATCCTGACTAGTTCATTGAATATAGGTAAACCTGGTCCCTACCATGCTCGTGATTCGTAAAAAGGCTTCATACCGCACAAGCCGATGAAGCTCGTCGTCTAACGCCAAACCATAGTCGAACATGATTTCTCATCTCCTAGCCCCAGTGCAAACCTAACCAGCGCCAGACAACTCCACGATATAGACCACTACTGCAGTAGGGGATCGCGGAAGTGCTTCTGGAAGTTGCCGCGCTTCTCGTTGCCGGCCTGGTAGTTGTTCCTCGCCCGCTGCGCACGTCTCAGATCACGCTTCTCCACTGCGCGCAC
>Ga0210040_10010463_pt1 | contig 10630 bp, 5 predicted proteins | sample CryGeyCG12114_NA_FD_185462 | JGI IMG/M metagenome (GOLD analysis project Ga0210040, IMG submission 185462) | Groundwater microbial communities from aquifer - Crystal Geyser CG19_WC_8/21/14_NA (SPAdes) (version 2) | ecosystem: Environmental > Aquatic > Deep subsurface > Groundwater | place: USA...
AGAGTTTTTAATGAGTCTGATAAGAACAGATTTATAGTAGAAAAATGTCAGTGTAGCCTAGCTAAAAGGGAGTGAAATGAGAAAATTATCAAAGCTTAATGGGAAAAGTTCAAGACACATTCTCGCGTACTATTAAAGCCAATAGGACAATAAACACCATTATTAAGGGAGTTCATTTACTAACAGCTCACCAAATGGAATAGGCTCATTAGTGAAAACCCGGATGCATCGGAATTAAAAGTTAGTAACGCCACATATTCGTTCCGATTCATTTCTTAACTGCAAATAATGCGTTTGTAATCCACACATTATGATGAGTTTACACCAAAATCGGCCAATCTAGATAAATCTTTCCTTATTGAGTTTTTTAAACCGATGAGCATTTAGGGGAGGCGAGGTTAGATGAACTCAAAAGAAATTTCAAGCCAAAGTCATTGATGAAAAAGAAAAGGAATCGGAAACCTCCCTTTTAATCCCCTTCAATAGATAAGACATCAGACTATTTGGTCGTGTCGTTGTGTATCCAAATGTTTCATTAAACTCGATATGAGTAGAAGACGTATTCTCAGATATCTGTCCATTTAATGGGCTCTGTCTATTCCAATTGACTTTCCTATCTTTGAATAGAACATCCAATGACAAAGTTTGTGTAATCACAGAAACAAGTCTGCAACACACAGTGAACGGAAGCTTACATTGAGTTAAGTCGCAATGGAATGTTTCAATTTCTTTCAATAATACAAAACTCATATGTATGCGAGTAAAGCATCTCTTTTCCAGTTCATCTGCATGAGCCATTGGCATTACTATCACCATATACAAATATTATTTCTTTTACATCAAATTGATAAAATAAGCTTCCCGTCCACAGTATCAAATATAGGTCCGAAATCGAGGATTTGTTCACTGATGTCGACTGTGAAAAGCTGAAACTCACACAAACAAGCCCCATTGTAACCCTTGACCAACCGAAAAAAAAGGAAAAAAGACTTAGCGAAGCGATTACGACGTATTTCGCTTTTCATCCTTTTACATCACTCTTATCAGAGACGTTAAGCCCTCACGATGGCACGATGGACTTACATTTCTACTACTCCTGAACTAAATTAATGTTGTGAACGCACAAGAAAATCCAGATTTTTGAATTCCGGAAGAGTTAACTTACGATGTCAAGTACTCATTTCCAGAGATTTACTATTACCTCATAATGCAGAAAGCTAACTAACTAGACCATACCAAAATCGTAAAACAACAAGCAGTGGACGAGCCTTGAAGCAAAAAAAAAATCCCATAACATAACATAAAATTTGATGCGTCGAATTTCAGAGATCTGCTATCGGTGCTTAACTGGATGAAACATAAAGCCGTGGGAAAAACGCATTTTGCTCTACAATATCCACAATAATTGATAGCTCTCGTTATAACCATTATTGGCAAACAGATATGGATGAGCGGAATAAGTGTTCTTTGAAAAAATCCTATGGATGTTCCTAAGTTCCTATGTATGTTCTCTAACACTAATACTACTACTATAGAAAGTGCGAACTAATGCATTGAAGTACAGAGTGAAAGCAGAGAGAAAGAGTATTTAATGGGGGGTTTTATCGACTCGAACACCTATATTGTTGACTAGAGCCAGAGCATTATTTTCCTGCAAATGACATGGCGATTTATTTTATCTCATTTTTTGAGCTTCATTTTGTTTGTGAGTAAATGAGTAAGAGAAGAGCTATGGAATTCTGGCCATCATTACTATGTATGGAGCACATAATGGTTTCTGGCATGAAGATAATGATGATTTGAGCTCGTCTCTCAATATGAACTCCTCAATAACAGCTCGTCATATCGGTATTTAATAGGAGTGGAACGAAACTGACCAGAAAATCGAGAATATATACATTGCCCAGCCCATAATGCCCTTTCCTTATCCCATAAAAAAACTCATATATTAGTGAATAAGAAAAAGTTCCTCAACCCAGTCGTTTCGTTACCCGACCCGCCTTTTGTTTACAAGTGTAGGAAGAATAAAAAAATACAAGACTGAAATTTTGTTGGCTCTTTTGTTGTAATATAACAACAAAAATTTACACCCTAGTGGAATTGAAAAGGGTAGTGTAAATATGGTGTAAATGCATGCATTTGCCAAGCAAGGTAGGTAGGCAAAGTCTATCCATGGCTATAAGTCTACAGACTAAACGAAAAAAGAAAAATTACAAAAAAATCCCACAATGTCAGTGTCAGTCTTCCGCGAGATCTCAAAGTCAGACTCACCTGGTGTGAAAACAACTTTCTCCAAAGGAAGTGTAAATTGAAAAGAAACAGGCTATAAAGCTTATCTGACACGATCAACCAGTACCAGAGAGTGGCTAAAAAAATACAGCACACTTATCAACCTAGCCGAATAAAGCCCATGTGTGCGTAGGATATTGGGTGTTCCTTACCCATTAAATAAACGCACACTAAATGTCTTGTCAGCAGGCAATTACATACATGGTTTCAAGTTGTGACTTAAGCTCCTTTGTGACATGATTACTTTTCCTTCGTGAGATTTTTCAATTTGCTACTTACAGGACTATCACATGTCTCATGTCTTTCAGTTACAGTCAATTCAATTTACCCACTTTTCCTTATTACATTAGGGGATTAAAATACTCTGAATTTTTTAAAATTCCTCAACAAACATTTTGTGAACCACGTCTTCAGTACCAGAAATGAAATGAATGCAAATTTTATGCTGTGTATCCATCCAAGTATTGTTCAGATTATAAAGACTGGAATTTTTAGCCACGTACACCATGCATAAGTATAAGCAAGCGTAATAATTTTTCACCCAAAAAAAGTCAAGTCCCATACACACGTTCTTTGTTAGGGTCAAACATGGATGTAAGAAAGTAGAATACTCAAAGTCTGTACAAGAGCACTCTCACTCATTTTATTTCCCTCTTGGATACACTCACTCACTTAAAGTTAAGACGCGAGAGGTGGAAAGTGATAACACCGCCATGTATATAATGTTACCAAGAAGGCACTTTAAGTACACAAGGTAATCACAAGCAATCTTAAGATCGTTATTTTTTCAGACTGTAGTGCACTTTACTGCCTTCAACATGAAGAAATTTTATGCCTGAGAAGGTAGGTTTGCTCTATTTTTGCAAACTTTGGACTATTAAACCCTCCTGTGTGCCTTCATAGCTGTAGTTTAAACGAGGAATGAATACTATTTGAAAAATTCAACATTGCGTCTCTTTACTTACATGGTTTAGAAAGTTTAAATAGTTTCGCTCTCTACTTTTGCCCTCATTATCTCCCATAATGAAATCAGTATATAGTTATTTAGTAAAAAAAAAGTGTGCAGGCGTGCACTACCGTTTACTACATTACATAGGAGAATGAATTAGCTATGCCGAAAAAGTAACCAACTTGACTTGAACTATAAGAAAACTGGCACACATAATAAGAATCAACAAAATGGTTAAGGCGAATTTTTATTAACCCGGCAAGCAAACTTGCCTAACTCCTTTAAATGTTGCTTACTGCAATAATCGTATTATCAAGTTCCGCTGGGTCTAGTCTAGTAAGTAAATGAAGAAGCCAGCATGCAATGCACGCTCTACTAAAAATGTTAATCCGAGATGAAAACAACTCTAGCCCGTGTGCATGATGCATGACAAACGTCATGTGCCTTGACATGACATAACTAACTGGCTGTGTGTGTGGTGAGGCCAATTCATATTTTAATACCGTAAATAGTTGATTACTTACTCTTTTATAATACCTTCCTGTGCCAGTTTGTAATTACATGATGAATTTTACAAGCCCAGCAATCTATGTTTGTTTACTTGCTGCTTCCTCCTCACCATCTTAATCTATAAAAGCATTCCAAGGAATGAATATTTAACACACACAAGTAAGTTAGCAAGTGAATCCTTCTACTACCATTGAAGAGTCTAAGGAAACCGGAAGACTAACTAACTGCGCAGCAGATTACAAATATATAATGCAACATTAATACTTTTTCAGGATCTATTATCCCGGATTCACTCATCCTCGAACGGAAGAATTAGAACGAAACCAAAACTATATGGGATTTATTATATCACGTTGTTGGTTGCGGTTAAGGGCCAAATATCGCTTCGTGGCTCACGTTTCCTTTAAAATTACAGCGACAGTACAAAAATGAAAAGAGATTGGAGAAGAAAGTCATGAAAGTCTAGACAATCTTTATAGTTGCAATTTGTTTGAAACTCTTCCACCACAGTATTTGTCGGTGCTAACTAACTTATGAACAGTTAGCCAGCTCGCCACAGGGAATGAACATTTGCATACAATGATTATTCCAGAACGAAAGAAAAAGAGTGAGTTAGTACAGTCAGGAGTTTGCAGTTATAAGGTACACAGCACACTATAATAATAATGAGGCGAGAGAAAGCAGACTCGTTTCACTAACCATGTCATTAATCTCCTGTGTAAATTGGAATGTCAAGTGGAAAAGTAAGCTCTCAGTATGCAGACCAAGAGGATTTATATCTTTCCTTTCTACACCCTGCGTTTGATTAGGGAGCTGTACATCTCATTAACCTGTGGGATAAACTATGTGACATAAGATCCTTAATGGTCAGATAATAAAATCCACCTAGGTGGTGGTGGGTAGGAACTTTGCTTTTTCTAATCAACTTGAGTCAATATTGACTTCCCCTGATTTCATTTAGTTAGTTGTGCTGGGTGAGCACATATATATATGGGAAAGTAGTACTACAAAGTTGAATTAAATGGGAAAACTAGCTAGTATTAAAGTGCAAAGGCGTTTAATAGGAAGGGTGGACAAATCTGTTCCATCAGGGACTGACTACGGATTAATTCTACAACAATAAACGAGACTGTTAATTTGAGGCAGCTAGTTTTGAAATCATTTTCGACATCACCAAACTGCTGTGTTGTGCAGTTGGGCTGCCAAAGCCAAGTTGTGTGTAAAACTTGCTGGACTGTTTGTTGTAATTGTGATAAGAATTTTTTCCAATTTCCCCATCTTTTTGTGATCACTTGATGCTCTTGGTGTATCTGTAGACAACTGAATGGAAAAGCAATTTGTATGGCTTTCCTTTCACACACTTTATACACTTGGCTGGTGTTTACACAAAAAACTTGGTTCCCCTTGCTTATTGACTTCAGAAGAAGAATGGCAGTGAAAGGGACCGTGGGAGGGATATAAAGAAGAAACACACCGACGTAAGGATGAAATAACGAGTAAACATGTTTGATTGAAAAAAAGTTACTTACTTACTTGCTTACTGTATATACGGTATAGTGGATACAAAGAGAGATAGAAGAAGATGGCTTGACATTAATCAAGAGAAGGATTTGACGTGAAATCCTTATTCAACCACTGAACCGCTAATTAATTTTTAGTTTCGTTTGGAGTGGCAAAGACGTTTAATGATTTGATTAACGAAAATCACTTTCTAAGCTATAAAGAAAACGGAATTAAAGGAGAAATTCAAGTGAAAATACATCAAGAGGAAGGGAAAATAAAAGAAACTATTGTTATTAAACCATGTGTACTAAGGAAATTAGCGTCATATTGAACTCCTATTTACGGCCCGTTTACAACTGAAAAAAAAATCCCCAAAAAGGGAATAGAATGAGACTCTTGATTAGAAATCTTATAGCAAGGAATGTACACTATGCACGACACAATTTATAATGTAGCATACAAAATCAATTTGCTACTAAGTGCTAACCAAAGCTTAGTGATGATGAAAGTAAAGTGGAAAGATTTTTCTCCATAATACTCTTGACTTTCTCCAAATGCTAACTAATTTTCATCATTGCAATGTAAGGTTTCAACGCCGTACAATGGTACAATTAAATTTTTTCAATTGAATACCAGTGAAGGAATGCAGATAAGGAGAAATCTCTATATTCCTATCACTAATTGTTTGAAAAGGTAGTGGAATTTGAAAATGATTAAAATCTTGCTTACCGTCAACTCCGCCACGTAGGGCAGCAGTTCGTCCTGACGATGTTAAATTACTAAAGGATTCATTACGGGAATGGGATGCAGCAGGTGCATTTTGGTGCTGATGAATTTTTCGACTTTGTGCTTCTGCATTGATGACGAAAATAAAGCCCACGCTCACAAATGAGGCCAGGAAGAAAAGACCAGCCACTTGGAGAGGTGAGTCAAATCGACCCATTTTCCCTTCCAAGTTAGTTTGAATCTTCTATTCTGCACTATCGACGACGACTTGAAATTGAATAACTGACAACGGTCTATTGTCTACAAGTAAGTTCTCCAGTCAACAGAGCGTGCTACTGAAATTTCTTAACATTCATTCACTCACTCACGGACTTGAAAATTTCTAGCATTAAGTCCATCCAGTGAGAATTTGTTTACCGATTCATTGGCCTTGTAGTCATTCCACGTTCCGGCATTCCTTGAATAAATAATGATCCCCATAATGAGATTCCTTTCAAACTTTTATAACGCATGCATCATTCTATACACAAATATTATTCTCAAAATGACATATGCAGACAGTAACTGATAGTAATGTATATTTACCTACGCAATTTTCAGCATATTCAACCCTTTCGGCACAATGGTCAATATGCTTATTAACCATCCATCACATTTATAAATTTATACCACCAACGGTAGGCTCAAAAAGAGAGAGTCGTGGAAATGTGGAGTTGCAATTCACCCAGTAGCTATTGTCATAACTGTCATGCACAAAACAATATGAGCTCCAGTTGCCGACCGAAGGCCAGTCTGGACAAAAAAGTCACTGTATTGCTCATTAATTATTCACTTTCAGTCCGAGTGGAGTGATTACTTCGTGGTATACAAAATTATCAATAGTATTATAACACGCGAATGCAAACTTTACACAACCTTCGGTAGACAGAACTCAATTCCCCAGTTGAAAAGCCGATGACATTAGATGTCGATCGATCGATGGTATTTCGCTGAAGTATAACGGAGCTCGAAATTCAATAGTCAACGACTGATTTGATAGTTAGTTATGTAATAACGAAGTCTAGTTCAGCACAACTTAACAGCTAGTCACAGTATCTAATACGAAAAGAATTAACTTATGAAATGGTACCACAAACGTCAATCGACGTCGAATCCAACCAACTCACACGTCAATCGTTAATTGTCGATATTTCTTGTAGCACATATAGGCTTTTCAGTTTTCCCATAGTATAGCAAGTGACTATGTAGGTTAACTTACAGGTCTATTGTTGTCGATGTTTTTTGTGCGAACCAACCACACCAACAACTGTGAACAACGATATTATTATTATCATTCCAAAGTGAGGATTAACTACACTTCCTCGTGAAAAACATCTGTTGTTGCGGCTCTTTGCTATAGTTAAGTTCTCGTAGACACTCTAAAACAGTTGCATTTGTGCAGAAACAGATCCTGAATGTCATGCGAGCAGATTAACGTGGAAACATGTGCAATATCGGAGAATATTATCCAGAGTGCAAAGTAATGTCATCATCATCCGTAGATGGGAATCCTTGACTGGAGGATAAAAGCTGTTTACCATATACACCAGACATATGCCCACTTGTACACGAGTGTCTGTTTTTAATATACTCAGGAATTTGACACACGGAGACTGCTATCAAGTTGTGGTTAGTTAGTTAGTAAAAAAATCATGAGGCCAAACCTTTGTACGAATTCCTCATTGCTGTTATACACAAGATGTATTCATGGTGCGCTTTTCCACTCCATAACCATAAACCAAGAGAACGGAGAAACTTTTAGATGGAACGAAAGTTAAGTTTTTCACAATGAAATTTAATTTGAGAAACACATTTTTCAAACAAATTATTGGAGAAGATTGTGGGATGATTGAGATTGGATGAAATCTGAAGTTTGCTTTTGTTATGCGTAGTAGGGTGGTAGTAAAATTCTTTTGAGTTAGATGTTGGATTTTAAGTAATAACCGTGAATTTGCTTTGTTCTTGAACTGGAACTACTGGAACACTGTTTGACTGAAACTTTCTTTTCCTACCGTTTTCTTGTAACTGAAAGAATCAGAGTATGAGTGGGATAAAGTTTATTCACAAAATACGGACCACCTAACTTTGTTAATAAAATGTGGTTTAGCCCATGTAAGTATCTACCTTGCCTACATCTGGGTTGGGTCTACCTACATTCTATAACAAATATGAAAACTAAAAGAAAACAGTTCTGTTTGATGTCTTTCGCAATCTTTGGGGAAACTTGCACCAACCATTTGGGTCTAAATGCAAACAAACCGGGTGAAAGTTTGTCGAGTTTTTAAATCAAAGTATTTATCGGCAACTAAAGTCAAGAGAAACTTCTTTACCTGTAGTTAAACTAGAACCCTTTAGAGCAGAATGGAATTTCACTGCGGCAATAGTAGAATACAATATCAACGCTAATCTCACAAACTACTTAACTCAAACTTGCATTTCCATTTTAAACCATAACTTATGTTCGCTTATGAATAATATTACTAACCTAACTCAACCCATTGCGAACTCTTTTGCTCAAAACTTCTAAGCTATCACTTGCTTATCAACTTCATTTAGAAATCTATGCCATTTTTCCCGTTTTCTATCAATCACGTTGGATAAACTGTTGTTATAGCTTACCTTTCTTCTTCTTTATTGACACAATTAGTGATTTGTAGATAAAATCCTTCCTCACTACAAGAACAACCTATGTTTATCCCAAGTCAGCTTTTATGAAATATGGACACTTTTCGTTTGCCGTCTCTTCAACTACTCACTCACTGACACTAGATTCTTGGCCGCCTCACAAAAGGGGAATGGTATGATGAACACGAGCGTTCTCCACTTTTCACCGATTGTCTTTAGCGAAAGACGTAGTATAGTATAGTAAATGCAATCGCACTGGAACAGTTTGTGAGTGTTAGCATTCCCTGTGCACTTGCTTTCCCATTTGGAGGGAGAAAAGAGAGGGAGTCGGGACGCACACGCGGTACTTGAATTTTCGTTGTACTCTGTAAAATGTCCCAATGCAAATCTTTACCCAATGTGTCTAGAAAAGTGCCGTCATCGTCAAAATTACATTGTGCTTTTGGAAGCCGACATACTGACTGTACGTATCGAATATGTGGCAGTTGATGGTTCGATAGTGACAGTGATTTGTTTGATAAATGGTAAAAATGAAATGGTTTGAATTTTGGGTATGACGAAGGGTTTTGAATTGTTGATTTTTTTTGCTCAAGTGAAATGAATCTGTGAGAGACTGACTGAGTCAGTTGATTTAGTTTTGAAGAGTTTGTATTTTTAAGCCTAATATGAATATAATGGATTGTCTAGTTTGTGTATAAGTAGAGGCAAGCACGTTAGCTTTATTGCATTATGCATGTGAAACTTGACATGCATTGTTCTTTCCGCATTAAGTAACCCACATTTTTTGGCTATCAAGAATGAGAAAGGCTTCAAAAGGACATGGAATTCGAAGAATAACAGATAATAAATCTTATTTTGTCTTTCTATATGTTCTGGAGCCAAGAAGCAAAAAATGCGTACCAAAACAACGGAAGCGCTACAGGCTTTCTAGGTTCCTCTCAAATGCGAGCATTAGCAAATTTCGTCAATTAGTCATTCTTGACTGAAATCTCTTTGGATGCGTCACAATCGCTATTAGTATCCTACAAAACTACCATACATCACTGTTATTTCGTCAAATGTATACACAAGAGTTGCAGTTCTTTTTTAGGCAATACATGAACGTTTTGCATGGAGGAAACGATAATATAAGAATTAGAGAAAAATGAAGATTATTTTTGAATTTTTTTTTCAATTGCTTTATTTATATTTCACTAGCCACAAAATTTTGACATTTAGGCTAAGTTAGAAGAATGTTTCTAAATTTAATCAAATTGTTGGATATTTTCAATTTAATTATGTAGGAAACATAAATTTCTACCAAAATAGAGCTGTAGAGAATATGGAGGAAATGCATGCAGAAAGTTTATTTTACAAACCTACCAACAACATTGACATTATTATTGGATAAATTAGACAGTGTGTAGGATGTAGACATTGTTTTATGGTCAACTGTTAGGTAAAGTTTACAGTTTTAAAACTGTATCATTACATAAAAAAATATCATGACTTATTCATCATTATACAAATTTAAGCTTACAAGTTTTTCTCAAATGACGTGGATGATATTTAGTATTCAGTGAAATCACATGAAATATAAATCACTTTTTAGTTTTCATGAAACCTAAACTTTTTTCTTTTCTATTAGAGCAAATCAATGAGCCCAATATCTTTGTATTGTATAACTGTTTTCTACATTTGCACTACTTTTACATTTTTGTCACTACATGCTTGCATCTCTTTTACAAGCAGTTTATTACGAAGCCTGCGAAGGCGAGTCTTATAATTGTAGAAACGGGAGCGCCCTATGCTCTGCATGTTAAATGGAAAATCACCTGAAAACGCAAGTTGGAATTTGTGTTAACACACTCTGTTTGGAACGAAGTTAAAGATCAATGCGCCGTTTTCAGCTAAGATGTAGTATAACCCCAATCGATCAAAAAGTGGTTTCATTTTTTAATTAGTTGTTTCAATTTGAAACAGTAAGGTAATTTTTTCATCATGTGATAA
>Ga0210040_10010464_pt1 | contig 10629 bp, 10 predicted proteins | sample CryGeyCG12114_NA_FD_185462 | JGI IMG/M metagenome (GOLD analysis project Ga0210040, IMG submission 185462) | Groundwater microbial communities from aquifer - Crystal Geyser CG19_WC_8/21/14_NA (SPAdes) (version 2) | ecosystem: Environmental > Aquatic > Deep subsurface > Groundwater | place: USA...
GGTCACGTCGTCGCGCACCGGGACGATCCGCCCCGCCAGGTCCGGCGAGTCGGCCACGCCGGTGTCCACCAGCGCGACCGTCACGCCCTCGCCGGTGGCACCCGCGGACCAGGCGGTCGGGGCCTGAAGCACGCGGGGCCCGATCGCGGTGCCCGTGGCCGCGCCGCCACCCTGGACGTGCACCGCACGGTCCTCGGACAGCCCGATGACGCCCGGCGCCGCGGCCAGCCGCGGCACGGCGGTCGCCGGCAGCCTCGCCGCGAAGCCGCCGACGATGGGAAGGGCCCGGGTCACGTTCCCGCCGAGGCGGCGCACCTCGCGCCGGAGGGCTCCGGCCGCGCCGTCCTGCGCCTGCACGACGACGCGGACGTCGCCGGTGCGCGGGACGGCCGGGGAGCTCGCGACGGCGGGGGCGGACGCGAGGGCGGACGCGCCTGCCGGCGCGGCGGTGGACAGCAGGGCCGACGCCCCGAGGCTGGAGCACAGCAGCCCGGCGAGTACGACACGCGTGCGACGTGAGCAGACCATCTGGACGATCTCCCGGGCGCTGAGCCAGCAATGGCTGTGACTCTGCGCACTTGTACGGTCGCTCAAACCAGAACTCCGGGGAGTCACCCGCCTGCTGCGCCGGGTCCCCGTCGGCGTCCCGGACCGTTCGTGCGGGAGGCGGCCCCGCCGGGGACCCGGTCGGGCGCCGGGCTACCGCCGCTGGCCGGGGTGCTCCGGGCCGGTGTCGCCGCTGACCGCGTCCGCCACGTCGTCGGCGTCTGCCGTCACCCCGGACAGGGCGTTGCCGCCGGCCGTCCCCGTCGTGAGCGCCTGCGACGGCTGCTCGTCGCCCGGCTCCGGGCCGTTGTCCACCATGCCGCTGCTCTGGCCGCCCCTGGCGACGTAGGAGCTCTGGTCGCGCTCGGCGGCCTCGGTCTCCTTGCCGGCGTCGGCCTTGATCCCTTCGTGCGGCTCGCGGGGCATGGGCTCGGTCACGGGGTCCTCCAGGGGGTCGGGGCAGGTCGGGAGGACCCTGCCCGCGCATCCAGGCGAGAACCGCCGGTGCCGGCGCCCGGGTTCCGCGCCGGCCGGCCCGGGCACACCGGCAACGACATCCCCACCCCCAGGAGGCCCCCCATGGGACTGCTCAGCGGACTGATGAAGGCCGGCGTCGCCAAGAAGCTGCTCGACGAGGCACGCAAGCCGCAGAACCAGGCCAAGGCCAAGGAGCTGTTCGCCAAGGCGCAGCAGAACCGGCGCGGCGGGACCTCCCGGCCGCGGTAGCGGCTCGCACCACCCGGCCGGGCGACCTGCGACGGCAGCGGGCGCCGGTCGGTCAGCGCGGCGGTAACGTCGCGCCCGAGGTGCAGGGTGCGCCGGCGGGAGGGTCGGGATGGAGTTCGTCGTGGTGCGCGACGACCGGCCTGACGACACCGTGCTCGGTGTGCACGGGGAGCTCGACATCGCCTCGGCGCAGGTGCTGCGCCATGAGGTGCAGCAGGCCCTGACCGCGGCCCCGCGCAGGATCTACCTCGACCTGACGGGCACGACGTTCATCGACTCGAGCGGCTGCCGGGAGCTGCTGGCGACCTCCCGGGCAGGCAGCGCGGCGGGCAGCGCCGTCGAGCTCGTCATCCCGGCGGAGAACACGCGGGTCCGCTGGGTCGTGGAGTTCATGCGGTTCGACGCCGTCCTGCCCGTGCGCGACCACGTCCCGTCCGCGTGAGCCTGCTGCAGGAGCTGCGCGCGGCGACCCGCGACGTGCACGACCGGCTCGAGCTGGACCTGGACGTGCTGCAGCGCAGCCGCTCCGCCCCGTCCTACGCGGCGCTGCTGGTCGGCTTCCGCTCGGTCTACCGCCCGCTGGAGCAGGCGCTGACGGCCTGCGCCGCGACCCTGCTGACCGTGCCCGACTGGCCGCAGCGGCACAAGTGCGGCTGGCTGGACGCCGACCTGGCCGCACTGGGCGTGGGCCGCGACGAGCCGGCGGCGGACGTCCCGGCCGTGCGGACCGCCGAGGACGTCGCCGGCACCCTGTACGTGATGGAGGGGGCGACCCTCGGCGGGGCGGTCGTGGTGCGCGAGCTCGCGGCCGCGTTCCCCGTGCTCCCGCCCCACGAGTTCTTCAGCAGCTACGGCGCGTCGCGGGGCGTCAGGTGGCGCGACTTCCGCAGGCACGTCGAAGCCCTCGAGCGCCGGGGAGCGGACCGGGACGCCGTCGTGGCCGCCGCCACCGCGACCTTCGCGACCCTCGAGCGCGCGTGCCTGCAGCCGGCGGCCCCGTGAACGGGCACCCCGGCGAAGGGCGCACCGGGAAGGGGCACCCCGGGGAAGGACGCACGGTGGAGGGGCGCACCGTGGACGGGCGCCCCGTCCACGAGGCGCGCGTGGGGGCCGTGGGGGACGCGCCGGCCGAGGACGCCCGGCTGGAGGACGCGCAGCTGGGCTGCGCGCAGGAGCCCATCCGCGTCCCCGGCTCGGTGCAGCCGCACGGCGTCCTGCTCGCGGTCTCCGAGCCGGACCTGGTGGTCGCGGTGGCCTCCGCCAACGCCGGCGAGCTGTTCGGGGACGTGCCTGGCGGCTCCTTTACCGGCGTCCGGCTCGACGACCTGCTCGCCCCCGACGACCTGGCGGCCCTGCGCGCCGGCGTGGCGGGCGACCTCGCCGAGCTCAACCCGCTGCGCACCGCCGTACGGGGCCGCGAGGTCGACGTGGTGGTGCACCGCGCGGCGGGGCTGCTCGTCACCGAGTGGGAGCCGCTCGCGGGCGGGCACGAGGCCGGGCAGGCCTGGCACCGCCGCCTGCCCGTCGTGCTCCAGCGCCTGCAGGCAGCGGCCACCGTCGAGGAGCTGGCCGGGGTCCTCGCCGGCGACGTGCGCAGGCTGACCGGCTTCGACCGCGTGATGGTCTACCGCTTCGACCCGGAGTGGAACGGCGAGGTCCTCGCGGAGGACAGGCGGCCGGACCTCGAGCCGTTCCTCGGCCTGCGCTACCCCGCGAGCGACATCCCCCCGCAGGCCCGCGACCTGTACCTCGTCAACTGGCTGCGGCTCATCCCGGACGCCACCTACCGGCCCGTGCCGCTGGTGCCCGACCGCAGCCCGCGGGACGGGCAGCCGCTGGACCTGTCCGGCTCGGTGCTGCGCAGCGTGTCGCCGGTGCACCTGGAGTACCTCGCCAACATGGGGGTGCGCTCCTCCATGTCCGTGTCGCTGGTGGACCGCGGCCGGCTGTGGGGGCTGATCGCGTGCCACCACTACGCCGGGCCGCACCGGCCGTCCTACCCCGACCGGATGGCCGCCGAGTTCCTGGGCCGCACGGCCTCGGTCCTGCTCCACGGCCGTTCCTCCGACGCCGGCAGCGAGCGGCTGCTGCGGGTCGCGGAGCGGGAGGCCCGGCTCGGTGAGGCCCTGGCGCGCTCGCCGCGGTCGCCGCTGGACGCCGTCACGGCCGGCGAGCAGACGCTGAGCGACCTGCTGCCGTGCGGGGGCGTCGCGGTCCGGCTCGACGGCCGGCTGCGGCTGCTCGGGCAGACGCCGCCCGAGCAGCGGCTGCTCGGGCTGCTCGAGCCGCTGCTGGCCGGCGGCACGACGGCGACCGACTCCCTCGTACGGGTCCAGCCGGACGCGCAGGACGTCGTCGACACGGCCAGCGGCGTGCTCGCCGTCCCGGTGCGCGGCGCCGTCGCCGGGGACTTCGTGGCCTGGCTGCGGCCGGAGACCCTGCGCGAGGTCGAGTGGGGCGGCGACCCGCGCAAGACCGAGGTCGTGGAGGACACGTTCGGCCCCCGCCTGAGCCCGCGGCGCTCCTTCTCGCGCTGGAGCGAGACCGTCTCGGGCACGGCGGCGCCGTGGGAGCCGCACGAGGTCGCGGCGGCCGAGCGGCTGGCCGCGCACCTGGCGGACCTGAGCCTGCGACGCACCGCCGAGGACAGCCGGGTGGCCACCGCGCTGTCGCGCACCCTGCTGCTCGAGAAGCTCCCGGAGATCCCGGGCGTGGCGCTGGCCGCCCGCTACGCCCCGAGCGCCCGCGACGTCGTCGGCGGGGACTGGTACGACCTCGTGCTGCTGCCCGGCGGGCGCGTGTCGGTGGTCCTGGGCGACGTGGCGGGCCACGGCATCTCCGCCGCGGCCACCACCGCGCAGCTGCGTCACGCGCTGCGCGCCTACCTGCTGCGCGAGAGCGGTCCGGCCGCTGCGCTGTCCCGGCTGAACGAGCTGGTGGGCTACCTGCTGCCCGACGAGCTGGCGACCGCGATCGTGGCCGAGCTCGACCCGGCCACCGGCGCGCTGGTCGTCGCCAACGCCGGCCACCCGCCGGTGCTGTGGGTCGGAGACGGCCGGGCGCGCTTCGTGGACGAGGGTCGCGGGCCGGCGCTCGGCATGGTGGCCGATGTCGCGTACGGGCAGGCGGAGCTCGTCCTGGAGCAGCACGAGCGCCTGCTCGTCTACAGCGACGGCCTCGTCGAGCTGCGCACCGAGGACATGCAGGCCCGCCTCGACCGCCTGCGCGACGTCGTGCAGGCGGGCGACCGGGACGTCGAGGCGATGCTCGACGGGGCGCTCGCCGCGCTGGCGCCCCCGGACGACGACGACGTGACCGTGCTCGCGATCGGCCCCGGCTGAGCGTCCCGGCGTCCGCAGGTGGCCGCGCGGCGGCAGGTGAGGTTAGGGTGCCCTCACCTACTCCCCGGGGGACCTCATGTTCGCGACCTTCCTGATCGGCCTGCGCGAGGGCCTCGAGGCGTCGCTCGTCGTGGGGATCCTGGTCGCCTACCTCGTGCGCACCGGCAACCGCGCCCGGCTGGCACCGGTCTGGGGCGGGATCGCGCTGGCGGTCGCGCTGAGCCTGGGCTTCGGCGCCCTCCTGCAGTTCACCAGCGCGCAGCTGAGCTTCCGCGCCCAGGAGGCCTTCGGCGGCTTCGCCTCGCTGCTCGCGGTGGCGTTCGTGACGTGGATGGTCTTCTGGATGCGGCGCACGGCCCGCTCGCTCAAGAGCGAGCTCCACGGCCGGCTCGACACGGCGCTGACCCTGGGCCCGCTCGCCCTGGCCCTGACCGCGTTCGTCGCGGTGGGCCGCGAAGGCCTCGAGACCGCGCTGTTCCTGTGGTCGGCGGTGTCCTCGACCGGCCAGACCGCCAGCCCCGTGATCGGCGCGGTCCTCGGCCTGCTCGCCGCGGTGGCGCTCGGCTACCTGCTGTACCGGCGGGCCGTGAGCCTGAACCTCAAGACGTTCTTCACCTGGACCGGCGCCGGCCTGGTCGTCGTGGCGGCGGGCGTCCTGTCGTACGGGGTGCACGACCTGCAGGAGGCGGGGGTCCTGCCGGGCCTGAACACTCTCGCCTTCGACGTGAGCGGCGCCGTCCCGCCGTCCTCCTGGTACGGCACCCTGCTCAAGGGGATCTTCAACTTCTCGCCGCGTACCAGCGTGCTCGAGGCGATCGCCTGGGTCTGCTACGTGGTGCCGGTGCTCGCGCTGTTCTTCCGGCCCGCCGCGCCGGCGCCGGCGGCGCAGCGCGAGCGCGTCCCCGCCTGACCGCACGGCCGGCGGCTCGTCCTACGCGGCGAGCTCCCCGGCGTACAGCACGAAGCGCTCCCCCCGCAGGAAGCCGACCAGCGTGAGGCCGAAGCGCTGCGCGAGCTGCACGGCCAGGCTGCTGGGCGCGGACACCCCGGCCAGGCAGCCGACGCCCGCGGAGACGGCCTTTTGCACCAGCTCGTAGCTGGTACGGCCGCTCACCACCACCGTGTGGCCCTCCAGCGGCAGCCGGTCCTCCATGAGCGACCAGCCGACCACCTTGTCGAACGCGTTGTGGCGACCCACGTCCTCGCGGGCGCACAGCAGCGTGCCGTCCGGGTCGAACAGCCCGCTGGCGTGCAGCCCGCCGGTCGTCGCGAACACCGCCTGCGCCTCGCGCAGCCGGTCGGGCAGCCCGACCAGCGCCTCCGGGCGGACGGGCGTGGGCCGCACCGGCTGCACCCCGCGGGCGGCGAGGGCCTCCAGGCTCTCCAGGCCGCACACGCCGCAGGCGCTCGACACGGTGAAGTGCCGGGCCAGCGCGGCCGCCGCGAGCGTCGGGGCCTGCGTGAGGCGCACCGTGACGGTGTTGTCCCGCAGCTCGGGCGGCACCTGCATGCAGTGCCGCAGCGTCACGATGTCCTCGCGGGAGCGCACCAGGCCCTCCGAGCACAGGAAGCCGGCGGCCAGCTCGAGGTCAGCGCCGGGGGTGCGCATGGTGACCGCCAGCGGGAAGGCGCCCGTCGGGGTCTCCACCCGGATCTCCAGCGGCTCCTCGACCGCGACGCTGTCCTCGCGTGCCCGGACCTCGCCGTCCTGCACCACGTGCACCCGCACCCGGGCGCTCCTGTGCGCCATCTGCGCTCCTGTCCTCCGGCGCCTCAGGTGACGCCCGTGTCCGGCCGATGCTCCGCCTGAGACGAGGAGGTCGGCATGCAGCTCGCAGTGTCCCTGGTGGTCGTCATCGCTGTCGTGGCGGCCTGGGCGCAGGTGTGCGTGCGCCTGCACGCGTGGGAGCGCGCCCGGCTCCACCGCGGTGCTGCCGGCCGGCCCCGCCTGCGGGTCGGGCGGCTCGCCCGGCGCTCGACGCGGCCGCTGCTGCCCGAGGGCCACCGCCCCCCGCCCGGCCTCGGGCCGCTGAGCCCCAGCGAGCGCTTCCTGCGCCAGGAGGCCGCCCGGGGGCTGCGCGAGCTGCAGGTCTTCCTGCTGGACCAGCGCACCGCCTGAGGCGGCTCCTGGGGCGGCTCACGCGCCGGCCGGGTCGACCTGCCACCAGTCCGGCGCCCGGTCGGCCACCACCACCAGGCGCTGGGTCGCGCGGGTCAGGGCGACGTACAGCGTGCGCATCCCCGCCTGCGGCGTGCGGCCCTCCGCGACGACCAGGTCGGGCTCGAGCACCACGCAGCCGTCGAACTCCAGTCCCTTGGCCTGCCACGGGTCGAGCACCTGCACCCGGTCGTCCGCCGGCAGCTCCGCGCGCGCCTGCGCGAGGAGCTCGCGCGGGCAGATCACCCCGACGGTGCCGCTGACCTGGGTGAGCAGCTCCGCGACCGCCGGCGCCAGCGGCCGGGCGCGCAGCAGCGGGAGCACGCCGGTCGCGCGCACGGCGGCCGGCGCCACGGCGTCCGGGTCGATGCGGGCGAGCACCCGGGCGGCCAGCGCGGCGACCTCGGTGCTGCTGCGGTAGTTGGTGGTGAGCACCGCCTCGCGCAGCCGTGCCTTGCCGAGGCAGGTCGCCATCGCCGCCCGTACGGCGTCGACGTCCGGCCAGGCCGACTGCACCCAGTCGCCGACGACGGTCCAGGTCGCGCCGCGGGCGCGACGGGCGAGCATCCGCCACTGCAGCGGGGCGACGTCCTGCGCCTCGTCGACCACCACGTGCGCGTACGTGCGGTAGTCGTGCTCGGCGGCCAGGTCGCGCTGCGTGCGGCGCGTCCGGTCGGCGAAGGTCGTGACCTCCGCGCTGCGGGCGAGCTCGTCGAGCTCGGCCAGCTCGTCGAGGTCGTCCTCGTCGGGCTCGGGCTCCGGCGGCGGGCCCAGCAGCTCGGCCAGCTCGTCGTACACCGCGGCGTCCAGCGCGGTGAGCGGGCCGGACCACGACGCGGCCAGGGCGGCCAGCTCGTCGGGCGCGAACAGGCCGCGGCCCAGGCGCTCCAGGGGGAGCTGCCCGGAGCGCAGCGCGTCCAGCACCCGCTCGGGCCGCAGCACCGGCCACACCCGGTCCATCCAGCCCACCAGCTCGGGGTCGCTGCGCAGCCAGCGGGCGAAGTCCTCCCGGTCGCCGGGCTCCTCCGGCGGCACGCCCGGGGAGCGCCGGTAGGCGCGCCAGCCCAGGTCGACGACGGCCGACAGGTACGCGGCGCGGCCGGCGTTGCTGCTGCGGGCGCCGCGCTGCACCTGGCTGCGGCGGCGGGCCAGCTCGCCCCCCGGCAGGACCAGCCCGGTGCCCCAGCGGCGCAGCTCCAGGTCGGGCACGTGGCGCTGCCCGCCGAGCTCGCGCACCACCCGGCGCAGCAGCGGCACCATCGCCGCGGAGCCCTTGACCGCGGCCGCCCGGGGCGGGTCGTCGGCGGTCACCTGCAGCCCTGCCGGCAGGTGCGGCAGCTGCCCGAGGCTGGACAGCCGCACGCTCGTCTCGCCGAGTGCGGGCAGCACCGCGCCGATGTAGTCGACGAAGACGGGGGAGGGCCCGACGACGAGCACCCCGCGGCGGGAGTACCACTCGCGGCGCGCGTACATCAGGTAGGCCACCCGGTGCAGCGCCACCGCGGTCTTGCCGGTGCCGGGGCCGCCGGTGACGACGAGCGCGCCGTCGTCCGGAGCGCGCACCGCCTCGTCCTGCTCGCGCTGGATGGTCGCGACGATGTCGCGCATCCGCGGCCCGCGCTCGCGCGACACGGCGGCGAGGAAGGCGCCGTCGCCCACCACCGTGCTGCCCACCAGCTGGTCGGCCCGCTCGGCGTCGAGCAGCTCGTCCTCCAGGCCCCGCACGACGGGCCCGCGCGTGGTGACGGTGCGCCGCCGTACGACGCCCTGCGGGTCGGCTGCCGTCGCGCGGTAGAACGCCGCGGCCGCCGGCGCGCGCCAGTCGACGACGATCGGGTCCTGCTCGGCGCTGCGCAGCCCGAGCCGCCCGACGTGGTGCACGGTCCCGTCGGCGAGGTCGAGCCGGCCGAAGACCAGGCCCTCGCCGGCCGCGTCGAGGTCGGCGCGGCGGGCGGCGGCGGCCAGGGCGGCGACGTCGCGCTCGTACAGCGCCTGCGGGGTACCCACCTGGGCGGCGCCGAGGCTCTCCCGCTCGCGGGCGGACGCCTGCGCGCGCAGCTCCTCCAGCCGGGCACGGGCGCGGTCCAGGTGCTCCTGCTCGCGCCGCAGCTCGCCGTCGAGGGCGTCGCTCACCGCGCTGGGTGCGGGGTGGCGGGCACGTCGGGGCCGGTCAGCAGCAGGAGGCGGGAGGGCACGCGAGGACGCTACTCAGCGCGAGCGCGCGGCACCCGGAGCGGCCGGCCTCACGTCCGCAGCCCGGTGCGCACCAGCGGGACCTGCTCGAGCAGCTCTCGGGCGAGGAAGCCGGTACGCCCGATGCGGGCGGCCAGCCGGTCCCCGGCGGCCGCGTGCAGGTGCCGGCCCCAGACGGCGGCCTGCGCGGCGTCGGCCCCGGTGCCGAGCAGCCCGGCCACGACGCCGGCGAGCACGTCCCCCGAGCCCGAGGTGCCCAGGCCGATGCCTCCGGCGCCGTCCTCCCACGCCCTGCCGTCCGGTGCGGCGACCGTGCCCTGGCCCACGACGACGGCGCCGTAGCGCTCGGCCACGGCGCGCACCGCGTCGGCGCCCTCGAGGTCGGCGCCCTCCAGCAGCGCGGCCAGCTCGCCGCCGTTCGGGGTCAGCACCACCCGGTCCCGCACGGCGTCCAGCAGCTCGGGGGCGCCCGCCAGCGCGGTCAGCGCCCCCGCGTCGAGCACCACGCCGGCCTCGCCCAGGCGCGGCAGGACGGCCTCCAGGAGGGCGCGCACGGCCCGGTCGTCGAGCAGGCCGGGCCCGAGCAGCACCGTGGCGGCGCTCCCGCAGGAGCTGACGACCTGCTCGGCGCAGCCGGGGTCGAGCGCCCCGTCGGGGGTCTCGGGCAGCCCGTCGACGAGCGCCTCGGGAAGCGCCACGCCGAGCGCGACCTGGGTGCTGCGCACGGTCGCGACCGACAGCCGCCCCGCGCCGGCCCGCAGCGCCGCGAGCCCGGCCAGCAGGACGGCACCCGGCGTGGACGCGGCGCCCCCGACGACGAGCACCGTGCCGCGGTCGTGCTTGCTGCCGTTCTCGTCGGGCTCGGGCAGCGGCCAGGCGCGCAGCAGCGTGGGGGAGACGACCTCAGCGGGCGGCACGGGGCGCATCCGGCTCGGCTGTCACGTCGGCGGCGGAGCGCTCGAGGTGCTCGACGAGGTTGTAGGCCTCGAGCACCAGGCGCCCGCCCCCCTGGCGGTAGGCGGTGACCGAGCAGTTGGCCACATCGGCCTGCCGGTCGACGGCCAGGATCTCGCCCTCGGTCATCTGCTCCAGCACGTAGCGCACCAGCAGCACGACGACCTGGTGGGCGACCAGCAGGACGCGCTCGCCCTCGGCCTGCCGGCTCAGGTCCGCCAGCGCGGCACGCAGCCGCAGGAGCACGTCCGACCACGACTCCCCGCCGGGCGGCCGGTGGTAGAACTTGCCGATCTTGCGGCGCCGCTCGGCCTCGTCCGGGAACAGCGCGCGGATCCCCTGGCCGGTCAGCCCGTCCAGCACGCCGAACTCGCGCTCGCGCAGCCGCTCGTCGACGACGCGCGGGAGCTCCAGCCCGGCCTGCTCCAGGGCGATCGCCGCGGTCTGCTCCGCCCGGACGTACGGGGAGGTCCACAGCACCGTGGGCGGCTCGTCCAGGCTGCGCAGGTAGCGGCCGAGCGCCGCGGCCTGCTGCTCGCCGTTGGCCGACAGCGGGACGTCCACGTCGCGGTGGGCCAGGTCGATGCGGTCGAGCCGCGCGGCCTCGGCCTGCTCGCGGGCGATGTTGCCCGCGCTCTCGCCGTGCCGGACGACCCACAGGCGGGCGGGGGTGGGGGGGCTCACGCACAGCAGACTGCCCTGCGGCACGAC
>Ga0210040_10010465_pt1 | contig 10629 bp, 9 predicted proteins | sample CryGeyCG12114_NA_FD_185462 | JGI IMG/M metagenome (GOLD analysis project Ga0210040, IMG submission 185462) | Groundwater microbial communities from aquifer - Crystal Geyser CG19_WC_8/21/14_NA (SPAdes) (version 2) | ecosystem: Environmental > Aquatic > Deep subsurface > Groundwater | place: USA...
CGTCGCACAGCTCGTCCAGCGTTCCGTCGCCCAGCTCGGTGATCGCGGCGACCAGCCGGTCCAGCCCGTCGTCGATGGTGGCGGTGCGGCTCTCGATGAGGCCGTCGGTGTAGAGCAGCACCGTGCTGCCCCAGCCGAGGGTGGTCTCGTGCTCGTGCCGTTCGACCGTGGGCCGGACGCCCAGCAGCAGGTCCGCGCGGGGCTGCGCGAGCACCTCGATCGACCGGTCGTGGTGGATCACCAGCGGCGGGGGTGGCCGGCGTTCGCCCAGACCATCCGGGCCAGCCCCTGCTCGTGGTCGGCCGGGGTCTGCTCCAGCCGCACCACCGCCGCGGTGGCCAGCGCCGGCACCATCAACGTGGACATCGAGGCGTCCAGGCCGCGGAGCACCTCCAGCGGGCCGGCCCCGCTGTAGGTCGCGATGCCGCGCAGCAGCCCGCGCAGCTGGCCCATGATCGCGGCAGCGGTGGTGTCGTGGCCGGCGACGTCCCCGATGACCAGCATGGTCGCGCCCTCGGGCTGCAGGAACGCGTCGTACCAGTCGCCGCCCACCTGGGCCGCCGCGACGGCCGGGACGTACCGCACCGCGATCTGCAGGTGGTCGGGCTCGGGCGGGTCGGTGAGCAGGCTGCGCTGCAGCTCGGCGGCCAGCGCCGTCTGGGCGCCGACCAGCCGGGCGTTGTCCAGCGCTGCCCCGGCCCGGTCGGCGATGGTCTGCGCCATGGCGTCGTGCTCGGCGTCGTCGGCCCGGTCCACGGCGGAGTAGACGGTCAGCACACCCAGCACCCCGTCCCGGCCCCGCACGGCCAGCGCGGTGATGTGGGACTCGCCGAGGTCGACCAGCCGGCGGGCCACGTCGTCGTCGGTGAGCAGCCGGGCCACCGAGCTGGTGGTGCCGCGGGCCGGCTCACCGGTGCTGAGCGAGGTGGGCAGCGGTGCGTCGTCGGGCAGCGCGGCCAGCCGTCCGGCGACGTACCCGGCGAAAGCCGCCCGGCGTTCGGGGTCGGCGTGCCACCAGCTCACGTCGCGCAGCCGGCCGGTCTCGTCCAGCAGGCTGAGCACGCAGGCGTCCCCGAGGGTGGGCACGACCAGCCGGGGGATGCTGCGGACGGCGTCCTCGACGCCGCCGGGCCGGACGAGTGCGTCGTTCACCCGCGCCAGCACCGCCAACCGCGCCGACATCCGGGCCGCCTGCTCGGCCGCCCGGGTGCGGTCGGTGATGTCGGCGAAGTACAGCGACAGCCCGTCCGGGTTGGGCCAGCACAGCACCTCGAACCACCTGTCCAACGGGGCCGGGTAGTACGCCTCGATCGTCTGCGGGACGCCCGTATCGGCCGCGGCGCGGTAGGCGCGCTCGAACCGGTTGCCGACGGTGTCCGGGAACGCCTCCCAGATGAGCCGGCCGAGCAGCTGGTCGCGGGAACGCCGGGTCAGCCGCTCGGCCGCCGCATTGACCAGGGTGAACCGCCACTCCGGGTCCAGCGAGAAGAACCCGGACGGCATGGCCTCCAGGGCGCGGGCGGTGCGCAGCTCGGCGTCCCGGGCGGCCTGCACCTCCAGCGAGCGGGCGTAGAGCTCGGCGTGCATGGTGTCCAGCGACGTCTGCCCCGCCCCCTCCGTCCCGAGGGCTGCCTCCTGCGCGCGCACGTAGCCGGTGACCTCGTCGACCCGCTGCACCAGCAGCTGCACGCCGCCGCCCTCGCCGAGCACCGGCACCACCACGTGGGACCACCAGCGTTCGCGCATCGTCCCGGTGGCCGGGTCGAGCACGTCGTAGCGCGCCACGAAGGACGGTTCGGGGCGCCGGGTCTCCAGCACCCGGCGGAAGGAGCGGGCCAGCTGCGGCTCGCCGTCCACGTCGGCCGTCGCGGCGGGCGGCGGGAAGACCTCGAAGACCGGGTGCCCGACGAGCGCGCCCCGGGCGGTGCCGACCATGTCCAGGTACGCCGGGTTCGCGTCCACCACGACCAGGTCCGGCGTGAGCACCAGGTGCGGCGACGGCAGGGCGTCGAACAGCCGCCCGTAGTCCCGGTCCTCCACGCGCGCGCCCTCCCGGCAGTCTCGGTCTGCCATGGTCAGGCCCGGTGGATTGTGCCCCATCCAGCCGGTGCGGCCGGTCGGCTGGTCAGGAACGGTCCGGGAAGAGCAGTCTGTCGGCCCTCAGCCACCCGCCCACCGAGGAGTCCGCGGTGCCCGAAGCCCTGCCGGTGCACCGGTGAGCCGCACCGATGCCGTGGTCTGCCAGCGGTGCGGCCACAGCTATGCCCAGCACCGACCGGCGTGCTCGGTCGGACCGGTCGGCGGCTGCGGCTGCGACTTCTTCCGCTGGATCGACCCGGCGCCGCCCCCCGCCGTCCGCGGCTACCGCAGCGCCCCCGAGCGCTGACCACGAGCGCACCCTCAACAGCCGCCAAAGGCGCGCTTTTGGCAGGCGCCGAAGGTGCGCTTTTGGTGGGTGCCGAAGGTGCGCTTTTGGTGGGTGCCGAAGGGGCGTTGCGGGCTCAGTCGGTGAAGCAGGCCGTCAGGGCGGTGACCATCATCGGTACGTCGAGGGCCGAGGCCAGCTCCCGGGCCGAGTGCATGGCCAGCATCGGTGCGCCCACGTCGACCGTCGGGATGCCCAGCCGGGTGGCCGTCAGCGGTCCGATGGTGCTGCCGCAGGGCAGGTCGGCGCGGGTGACGAACCACTGCACCGGGACGCCGGCCGCCGCGCAGCGCTCGGCGAACCACCCGCTGGACGCCGCGTCGGTCGCGTAGGCCTGGTTGGCGTTCACCTTCAGCACCGGGCCGCCGCCGAGGACCGGGCGGTGCTGCGGCTCGTGCCGGTCGTAGCGGTTCGGGTGGACGGCGTGCGCCATGTCCGCCGACACCAGCCGGGACTGCGCCAGCGCGCGCGGGAGCGCCTGCGGGTCACCGGCGTCGACGACGGCGACCAGCCGGGCGACGACGTCGGCGAGGAAGCTGCCGCGCGCCCCGGACATGGAGCCGCTGCCCACCTCCTCGTGGTCGTTGGCGACGAACACCTGGGTGCGCGGGCCGGCGGTCGCGCCGATCAGCGCGGTCACCCCGGAGTGGCAGCTGGCCTGGTTGTCCAACCGCGGTGCGGCGACCCAGCTGCCGTCGGCGCCGGCGGTGCCCGCCGGCTGGGTGTCGGCCAGCACCAGGTCGTGCCCGACGACGTCCGCCGGGTCGACGCCGGCCTCGGCCGCCAGCGCTGCGCGGAGCCCCGGCTCGCCGTCCAGGTCGGCGGACCAGACCGGCACCAGCTCGCGCTGCGGGTCCAGCTTCAGCCCGTCGCGCACGCTGCGGTCCAGGTGGATGGCGAGCGAGGGGAAGCGCAGCGGCGCGCCCGGCAGCCGGACGAGCTGCGTGCGGCCGCCGCGCAGCGCCACCCGCCCGGCGACGGTGAGCTCGCGGTCCAGCCAGGTGTGCCACAGCCCGCCGCCGTAGGGCTCGACGCCGACCAGCCGGTAACCGGCCTGGGTGACGTCGGAGTGCGGGCGCACCTTGAAGGTGGGGGAGTCGGTGTGCGCGCCGACCAGCCGCATCCCGGCCTCGGCGAGCGGCGCGCTGCCCACCCGGAAGGCGATCAGGCTGCCGTGCCGGACGACGAAGTGCTCCCCGCCCGCGGTCAGCGACCAGGCATCGGCCTCGGCCAGCTCGGTGAAGCCCGCCGCGGTGAGCCGCCGGGCGAGCTCGGCGACGGCGTGGAACGGCGAGGGCGAGGCGTCGACGAAGGCCCGCAGGTCGTCGCCGAGGGAGAGATCGGGCATGCGGGCCATCTTCCCCGACCGGCGCCGGTACCGGCCGATCAGCCCAGCGACGCGGTTGCCGCGCGCAGGTCGGCCAGGGCGGTCAGCGCGTGCTGGGCGAGCCCGGTGCCGTCGTCACTCCCGGACCACTCGGCGTAGCCGCGCTTGAACGCGAGCACGCCCAGCTCGCTCGCGAGGTGCGCGGTCGGGTCCGGGACGCCGCGGGCGACGAGCGCGGCGGTCATGGCGGCCGCCATGCCGACGCTCTTGAGGGCGTCGCGCTCCTGCAGCTCGGTGCTGGCCGCCACCGCCGCCTCGAGCCGGGGGCCGAGCTCGCGGTTCACCGGACCCATCTCGCTGGATGCGCGCTCGAGGCCGGCGGCGACGGCTTCCAGCGGGCTGGCGCCCGCGGGCGCCTCGGTGATCCCGTCGGCGAGCAGCCGGCTCAGCGTCTCCTGGCCGGCGACCAGCAGCTCGCGCTTGTCGGAGAAGTGCCGGAAGAAGGTGCTCTTGGTGAGCCCGGCGCGCTCGGCGATCTGGGCCACGGTGGTGGCGTCGTACCCCTGCTCGGTGAACAGGTCGACGGCCGCGACGACGAGCCGCTGGGTCGCTCCCGGTTCCCATCGACCCATGTGACCAGCCTACGCGATGGGACAGTTGTCCCATCGGTGTGTACGGTGACGAGACAAGTGTCCCATCACTGGTCAGGAGAACTCCATGCACGTCTTCGTCACCGGCGGTACCGGCACCATCGGGTCCGCCGTCGTCGCCGAGCTGCTCGGCAACGGCCACACGGTCCTCGGGCTGGCCCGCTCGGACAGCTCCGCGCAGGCCCTCACCGACGCCGGCGCCCGGGTGCTGCGCGGCGGGCTGGCCGACCTCGACGTCCTGCGGGCCGGCGCCGCGCAGACCGACGGCGTGATCAGCCTGGCGTTCGGGCGCGACTACAGCACGCCGCAGGCGGTCGCCGCAGGTGTCGCCGAGGAGAGCGTCGCCATGGCGACCCTGGGAGAGTCACTCGTCGGCAGCGACCGCCCGATGGTCACGGTCTCCGGCACCCCCTGGATCCCGGGGCGCCTGGCCACCGAGGACGACCCGCTGCCGACCGAGGGGCCGGTCGGTGGCCGGGCGGTGTCGGTCCGGGCGCTGCTGGACCTGGCCTCGCGCGGCGTGCGCAGCTCCGCCGTCCGCATGCCGCGCACCGTGCACGACCAGGGGCGGGGTGGCTTCGCCGGCCTGCTGACCGACATCGCCCGCACCGCCGGGGTGTCCGGGTACCCCGGCGACGGCGCCCAGCGCTGGCCGGCGGTGCATGCGCGGGACGCGGCGGTGTTGCTCCGGCTGGCGCTGGAGTCCGCGCCGGCCGGGACGGCCTGGCACGCCGTGGCCGACGAGGGCGACGCGGTGCGGGACATCGCGGCGGTGATCGGCCGGCGGCTGGGCCTGCCGGTCGAGCCGCGGCCGGTGGAGGACTTCGGCCCGTTCGGGCCGATCTTCGCTCTGGACCAGCCCGCGTCCAGCGCCGCCACGCGCGAGGCCCTCGGGTGGCAGCCGACGCACCCGGGCCTGCTCGCCGACCTGGAGAACATCCAGCCCTGAGGCTCCAGGAACCGTTGCACCCAGCGTCTCCAGCTCCGAGCGGTGGCGCCGTGGACGCTGCTCGGGGAACTCCTCGGTCAGACCTCCAGCCAGCGCATGCCCGACGGCGAGTAGCGCTCCCCGGCGGTGACCCCGGCCGGGGCGACCTGCTCGATGGCGGCCAGGTCGTCGGCGGTGAGCTCGACGTCCAGGGCGGAGACGTTCTCCTCGAGGTTCGCGATCCGCCGGGTACCGGGGATGGGCACCACGTCGTCGCCCTGGGCGAGCACCCAGGCCAGCGCCAGCTGGGTCGGCGTCACGTCCTTGGCCTCGGCGAGCGCGACCACCTGGTCCAGCACCTCCAGGTTCTTCGCGAAGTTCTCCCCCTGGAAACGGGGGGACGTGCGCCGGAAGTCGTCGAGGTCGAAGTCGTCGACCGAGCGGATCTTGCCGGACAGGAAACCCCGGCCCAGCGGCGAGTACGGCACGAACCCGATGCCCAGCTCGCGCACCGTGGCCAGCACGCCGTTGTCCTCGACGTCCCGGGTGAACAGCGACCACTCGGTCTGCACCGCCGACAGCGGGTGCGCGGCGTGCGCCCGGCGGATGCTCTCCGGCGAGGCCTCGCTGATGCCCAGATACCGGATCTTGCCCGCCGCGACCAGCTCGCCGAGCGCGCCGAAGGTGTCCTCCAGCGGCGTCGCCGGGTCGACCCGGTGCTGGTAGTACAGGTCGATCGTGTCGATGCCCAGCCGCTGCAGCGAGCCGTCGACCGATGCCCGCACGTACTCCGGCGTGCCGTTGACACCGCCGGTGCGCTTGCCCTCGGCGTCCAGCTCGTTGCCGAACTTGGTCGCCAGCAGCACCTCGTCCCGGCGGCCGGCGAGCACCTGGCCGACCAGCCGCTCGTTGGTCCACGGCCCGTAGACGTCGGCGGTGTCCAGCAGGGTGACGCCCAGGTCCAGCGCGCGGTGCAGGGTGGTCAGGTTCTCGGTGTCGTCGAAGGCGCCGTAGTAGGCGCTCATCCCCATGCAGCCCAGCCCCTCGGCCGAGACGGTGAGGCCCTGCGCACCGAGTGCTCGCTTCTCCATGCCCCCAGTCTCCGCCCGGACCGGCCCGGCCGACCACCGGCGGTGGTGACACATCCCACCGTCGTCCGTGCGGGGGAAGGGGGCAGCGGCACCGCCGGTTGTCCTGCCCTGGCGAGCGGCCGGCGTCGCCGGCTGCCACGAACCCCAGGAGACCCACCACGTGCTGACCGTCAACGCCCGTTCCACCGCAAGCGCCGGCGCCCCCTTCACGGCGACCACCATCGAGCGCCGCGACCTGGGCCCGCACGACGTCCTGATCGACATCGCGTACGCCGGCATCTGCCACTCCGACATCCACACCGCGCGCGGCGAGTGGGGTGAGACCCTGTTCCCGCTCACCCCGGGCCACGAGATCGCCGGCACCGTCTCCGCCGTCGGCTCCGAGGTGACGGACTTCGCCGTCGGCGACCGGGCCGGCGTGGGCTGCATGGTCGACTCCTGCCGGGAGTGCGAGCACTGCCTCGCCGGTGAGGAGCAGTACTGCCGCAAGGGCAACGTCGGCACCTACAACGCCATCGGCAAGGACGGCCGGCCCACCGAGGGCGGCTACTCCGAGAAGATCGTCGTCGACGAGAAGTACACGCTGCGCATCCCCGAGGGCATCTCCCTGGACGTCGCCGCCCCGCTGCTCTGCGCCGGCATCACGCTGTACTCCCCGCTCAAGCACTGGAACGCCGGCCCCGGCAAGAAGGTCGCCATCGTCGGCCTCGGCGGGCTGGGCCACATGGGCGTCCGGATCGCCAAGGCGATGGGCGCCGAGGTCACCGTGCTGAGCCAGTCGCTGAAGAAGCAGGAGGACGGCTTCCGGTTGGGCGCCGACCACTACGCCGCCACCAGCGACCCGGACACGTTCTCCGCGCTGGCCGGCAGCTTCGACCTGATCGTCTCCACGATCTCCGCGACCGTGGACATGGGCGCCTACCTGGGCCTGCTCAAGCTGGACGGCGCGCTGGTCAACGTGGGCGCCCCCGAGGAGCCGCTGTCGGTGCCGGCGTTCGCGCTGATCGGCGGCCGCCGCAGCCTGGCCGGCTCGATGATCGGCGGCATCGCCGAGACCCAGGAGATGCTCGACTTCTGCGCCGAGCACGGGCTGGGTGCCGAGGTCGAGGTCATCGCCGCCGACCAGATCGACGAGGCCTACGAGCGCGTGGTCGCCAGCGACGTCCGGTACCGCTTCGTCATCGACATCGCCACGATGGCCGGCTGATCGCCACGATGGCCGGCTGATCCCTCCGGGGTGCTGCGGGGAACGGCCCGGTCCGGGCCGTTCCCCGCATCACGTCGGGCGCCGCGTTTGTCCGGGCGCCTGCGGGTAGGCCCGGGGGCATGGCCGACGACGACATCGAGATCGACGCGCAGGGCGAGAACTCCTACCTGGTGGTCCAGACCAGCGAGCTGGAGGACGTGCGCACCTACGTCACCGTCTCCCCGGACGTGCTGGACCGGCTGGGCACCGACGACGAGGAGGACGTCGTCCGGCGCACCGTGCTGTTCCTGCGCAAGCACCAGGAGATCGCCGACTTCCCGAACGTCATCGACCTCGAGGACGTCGTGGCCAGCTACGACGACTACCTGGAGTCGATGGCCACCGACTGACCTCCGGGCGCGTGGTCCGGCCCGGTGGCGGTGCGGACGGGCAAGCTGGGCGCGTGCCCGGCCGACGCAGGTCCTCCGGCCGGCCGGCACTCCGCTGGAGGTGGAGGTGGAGGTCTACGCCGGGGCGCTGGTCGTCGCCATCGGCGCCCCGCTGCTCCACGTCGAGTGAGGCGGCGGCAGGTGGGATGCTGCAGACGTGACCCAGCCCACCCCGCCCGAGGACCCCGCCGTGCTCGGCGCGGCGCTGGAGCTCACCGGCTACCTGCCCGACGAGGGGCTGGCCACCGCGGCGTACCTGGCGCTGGTCATGCACCGGCCGCTGTTCCTCGAGGGCGAGGCCGGCGTCGGCAAGACGGCGCTGGCCCGGGCGCTGGCCGAGGTCACCGGCCGGCCGCTGTACCGGCTGCAGTGCTACGAGGGGCTGGAGGCCAGCCAGGCGCTCTACGACTGGGACTTCGGCCGTCAGCTGCTGCACCTGCGCGCCGCTGAGGCCGCCGGCACCGGGCAGCGCGCCGAGGAGCTGGAGGCCGGCCTGTACGACCGGCGCTTCCTGCTCGCCCGCCCGCTGCTGCAGGCGCTGGAGGACTCCCCGTCGGTGCTGCTGGTCGACGAGGTGGATCGCGCCGACGACGAGTTCGAGGCCTTCCTGCTCGAGGTGCTCGGCGACTTCACCATCTCCATCCCGGAGCTGGGCACCGTGCGCGCGCAGACGCCGCCGCTGGTGGTGCTCACCTCCAACCGCACCCGCGAGGTGCACGACGCGCTCAAGCGCCGCTGCCTGTACCACTGGCTGGAGCACCCCGACTTCGACCGCGAGGTGGCGATCCTGCGGCGCCGGCTGCCCGAGGTCACCGAGACACTGGCCCGCCAGGTCGCCCGGGCCACCGCGACGCTGCGCGAGCTGGACCTGCTCAAGCCCCCCGGGGTCGCCGAGGCGATGGACTGGGCCGGCGCGCTGCACGCCCTCGGCGCCCGGGAGCTGGACCCGGACACCGCCGCCCGCACGCTGGGCGCGGTGCTGAAGTACCGCGAGGACACCGACCGGGTGCGCTCCCTGGACCCGGGAGCGCTGTTCGGTGCCCGGTGACGTCGTCGGCACGGTGCTGGGGTTCGCCCGCACCCTGCGGCACGCCGGGGTCGCCGCCTCGCCGGACCGGGTCACCGCGATGCTCACCGCGCTCGGGCACCTCGACGTGCTGGACCCGACCGCCGTCTACTGGGCCGGCCGGCTGACCCTCTGCGCGAGCCCGGACGACCTGGACCGCTACGACGCCGCCTTCGCCGCGTACTTCGGCGGCGGGGCGCCGCGGCCGCGCCGGTCGTCCGGCGCGGAGCAGCCCCGCGAGGTGCCCGCCGCCCCGCTGACCTCCGGCGACGGTGGTGCGGACGGCGGCGAGCCCAGCGACCTGGCCACCCGGGCCGGCGGCGAGGAGGTGCTCCGGCACCGGGACGTCGCCGGCCTGACGCCCGCCGAGCGTGACCAGCTGCGCCGGCTGTTCGCCCGGCTCCGGCCGGCTGCGCCGATGCGGCCCTCGCGGCGGCGCAGCCCGTCGGCCCACGGCGCGGTCGACCGCGGGCGCACCGTCCGCCGGGCGCTGCGCCACGGCGGCGAGGTGACCCGGCTGGCGCACCACCGGGCCCGCCCCCGCCCGCGCCGGGTGGTGCTGCTGATCGACGTGTCCGGGTCGATGAGCCCTTACGCCGACGCGCTGCTGCGGGTGGCGCACGCCGCCGTCCGCGCCCGCCCGACCAGCACCGAGGTGTTCACCATCGGCACCCGGCTGACCCGGGTCACCCGCGAGCTGCGGCTGCGCGACCCCGACCGGGCGCTGGCGGCCAGCGGCGCGGCGATCCCCGACTGGTCCGGCGGCACCCGGATCGGCGAGGTGCTCAAGGCGTTCCTGGACCGCTGGGGTCAGCGCGGCACCGCCCGGGGCGCGGTGGTGGTGGTCTGCAGCGACGGCTGGGAACGCGGCGGTGCGCAGCTGCTGGGCGATCAGATGGCCCGGCTGCAGCGGCTGGCGCACGCCGTCGTCTGGGTGAACCCGCACAAGGGCCGGGCCGGCTACCAGCCGCGCACCGCCGGCATCGTCGCGGCGCTGCCGAGCGTGGACCACTTCGTCGCCGGGCACAGCCTGGCCGCGTTCGAGGAACTGGCAGAGGTGGTGAGCCGTGCGTGAGGCGCGTTCATGGAGTGCGAGCGCATCATCTTCCGAGCGCTCGTACTCCATCAGCGAGGTGGTGAGCCGTGCGGGACGTCCTGGATGACCTGATCGGGTGGTGGCAGGCGGGGGAGACCGTCGGGGTGGGCACCGTCGTCGGCACCTGGCGGTCCGCGCCCCGGCCGCCCGGCGCGGCCATGCTGGTCGGGCCGGACGGCACGGCGGTCGGCAGCGTCTCCGGCGGCTGCGTCGAGGGCGCGGTCTACGCCGAGGCCACCGACGTGGTCGGCACCGGGGAGCCGATCCTGCGGCGCTACGGGGTCAGCGACGACGACGCGTTCGCCGTGGGCCTGACCTGCGGCGGGATCCTGGACGTCTACGTGGAGGCGGTGTCCCGGGAGTCCTTCCCCGAGCTGGGTGAGGTGGCCGCCTCGGTGGGCGCGCGCGAGC
>Ga0210040_10010466_pt1 | contig 10629 bp, 6 predicted proteins | sample CryGeyCG12114_NA_FD_185462 | JGI IMG/M metagenome (GOLD analysis project Ga0210040, IMG submission 185462) | Groundwater microbial communities from aquifer - Crystal Geyser CG19_WC_8/21/14_NA (SPAdes) (version 2) | ecosystem: Environmental > Aquatic > Deep subsurface > Groundwater | place: USA...
TTCCACTATAATGCTAGTTAGTTACTCATTTATCCCTGTAGGCGCTCCAACCAGACCCTTTGGATGTTATTTCTTCCTTCATGCAATGCACCTTCAAAATGCATGGACAGTTTATGATAAACCATATGCATAGATAGATGAATTTATGATTGGGCTCCAATATGCATAGGATAGTTCACAGGAGCTTATTATGCTCAGTCAGTCACGATTAAGGCACAAGCCCAGAAATCCTAAACTGGCTATCTCTGTAACAACATGCATAAATTTAATCTGTTGAAAGAGAAAAAAAATTTAACGTGCGTAAGTACCCCTCAGGGTTTTACAAAGCGGATCACCCAATTTGTTTTGTACATAGTTAGTTAGTTAGTAATCACGCGTGTTGTATTATTGGAAGTCTAAGTTGACCATCTCACTTTTTTTCATGCGTGTTGATAACCACGAGAAAATATAGCATAGTGTCTTGATTGCTTCCTCTTCATTTGTTAACATCACACGGGCTATAGTTCCCAATAATATCTAATCATCCCATGAATAATGAAACTACGTGTTAAATGAATGACGACGGACTAAACCATGAGATTATATTAGATATAAGTTTTCATCACACAGAATCTATTGATGGGGGAAATTAGTGAAAGTTTTCGATAAAAAATGTAAACAAAAAATGAATTCTGCGTTCGAAAATTAACTTATGGTTACCAACTAACTTGCTACTACGCAATGTAGCCACATAGTAAGTGTTCTCAGTTTTTAGAGTTCACGTAGTATTGGGCAACAACACACTATTGGCAAGAAAAAATGCTTACAAAAGAAATTGACACCAAAATGTGTGTGAATTTCTATTCTTTTGCGGTTGAACTTGCCAGCCCACAGTTACATGTATAGTTAGTGAGTTGGAAAACAAAACTTTTGCAGTCAATCGTCATCATGAACAAGACAAATGTCTAAATAACTGAGGTCATCCATTCTACCTTTTTTTGTTTACACTTTTTTTACCTAAAGACGTTTTCATTACTCTTTTACTTGCGGTTTCTTTGTTGTACGCATACGGCGACCTATTGAGTTGATCATCACACTTTTGTAATGATGATGAGAATGCAGAAAAAAGGGACTTGACAGACTAGATTTGTCCTTCCTCTTTCCTATGGTTGACTTCCTATGAAACGAAAGGAAAATCTAGTCCTGGCATCCCATGACTTCTTTGCAGTACAAATAAAGCATGAAGCTGAACAAAACTAACTAACTAACTAACTGGTGTTTCCAATAGGAAAACCTCGAATTTTGGCACAAAAAACATTATACACTCATTATGTCGCCCCCTATTATTTACACTACTCACAGTTTCATCCATTCATAGCACTCACCTTCTTTAAGGTTGTCCCAAAAAATCTTGTCATCAAGCACATTAGCTAATTCCGTGTACTTGACTTTTTGTAACTAACTTCACAGTCAGAGAACACTGTAGTGTGTACTAAAAGTGCGCATGATGGGAAAATTCGTCAGTCAGAAGCCACAAAATGGTTTAACAATGGACACAGTATTCACTTTATTCCTGTCAACTGAATAGTTATATAGGAAGTGGTGATGGGAGCCAGCAAAATAACCAAATCGAAAAACAAGGGGAAACCAACTAACCTCGCCCATTGCCATATCCAAGAAGAATACTTTTTTTTTGCGATGGAGAAGTTTGTAACTGACAGACAAGCAATAAAATGGATTGCAGATTCCCAAGTCAATCATATGTCTTGACGGATTTTAAAATCATCATCATCGTGTGTCCTTCATCATTTATGATTGTTATAGTTAGTTAGTTAGTTAGTGAACAGACTTACATAGTTGCCGATTGTTGCAATAATTTTATTCATACATAATGCTAATGTAATAGCATACGCCCGTTTATATATACGCAACTTACTCACTAACTGACTAAATGATACAGGCGGCACGCGGGATGGGATAAAAGGGACCATTTATTACTCCCATTATTGCAATGGGGCAGATAAACAATACCAGGAGAGCAGAGTGAGTGATAAATAGACAGTGAGCATGCATACCAGAGTACTAACTATATAGTGAGTGAAATGAGAGCTAGTTAGCTCGCTAATGAGCCCAATAGGGAATGACTGATGAATTCAATGATTTTTTTTCAGGAGCTCACTTCTATATGGAGTTAGTTAAGTGAGTGCAGCCTATAGTTAGTTATAAATTATGAATTGGATTGGTTGATGATGATGAAAAATGGACATTGCTAATTAGTTCGTAAAGTAGTTAGTTACGGAGGACAATTATATCTTAAATTCAGGGAGTACATAAAATGTTGGGTAAGATCATATGTTATTGGTTAAATGTTTTTTGTTGAATTCATATATACAAGAAGTTTTGCAGTTCGTTAGTTAAAAGGGCGCATTTATCACTCACTCGGTTTTTCTTGTGCTCACTGTACCATGCACGAATTTGCATCCTCTATTTTTCATGACATAACAAGAGCGTGAACACTGTAGTTAGTTAGTAAGTTAGTTAGTTGGTAGCATTATATAGAGTATGATCTCAAATGGACAAAGATGAATGGAACACATGCATTAAGTTCTGCCAGATTGGTACTCATCTTGTCAGTCACTCCGCTGGGACAATGAACAGGAGCACAATAAAATGGCTCACAAATTCTGTGAATAAAATGGCCACACATGCACTAACTTATCCTTTTAGTGGGTTGACTTAGCTCCCAGGAATTGTATTATCATGTTGGTGCATAAAGTAAGTCAAGGTAGCCCCGTCTGTGCAAATCCTTTGAGTTCAATTAAAGCATGGCCCATTAGTTTCGCAGTTTTTTGAGAGCATTCTTCCAATAAATTCACAAATAATTAGGGAGGGGGAAAGAGCAATATAAATTCTGTAACTCACGATCCTTATTTATGTAATGGATATTATGTTCAACTAAAAGATTCGCACAAGTAAGTCAGTACTATACTACTACCCTGATTGCATATCGTTTTATTCCATAATTTTGGTAATGTGAGTATTTTATTCACTGGCTGACTGTAGCTATTGTTTTGGAAAACAATAGCTATAAAGAGTGGGTTCAGTAACTTACTATTATTAATAGTAAGTTACTGAACCCACTCTTTTCTCAGAAAAACTCAAAACAATGCATTTTGTGAGTGTGAGGGAGTTCATCTCACATTCCGCGTCTTCGCAGTTTAAAAACATGGCCAACCATTATTTTTGGGAATAACAGTGACGACTGCAAAACTTGCGTAATGTCATCTTTTCTTCCCATCGTGGATCATTACCCATACTATTATAGACGTATTATCTCCCCATGTGTCATCATCACCTTTTTAGACTTGAGATTTTAACAAAACGCAACTTGAATTCCAATCCACCTTTTCAATGCGTATGAATTGTTCCCGTACGCACTTGCTTGTATTCCGCATGGCTGTAGACAAAAAAATATCAGGGACACAACTATTTAAGAGGAACGATCTTGTCCTAATCAAATGGATGGATGATTTCTTTTTGATTTGGCAAAGTTTATACAAGATATTGTCAAGCGTTAGATTAGATTAGTTCAAATTCTTGTAAGTAGTCGTTTTCCTTTGGGCGTAGCGAATTCTCACAGCAAGTTAATGTAACTACAGGGTCAATCCATCATTCAATTTGTTAGGTATTTCATGTTTTGCACATTTGCTTGTTTTATTGAGGATGAATTTACTTTGTGCGAGGGCTAGAATGGAAAAAAATAAGTTGATTAGAAGTCTCTATTGAGAATTCAACAACGTTCTGTCAAGGTACAGCATACATGCACTGATTTTTCGCAAATGACATGCCAAAATATTTCAACGTTCAAAATGACAGCTACAAAGAGATTGTCATCATTGTGTATTATGTAATCTAGTCGTGCATAATATGCATGGTAAACAACAGTGATAGTACTAAAACTTAAGTGAGCCATTCACACCACGATTTGTGCATATAAAACGCTGTTTTTTAATGAATCTGAATCATTTAGGTTTCTTAATACATACGTGCACATAAAGTCAGCATTGCTTTCATGGGGTGACATAATAATGGTGCGTACACATGGGAACTTTTCATCACTCCTTCATGATCACCCTGTCTTCTACATTCAACAGTTTTTTTCATTTGACACTGCAGGGAATTTTTAGGCAATTTATATGCGCTCATTAGATCATCATAGATCTCTGTCCCATTTTCTTTGCTTCCATTATGTGACGAATGCAAATGCAAGAGACCGTGAATTTGCTATGGACAATTTTTATTCCAACTGTGTAGCTTCCTTTACCGTATCTTGTAACACTAAAAGCAACTTAATTTGTACAACTATTCAAATATTGTGGCAGCAAATAGAATACGTAGCAAACTCACTATTGGCGCATAGTCCTATAATGATAACACTTGCATATCTCGAACTAATCATTCCAATTTTCCTCCTTTTTTCCAGAATGAACTAATATGGCACTCGAGTGGCTCCCATTCATGTACCCTCCAGCACTTTTTGACATGCGCGACAAAGACGGAACTATGCGCCGATTGACCTCCTCCGGACAACTCCCATTCCATCCACACGGCGCGCCGCATGGCACTTCTAATAGCAGTCATCATCCACACCACGCAACCGTCTCGAGTCTTCTCTCATCTCACCATCCTAAGCACACTGGGTTATATCACCCATCTAGCCTTCTGCGCCACATGTCCATGTCGATCCCCATCGGGGAGCCTGCACCTCAGCCTTCCAGCTTCTCACAAAATGTTTTCATAGGGGCAGCCGCAACTCCATGTTGTAGCTCACCTTCAGATCCGCACTCAAGGCCTTTTGATCTCTCCAAGGCGATTTTGCGAGAGGACGTTATGAGAACTAAAGAAAATCATGACCATGGGTACCAGACTAGCGGGAGAAAAAAATCCGCTGAAGCACAACCTCTGGATTTGAGAGTTGTAAAAAAGCGGAAATTTGATGAGAATCAAAATGTACTTTTAAGTCCACAACCCCCAACTCCACCTATGACTGCTTCCCCTCCTCACATTGGGTCCAGCAATGGGAATACTACCAATTCCAGCTTGAGTCCAGATGATGCGAGAAAAAGTAGTGCGGCCACTCCGCCGTTGAAATCGAGCAGACAAACAATGTTACCAACTCCTCCACATCCCTTCTCGGTTGTGTATGGAGGCAGCAGTCATAGTACCACTCTTCCCACTACTTACAATGGGGACTCATCGTATCCTCAGCGGACTGCTGGGAATATAAGTTTGAGGAGTAGTAGTAGGAGCAGTAGTAATGGACCGAATGGCAGTTCCTTCCCGTTCTCAGCCCAGCTAAGTTCTCAGTTGATGCAGTCTCGCTCTTATCATGATGTTTTAGGTAAGTTTTGTCTCAAGTAGCTTTCCTTTGCATTACGCGACACGTTATCCATAAAAATCTAATGTACAACATAAATACATAGCAACTACTGGTATTGAAAAATTGAATCGTCTAATGTCTAAATATATTAACTTGATGATCCCTTTGGTTTTCAGGATCTACAAATAGCAGCAGTAGCCTGAGCAAAAGCCGAGATCGGTACACATGCAAATATTGTGGGAAAGTATTTCCCCGATCGGCAAACTTGACGCGTCACTTGCGAACACACACAGGAGAGCAACCCTACCGTTGCCACTTTTGTGAACGTTCCTTTTCCATTTCCTCAAATCTGCAGCGACATGTGCGCAATATTCATCACAAGGAGAAACCTTTCATTTGTCCATTATGTGACCGGGCGTTTGGGCAGCAAACGAATTTGGATCGTCATCTACGAAAACATGAAAGCAATGTGCCCACCATTATGAATCCCATTCCTAAAGGTTACCATCGAGCATTTAGAACAACAGCCAATGGACATGATCGTCCAAGCAATTGCTCTGAATCAAATCGAAGGGATGGGAATTGCCAAGGCCTGAAAAGAGGGAAAAGCTCATTTGAAATTAGGTCTTTGATTGGGATGGATACACCAAATTCCAGCTCCACGGCTGGGTCTGACGAAGGCTCTGATGAACTGGACCGAAAAAAAGGGCTTGTGGAGGATGACAACAATAATGATGTGGACGAGAGGAACCAAGAGGTGGAAGATGAGGATATTGATGTCGAGGAATTGGATGAGGTGGACGAGGAAGAGGAGACAACGGAGCATAAAGAGGAGGATGAAGAATTATTGGAGGAGGAGGAGGAAAATGATGAAGAGCGGGAAGAAAATGGACAAGATTTGAGCTTAAAACGACCATTGAGTTCTGTGTCTGTTACGGAAGAAAGTGATGGTAACCCTAAATGTGACTCGGAAGACAAATGTGTGAGTAGTAGTGACAATAGAGATAAAGCAAGGCAGTGAGGAGGAAGAAAAAAGTTCATAATTTTATGTGTTGAGTGAGAATTTTGTCTTGTTTTATCTGCAATCAACTCAAGTCTTCGTACTTCTTTATTTCTATAATAGTTAGTTAGTTAGTTAGTGAGCACAAAGAGTTATCAAGTTACCCTTTTCAACTGTAAGTTTAGTAACAAAAGAAATGCTTAATGTAATGATTTTGATATTTTTGTACCTTTTATAATATTTTCTTGGCTAGTTAGTTAGTTAGAAAAGTGTGTCTATTTCTATATGTAGGTGCTATTGGAACAAAGCGCAGTTATTTTGTACGCAGATAATACGGAATTTAAATAGTTTCTAGTCAGTCATGCTTTTAGAAGCTATTTAGGATTAGAAACGAAAGATTTTTATGCAACAGATTATTTCATGCAATATATCTTGAAATGTGCTTTAACTTTTTCATCCTACATCCATCGTAACTAAAATTTTGACTATGAGCAAAGTAATATCATTGGGTATGGACATTTTTTATCAATCAAAGTTACAAATCATCAAGTAAGCGAAACATTTCACATGGTGTGCCTTCAAAGTAGAATCCAAGTTACACAACTAATTTTCAAATGAAGCTCTTAAACTTGTACCACTAGACTATACAATTAAACTTAATTTCTCTGTCCACTTTGCATTAATTTTATATAGACTAGATATTTTAATCTTTCTTGCACTGTTGTCACTTGTCTCGTCCTCTTGTTTTTATCATTCTAAGAGCTGTTCAACAAATCTAATGTGTCCAATAAAATGATTTCCTGTCTATTGGAATACACATGGTGTATCAAATATCATGCGATCTACTTGTCATCATCTCATAGTTAATGTGTGCAAATAATTAGTAGCCTTTATCATGTAATGCATGCTAGAGGACTACAACAAGCAGAAGAGAAAAAAAACAATACTGGTTTTGCTTCCCTCGTCCATTTGGACGACGAGTGCATATGCATTGATTTAAGGGCTCACAAAAATGAGCAGCCCACTCACACGTCAGATTTGCATACAAAGTAGGAAATGAAAAAAACCTTGCTGCTCCTTTTCCAATTGTTAATGCGAGCGAGTGGGAAAATCACAACTTCAATAACCAAAACGACTAATCCATTGTAACTAACTAACGTACATAGTCACACAATGTCCGTAGGCAGAAGCAACTGCATACTAATCAGAGTTAGGTTCCCCATTAGCCATAATAAGATGATACACTTGAAAACCATAGGGTGCACTTGAGCGGACGCATCCCCAATCTATAGCTAACTAAAGAAGATGAAAAAAATAGCCTGTCGGCTTTGGCATGCAAACATTTTAACCAATTGACATACTAGAATGTATGTATGTAAAATATGGGCGATTCTTGCAACTAACTACCATAGTGGTTAGTTAGTTATGATGCCATAGTCAACCCTTTTATTATTATTTATTGGCAGCAGGTAAGCAAGATCATATAAACGGGAAATTACACAAAGCACGTCAGCTTTTATTTTCACAAGTTGCACTGACAGGCGTAAGAAATAAAAAAAGTACCTTATGGGCACCATTTGATGGGCATGGCTTTCACAAAATGTTTTGTATGTTTACCCAAAACGCTAGTAGCCAAATACAATACTAATTTCCTTAAGGGCTACGAACGATTTTCATTAGCATTACTTAGTTGGTTAAAGTGAAAAAAACTTAAAAATTCCACGCTTTCAAGCAGAAGAAAATCATAACATTGGGCCTGTCAATGTCTATATAATAATGCATATCAAGTTATTCACTTATTGATTGTTAAAATCAGTTCAGTAGCAATTTATTGTTTGTTGTTGGTTAGTTTTACAATGTGTTTACAATTTGTGGACTCCATTGGATGGAAAGGCGACTAATTCATCATTCTGATCATCATCCCAGGTGGATTCATAACACTTTCATTATTATATATATATGAGCCTCTGTAAAAGCTTGCGTGATTGATTTATGACACAGTGTTTAGATTTACGATGGGGACACATATTCAACCTACCTACCAAGTCAACTGACTATAACTTTAACTGGGTACGGATACAGATGAGGCAATATTAATGACTGTCCAAACAACATAGGTAATTGGCGTGCATGCCAAATTCAAAGATTTACATACGAAAAGGAGAGCATTGTTTGGGGAAAACAAAAGTGTGCAGTTTCCTCCACTCATTCCATGTAATAGTTAGTTAGAACAAGGGCATGTTTTAGTGGAAAATGATAAATTTACGTAATAGAGGTATATTTTTGCCTGCTTTACGAGGTCAATGATGTGCTACTTTTGCATAACAATGGCAATAGTAATTATTAGCATTGAAAACATACTAGGTTGTCTACAAACCCAGTAAACTTGAGCTCTGCTGGTGTGGTATCGTTTCCATAATATAGCGATTGCTCTAAGAAGTGAATGACAGAGAACTTGCATAATAAGAAAAGATTCAAGTGTGTGCTTTATAGAGCAATGTATGCATGTAACCATGAGGGGAGAGAACAATGGCTCCTTTTTTCATCTCCACATAAATTAAAACAATATTGATTGGCAAGTAATGACGATCGGGCGGACCCTGGGTTCTCTGCATTCTTTTCATCTGTTCGCTCGCGCTTCGTAGTCATAAAATTCACTGCATAATAATAATAATGCGTTGAGTAATGAGTTGGGTTGCAATAAGTAAGTGAGGGATGACCGCATGGATTACATGTGTGCCAGCGCATCTTTGATTCTTATTATTGAAAATTAAATTTTCAATTCAACGCACTGACTAATGTAGTCCAGTTAGAACTGACAAAGTTGATACGGAAATAATCTAAGAACAAGACTAATTAATTTTGCACGGATCCAAAAAGCATACGAAAAAAGATTTTTATGCACGCACAAAGAAATTGGTGCAAACAGGAAGAGTAAATTTTTGACCATGTTAGTGGACTACATGTTTTGAGATAGGTTCATTTCTTGCCTCATCATCATCAGTTAAATGATGAGATCATGCGGAACGGTTTTTAATCAAAAAAGTTCCTAATCTCTCCCTTAAGTAATATGCATACACTGCATGTGTCCATTGCAACACAAAAGCCGTCTTCATCTTTTTATAACTAGTCTTTTGGCGAAACCATGTTTGCAAATATAACTATAGTGAAAGTCCAATGGTATGAGCAAATCATCTTTGCTCCAACTAAACAACTATGATAAAAATGCTTCAGCAATACATTAAAGCTAAAAGATTTGCCATGATGGGATTCTAAATCTCTAGATGCACATATTATGCATGTGGAATAGATGCAGTAACGCAATAATAGGGTGGTGCACTCATGCTCCATCTAAATTTCCAATCAAATCAGATGGAGCTTTGTATTGTGCACTGTGTATGTGTTCAACATGTGAAAAACAATGAAGAGGTCTCAAGTATAGCTATAGATAAAAAAAATTGTTCCGCATCATCATCATTGTATAGTGAGCCAATGTGCAAATCCTTTGAAAGTAAAAGGACCACGCCTTCTGGTTTAGTTACCGAAGTTTTTTAACACTTTTAGCTGAGCAAAGTAGTTGAGCTGCATTTTTGCATCCAATTATTGGTGTATTGATTAAACTCATGCATATGGATGAACTATTTGGCCAGCAAAAAGGGTAGAGATTCAATCGTATGTGCAATGTTTATGATTGATGGACAAGGATAATATGCCTAGGTAGCATGCGAGGAGAATGGTTAGTTTCAATTTATTATTGAAGAAGTTTGCTCACTCACATGATCTTCAATTTTTAATGGATACCTGACTGATACTCAAAACATGCATTTATTGCGTCACATAAATATCATGGATGTAGGAATGTAATTTTTTATTTGATTAACAACTGTGGCTCGATTCATAACTTATCATGATGATGATCAATGGAATTCTCATTGGCAAACTGGATCTACATTTTAATGATGTGAAGAGTCAGTTGATTTTCGATTCCTATAGCTGCTTATTAGTTGAACAGTTGAATTGAGATGAGAAGTTTGATTGCTAAACTAATGTGTTTGTACAGATTCCACATATGGTATAATGATACACTTTTTTGGGATGATGGTTGTTGTAGTTGTTATTACACATGAGTTGCTCTCAATGTTTGGTTAGTGCAAAGAAAAAATCATAGCAAATATTTTGTGCACGAATTGGTTGCAACATTTGGGATGTTTGGATTTTTTTAGTGAATATCGATATAAGACCTGTCCGTAAAAGCTACGATAATACTAAT
>Ga0210040_10010467_pt1 | contig 10628 bp, 6 predicted proteins | sample CryGeyCG12114_NA_FD_185462 | JGI IMG/M metagenome (GOLD analysis project Ga0210040, IMG submission 185462) | Groundwater microbial communities from aquifer - Crystal Geyser CG19_WC_8/21/14_NA (SPAdes) (version 2) | ecosystem: Environmental > Aquatic > Deep subsurface > Groundwater | place: USA...
CGCCGCGAGAACCTCGAGTCGATGCTCTACTCGAGCACCGAGAAGTGGACGGTAAACGACACCTACACGCTCGGTTCGTACGGCGAGCTGGGCCTGGCCACCGGCGGGCGGCTCGTCGAGCCGACGGACAAGGCGCGTTTCGGCTCCAAGGCGGCCGAGAAGCAGGCCGAGCGGAACGCCGAGCGCCGCGTCGTGCTCGACGACGGCATGAGCACCCAGCTCGACAAGGCCGGTTCGCAGGGGACGCCGCCGTTCGTCACGCGCAAGTCCGACGTGCGCGTCGGTGACACGGCCAAGCTCACCGAGCCGGTCGTCGTCGACTTCCGCAACGGCACCTGGGCACTCAACCCGACCCGCCCGACGGCCGCCGGCGCCGAGGTCGCGACGATCAAGGACAAGGCCCCGGAGAAGGTGCCGAACGTGAAGGGCGACGTCTCGGTCGCGTCCTTCAACGTCCTCAACTACTTCACCACCCTCGGCACGGCCGACGCGGACTGCAAGCCCAACCCGGTGAGCACCGACGGCACGCCGAACACCGTGGCCTCGGGCTGCGACCAGCGTGGCGCCTGGGACGCGGCCGACCTCGACCGGCAGCAGACCAAGATCGTCAAGGCGATCAACGCGCTCGACGCGTCGGTCACCGGCCTGATGGAGATCGAGAACTCGGCCAAGCTCGGCGAGACCAAGGACGAGGCCACCAAGACCCTCGTCGCAGCGCTGAACAAGGCGGCCGGGCGCGCCAAGTGGGACTACGTGCCGTCGTCCGACCAGCTCCAGCCGGTCGAGGACCAGGACGTCATCACCAACGCACTGATCTTCCAGCCCGCGGAGGTCACGTGGGCCGGCACGTCGTACGCGGACGGCAAGGACGCGACCGACGCCGGGCCGTTCGGCAACGCGCGGACGCCGATCGCCGCGTCCTTCACCCCCGTCGGGGGCGGTGCGCCGATGCTCGTCGCGGTGAACCACTTCAAGTCGAAGAGCTCGGGCGGTGCGACCGGCGCCAACGTCGACAGCGGGCAGGGGGCGTACAACGCTGACCGGGTCGCCCAGGCGAACGCCCTGCTCGGCTGGCTCCCGTCGGTCCAGAGCGACGCCCGGACCGAGGCCGTCGCGCTCGTCGGCGACTTCAACTCCTACACGCACGAGGACCCGCTCGAGACCCTCTACGCCGCGGGCTGGGACAACGCCGCCAAGCAGAAGGACTACTCGTACAACTTCGACGGGCTCTCCGGCTCGCTCGACCACGTGCTGCTCAACCCGGCCGCGGACGAGCGCCTGACCGGCAGCGGGGTCTGGAACATCAACTCCGTCGAGCCGGTGCTGCGCGAGTACAGCCGCTACAAGTCGACCAAGATCGACTACTACCGTGACGACGTCTACCGCGCCAGCGACCACGACCCGGTCAAGGTCGGGCTGGAGCGCGGCAAGGCCCGTGAGACCACGCTGACGATGCTGAACTTCAACGACTTCCACGGGCGCATCGCCGCGGCGTCGCCGGACACCACGCAGTTCTTCGGGACCATCGAGCAGCAGCGCGCGACGAGCGGCGAGGGCAACACCCTCGTGCTCTCGGCGGGCGACAACATCGGGGCGTCGCTCTTCGCCTCGTCCGTGCAGGAGGACCAGCCGACGATCGACGTCCTCAACGCGGCGGACGTCGACGCCTCCGCGGTCGGCAACCACGAGTTCGACCGTGGGTTCGCCGACCTCGACGGCCGCGTGCAGAAGGCCGCCGACTGGACCTACCTCGGTGCGAACGTCTACCGCAAGGGCACGACCAAGCCGGTGCTGCCGAGCTACACCGTCATCAAGCGCGGCGGGCTGAAGGTCGGCGTGGTCGGGGTCGTCACCCAGGAGACGTCCACCCTCGTGTCGCCGGCCGGCATCAGCGGCATCGAGTTCGGCGACCCGGTGACCGCGGTCAACCGGGTGGCCAAGCAGCTGACCGACGGCAAGAAGTCCAACGGCGAGGCCGACGTCGTGGTCGCCGAGTACCACGAGGGCGCGACCAGGACCCAGCTCGACCCGACGACCGGCGGTGAGGTCGTCAGCCTCGCCGACCAGCTGAAGGCCAGCCCGGTCTTCGCGCACATCGTCAACGACACGTCGCCCAAGGTGGCGGCGATCTTCACCGCGCACACCCACCAGGCGTACGCCTACGACGCACCGGTCCCCGGCGTCGCCGGGGCCACCCGCCCGGTCACCCAGAGCGGCTCGTACGCGGCGTTCCTCACCAAGGTGACGCTGACGGTCGACACCAAGACGAAGGCCGTGCTGGCGCACACCCAGCAGAACCTCAAGCCGACCACGGTCTCCGACGACGACCTCGCCGCGGCCTACCCGCGGGTCCGGCGCATCGCCGGGATCGTCACCGCCGCCCTTGACCGAGCGGAGGAGCTCGGCTCGGTCACGATCGGCGAGGCCACCCACGAGATCACCCGGGCGTTCGGCGAGGACGGCGAGGACACCCGCGCCGCCGAGTCGACGCTCAGCGACCTCGTGGCCGAGATGTACCGCTCGTCGACCGCCTCGCCGGAGCGGGGGAGCGCGCAGATCGGCGTGCAGAACCCGGGCGGGGTCCGTGAGGACCTCGACGAGGGCACCGTGACCTTCGGGGAGGCGGCGTCGGTCCTGCCGTTCGCCAACTCGCTGTTCACCGTCGACCTCACCGGCGCGCAGTTCAAGACCCTGCTCGAGCAGCAGTGGCAGCGCGACGCGACCGGGAACATCCCCTCGCGGCCGTACCTGCAGCTGGGCCTGTCGAAGAACGTGACCTACACCTACGACGACACCCTGGCCGAGGGCAGCCGCATCACGTCGATCACGGTCGACGGCAAGCCGATCGACCCGGCGGCGACCTACCGCGTGGCCACGAACAGCTTCCTGGCCGCGGGCGGCGACAACTTCCGGGTGTTCGGCGAGGGCAGGAACAGCAAGGACACCGGCCTGTCGGACCTCGACTCGTGGACCGACTACCTCGAGGCCGAGACGCCGGTCAGCCCGTCGTTCGCCAAGCAGGCCGTCGCGGTCTCGCCCCTGCCGAGCACGCTCACGGCGGGCGGGACGACGACCTTCACGCTGTCCTCGCTCGACTTCAGCAGCCGTCCGACCGAGGACGGTGCGTACAAGGGCTCCGACGAGCAGGCCTCGACGGTCACCGCGACGCTGAACGGCACCACGATCGGCACCAGCCCGGCGGCCGCCGGTAAGGCCACGATCGCGCTGGCCGTGCCGGCCGACGCCGCGAAGGGGGCCGGCACGCTCGTGCTGACCACCGACACGGGGACGACGGTGACGATCCCGGTCACCGTGGGCTGAGCCCAGGACAGGCGAAGGGCCGGCAGGGTCGTGACGACCCGGTCGGCCCTTCGGCGTTCGCGGCGTCTCCCGGGTCGAGGCTCCCGATGTCAGACGCTCAGCCGGGCGGCGTGAGGCGTACCCGGGCCACGGCGGCCCGCAGCGAGGCGGCCAGCGGGCGCACCGGGCGTTCGGCGTAGCCACCGGCCCGCAGGCCGGCGTCGCGCTCGAAGACGTTGCCGGACGCCCGGTCGCCGGTGCGGACCACCGACCAGGCCATGGCCAGCGTGTAGAGCGTCAGGTAGGGCAGGCCGAGGCTCAGCGCGTACTGCCGGCTGTGCCGCTCCTCGTGGACCAGGAGCCCGGGGTGGCGGCGCAGCAGGGCGTCGAAGGTGCCCGCGGTGACGATGACGTCGCCGACCGTGAAGGCGCCCGCGACCGGGAAGCGGAACCGGTAGCCCTCGGCGAGCACCAGCCCGTACGGCCCGGGTCGCCGACGGGCGCCACCCGCCCGGGCCACGGCAAGGCCGACCGGGGTGCTGAGGTTCAGGAGGTTGGCGAGGCGACGTGCGCGTTGCGCCCGGGTCAGCCCCCGCCGAGCGTCTGCGGCGATGACCGGCGGCTCGTGTCCCACGCCGCGAATGTAGACCTCGTGCTGACCATCCGCATGCTGGTCAGCGAGCCCAGCATCCGGACGTCGAGGCGCGCCGTCCGAGTCGTGCCGCCTAGAGTTCTTCTCACATCAAGAGGGGACGAGGGAACGGCCCGTCGACTCCCCGGCAACCGGCTGACAAGCAGACACGGTGCCACTTCCGGCTCGCGCGATCGTCGCGCGAGACAGATGACGAAGGACTGATACGTCATGACCGCGGTGCTCGACACCCAGGTTCCCCCGCCCGTCGGCGTCCGCGCCGGTGCCTTCGGGAACGCCACCCACCTCGCCTGTCGCGCCTGTGGTGCGCAGTCGCCGCTCGGCCCCTTCTACGCCTGCATGGAGTGCTTCGGCCCGCTCGAGGTCGGCTACGACTTCCCGCGCGTGACCCGCGCCCAGATCGAGGCCGGCCCCAAGAGCATCTGGCGCTACGCGCCGCTGCTGCCCGTCCCGGCCGACATCGCGACGTTCCGCTCGACGGACCCGGGCTTCACCCGGCTCGTCGACGCCGGCAACCTCGCGGCCGACCTCGGGCTGCGCAAGCTGCACGTCAAGGACGACTCGGGCAACCCGACGCACTCGTTCAAGGACCGCGTCGTCGCCGTGGCCCTCTCGGCCGCCCGCGAGCTCGGGCTGAACGTCCTGGCCTGCCCCTCCACCGGCAACCTCGCGAACGCGGTCGCGGCCGCCGCCGCCCGGGCCGGCATCCGCTCGGTCGTCCTGGTCCCGTCGAACCTCGAGCAGCAGAAGATCATCGCCTCGGCGGTCTACGACACGACGCTGATCGCGATCGAGGGCAACTACGACGACGTGAACAAGCTCGCCAGCGAGATCGCCGGCGAGGAGGAGGGCTGGGCGTTCGTCAACGTCAACGTGCGGCCCTACTACGCCGAGGGTTCCAAGACGCTGGCCTACGAGATCGCCGAGCAGCTCGGCTGGCGCCTGCCGGACCAGCTGGTCATCCCGGTCGCCTCCGGCTCCCAGCTGACCAAGATCGACAAGGGTTTCTCCGAGCTGATCAAGCTCGGCCTGGTCGAGGACAAGCCGGTGAAGATCTTCGGGGCGCAGGCCACGGGGTGCAGCCCGATCGTGCAGGCGTACGAGGCCGGTCAGGACGTCGTCGCGCCGGTCCGCCCGAACACGATCGCCAAGTCGCTCGCCATCGGCAACCCGGCCGACGGGCCGTACGTGCTCGACGTGGTCCGTCGCACGGGCGGCCGCATCGCCGACGTCGACGACGAGACCGTCGTCCGCAACATCCTCCGGCTCGCCCGCACCGAGGGCATCTTCGGCGAGACCGCCGGCGGGGTGACGGTCGGCGTGACGGCGAAGCTCATCGCCGACGGCGACCTCGACCCGGACGGCGAGACCGTGATCATCAACTCCGGCGACGGGCTCAAGACGCTCGACGCCGTGTCCGGCCACGTCGGGCCCAAGACGACGATCCCGCCGCGCTACGAGGCGTTCACCGACTTCTGGAAGGGCCAGACCGCATGAGTGCGAACGTCCGCATCCCCACCATCCTGCGCACCTACACCGGCGGGCAGAAGGAGGTCGAGGCGAGCGGCCACACGCTCGCCCACGTCCTCGATTCCCTCGACGCCGACTACCCGGGCCTCAAGGCCCGGATCGTCGACGACAAGGGCGCGCTCCGCCGCTTCGTGAACGTCTACGTCGGGGACGACGACGTCCGGTTCATCGGCGGCCTCGAGGCCGAGGTGCCCGACGACGGCAAGGTCTCGATCATCCCGGCCGTCGCGGGCGGCTAGTCCTCAGGCGGCGGCGAGGCCCCGGGTCCGGCGCAGCGCGCGCCCGTACGCCGGGTTGCTCGTGATCACGAGCGGCACGGTGGACAGGACACGGCGCACGGCGTAGCCGTTGGCCGTGGCCAGCAGGTCGGTCGTCGGCAGCCCGGGGAGCCCGTAGAGGCGTCGGGCCCACGGCGGGAGCATGGCGAGGCCGAGGCCCACCATCCCGGCCCACGCCGGGCGCGCCGGCGTGCCGAGGCGGACCCAGCGCGGCATCGGCGGCACCAGGAACTTCAGCGTGTTCCGGCGGGCCACCTGGGAGACCCGGAGCTGCGGGCGCACGTAGGCGTAGTAGTCCTCGATCTCCGCCTCGGTCGCGGGGACGGTGTGCCGCTCGAGCCCGACGAGCTCGGCGCTCGCGCGCATCTCGTCGACGTACTGGTCGCCCTCGCCCGGACGGAGGATCCCGCCGCAGCGCCGGTAGGTCGAGAGGAACGACTCGACCTCGGTCACGTGCACCCAGCGCAGCAGCTCGGGGTCGTCGACGCGGTAGGGGAGCCCGGACTCCGGCTCGACGCCCGGCGGGAGCGCAGCGTGGATGCGCCGCAGGACCCGGCCGGCCTTCTCGGCCTCGGCGGTCGTGCCGTAGGTGACCGTGGCCACCCAGTCACCCGTCCGCTGCAGCCGGCCCCACATGTCGTCGAACCACACCGTGTTGTCGTTGAACCCGGCCATCACGAGCGGGTGCACCGCCTGCAGCGAGAGCGCACGGAACCCTGCGAGCGCCATCGACTGGTCACCGTGGATCCGCCACGTCACGGAGTCCGGGCCGTAGAGCCCGACGTCGGCGCGCTCCGCCACCGCCACGGCCATTACTCGGCCGTCCCCAGGTCGACCTTCTCGTTCTCTCCGCCGGAGTAGCGCTTGCCGGTGAGCTTGGACTTCGCGAGGCTCAGGACGGAGGAGACGCGGCCGCCCGGGCCGTCCCAGTACTCGGCCGTCTCGCCGGTGACCTTGATCAGCACGATCGACGGGTCCTCGGGACCCTGCGGGAACCAGGCCTCCATGTCGACGGACCAGAGGTCCTTGGCCTTCTGGACGTCGTCCACGACCGAGGCGGAACCGTTGATCGAGACCCACGTGCTGCTCGACGCCAGCGTCACCGCGACGTGCGGGTTGGCCCGGACGTGCTCGACCTTGCGGGAGTCGCGCGAGGAGAAGAACCAGAGGTCGCTGTCGGCCTCCACCTCCTGGTGCGCCATCGGCCGGCTGACGAGCTCGCCGTCGGCGTCGACGGTGGTGAGCATGGCGAACTTGATGTCGGAGGCAAGGTCGGCGACCTTGGCGGGTCCGGCGGACGTGTCGTTGGCGGAAGTCACGTCGATTGATTCAGCGTCCGGGCGCGGGCGGACGCCCCGGGTCCCGACTTCTCGGGCTACTCACAGGTCCGGTGGGCGTGCCGCTCGTCCACAGGGCTCGCGCGCGGGTCCCGCCGCCGTCCACAGGAATCTCGACGGGCGGCTGGTTCGGCGCCGGCCGACCAGGATGGAAGCATGAGCACGATGACGACGAGCAGCGCGGCCCAGGTCCTCGAACGCGTGATCGCGGCGATGGCCGGTCCCGACGCGCGGCCCCGCGCCGACCAGGTGCGGGCGGTCGAGGAGCTCGTCGTGCGGCACCGCCGGGTGCTCGTCGTGCAGGCGACGGGCTGGGGCAAGTCGGCCGTCTACTGGGCCGCGACGGCCGCGCTGCGCGAGCAGGGCGCCGGGCCGACGCTCGTCGTCTCCCCGCTGCTGGCGCTGATGCGCGACCAGATCGCGGCCGCCGAGCGGGCGGGCCTCAAGGCGGCGACGATCAACTCGACGAACCTCGACGCGTGGGCACAGGTCCTGACCGACGTGCGGGCGGGGACCGTCGACGTGCTGCTCATCTCGCCCGAGCGGCTGGCCAACCCGGCCTTCGCCGCGCAGCTGCCCGACCTGCTCAGCTCGGTCGGCCTGCTGGTCATCGACGAGGCGCACTGCGTCTCCGACTGGGGCTTCGACTTCCGGCCGGACTACCAGCGCCTCACCCGCAGCATGCTCGGCCTCGCCCCGGGCACGCCGGTGCTGGCCACGACCGCGACGGCGAACGAGCGGGTCACCGCCGACGTCGCGACCCAGCTCGGCGAGGACACCGTGACGCTGCGCGGGTCCCTGGCGCGGTCGTCGCTGACGCTCTCGGTGGTGCCGTCGATGTCGGTGCTCGAGCGATACGCGTGGGTCGCAGAGGCGCTGCGCACCCTGCCGGGCTCGGGGATCGTCTACGTGCTCACCGTCGCCGAGACGCAGCGGGTGTCGGCGTTCCTGACCGAGCAGGGGCTGGACGTCGCGCCCTACTCCGGGCAGAGCCAGGACCGCGAGGAGCTCGAGGACCGGCTCCGGGACAACAAGGTCAAGGCGCTGGTCGCGACGTCTGCGCTGGGGATGGGCTACGACAAGCCCGACCTGGCCTTCTGCATCCACCTGGGCTCGCCCAGCTCGCCCGTCGCCTACTACCAGCAGGTCGGGCGCGCGGGCCGTGCGCTGGACGACGCGGTGGCCGTCCTCGTCCCGGCCGAGTCCGACGAGCGCATCTGGGACTACTTCGCGACGGCCGGCATCCCCGACGCTTCTCAGGTCGAGCGGGTGCTGGACGTGCTCGGGAGCGAGGCGCAGTCGCTGCCGACCATCGAGTCGGCGACGGGGATGCGCCGCGGCCGGCTCGAGGGCCTGCTCAAGATCCTCGCCGTCGACGAGGCCGTCGAGCGCCGCGCTGGCGGCTGGGTCGCCACCGGCAAGGGCTGGTACTACGACACGGCCAAGTGGGCGGCGCTCAAGCAGGTCCGCGCCGCCGAGGCCGACCTGATGCGCTCGTACGCCCACGGCGAGGGCTGCCTGATGCAGTTCCTGCAGCTGGCCCTGGACGACCCCGACCCGCACCGCTGCGGGCGCTGCTCGGTCTGCACCGGGCGCCTGCCGGCCCCGGGGGCGCGGCCGTCGGAGGAGGCGGTCGCCGCGGCGCGCACGTTCTTCCGCGGTCAGGACGTCATCGTGGAGCCGCGCAAGCTGTGGCCGAGCGGGGTGGAGCGCAAGGGCAAGATCGGGTTCCTCGAGCCCGGTCGGGCGCTGGCGTTCGCCGACGACCCGGCCTGGAGCACGGAGCTGGCCCGGCTGTGGCGCACCGACGACGCCGCCCCGCCGGTCGTGCTCGAGGGGTGCGTCGAGGTGCTCAAGCGCTGGTCTAAGACGTGGCAGCGCCCGGTCGCGGTCGTGGCGATGCCGTCGCGCCGGTTCCCGAAGCTCGTCACCTCGGTGGCCGAGCACCTGGCCCGGATCGGGCGGCTGCCGCTCGTCGACGCCCTGGAGGTCGGGGGACCGCCGCCGGCCGTCGACGCGAGCTCGTCCGCGCGGGTGAAGGACCTGACGATGCGGACGCGGGTCCGCGAGGGCGTGACGTTCGACGGGCCGGTGCTGCTCGTCGACGACACCATCCGCAGCCGCTGGACGCTCACCGTCGCCGGGGCCCTGCTCGCCGACGTCGGAGCGACTCGCGTGCTGCCCCTGGCTCTCCACCAGCTGCCTTAGCGCCCCGCGCGCGCACTCACCCCGAGAAAGGCCGCGAGCGGTACCCCTTCCCGGTCTCGAGGGCTCGAGGACCGGGGTGAGGTACCGCTCGGGGGGTGAGCTCGAGGGGCTGGCGAGGTTCAGTCGCCGAGGAGCCAGCCGCAGGGGCCGGTGAGCTCCTTGGCCGACGGCGGGCCCCACGAGTGGTCGTCGTAGATCTCGACCTGGGGGCGGGCGTCGGTGAGCATCGGCTGGAACGCCTGGAAGGCGGCCTCCAGACCGGTGGAGCTGGTGAACAGCATCCGGTTGCCGGAGAGGACGTCGTGGATCAGCGAGGTGTAGGGGGCCATCGAGCCCGGCGCCACGTTCGCGAGGCTGAGCGAGGTCGCGCTCTCGGCCGGCAGCGGATCGGGGCCCGGCTTCTTGACCGTGAGGCGGATGTCGATCGCGCCGTTGCCCTTGAGGTCGAAGACGATGGCGTTCGCGTCCGGGTGGATGTGGTCCAGCGGGCCGTCGGAGGGCTTGAAGACCAGGATGACCTTCTGCGCGCTCTCCTTCATCATCTTGCCGGTGCGCAGCAGGAAGGGCACCCCGCGCCAGCGGTCGGTGTCGATCCACAGCCGGGCCGCGGCGAAGGTCTCGGTCTTGGAGTCCTTCTCGACGCCCTCGGTGTCGAGGTAGCTGGCGTACTGGCCGAGCACGACCTCCTTCGGGTCGAGCGGGCGGAACGCCGCGATCACGGACTCGCGGGCGGCCTGCACGTCCTCCGGCTCCATGCTCAGCGGCGGCTCGAGGGCGACCTCGGCCGCGACCTGGAAGAGGTGGGTCGCGAGCATGTCGAGCATGGCGCCGGTCGCGTCGTAGAAGTCGGCCCGGTCGGCGATGTCGAGGGTCTCGGGGACGTCGATCTGCACCTGGGCGATGTGCCGGCGGTTCCAGACGTCACCGAAGAGGCGGTTCGCGAAGCGGGTGAGGTACAGGTTCTGCGTCGCCTCCTTCCCGAGGAAGTGGTCGATCCGGTAGATCTGCTCCTCGTCGAAGGCGCTGTGCACGAGGTCGTCGAGCTGGTGGAAGCTGTCGAGCGACGTGCCGTACGGCTTCTCGTAGACGACCTTGGCGTTCTCGGTGAGCCCGTGCGCCTTGATCGCCTTCGTGGTCGGCTCGAAGGCGACCGGCGGCAGCGAGAGGTAGTGGATGAGCTGGACCTTGTGGCCGAGGTCGTCCTCGGCCTGCTTGATGGCGTCGAGCAGCGTGCCCGGGTCGTCCTCGCGGAAGCCGCCGCCGGCGAAGGAGACGTTCTTGGCGAACTCCGCGAACTCGTCGTCGTCGGGCGCCGACGCGAAC
>Ga0210040_10010468_pt1 | contig 10628 bp, 9 predicted proteins | sample CryGeyCG12114_NA_FD_185462 | JGI IMG/M metagenome (GOLD analysis project Ga0210040, IMG submission 185462) | Groundwater microbial communities from aquifer - Crystal Geyser CG19_WC_8/21/14_NA (SPAdes) (version 2) | ecosystem: Environmental > Aquatic > Deep subsurface > Groundwater | place: USA...
TTTTACTGGCGTTAGCCACAGGGCCCAAACGGTTTGGGGAGCTAGCCAAGGCACTATCCACTATCACGGACCGGATGCTCGCTAAAGAGCTGAAAGAATTAGAAGTTAATCTAGTAATAACCAGAGCAGTTTTTGAAGATATGCCAGTTAAGGTGGAGTACACCCTCACCGAGCATGGCATTTCTTTACATGGCGTGCTCATCGAACTTCAGCAGTGGGGACTTCAGCACCGTAAAAAAGTAGGTTTGCGGTAGTAGCAAGCACCTTTTACTAACTGCTGTAGTGACATCACCAACTACCTGCCTACAGATTCAGCTACACCGCCTACCGCCTTATTGCCCTACTTGCTAGCCGCCACACGGGCGGGTGCAGCCAAGGCACCCACCGTCTTTAGCGGAGAATCACACCCTTTAAACCAAGTAAGCGGCAGTACCAAGAAGCACGTGGAACTATAGCAACAGAAGGCGTTTCTTTGTGCTGGTCACCGTTTTTATTTCGCCACTATGTTTGCTGCATTTGAAAAGTATCTAGTTAGTAAGGCGGCTTTTACTCCCGCCGAAATCCAGCAAATTCAGGCTGTAAGCATCCTCAAAAGCTTGCATAAGCGCCAGTTCCTACTACACGCTGGCGAAGTCTGGACTTACAACGCGTTCGTGACCAATGGGTGCCTACGCACCTACACCATCGATACCAAAGGAGCGGAGCACATCATCAACTTCGCCGTGGAGAACTGGTGGATTGGTGACCGCCAGAGCCTGACTTCCGGTCAGCCTTCGACCTATAACATCGACGCGGTGGAGGACGCGACGGTGCTGCTGATTAGGCGCGAAGACTTTGACCAGCTACGGCACGATATCCCCACGCTGAATGAATTGGTCAACAGCGTGCTGCATAACAGCTTTCTGACTTCGCAGAATCGGATTCATGCCTCCATTAGCTACTCAGCCGAGGAGAAATACCGTGATTTTCTGCAAAAATATCCCACGCTCGTTACGCGCATTCCCCAGCACATGGTCGCCTCCTACCTAGGCATGACAACCGAAACGCTGAGCCGCGTCCGGCGAAAGGTGTAGCCCAGTAACCTACACGTTTACTGCTAGCATAATTGGCCGCAACTCACCCACTTTTTGGCTATGCTCCTTTCTATTCTCACACGAACTGGCCTTTCACGTTAGCCACCCCACTGTCAGCACCAGAGGTGCTGCAGGTGCGCACTAAAGCCATTGACTGGCGCGTGCGGCATCTGGAACATCCTCAGCATGAAAAGTGCCAAAACGCCATGTTTTTGTACTAACAGCAGGTGAAAAGCGCCTACTAGTTTTGCACCGTAATTTTCTTTCTAGTATGAAATACAACTTATTAGGTAACACGGGGCTTAAAGTATCGGCGCTCTGCTTGGGCACGATGACGTTCGGGGGCAAAGGCTGGGCCGCCGCTATCGGTTCGCTGGACCAGCAAGCTGTTGATGAACAGATGAAGCACGCCATAGAGGCGGGTATCAACTTCATCGATACGGCCAATATCTACTCGGAAGGGTTGTCGGAAGAGCTAACCGGCCAATCTATCCGCAACTTGGGTTTGCAGCGCGATTCGCTGGTACTCGCTACCAAGGTGCGCGGCCAGATGGGCGAAGGGCAGAATGCGCTAGGCCTAACTCGTAAGCACATCTTCGACCAGGTGGACAGTTCTTTGAAGCGGCTAAAAACCGACTACATCGACCTCTACCAAATTCATAGCTACGACCCGCTCACGCCGCTGGAAGAAACCCTCCGGGTCCTCGACGATTTGGTGCGCAGCGGCAAGGTGCGCTACATCGGGGCTAGTAACTTGGCCGCTTGGCAATTGATGAAGGCGCTCAGTTACTCCACCTACAATCACGTGGAGAAGTTTGTGTCGTTGCAAGCCTACTATACTATTGCCGGCCGCGACCTAGAGCGCGAGGTAGTGCCCCTGTTGCAAGACCAGAAGGTAGGCCTTATGGTATGGAGCCCGCTAGCAGGTGGCTTCCTCAGTGGCAAGTTCACCCGCAACCAGCAAAGTGAAGAAGGCGCCCGCCGCGTGCAATTCGACTTCCCACCAATCGACAAAGAGAAAACCTTCGACATCCTAGACAACCTGCGCCCTATGGCCGAGGCAAAAGGCGTTTCGGTTGCGCAACTGGCGCTGGCTTGGCTGCTACACCAGCCGGTAGTTACCAGCGTGATTATTGGGGCCAAGAAAATGGAGCAGCTAGAGGACAACCTGAAGTCAGTGGATGTGCAGCTCACTCCGGAAGAGCTGACTCAACTCGATGAAGTCAGCAAGCTAAACCCCGAGTACCCGGGCTGGATGCTGGACTTCACTGGCGGCGACCGGCAGGTTTAGCAGTATCGCTTTCTAAAAACAGCCGGCTTACGAGGACGATTTGTCTCGTAAGCCGGCTGTTTTGTAAGGCTTTCTGCCGCCTCCTACCTAAACATGACGACCGAAGCGCTGAGCCGCGTCCGGCGCAAGGCGTAGCCCGGTAATGCAGCGGCCAAGGGGGCGCGTGCGGGTAGGAAATGGTCAACTTATGTCCGAATGAGACACCTCATACTACGCTGCGATAAATGCCACCATCTACCCGTAGGGCTGCGCCGTTGATGGCTCCGGCGAGGCCACTGCACACAAACACTGCAAAATCAGCAATTTCCTGGGGCCGGATGAGTCGGCCGATGATGGAGGTAGGCCGGTTTTCGGCCATGAAGCGGCGCTCGCCCGTGGCAAAGTCGTCGTCGGGAAACACCTTCTGCACAAGTTCCTGCACGCCGGGTGTGAGGGTCGAGCCGGGCAGCAGGGAGTTCACGGTCACGTTGGTGCCTTGCGTGCGCTGGGCGAGGCTGCGCGCTACGGAAAGCTGCATGAGCTTGGTGGCGCTGTAAGGCGCCATTTCCTCGTCGGCCGTCAAGGCCGATTCGCTGGAAATGAACAGGATGCGGCCGGCATTACGCGCCAGCATGCCGGGCAGGTAGTGCCGCGAGAGCCGCACGCCACTTTGAATATTCACGTCGAACATGCGCTGCCAGTCAGCATCCTGCAGCGCTAATATATCGTGGTTGGCATAAATGCCGAGGTTATTCACCAACACATCCACTGTGGGATACTGGGCGATGGTTTGGCCCGCCCCCTCGGGGGTGCCATTGTCAGCAGCCAGGGGTAGCAGCTGCGCATCCGGCAGCTCTTGGCGCAGCTGCTGAATGGCAGCTGCTACGCTAACTTCGGTGCGGCCGTTGACGATAACTGTAGCTCCTTCGCGGGCGAAGGAGCGGGCGATTTCCAGGCCAATACCGCCGGTAGAAGCGGTAATAAGAACCGTTTTACCCTGCAATTGTAAGTTCATAGGTATCTGATTAATACATGATGCTGCGCAACCGTTCCGGCAGGGCGAAGCGGTTGCGCAGCGCGGATGGGTGTGGGCGGGTTAGGGGCCGATAAAGCAAAGCATGTTTTCGCGCACGTAATGCTGCTCGTCGCCGAAGGTGTGAATGCCCTCGCCCCCCGTCACGATGAACACCAGATAAAAATCGATGCGATTGGCCTCAATAGTATCCTTGCATTTGTAGCGAAAATCGTCGCGCCGATGAATTTCGAAGTGCTCAATGGTGCTACTGCCACTCGGTATGGGCGCTAAGCTGCGCCCCTCGCCTTGAAAAAAAAGCTGGTGGTAGGCCTGGCCCGACAGCTGCGGAATAGCAGGAGAAGAAGGCATAAGGAAGGGGTAGGAGAAAGAATGTACTTGTTGCGCAACTGGTTACCAAAGTGGCCTGCTGGCGTAGCTGGCTACCCTTTTCGTGGTGCTAGCCAGCTCGATATCACAGTAGTCTTTACTTATCGGGTTTCATCCCGACCAGGCGCGCCAGGCAGCTTTCGGATGCCCAGCTTATCCATTCGATATTCCAGCGTGGTAGGCTTGATTTCCAGTAATTCGGCGGCCCCGCCCTTGCCCCGAATTTTGCCATTGGCCCGCTTCAGGACAGCCAGAATGTTGTCGCGTTCCGCTTGTTCCTGGCGTTGCTTAACTTCTGCCAGTGTCCGGGGCTCGGGGCTGGTTTCGGGTGGCGAGTTGGAGGCACTCAAGGCCGCCGCCCAAGGGCTGAGCAGGGGCCGGCCTAGGGCCAGGGGGTGGCGGCCATCGGCCAGGATGACGGCCTGCTCCATGACGTTCTCCAACTCGCGGATGTTGCCCGGCCAAGTATAGGCCTTTAGCTCAGCCAGCGCGGCCTCACTCAAGCCCGGGTAGGGCTTGCTCGCTCGCCGGCTGAAGGTGCGGGCAAAGAAGTCGGCCAGCAGAGCTATGTCTTCGGCCCGCTCGCGCAAGGCGGGTAGGCGTAGGGGAAACACGCTCAGCCGGTAGTAAAGGTCTAGCCGGAACCGCCCCTGGGCCACCTCCTGCTCTAGGTTTCGGTTGGTAGCCGCCACCACGCGCACGTCGGTTTTTATCGGCCCGCTGCCACCTAGGCGCTCAATTTCCTTTTCCTGCAGCACGCGCAGCAGCTTGCTTTGCATCTCGAGCGGCAGCTCGCCGATTTCATCGAGAAAAAGCGTGCCTCGGTGCGCTAGCTCAAACTTACCCAGGCGTCGTTCGGTGGCCCCGGTGAAGGCACCCTTCTCGTGGCCAAAGAGTTCGCTCTCAATGAGGGCAGCTGGCAGGTTGGCACAGTTGACTTTGACCAGCAGCGCGTCTTTGCGCGGCGAGAGCTGGTGCACCGCCCGGGCGAAGAGCTCCTTGCCCGTGCCGCTTTCGCCCAGCAGCAGCACCGTCGCGTCGGTGGGAGCCACCTGGGCCAGCTGGGTGAAAGCGGCGCGCAACGCGGGGCTGGTGCCGATAATATCCTCGAAGGAAGCAGAGGAAGTCACTTCCTGCTGCAAGTAGCGGTTCTCGCGGCCGAGCTGTTCGCTGAGGCGGGCAATTTCGTCGAAGGCCAGCGTGCGCTCCAGCGTCAGCACCAGCGCTTGGCGCAGGCGGTCGAGCACGGCTACGTGTTCGGGCGTGTAGGCCTCGGCTTGGCGGCTGTAGAACGAAATGGTGAAGGCTTGTCCCTGGGTGGTGTGAAAAGTTAGGCGCACGTTGGCCTGCACCCGAAACGTTTTTACAATGGCTTGGAGGAGGCGAAAACGCTGGCTGGCTTGGCTGAAATCCGTCCCGTTCCGTACGTGTATACCTTCAGCAAACGGCATCTCGACCCGCAGCGCGATGTACTGGTCAGCGCTCAGCCCCGTCATGCGCCTAAAATCGGCCATCCGGATTGTCTGGTACTCTTCGAACCCGATGCGCAAAAAATTACAAGCCCGGGTGCCCTCTTCGCCCTCCAGCCCGATAAGCATGAGGTCGAAAGGAACGTGCGGTTGCAGCAGTTCGGCCACGCTTAGCAGCTTCTGTTCCCATTCCACGGCCGCCGATAAGGCTTCGGTGATGGCAGTATGCAGACTTTGCTCCTGGCGCAGCTTCTGCTCCAGGCCGTGGGCGTGGCGGTAGGCGGCAATTTCGAGCGTATAAAGCAGGTCCTTCTTGCGAAAAGGCTTGACTACATAGCCGTTGGGCTGCGTGGCAGTCACTTCGTTCAGCACCCGCTCGCTCGAGTTGGCCGAAATGTAAATGAAGGGGATGTGCTGGGTATGTAGCGTGCAGGCCAGACCTAGGCTCGTTTCGCCCGCTTTCAAGTAAATGTCCAGCAGCACCAACGTGGGCTGGTGCTCTTCTAGCAGCTGCGTAGCTTCGGCCACACTGTCGGCAATACCCACCACCACGTAGCCGGCTTCTTCCAACATATCTTTGAGGCTGTCGGCAATCAAAAACTCGTCCTCGACGATAAGCACGCGGGCCGCCTGACGAGGCTGGCTGGGAGCCGCGCTAGTGGCTAGCTGAGGCATGAAGGGGTAGGGTTGAAAGGATAAAGGAGACCGACACCGTGACACCCCGGTGGCTATCGACGTGCAGGGTGCCGCCGAGCTGCTTGCTCAGGCCGCGCATGATGCTGGCCCCCATGGAGTTGTTGCGGCGCAGGTCTACGTCAGCGGGTAGGCCCACGCCATCGTCGGCCACCACCAGCAGGCAGCGCCCGGCGGCCTCTTGGGTCAGCGACAGCTCCACCGTGCCCCCGTTGCCGGCCGGGCGCGAACCGGGCGGAAACGCGTATTTCAAGGCGTTGGTGATGGCCTCGTTAACAATCAGGCCCAGGGGCACGGCCTGGGCCACATCCAGCGCCAGCGGAGCCAGCCGAAAGTGGAACGTCACCTGCTCGTCGGGGTCAAACCCATCGCTCAGGTGCTCCACTACCTCCTGGATGTAGGCGGGCAGGTCAATATGCGACAGATCATCGGAGCGGTAGAGCTTCTGGTGAATGAGGGCCATGGCCCGCACGCGGTGCTGGCTCTGCTCGATGGCTTGGATGGCGGCGGTGTCGAGTAGGTACTTCCGCTGCGACTGCAGCAAGCTGATGATGAGTTGCAGGTTGTTCTTTACCCGGTGGTGCACTTCCTTCAGCAGCCATTCCTTTTCTTCCAATAGGGTGTCTTTGTCGCGCAACAGTCCCTCTTTCTCGCCTAGGGCCTGCTCCAAATCAGTTTGTTTCACTTGCAGCAGTTGGTTGCTGCGCTGCTTGAGCAGGTAGCGGTTGTACCCCATCCCCAGTAGCAGGGCCAGCAGCACGGCTCCCACTACCAGGGCATTACGCTGCAATTCGCGCTGCTGAATCCCGGCCTGCTGCACCTGCGTCTGCTTGGTGAGCAGGGCAATACTGTGTTCTTTCTTGCGGGTGTCGTACTGAATTTCCAGGCTAAGCAGCTGCTTGTTTTTAGCCTCGTTAAAGATAGAATCGTTCAGGGCTTTATAGCGCTGATGATGGGCAATAGCCGCTAGAAAATGACTTTGGGCAGAATCTACTTTAAACAGCATCCATTCGATTCTAGCTGCTGCGCTCAGGCTACCAGCTTGGGGCTGCAAGGCCTGCGCTTGGCGTAAATGCTGGCGGGCTTTGGCATACTGTTGCCGGTCTACGCACAGCTCACTGATATTTAGATAAGTTGCAAAGCTTTGGGCATTATCGTTTGCGAACACTCTACCACTTTCGATTAAGTGAAGGGCTTGTATTTCATATTTCTCAGCCAAGCTATACTTTCTGGTTGCACTGTAACAGGTAGCCAATGCCATAGCGGCATCAAACTGCTCCGTATAACTGGACGGTGGATAGTTGCGAGCTTCGCTCAGGAAAAATGCCAATGCTTGTTGCGGCTGACGCAACTTGATGAGCATGGAGGCAGCATCGCTTGCTATAAGCAGGATGTCACTTCTGTGCTTCTGGTGGTGCGCATATAGAAGGCTCCGTTTATAATTAACAAGCGCTTCTACTGGCTGGTGTGTGTTGCTGTATATTAAAGCAATTCGGCCGTACAGATCAACCAGCATTGCGGTATCCTTGGTCGCTTGCGCACTTTCTATGCCGACAAAGCCGTATTGCAGCGCCTCTTTATAATTCCCCAGCTTTCGATTGACTTCCAGCAACAAATCGTAGGTATAGTGCATGCGCCGATACCCACTGGCGCGGTAAAGCGCTACTACGCGCAGGAGTTCCTCCCGAGCCTGGGCATTATTGCCTTGCAGGTGGTGCATGTCAGCAATAGCTTTTAGTACGAAAGCTTCCTGCTGCTTGTCGCCCAGCGTCCGATACAATGCTATCGACTTAGCAAAACAGCGAAGTCGTTGCGGCATTTCGACGGTGGACTTATTATACGCAAAGCCTAGGTAATACCAGCCCTCGGCCTCTTGACGCGCATCGCCCAACTGTCGGCTTTTGCGTATAGCTTGCCGCAGTAGCGGCTTACCGTCGGCAGCTTGAGGGAGGTAGGGTAGTAGGCGGCCCAGCACGTACTGACTGCGAACCTCTTCGCTGGCAGCCCGAAAGCTTGTGCTCAGTGCCACCGCCTGGGTGCAATAGGCCTGGGCACTGTCGAGAGGATCATCAAATTCCTCATACCGGTCAACCAAGCTACTGCTCAGCTGTACCAAAATGCGTGCGCGCGCGATGCCGGGTGGCATACGCCACAGCTGCCGCCGCAGGCTGTCCATACCCGCTTGGCTGCGCAGGGGGTGCAAAGGCTCCGCCAGACCAGCGAAGCTAATCAGCAGCATAAACAAGAGGGTAACAACTGCTGGCATCTGGCTCGCTAAACATCAATTTATAGGCACCTTCCAGTAAAAGACTCGTTGCTATCCATCAACAAGACGAAGGAAGCAAAAAGTCGCTGAATTGGCGCGCCCGTGTATGTCCACGCATGAACAAATATCCCGACAGCTAGAAAGTTTGGCAGGCAGAAAAACGTCATTACCTAGTCGAATGGACCACTAAACGAGCGGGTATGGCCCAGGCGGTGCGTGAAAAGCTGCTAGAAGCCATATTCTATCCGCATTTGACCTTCTCACCGGGGCGACTCCGGCTGCAGCGCAGCGTCTCAGCAGCCGCGGTCAGGCAGCCTAGTGGCCAAGTAAGCCTTTTACCAGCGTGGCATCCAGCGCAATGATGTTCATCAGCATGCGGAAACCTAGCTTTTTACCCAGCCGCTTCAGATCTACTTTATCCAGCAGGAACTTGATGCCTGGTGCTGTGAACATCTCCACTGGGTCGTAGCTGGGCAGGCAGTTGAGGTCTGCTGAGTGGGCCGCATCTGGGGCCTTAGCCCCATCGAGCCAATAGCGGTCGGAGAAGCAGGTATCGGGCGTAGCCAATACCGCCAAATCTCCGGCGCGAGCGTGGTCGAGGTGCTGCGCTGCCTTTTCGCTGGCACCTAGTACTTTTTCAACTCCCGGCACCTGCTCTAAGAGCCGCCGCACGGCGTTTAATTTCGATAAGTCGTTGACGTATACGTACGCCAGCCGGTGGCTGGCTAGGACGAAAGCCTGGCTGGCGTCCACCTGCAACCGTTCCCGGCCACCTTCTTCCTGAATGGACAGGTAGCCGTGTTCGCGCAGTACCTGGTTCAGATGCACCGGCCGCGCTACGGATTGCTCCAACTTGCCTTGCGTGTCCGCGGTGGTTTCCAGCCACGTGATGTCTTCACCGGTTTCACTGTTGAATATGCTCTCGCCTACGTTCGCCATGTCAAGTAAATTAGGTAAACATTTACCTATAAAATTCTGAAATTCAGACTTATAAGTGATTGATGCCTTTGGGTTGACTAGTATCTGTACCTTCCGTCCACGGAAAGCACAGGTAGGTCCCAGGCACTTGTTTGCCTAATCGGTGACCAAGGGCCGTGCCATGCTGTTGGGGTAAGCCAATGCAGGGCGAAATCAGATCCTCTAGCTAATGATTACAAAGGTTATAAAGTTGATAATAAGCAATCTATAAATTAACAAAGCCTATTTCATCTCCAGCTCAATGCCGCGCGCTAGTCTTCAATTGCGAAGAAATTGTCTGGGTTTTTTTGGAGTTTTCTAGAGTAAATGAGGGATATCGGGAGTGTGCCGACTAGCCCGCCGCTATGCGTGCCTATATAGTCTTCAATTGCGAAGAAATTGTCTGGGTTTTTTTGGAGTTTTCTAGAGTAAATGAGGGATATCGGGAGTGTGCCGACTAGCCCGCCGCTATGCGTGCCTATATAGTGCAGAAGCGCAGGGCCTAGGTGTCACACCTAAACTTGCCAACCAAGTAGCTAGCTGGGCGTGAAATAACTCCTGCCTATCGCCCTTTTATGAAGAGCTGCAAACCCAGCAACGACACGGCCAGCACACCGGCAGCGGCTAGCATCGTGATTGCGTCACGCAGGTTCTTACCTAGGCTGCCTACTGCGTGGTACTTGTGCAGAAAGGCGAAGCTCAGGCCCTCGTAGCGGTCAATATCCTCTACGCAGGTCGATAGCCGGCCGGTGCTGGTTTCCACGTACAGGGTCGTGTGCCGCGGGGTGTGGAAGGCGACTTTCACGACCGGCAGGCGTTTATTGACGTAGCAGTATTCCCCTTCGAAATGGTTGATGGTCGTCGTTTCAGCGCGGCTGTAATAGGTTATTACTGCGGGGCAGACGGCATGTAGCGGCTGCCCCGTGCTGAGGCCGGCCTGCTTTTGGTTAGATTCGTCGAGGGGGGGTAGGTGGAACACCTGGTAATAAGCGTGGCCGTTCAGCTCAATCAGAGCCCCACGTTCTGCACGGTTGCCCAGCGTAGCGGCAGCTGGGTGAGGTCCGTGGTCAGCCAGGAGGTGGCCACAGCCGGCGCGTGCTGGTAGCGCAGCCGCTCGTCGGGGTGCAGCTTCAGCCATATGTGGAAGGCGCCGCTGCCCGCAAAGGTGAACGTGACGAAAGCCACGGCTAGCCCCACCGTGCGGTGGTATTTGCGCAGCCAGCCCACGTGGTCGTGGGCATTGCGCGGCTGGCGGAATTTGCCTCACAGCAACCCGTACACGACCAGCCCGCTCAGCGTGGAAATCAGAATAATGCTGAGCGCCACCAGCATCACTACCACCCGCACACCACTGCTGCCCAGTAGCTCCAGCCAGGCCCAACTGTGCAGCAAACTGAAAAAGCGCAGAAACACCTGCCGGGTGGGGTTGTTGAAGGCCGCTAGCCGGGCGGGCATAGTTTCCACATACACCGTCGTCACGCCGGGCCGGTCAAACGTA
>Ga0210040_10010469_pt1 | contig 10627 bp, 5 predicted proteins | sample CryGeyCG12114_NA_FD_185462 | JGI IMG/M metagenome (GOLD analysis project Ga0210040, IMG submission 185462) | Groundwater microbial communities from aquifer - Crystal Geyser CG19_WC_8/21/14_NA (SPAdes) (version 2) | ecosystem: Environmental > Aquatic > Deep subsurface > Groundwater | place: USA...
CGCACAGCTAGTGTTTTAAATCCCATCCTACAAGAAGTATTAAATTTCGATCTGTTACACACATCCTGAAACTTGCAAACTTTCAGAAATATTCCTAAAAATTCACGGTTTAAAAAAAGAAGGCCAGTCCAATTAAAAGTTTTATGTCTGGCAAACCTGCCAATCAAAATGGAATGAATATTTGAAAGTTGCCTATTTTAAACGGCTCAACATTTTTTTGTATCTGACTTTTTAGAACTTACAACGTAATATCAATTTTTATTTCGCCATTTGTTAGATTAAATCTCCCACCTTTTATGCATTGGAACACAGTTTTATTCTTAGGATTAAAATTTTTTATATCAGGATTGCAGCTTATCCTTTCGTTTAATTAGCATCACAGAAGATTTCTATATTATTATTGAAACTAAGAGAAATTAAAACATATAAGAGATTCTTAGTTAACATTCCACAACTCTCTAACTATACAGGAAGATGGGGGAAGTTTAAGATTATTCCTATTACTATTCTATAGGGAAAAGTTTTCATTTGCAGCCCAAGCAACAAACTTTCCTAGCTAACTAGCACAGGTCTTGGTATTAAGGAAGCTGCTACCATCTTTTCATCTCAATATTGTGTAGCAATGTCTTTTGAGTTATCATGTATATATGTATTTAGTCCTAAGGAGTGCTCTGTGTGGTGTCTTCCTTAGTAATTTTACTAATTGAGACCGACAACTGCTCTTTGTTAGCATAGTTTGTAGTATCACCAGAAAACATAGTAGTGGTTGGAGACCAAAGGTTGAGCCCAGATAAGAAATATGGTTCACAAACTCTCACAAATCTTCAATGAAATGAAAATGAAAGAGTAGTCAAGCCTCAAACCTAATATATTATAATATACACTTAAGACAATGATTTTATTGTTTAGAAGGTTTTATTGTCCATTCATAATTAAATTGAATTAGATGTAATTTACAGCACACTGCCCATATTGATGGGGATTTGCAAGCTAAACATTACTTGAAGCTATCACCGAGCTTTTCAATAGTTCAATTGAAATCAACTATAAGAGAATTATTTATTAATTAGAACTATTAATATAATGAGAAAAAAAATAACTATAACATAATAGCAATGTCTAGACAATTTGCAAAATTTTGTAGATGTATTTTTTTAATACTGAAATTAGAATTTGGACTGAATCTTTCATGTATATTTTTTTCAATTCTTTTCATCCTTGTTCTAAGTCACAGTGAGTTTCCCAAACAAACTGAAAGACTGAAAGTTATTTGCGTATATTTTAAACTCCCAGAGTCAGCCGTTGTTTGCTTTCTCTTTTTGTTATCATTGTATAGAGTTATGAATGAGACTCGTATCACATCTTCTCATCATCATCTTTTAACATAGTGTGAGCTTTGAGCTCCCACAACATCTTATTATTATCACTACCCCTCTGGCGTGCTGAATAGAAATTCGTCTCCATTTATATTCTAGGCAAGCATATACAGTCCATCTGTCTAACAAAGCCCACTGATGGTCTTATTAAGAATCATCTAGATGACTATTGTTGCCCTAAATGTGTTTTATACATTAGTGACTTCGCCGTTAAACATATTTTAAAGTTTTAAAGTACTCCAAAGCCTAACGTTTATTGAACATAAATATTATAAATTCGTTAATTTTTAGGGGCAAACTTTATAATGCCATATTCTGCTTTGTCATGAGTGTACTATGATATTTATTACAAGTTTCCGTCTTTGTTTGAAAGAGTGAAAGGCATTATCATTACTACTTGGAAACAGAAACTTTGCACAAGAACCAAGTATTTTCATTATGTGTACTATTAACATTATTACTTTTAATAAATAGCTGACTTCCACTCATAGTTTGCATTGTATACTTTTAAACTATTGGATAAAATAAAAAACTTGTTGTCTGTACTGTAGTACCATCAGAGTGTAAAAACATTGGCTGTTGTAGTAAAGCAAGAAAGGATTTATTTCCTGTTTTGTCCAAGTGATGATCAATAGAAAAGTTAAATTTTGAATTTCGTTCGAGTTCGAACAGCCCCTTTTCTTTACATTTCTTGTCTATATTCAAATGAGAGTGAAAGTAAGCAGGTGAGATGTAGATTTTTCTACCTTTGTTGTGAAGACGGCAGAATTTTTCCATTTTTACGAAAAATCCATCGCTCACTCACATTTCAAAGATTGGTTTTATCAGCTTCAACTTGCCACTTGCGTGAATAAAGGAATTAATTCTTTAGAAAATTTTGTATAGCATATTTCGTTACCGTCGACTGAACGAATCTTTAACATCTTTTAGCTGGTATAAAAACATTGATTCAGTCTTGGCAAGGGATTTTTGCATTTTGCTTCAAACAATGCCAGTTAATATGATGAACATACTTCAAATTGAGCAAGTATCACCACCAAACTCAAATGTTAGCGTTGCTTTAACTTTTTCAGCCTTTTACTACTTCGTAAGATATTTGAGACAAATCTGGAAACTCGTAAAAATTATTGAGATGGCATTTAGTTGCAAAGTGAGTCATTTATATTCCAAATAATGTGCTCAGTATTCAAGGTGGTTTTTATGGATTCTCGGAAAAATGTTTTACGACTGTACTAATAGGCATTACGCTCTGGTTTGCTCCAATATGCAGTTGTCATAATGGTGTTCTAAAATTTATTCTGTGCCATTTTTTTCAAATCCGTACATGGCCAATAATAAGCTTTTAGTAATAAGAGCTGTAAACTCTTAACAAGCAAAAGCTTTTTTAAACCATCCTCAGTTGTTCGCCGCACATTTATTTTTCCTCGCTAATTTGCACTATTTAATTCTGCCTGGACTGACCCTCTTTGCACATGCATATTTTGGCAATTCATATCCCGCATAAATAATAAGTTCGGAATAAATGGTTTCTGCCTCCAGCAGCTGTAAACAAAACAAACAAATTTACTAATTAAGCCTTCATATGTATTTAATCTACCCAAGTCCAAACAAAGGATTCAATAGACGTAAAACCCGTATGATTTTTAATCTGCCCGGACTAACTTGATACAGCGTCGGATGAAGGATTTAATTGTGGCTTGCTCTCTCTCTAATTCGCTTTTGTAAACGCAAATGATTAAATAAGTAAAATATTTCTAAAGCATGCCCAAGCTATACTGAACGAATAGTAAGGTGTCATATTTATATTTTCCCTGCATCACTAATCCCAGAGTTAAACGAATGTAGCATGACGAAGCCGGTGTGTGCTAAAAATATATATATTTTTTTGTCAAGATTTGGCAGAACCCACACGAATTTCAAAACAATAAAGTTTGAATTTTTAAAATTTTATTTCAAAACTGATTGTACGTAGGGTTTATGACTGATTTAGGAATGTTTCAAAATCTTATGGCGGTAAAACATGATGTTTACAATCCTGTCCTGGATTCCTGCACATCTGTATTGCAGAAAGCACAGCCAGTTGTTATGTAGTATGTGTGTACACGACTGTTTACTTCAAGTTCCTTACGATATTTACTAACTTGAGTGCAAGACTTGATTTTGGTTTACAAAAGGAGACCTGGGAGCAAGAGAGAGCTCACAGATTGATTAGACTCGTGGGAACACCAAAAGGACTTGTCGTTTGTTTTCTTCTCTTTGATTTCATCTTGTTCATCCTGTAATGATATCTTTTAAGCTGATCGGTTGCATGAAGTGCCGTAAATTTTTTCATTAACTTGTTATGCTTACTTTGCCTAAAAAATAGACTGTACAACAGAAAATAGAAACACCATAAATATGGTTACAATTTTGATCTAGTTGGTTAAACCTATAGGATGTGTATATTGTTTTGTAGTTGATAGTGAGTTTTGTTTGTCTGAGGGATTAATTTTGAATTTAAGTTGCAGTATAAATTTCTACAGTCACACTGTGTGTACACTGTACACATTGTGCCGCTTGAGTGAATAAAAAGAGAGTTGGTGGGGAAAAGCATAGTAGAGACGTAAAATGAATTGCGATCCTAACATGTATCCACTTTCTCCAATTTCATTCACTCAATTTTTTCTTTTGTTGCTGGTTGTTGTCATCCTCCATCTAAAGTATAGTAGAATGGAGTGCAGTTTATTTTTTCCGTGGCTTTTTCTATAAATCAAATGTGTACAGACCATACGAAAGTTTTCAACGTTTTATTTAATCTGGAGTGTATGCAGTGGTTTGTGAATTCTGAATGTGAAACTGAAGTTAGTTAGATAGATTGAGTTGTTTTGAATCCAAGCTGGGATGGGGATTTATTAGCTTGGGTTTTATACAAACTGACTGACTATGGTTTGAATTTATTGGTTTGCTCTCAAAACTGAGCATATCAAACAAAAATGCAAAACAGCAAAGTGAATAGCATTTTCCAAAAGCTTTTCGCATCCACTTTTCTTGTTAATCCGCTGTTTGTAATAATACAAATGTTTGCTCATGTCTGCAGATACAGTTTACTTTTCTGCGATTTCTCATTCCATTCAGTTTGAAGAGTTTGGACTAGAAATTAAGTTATTAGATTAGAAGATCACAACACAACTCATTTTTACTGGATTTCATTGTTTTTTCTCAACCAAAATTTAAATTCTCAGGCTTTAAATCCAAGGGTATAGCTCTGTAACTAAAAATTATATATTCAAATGAGCTACAACTTGAGTTTGTTTGATAAAAACATGCCTGTATTTTTACACGTTCTCAAGCATGTAATTCAGAATATTTTTCTTCTAACTAGCTCTTTTCTACAACGTGACATTGAACATGTACAAAAATTATTCATGCTGAATAAACCCTTGTGTTCTTTGAGTTGGCCATACAAGTTTCCATTGGTACAAACTTTATCGCTATTATTCACATCACAGAAAAAGGGCCAAGCCATTTAGACTAGAATTCATTTTGTGCACACACATTCACGTTCATATTATTATTATGTGTATACTTTTTACTTGTGGACCGATAAATTGCATGGAACTTATTTTACGTCTATGGCGGAACTGCCGCATGATCAGATAATAATAGCACAAAGAGTTTCATTCACTCACTCCTACCTCTGTACATATGGTGTGCAATTAAATGCTCATAAAAACTACCTGTTTTCTTCACTCAACAAACTAGAATGCTGACTGGGGCATGCTGTTGTGGAAATACAGCTAGCACGAAAGAACTAGTTCATCTGATAATCAAAATACTTTTGAATACAAAATCATTTCCATTCAAAGGAACTACAGAGCGACTTTTGCAAGCATGACTAACTAACTTGCATTATTATAAACTCAAAGTCAGTTTGTTATTTCAAAATCTTTCTGCACGCAATAAAGCATATATAGTACATATGCGCAAATAATATAGCTCCAGTAGTACAAAGGTCAAATGTCTATAAAAAACATGGAAACAATTCACGCCTTTTGAAATTAGTTCTAAGTTTGCAATATCAAAATTTATAGCTACGGGAAAACTTTAAAAACAACATAATTTACATGAATTTTTAGAAACTTTCAAGATATATAGTAGTGGCCATAAATGACGTTTTTCAGCCTTTCATCTCAAACGGAACAATTATTATGAAGTAGCAACTTACTTTCCCGTTACTTAGACTTCCAATCTTTGATCAAATTCACCAATGGACAAACTCCCTTGCATTTAATATTATTGTACACAATGCTCTTTTACCCAACTTTAATAATTAGTTGCATTTTATGAATTTACTAAACTTTCCCTCCAAGTTCCTCAACATGTAATTTCTGCTTCTTCATACAACAATTTCATATCGATCAAACGATAAATATTTCCAGCAACCTGCCAACAAACAGAGCGTATAAAATTCATAACCTTAGTCGCTCACTATCTTCTTCTCAAACTATATAGAAAGTGGCTCCTCAATTTTTAAACCTGGCCACTTGAGTGAGCAAACAAAAACAATACGGTCACAACAACTCTTTACAAACAATACGAACCACTTGTGTGTAGTATGTACCTAAAAGTTCCACCCAAGGTAGTAGTCTATCTTCTGGTCTAGTCTTTCCTTTTTTTTCCTGTGCACACAAATGTATGGGGAAACTAGTGAGTTCATTTTGACTCTCGGTCGTCGTGGCACATGCAATTCATCGTGCATACATGCGTTCCTTTCCCTTCCTACGCACACATACAACATGCAGGGTGAAAGTGTTTTGGTGTTAGTTGGCAGTCAGGTTTGCGCATGGAATGGGATCCGCTAACTTGTGTAACCGGCTAACCTTTTTCCCGTATCCCAACTGGTACACCACCTTCAGTCATATATGAGTTTTCTTCAGTGGCGCAGAGCATGAGATGGGATCGTAAAAATATATGGTGGTTCCAAAATTCTAGAGTGCTAGTGCTGCAAATTAATATACTACAAGGATTGAAGAAAAAAATGTTCACATTTTTTTCCACTCTTAGTAGGTGATGGTGTGATTTTGAGGAGTATTAATTTTTTCTACGTAGTTAGTGAGTCAGTAAAACTAAATAAACGAAGTTTGTGAAAGTGATAAACATAAGTAGTATTGTTTGTTTTTTATATTCAACTTGGGAGTGCAAAAAATTGAGTGTGTTTAGTTGGTTAGTTAGTTGAACGAGGGATTTAACTTTCCATGTGTATGCGAATTACGTTTCGTTACAGTCTGTGTGTAGGACTAAAAGTGTGCTTATTGACTGCACAAGTTTTACGTGTGGTTAGTTAGTAACAGAGTGAGTAGTGAAAAGTGGGACAAGTAAGTTTTTGTGGTAGTTTGTGTAACAATACGATATTGCTAGTTTGTTGATTAATTGGGTGCAAAAGTGGTGGAAACTTTGTTTGGGTTGAACTTGCAATGTTTATGCTCGTAATATTTTTCATATAATCAAGTCAGATTATTTAATTCATTTTGTGTAGGGATTTGCGTGGAAAGTTTTGTGAAAATTTGACGCCAAATGAAATGTAATGCACATCGCAAACTTTCTAAATAAGGATACAAATGGTCACAATAGGTTTTCCTTCCTGTATCTCACATTGCCATTTACTTTCTCCATGGTATGTTGACCACATTGTCTGTTGCCGGAAAGACATATGAAAGGATTTGTTTGTCCTACGAAAACATACTTAAGACGACAAACTCGTGATTTCAAAAGCATGGTACTTGTATCAGTCAAAAGCAGTTTATATTCTCTACCCATTCATCACAGCTTTTTCTGTTGTGTACATTTCATATTTTTTTCACCATGGTTGGTCAACTCATGCAAAAAGTATGGCTCACACATGATTTCCCTATTTGAGAACACATGTTGGGTACTTACTCTGGCAACTTTCGTGCACACTCATACGATTTGGTCGTAAAAACTACTCGAGTTCCAAACATGCATACAAAGTATCATTTTATGTCTCACATTGACCACATCAACACATGTACCCATCACGCAGTCCCTTTCGTTAAAGAAAACTGTCCCATAAGTGTGTGTGGGATACAAGTTTGCATGATAAACAAGTTCTTTACCTACATTGGTGGTCTCTACATAGATCAGCACACGTACAGTTAGTTCATGGTGTGTGTGTGTAATACTGTTGGAGAAAAGAACCAGTGTTTTATTTTATTTGATGAAATGAAAGCATGGAAGAAAATTTCCCTAAAAGACTTGAAAAAATCTCACGAGACACTGCCAATACTTGGATATTCACATCATGTCCCAACTAAATTGATCTCGTTTAGGAGAAATCCTCTTGTACAATTTTCACTGCTTTCTACTTTCATGTATGCACGTTAGAGTCATTCCCTTGTTTCGACACATAGTTTAAACCTAATGGTTTGTTATTTCACAAGTAGATAATGCCATGTATGGTTTTCCAAGGGAATGCCTGTGAGTTAGAATGAAGTTGTTGATGCAAAATTTACATGTAGTATATTATACTATTTGTGTATACTACGGTGAGTACAAATATTTGAGTAATTTTAATTTCCATCCCCTTTGACAAATTTTATACACGAGTTGTAGACAAAGACGAATTGTTTTCTTTGTGTAACCAAAAAGAAGGGTTTTCTTCCAATTTTCAAACATGGGGTGGTGTGCACTTATACTGTGTTCTTTTTACATATTTACCCGGTAGTTCTACACACATAGGTGAGGGTAAGCCTATAAAAGTTTTACTTTCACCAGACTTTGAGTTATACGTACTTTGCATCCCATGAGTTGAACTGGTAATGTATATATGATTTGCATAATGTGGCTTTAGGAATTCTTCACTTTCTCTTGATATGAGAAAAGAGCCAGATTTCCTTTGTCTTAGGAGGATGTCTCATTTCACATTCTTGACATATTTCATGTCTTGGCATCCTGAATATGTTCTGATTTGAAGCATTTTCATGCCAGCCAGAAATCTATTACTTATGTTGTTGGTCTAAAGATAATAAACATTTATGCAAGTTTTTGGTTTCACATTTTGCAAACTAACAGTGGTAGCGAAAGCGAGGTGTATTCTTATTTCATTTTTAATAAATACTACTTTAGAATAGCCAATGATTTGCTGTGTTTATATTTTACACAGTATAGTTGAAAGATTATAAAGTTTAAAAACATTTTTTTAAACTGTTCATACCCAAAAATCTGATCAAGATGTAATAACTAGAATTATGCTACAAGTCTATTTATCTTGAAAGGAATCAGTTTTTTCAAATATAAGACGAAATGGAAGTGCGGACTAATAAAGATTACCTCATGCTCAAGTCTGTTTACACACAGAGTTTAGTATGCATGCATGCTGTTTTTTGTTTGCGGTTGAAAAACAAAAGAACAAGTGCAGTCCCTTGATCCCTGTAATTTACTTTGAGTATATCCGCACATAATAATGTAATTTCAACGGTACATTTCTCTCTCCCCTCGGTTTTCAACTATAGACAGCCACATGTGTTTACTGTGGTTTGAAAACCTTATTAAGTTCTTACGTTTCCAGTCAAAATGAACAAAAGGGTTACGATTTTGGTGAAATATTTGGAATCTAGTTAGCTGGTTACCTTTGTTTGCATTAAAAAGCCGACTACGTTTTAGTTTCTTTGCATATGCTTTTTTTCTAAATGGAGACTGCAATTAATGCAATTATATTCCATATTCTGTTTAAACAGTTTTAATTTCTCTGCTTTCCCCTCTTTGAAATGACACTTGTTTTTCATTACTTCCGTTTGCAACAAGGAAGGTTCATGTATTTTGGTATCAATAAAGAAAACTTTTGTTTCAGCACCGTTTTGTCACGAATTCTGTGATATTTACAACAACTTCGATTCATTTTTTAAGTGTTACGAGATAGCCATTTGGCTAACACAGATGGTTGACCAATACTGTACAACATGAAGCTGATGTGTTTGAGACGATCATAAATGTGGTTCATAAAAATGATATAAACTAACTAACTGACTAGGAGTTTAGTGTTATCCCATGACATTCAGCTTAGTGTTCTAATATCATTCTATATGATCCATTTGGACGACCATATAATGTAGTTTATTTTTTGTGAGACTCTTGAGAGATCCATGTCCACAGTGGAACAACTCTGATATTATTATTATTAGATGGGTTGACTGGGATTACTTTGGTACGTCTCTAGCGAATTTTTTCTTTCTCAGCCTGGTTTGTATGATGGTCTTAAAGATCCTATGAGAAATAAAAGTTGGACTTATGTGGGCCGTCAAGTTGCTATAAACCACTTTTCTCAACCACTTTTAATTCTTTTTTGTTCTGAATCCTTTTGATCCTTCAATCATTTTTGCAAGTAATAATGCGAAAACGTTGGTTATGACAATACCAGAGGAAATCAAAGACGACCAAGGAATCCCCCCAAAATTTCATTATCCTCTAATATGAAGGTAAACTTTTCGGCATCGGTTTTCAATTGATTTTTGTGATGTATATAGTCATGAGAGTGGAATGGTTTTTGCGCAAACCATTAACCAGAAAATTGTTTCTCAAATATTGCAATCAGGAGCCTTTGAGAAAAGCTTTAATCCTTACAACAGTAAATTGAAAACTTGATAATAATGTCTAAAATCTAGTAGAGGAGAAATTCAAACGTATATTTTGACGAAAGTTCTGACCGATTAAAGCTGAAATAACTTCTTTTGGAGTAAAGAAAAATGGTTCTGATAGGATCAGCCGGTTCAACCACATAGCAAAAAAATCTGTATATTCTGGTCAATTTTTTTCTCCATAAAAACTTTCTTTATCTAAACTGTATTTGTAAACAAAGCAAAAGAAATTATTGAGGTTTCAGGTTTGAAAACTAGACTACATTTATTACGAAGCCGAAGGCGGAGTAATAGAATTACCAGAAACGGGAGCGCCCTATGTTCCACATGTTAAAGCTAAAATCACCTAAAAACGCAAGTTGGAATTTCTGTTAACACACTCTGTTTGGAACGGGGTGAAAGTTGTGTGCGCAGTTTTCAGACAGGTTTTAGAATAACCCCAACCGTGACCAAAATGGTTTAATTTTGTAATTAACCCTTAGCGTACCACGTACTTCTATTTTAGTAAAATTTGTTGCTATGCCAGAACCCCAAATACTATATTTGAAGTACGCATTATTGATATCCCATAACCCCACATACTTCCATGTTAGTATTTAAAAATTATGCCCTGACGACCAT
>Ga0210040_10010470_pt1 | contig 10626 bp, 9 predicted proteins | sample CryGeyCG12114_NA_FD_185462 | JGI IMG/M metagenome (GOLD analysis project Ga0210040, IMG submission 185462) | Groundwater microbial communities from aquifer - Crystal Geyser CG19_WC_8/21/14_NA (SPAdes) (version 2) | ecosystem: Environmental > Aquatic > Deep subsurface > Groundwater | place: USA...
AGTATGATTTAGTATTTAAAATGTTGAAAAACAATGATAATGTTAGTTTTTGTTTATCACCTCTTACAATTATCCATGTAAGAGAAAATTCAATACATAAAAGCAAAAATGATAATAGGTTTATAGAAATTCTTAATAATAATGTACAATTAAGATTAGAAATTAAAGAATATTTAAGATCAAAAGGTTTACTTACGGAAGAACTTGGTTTGGTAACTGATACTTATATTTATTCGTATCTTTTCAATACTACAAGCATATATCCATTATCACTAAAAAAAGGAATAGTTGCAGCTTACGTGAAAAAAACCTTAAAAGAAAGTCGTTTAAAATTACCACTAAGTTTTATCATAAAATTTCATCTTAGACATTTAAAAAATAAGATAAAAAACAAGTTATGATATAAGCTAAAAAATACTATAAAGTATTATGAATAATGTTTTAGTATCAATAATAATACCTACATATAATGATTGGAAAAGATTAGCTGTTTGTATAAATGCATTATCAAATCAAACTTTTTTAAGCGATAGATTTGAAATTATAGTAGTGAATAATAATTCCCACGATACTATTCCTTCATATTTAATACTTCCCGCTAACGCAAAAATAATAGCAGAGAGAACCCCAGGGTCGTATGCAGCCAGAAATGCAGGTTTGAGAATAGCGGGGGGAGAAATAATTGGTTTTACAGACTCAGATTGTATTCCTGATAAAGATTGGATAAAGAACGCCGTTGAATATTTATCAAAAAATAAAAATTGTAGCAGGATAGCAGGAAAAATTGAGATATTCTTTAAATCAAAAACCCCTAACAAAGCCGAGTTATATGATAAAATATTTGCTTTTAATCAAAAAGGGTATGTAAAAGATTCCGGAACAAGTGTTACTGCTAATTTATTTACTTATAAACAGGTTTTTGAAAATATTGGATATTTTGATGAAGGTTTAATGTCAGGAGGAGATTTTTTGTGGGGAATAAAAGCACATAAAAACGGTTATAAAATTGATTATGTTGATAATGTAACAGTTAATCATTCAGCTAGAGAAAATCTGAAAGAGTTAATAAAAAAAGAAAGAAGAGTAGGTGGAAGTCAGGCTTTTTTTTTGGAAAAAAATAATAGCATGATTATTAATTTCCTAGATTTTATAAAGGCATTAAAACCACACATAGGAATATTACAATGGATTTCTTATAGGAAAAAAGATATATCTTTTAAAGATAAAATATATATCTTTTTATTAAGGCAATATTTGGTAAGTTTAAGAGCATATGAAAAATTAAAAGTTCAAACAGGAAAAAAAGCTAATAGAGCCTAAATATGAAATTCTCAGTTATAGTTCCTACTTTCAACCGAATTGACTTATTAGAAAAGGCAATAGAAAGTGTTAAAAACCAAACATACCAAAATTATGAAATAATTGTTGTAAATGATAATCCTAAAGATATATCTACAATTGATGCTTTAATAAATAAATTCGATAAGACGAACGTTGTACATCATGTAAGTTCAAAAGGAGGAAATGCTGCCAGAAATACCGGTATTATACATTCTCGGGGAGACTTAATTGCTTTTCTTGATGATGATGATATCTGGTTACCTGAAAAATTAGCATTCCATTTAAAAGAACACGAAAAGAATCCTGCAACAGGATTAGTTTATTCAAATTGTCTTTACGTTAAAGGTGATAATTTTAAAAGGGAAGGAATTTATTCTGCTAAAGTTCCATCAAACGTAATTGAGGCAATGGGAAGAGCAAAATATTGCCCGGCAACTTCAAGTATTGTTTCAATAAAAAAGGAGTGTGTTGAAAAGTGTGGTTTTTTTGATGAAAACCTGGTAAGTTTTCAGGATTGGGATTATTGGTTTAGGATTGCACATCTGTTTACTTTCGCACATATACCTTTGGCGTTAGTGTATTTTAGACAGCATCTAGGAGACCGGACATCTCACAATGAAAATAAAAGAAGAAAAGGATTAAACCAGATATGCAGTAAATGGGGAAATAAGATAAATGTAGCTGAATTTACAAGCAATGTTCTTATTAGTATTTATGTTAAAAATGCTAATAATGCGATAACTGCAGGTAAAAAATATACAGCCTTTAAAAATAGTTTAAAATTATTGAATACAGACGTTCTTAGTATAAAATCTATTAAAAGCTTTATAAAATTATCATTGAAATTAATACCTTAAAAATATAGTTATTGCCGAAGAACTAACAATAATATTAAAGATGTAACGATAAATAATGTTAGTACTGCAATTATAACTTATAGAAAATAAATAAGCAGATATGATAATGGAAAAACAAATATCAGAGTTTATAAAAAATAATTTTCTTAACTGCAATGAATAGAAAACGTTTGTTTGATATAGATACAGATGATTTATTAATGATTGTATTAATAACATTCTCTGGTAATCCAGTTACGCGCTTTATGGGAAAATATGTTGTATTTATTGTCGCCCTGGTTATTTTTGTTAGTTTTTATAATAGAATTAAAAAAGATTTTTATGCCTTTTTTTTTAGCATAGCAATTAGTCTCCTTTTTTTGTTTGTATGTCAATATCTTATATTGGGTTTTGTATCATGGCTGGGAGCAATTAATTATATAAGTATTTTTTTTTTAGGAGGATTAATTACCTACCTCATCAGAGATAGATTTGCTAATAAGTTTTTTATTATATTATCGTATGTTTCATTAATATCATTAATTCTATATGTTCCAATTAATTTGTTAAGTATTCCTATACCAGGGTTGGAGTGGAGGAGTGAACGTTTTACTTACATTATTTATACTTTTGTTGAGCAGCATCATTATAGAAATTGTGGTACTTTTTGGGAACCAGGTGCGTTTGCAGGTGTTATAACTTTATGCATGGCACTTAACGTAAAACAATTACCTAACCTGTGGAAAGAGCATCGATTTAAAGTTGTAGTAATAATACTTGCTCTTATAACTACTCAAAGTACTACAGGATATGTTACTTTCTTTCTTATAGGATGTTATTTTATGCTTTTCTTTATTAAAGATAAAACATTAGCATTTACCCTATTACCATTAATTTTTGTTATTGGAGTCGTTGTATATACTAATGCTACTTTTTTAAAAGATAAAGTAGAGTATCAATCTCAGGAAACCTTGGTGTTAGACAAAGGCGAATTTTCTAATACCCGTTTTGGTTCTTTTATCTTTGACATGAATTATATTAAAAAACATCCCTTAGTTGGAAATGGTTTTAGCGAAATTACAAGATTTGCAGATAATCCGGAACTGCTGCAACGTATAAAAGAAGGTGAACAATTAGGTCAGGGAAATGGGTTATCTAATTATGCTGCATGCCTTGGACTTCCCTTTTTGGTTTTTTATTTACTGTTATCATATAAGGCAGTTGCCCCAATTGACCGGAGATTAGGCATATTAGTAACTTTAGTAATTGTATTATCACTTATAAGTGAGCAGTGGCTTGCTTATCCTTTATTTACAGGAATAATCTTTCTTAAGAATAAAAAAAAATTGTCGAATGAGTAAAAAGAGAATCGCTGCGTTGCTTACCTGCCATAACCGCAGAGACAAAACTATAATGTGTCTTCAAGCTTTGTATAACCAGCAAGAATTTAATGAACAATATAATTTGAAAGTTTTTCTTGTAGATGATGGTTCTAATGATGGCACTTCAATAGCTGTTAAGGAAGGATTTCCTGAAGTTAAAGTTATTCAGGGAGATGGCAATTTATACTGGAACAGAGGAATGCATCTTGCATGGTCCGTGGCAGCTAAAGAAGATTTTGATTTTTATTTTTGGCTGAATGATGATACAATACTTTTTCCTGCTGCTTTGCAGGATATGATGCATTGTGTGCAATTAACCGGGGAAAAAGCTATTATTTGCGGTACAACCCGTTCTGCAATAAATGGTGCCGTTACTTATGGAGGTAGATCTAAAACAAAAGGACTGCTCAAACCAAATAATCAATTGCAGCAATGTGACCTTTTTAATGGAAATGCTGTTATAATACCGAGAAATGTATATAAGGTTGTAGGAAACTTAGATTATATGTTTAGTCACTCGACGGGAGACTGGGATTATGGTTTGCGCGCTGCAAAAAAAGGAATTAAAATGTTTATCTCATTTTTTTATGTAGGAGAATGTGAAAAACATGAATCCTTACCTAAATGGTGTTCTCCAACTGTTAAATTGAAAGATAGAATAAAGGCGTTTAGAACACCTTTAGCAGTCAATCCAGTTCAACATTTTAAATTTGACTTAAGGCATAATGGGTTATTTTCAGCAGTAAAGCATTATGTATCTATACATATAAGACTGTTTTTTCCTTTTTTATGGAATCGTAATCCATAGTTTTATAAATTTTTATGAATTTATCTCCAATTTTATTGTTTACATATAAGAGATTAGATACTCTCAGGCTTACTGTTGCTGCATTGCAGCAAAATTATCTAGCCAAGGAAAGCGAACTATTTATTTTTTCAGATGCAGCCAAAAATAGTGAGGATGAATCAGATATAAATAAGGTGAGGAATTATATAAAAGAAATTGATGGTTTTAAAAAAATTCATATATACGAAGCGGATAATAACAAGGGGTTAGCTAATTCTATTATAAGTGGGGTAAGTAGTATCATTAAAGAATATACAAAGGTAATTGTGTTAGAAGATGACTTGCTGACCTCAGCCAATTTTTTAACCTACATGAATCAGGCGCTAGACTTTTATCAGAATAAATCTAAAGTATTTTCCATTGCCGGATATACTATACCAATGAAAGTTCCACCAGATTACAATTATAAAACATACTTTTTACCGAGAGCATCATCATGGGGATGGGCAACATGGAAAGACAGATGGGAAAACATAGATTGGCAGGTAAATAGTTTTTCAGAGTTTAAGAAAGATAAGGCTAAAATTAATGCTTTTAATGGTGGTGGAAGTGATATGTATGAAATGCTGCAAAAGCAAATGAATGGTACAATAGACTCCTGGGCTATACGTTGGTGCTATGATCAGTTTAGATCTGGCTCTTATACACTTTGTCCCGTAAAATCAAAAGTGAAAAATATTGGCTTCAACAATTCGGCAACACATACTAATGTTTTCAACAGATATGAAACTCCTTTAGATAATAGCAATGAAACAACCTTTTCTTTTCCTTCTGATATAATTATGGATTACAGATTTCTTTCTCAATTTCAATCTTTTTATAGTTTAAAAGCAAGGGCAATTGGTAAAGTAAAAACTTATTTGTATAAGGCAGGTATTTACAAAAACAGATAATATAAGGTCGTTTAGTAGCTATGAGAATTTTAATAGATATTTCCAATATAATACCTGGTAAAGGTGGTGCCGGAGGAGGAGTAGCAGTTTATGCAGACAATTTATTAGAAGAATTAGATCATTTGTTAGACAATTCAAAAGACTCTGTTATTTGCTTTAAAAATTTTAATAATAATAACAAAATCTATAACAATATTAAAGTTGTAGAAACGTCTTACAATACGACAAATTTATTAGAGAGACTAAAATGGTTGAATATTTATTTACCGTTTTATTGTTTAAAATATAAAATAGAGGTTTTACACAGAGTGGTTCCGGAACTGCCATTTATAAAGGTTTGTAAATATGTGTGTACTTTACATGATTTAATGTATCGTTTTCATTTGCAAAAAACATCTAATGAAAAGATTCAAATATCTGCCAAATTAAAATCAATGGGTTATGGTATGATATTACGAAAAAGTGTTTCTATTGCTGATTATATAGTGACTCCTTCTTACTTTATTAAATCTGAAGTAACAGAAGTATTTGGAATAAATCCGGATAAAATTGAAGTAACACAGTTAGGTGTTCTTAAGTTAAATCAAATTAAATCTGAATTGAAAACTGATAAAGATAAGTTCAGGTTTATTGTAGTAGCAGGTTTTTATCCACACAAAGGTCATGCTAAGGTTATTGAACTTGCTAAAGCTTTACTTGCATCAGGTTGTACTAACTTTTCTATAACCTTGCGAGGAAATCCTTCTAACCAGGATATAGTTGACAATATAAAACAAGCAATAACAAAATATAAATTACAAGATTATATATTTTTCAATGATTTTAAAAAATCGCATGATGTAAATAATATTTATAATTCTTTTGATTCACTATTATTACTTTCTGAATATGAAGGATTTGGACTTCCTGTGCTGGAAGCTCAGATGGTGGGAATACCTGTAATATGTTCCGATATTCCGATATTTAAAGAAGTGCTGCAAGACTCAGCCATATTTGTAGATATAAAGGATATCAATAATTCTTGCACCAAAATAATAAATTTTATGCAAGATGAACGTTTACAAAAAAGTTTAATTGAAAAAGGCCTTACAAATTGTGAGAGGTTTTCCTGGAAAAAAATGTCGGAAAAAACTTTAGCAGTTTATAAAAACACACTTGATAATCAAAGGTTATGAAAAAAATTAAAAGTGGTACATTGTTTGCCGTTTTCCCTTAATTATTACAAAACAATAACATTGTAAACTGTAATTTTGTAATGTCACCATTGTTTGTTATATGCTATTATACCAGAGTAAGACAAAATTTATTCTTAGCCATATAAACATTGCTTGCAGGCTTGCAGTTTTTTGAAAGGACACCTGTTAATTATCATTAACATTTAAACTTATTTTAATTATATCTTTCTTAAGATAGGTTCTTTTGACAATTTTTTTCTTTTTATATAGTTAACTAAAGATTAATTAAAATAAAATGCTCAATGAATAAAATAACTATACTTAAGTTTTCGGTGAGCTTAGGTAAATATCAAGACTTTGTTGATCAAATCATTCTTAAAGCAAAATCTAAGACTAAATCATATGTTTGCATTGCTGCAGTACATCAGTTAATGGAAGCTTATGCAGATCCTGAGTTCGCAAAAATATCTCAGGAGGCTGATATAGTTACACCTGATGGTTTACCTATAACCTGGGCTTTAAAATGGATATATAATATTAAGCAAGATAGAGTGGCAGGAATGGATTTATTACCAGATTTATTAAAAGAAGCTGAAAAAAATGGGTTAAAGGTATTTTTTTATGGAAGCACGCAAGCAATGCTTGATAAGACATCAGAATACCTGCAACAAAAATATTCTACATTATCAATAGCTGGAATGTATAGCCCCCCTTTTAGACCGTTAAGTGCTGAAGAAGAAAGCGAAGTTTGCACTATAATAAATCGTTCTGGTGCACATCTGGTATTTGTAGTATTAGGCTGTCCCAAACAGGAAAGGTGGATGGCGGCTATGAAATCAAAAATCAATGCTACTTTGGTCGGTGTTGGCGGAGCACTTCCTGTATTAGTTGGTATGCAAAAAAGAGCACCGGTATGGATGCAAAAAAATGGCTTAGAATGGTTTTTTCGTCTTATCCAGGAACCGAACAGATTATGGAAAAGGTACCTTGTTACTAATTCTCAGTTTATTTATTATGTTATCCAGGAAAAATTTAAGACAAAATCTACCGAACGCATAAAACAAAAAACAAATTCTTACGTTAATCCTTTCAATAATTAAAATATAAAAATTATGAGTACAACAAAAACCGCTTTAGTATGCGGAGCAGGGGGCTTTATTGGCGGCCACCTAGTTAATCGTTTGAAAGATGAGGGATACTGGGTAAAAGGTGTAGATCTTAAAGAAAACGAATATGGAAATGACAAGGCAGATGAATTTGTAATTGGTGATTTACGCGATTACCGTGTATGTAAATCTTTGTTTGATAGAAAAATTGACGAAGTATATCAATTGGCTGCAGATATGGGTGGTGCAGGATATATATTTACAGGAGAACACGATGCGGCAGTAATGCACAATTCAGCAACAATAAACTTAAATATGGTTGAAGTAAGCAGATTGAATAATGTAGAAAAAATATTTTATTCATCTTCTGCCTGCATGTATCCTGAGTATAATCAATTGGACCCTAATAATCCTAAATGTTCTGAAGAGTCTGCTTATCCTGCTGCACCAGATAGTGAATATGGTTGGGAAAAGTTGTTTAGTGAAAGGCTTTATCTTGCTTACAACCGCAATTATGGCATGGAAGTAAGAGTTGCGAGATTTCACAACATCTTTGGGCCTCAGGGTACGTGGCAAGGAGGAAAAGAAAAAGCGCCCGCAGCAGTGTGCAGGAAAGTTGCAGAAGCTGAAAATGGCGGAGAAATTGAAATTTGGGGTGACGGAAAGCAAACACGCTCTTTTTTACTTGTGACAGAATGTGTAGAAGCTATAAGAAGATTAATGAATAGTGATTTTACAGGTCCGGTTAATGTCGGTTCTGAAGAAATGGTTACTATTAATCAATTGGTAAGCCTTGTTGCACAAGTGGCAGGAAAAGATATAAAAATTAAAAATATTCCGGGACCTACTGGAGTAAGAGGACGAAATTCTGATAATAAACTTATAAGAGAAAAGTTAAATTGGGAACCTTCTCAACCTCTTGTTGAAGGTTTAACCAAGACGTATAAGTGGATAGAACAAAAAGTAAATGAAAACGCTACTGTACTTGTTTAAGTAAATTAAGATTTAAAAGTAATAATAATACTTTTATTCTTGCGCCATTTTTTATAACCTCATACAAAATAAGTTATGAGGTTTTTTTTTAGCAAATCAGTATAAAGGTCTAAATAATCAAAAAAAGCTATTATTTTTCATGGTAAAGTCTTGGGAATAATAGTTTATAATTAGGTCTTCTTTAAAATATATTGTTTATTATTGATCTTTTTCAAATAATTATAATTATTACAAATAAAAATTATAAGGTGAGAAACAATAATAAGAATAGAACAAATAATCATCTGACGCCATTATTAGTAATAAAATGAAGCAAATTGCGTATCTCGTATTAGCTCACGCTGATCCTGCACACTTTGAAAAACTTGTTAATGCAATAGATTATAAAGCAAGATTTTTTGTACATGTTGATGCAAAAACAAATATTCTTGATTTTAAAAAACTTTCCCTTCCAAAAAGTCTAACATTTTTAGAAGAAAGAGTAAGCGTAGCATGGGGTAGCATATCTATGGTCGATGCAACATTGAAGCTTATTGAAAGTGCATTAAAAACTCAGGAAGAATTTAGTCATCTTGTTTTAATTTCCGGTTCAGATTATCCAATAAAAAAGAGTTCTTTTATTTACCAGACATTTGTTGATAACCCTGAACACCAGTTTATTAAGTATATTGATATGAGGCAGAGTTCTCATTACAGTAAGCATGTCAATCAAAAATGGTATAAAACTCCTCTTTTTAAAACCAATAATAAAACTCTTAAATTAATTGATAAAAGTATCAGAGAAATCGGAAATAGACTAAGACTTAAAAATCATTGGAATAAATCTATTATTCCTTATTTCGGATCACAATGGTGGGCGCTTACACCTGCTTGCGCAAAATATATATTAAATTTTGTAAAAAATAATCCTGATTTTTATGCATTTAATAGATATACTTTTTCACCTGATGAACATTTTTTTCATACTATCGTAGGAAATTCCCCTTATAATAAAATGTCGGATGGTGTGCAGGAGTTTAGGCAAAGGGGTACCTGGAGATTAGCAAACTTTCATATAATACATACTTTATTAAGTAAATGGTATAGCATTCAGGATTTGGATGAAATTATCTCTTCCAACAGATTATTTGTAAGGAAATTAAACTCTTTAGTAAGTAATGAGTTAGTAAAATCAATCAATGAAAAGATTTTAAAGTAAATCACTTAACAGCATGTATTTGCTGTCTGCTAGATTGCTTTTTGCTGCACTTTCTTTACTATTAGTATATTCTTTCATTATCGAACCCCAACTTCTCTCCTTCATTTCACAAATACAAGTGGCTTAAATAACCACTTATGATTGAAGCTTATCCTCTCGCCTGGCCTGTTAGTTATAATCGAACTAATATAAAAAAAACTAGTCGATTTAAAACAACGGTTGTTGTTTCTCGTGATAGAATAAGTGCTGGAATTTGAAAAATGCGTGGAGGAAAACATCAATGCCTTAGGGTTTGGCTTGATAAAAATGTTTAAATAATAGCTACTGTAGAAAATCAAATTCGTGCAGATGAAAGAATTCCCTTGCTTCACCAGGTTACAGCAAGGGTAAAGGCGCTATCATGTGAGCCATTATAGGCCAGATCTACTTAAAGATTTTTGAGGGTAAAGGAAAGGGAATTGATTGGGTAATCTGCGGTGGCGAAAGTGGCATCAGGACTAAGAGGCTTATGCACCCTGATTGGGTAAGAAGTCTACTCGATCAATGTGATGCTGCAGATAGTCCTTTCTTTTATGGAAGAGCGGCAGCGCCTGATAGATGAAAGCCTGTCAAACATGCAAATAACCAAAGAGCAATTCAGAAACGCAAAAACCGCCTGCACGAAGACTATCTGGAACTAAACAAACTCCACAGAATGAATTTCCACGACTGGAAAGCCAATAAAAAACAACCGTAAAAATTTCAAGAACAACTTCTTGAAATACGAAACATTTTCAATACTTTTTGTCCAAATCAAATATTTTGCTTTGTCCCCACATTTAAGAAATTTAGATAATTTGTGTAAAAAAACAAATT
>Ga0210040_10010471_pt1 | contig 10626 bp, 11 predicted proteins | sample CryGeyCG12114_NA_FD_185462 | JGI IMG/M metagenome (GOLD analysis project Ga0210040, IMG submission 185462) | Groundwater microbial communities from aquifer - Crystal Geyser CG19_WC_8/21/14_NA (SPAdes) (version 2) | ecosystem: Environmental > Aquatic > Deep subsurface > Groundwater | place: USA...
ATGGTAACTATGTACAAATGTATGCACAAGGCACCCGATGGCTGACCGAAATACGTCCGAATCCGAAAACCAAAGAGCAGGAAGCCATCCGTGGAATCTACAGTTTTACCCTCTCGGCTCTCATGTCTCATTATAATTTCACGTCGAACATATTCGAATCTACAGGAGGTGGAGGCACAGGAATCGAAATCAACGGCACCTGGATTGGGGCAGTTGGGGACGCTTACAATGGTAAATCCGACTTCTCTTTCGCATGCGGTCGGAATGTTATACGGAACGCTGTTGTAAGTTTTACCTTTCCGGTAAGTTATGAGTGGCTGACATTTGCCACAGCAGAACCTAAAACCTATTACTCCTGGAAGGCAATATATCGACCTCTGTCACCAGTTGTTTGGTTGTGCGCATCTATTTCATCAATCATCACAATTGGAATTTATTCAATCCTTTATAAAGCCCTAAAACAACCGATACCGGGGCTAAAAATCCTCAAATATTTATTTAGCACGCTGCTAGAACAAAGTAAAAAGACTCCGTTTCGACCCTCGTCTCCTCTACGAGCGATCACCGCATTTTGGCTTATATTTGCTTTAGTCATTGGATGTGCATATAGATCCAAGTTGGTGTCATTTTTAGCCTTTCCAAATAAGGAATCAGTCCCACGAAATTTTGACCAGCTTTCCAAATCTGATTATTCAATTGGACTTCAGTACATGAAAGGTGCAGCATATCAACTTTTCAAATCATCGACGAATCCGACGTACAAAAAAATCTTTGAAGAAATGGAGTTGGAACCAAGCGATGTCAAATGTTTACAAAGAACATTGCCTGGTGGCGGGAAATTCAGTTGCATAACTTGGAGTGCGATTATAGATTTCGTAAAAGCCAGGAATTTGAGCGATAAATATGGCATGGTGCCTATTGTAAAAGCACCGGTGACTATAAATTTCATTGCAGCAGGGTATGTTACTGAGTATAATGCAATTTTTTTGGAAAAATTTAATGCCGTCATAAAATGGGCAGTGGATTCCGGATTAATGCGATTTTGGCAGCAGTTGGATGTGAATTTTGTCACAAAGGAGAAGAATTTATGGCTAAAAGCGGAGAATAGAAGTGGATTCGTATATCCTGTAGATGAATCCATTTCGTTGACAATAGGGCATTTGTCGGGATCATTTTATATACTTGGGATCGGTCTCTCGGCAGCAGGGTTTTGTTTCGTGTTTGAAGCATTGAAAGCAAGGAAAGAAGCACAAAATGGCGTAACTTTGCAGTTTGTTAAATAAACACTAACATTTTTACTATATTCCACTAATTAACTATAACTGCTTAATCATTAACCATTCCAAAACTATTCATATAAATTTTATGTATGCACTAACATAGCTGGCACATTATTTAATATTTGTTGACATAATATTTAAATGGCCTGCCTGGCAGATAAATTTGGGAATTGGAAATAAAGGTTTTGCAAGCAAATATACAGCTTTGTGAATTAATTTATATATTTGGTTGTTTTTTATTAAAATGTTATCGTTTTTCTTAAAAACATTGAGCATAATATTATGTTATATGAAAACTCATGGTGAAAGGTGACATGTTAGTTCTATAGCTGCAGTAAATTGAGTCCACATTTGGAGCAGCAAGCACCCTTCTGCATAAAAAATTGAGAAAACGAATTAAATATTATAACCTTACAACATTAGTTATGAAAAAAGTTTGAGCACTCGTACATTTTCCGTTGTAAACTCGATATCCGTAATTTCCTTCAAATCAGGATAGAGGTTGCTCATTTTGAATTCAAACTCTTCTTTACTGTGATTTAAAATTTTCACAGGAGCCATAACTCGGTCAATTTTTTCTTCGTCAGAATTTTGCCCCAGCCATACCAGATTTTTATTCACCAAAGTAACTTGATCACACAAGTCAAAATGTTGAAGCAATTTGATCAAACGAATAGCCCATTCATTATCTTTGCTAAAAAAATTTTTGTCTTCTGTATAAATCTCGAGTTGTCCACATTTTTGTATTTTTTCGCGCCAGAAAAGTAGAGTTTTCACAAAATTCTCCATGTTCTCGATCTTGCTATTTTTCTTATAATATTGTATGCATTGTTCTGCATAGGACATAAGATAACCAGCCGATTTGCCTTCTGAAGCTGCTAAAGCCACTATGAGAATATGAGTTGGTTTTTTAATAGGTTTTGTATCACTGGGAATAAGAATGTGTACAATGAGAAGAGAAAAACAAATTGATGTGACACAGAATAAGCTAAATGAATAATTTGAAGCGATGAACAAAATGTCTTGTAACTCCATATTTGTAAATTATTGTTGCCAGTATTTTTTTAACTCAAGAAAAACTAATTCGGAATCTGCTTATATGCAATTTAATAGCAGCGAACTATACACAATAGTTGGATAAACGTTGGGATTTTAAATTGCGGATTTGCACGCAAGTCAGTTTGCCGGTAGATTACACACTTAACAATGAGCACGTTGTTTAAGAACCAAGATACTGAAAATCATGAAATAAATTGCTGACGGAAATGCGACAGAAACGATAAGTTGTTCACATTCATATCAGACAGACTGGATTCAACCATTTAATAACAATTATGAGTATTTTTTATACATCTATGAATCATTAAAGCATGGTTCATTGCTGGCAAATACTCTCGCCAAGCTCTAGCCAAGTTAAACGAAAAAAACATGAATAAAGTCAGTCATAGGCTTGAAAAGAGTGAATCTGAAGAGTATTTTATTTCAGTATTAAAACGGACTACATTACTACATCACTATATACTGCAAAGTACCAACCAAAAGCACCAAGTAAATAATACAAGTTCTGCAAACTTTTCTTAATATTTAGCACAGAACAACTAAACCTCTAAATGCGGTAAAGCCCACTCAAAAAATTAGTATCGTCATCACTGTTTGTTTTAGTTAAGGTTTTATCTTTAAAAGTGCACCACTTATCTTATGTAAACAGTTAAACTCCAATGCGAGAATTTTTTATGGCACCAAAATCTAAATTGTTATCTACAATCAACATTACGCAATGCTTTAATACATGCGTAACTAAAGACATTCAAAAACATTATAAAATGGGGATGAAATGATGTAGCCATTTTAAAGTTCACAAAAGCCAATGCTGTTGCATAAATTTTCAATTTTCGGGTGCCATTGAATCGCCTTGAACGACAGCTTTTGCTGTATTTCTCAATTTTTCCACTTCTTTTAGGAATCTTTGAATGGTCTCCAGCTGTCCTTTGAAGTCTTCTTCATGGATCTAATGAGAGAAAATTTGTTTTTTAAAATACTTCTTAATTAAATATTAAATTTAATTCTGATTTGAAATTTTTGTTTACCTTAGTCGGTTCATTCATTTGCTTGCAAAGTAAAGCATACAGATTCCAAATGGCAGTTTTATTCTTATGTTTGGATAAATTCTTTGCTTTCTCCAATTCTTTTACGATGGATAGATTGTCTTGTAAAGTCAAATTCAACGATTCTGTTTTCTGCATGTACTTTTGCAAATCACATTTGTGAAGCTGGTAGGAATACGATTCGTCACGATCTTTCTATATAATTCAATCAATGTAAATCCAAATTGAAATGATTCTTTTGCATGTATATAAAATTGTCATATTGAAAAGTAGTATGTAATTATTCCTATGTATTCCAAATGAATTACGTTGACAAGATGAAAATTATCCGACTTGATTTTCATTTCTTTTGAAATGGAACCGAACAATTCCTGCAGCTTTTGGTCTCGAATTGTTTTCAACACTCGAAACCGATCCTCAATATCTTCTGTTTCTTCAAACTCGTGTGAGTTTTCTTTTTGCAATTCTTCCATGAATTCTTTTATAACACTGTAGCTTTGTAATCTCGATTTCAGTTGTGCTTTAACTTTTTTCAACGCATGTAATTCCTTTGTTAGTTGATTTCTTTCATTATTCTGGGAATGGACTATTTGCTCACATTCGTTTTTCTGTTTTTTGTAATCTTCCCTTTGCTCCTTACACGCCTACCCAAATTTAAATTGTTAACATTTTTTGTAAAAATCTTTTTTTATTTTTACTCAATTTCTCCGGTGCACCTTACCTGAAAATATAAAGCAAGATTTTTGAATGCTGATTGAAGCATTAGCTGCTGATTTTTCACATTCTGCCAACGCGAGGATATTTCTTCAGACTTGGCTTTGTAGCTTTCTCGCTGTCTCTGCAATTCTACATCTAACTCATCTAGCTTTGCGTACAATAGTTCAACTTCTGTCCATGGTTTGTAGCAAACTTGCTTTTCCTGTAAAACTTTGTCATAAGGTGGGCCATCTATCTGTCTACAAATTTGAGTTATGATGTTTTGAAATGTAGTATAAAGCAGTAAAATTCTTACTTTGATAGAAATATTAAAATCGATAAAAAAAATTATTCACCTTTGTAACTTCTTAGCCGTCTTCAATTGGATTTCGTGTGAATGATTTAATTTTTCGATCAAATCACCCCATAAATCTGGAATTTTAAGTCCAGTAGTATCCATTTTTGAAATGTAGGCAGCTTTTTAATTTAGATGCAAAAATAATTACAGTGTATATGGAAGTCGTACAGTTACAGTTCATAGTTTTATTGACTAAACATATTGATTTGTATGTTATGTGCTGATGCTTTGCTTATGAAACCTTTACAATGCGTGGAAAGTGAAACTAGTATGCAGGTATACATACGCCACGCATAGGATTATCATTAATACAATATCATTCATCACAGAACTGGATTTTTATTAAATTGCTATGTTTAATCTAGTGTGTACTCTTATAGTAATATCTACTTCCATTCTATGTGTTTCATAAAACTATTCGACCCTGTAAACTAAAAAATATCTAATTCAAGCTTCAATTGAACATTTCACTGACGATTTTCCGTTAAAACTTGGCTGCAAGCTCTTATTCCAACAAAATGATAAAATTTGTATTCCAAATGCAAAAATCGCCGCACCCCAGCCAACTCCTAGAATTAAACATGGACCTTTCACATGTGCCAGAGTGAGCACATTAGAGCCGGTAACAAAATATTGTGGAAAACTTAAATTTTCCCTTTTCTGCCAATCAATCCTCTCCTTTCGAATAAATTCTCGATCCAATCGCCAATATTTTTTAACCAATCCCGTAGCTTCTGTATCATGCACAAGATTACTCAATTTGCTCAAAAAAATTGCTCGTTTTGTAGTTACAAATCCATGATAGATGTGCATAATATAATCCGGAGACATAACCAAGGGAATTTGACCAACCTTATCGCTTATATTTCGATGAAGTCGGTATTCAACTGTCAAACTGTACAAAATGCAGCTATATTTTAGCTTTTCACTCATTGTTTTCTGGATGCAAGTTAAGTCGTCTGTTTCCAGTTCCAAACGCTTGAAAAGTTTCTGATGCACAGGACTTGAAGATGAATTCAAATATTGGTGTGCCACTCCCTCAATATATTGGAGACCGATTGTAAAACGAGAGTTGGCTAACGCATCCAAAGTTTTTGGAAGTTCTTCCATTTCAGGGAAAACTAGGAATGCCACGATTTTAGATCGGTATGCTGTGCTTACAAGGAGGATGAAAACGAGCCAAAATAATGTCATGCACCGTATTGCTGTAAAACAATCATGAGAGACCGCAAAACATAATGTATGCATAATGAATACATGCACTAGATTAGTTGTATGAATAGTACGACAGTACCTGTGATAGGTTTGAAAATTGATTCTTGCATTTGCTCCAGGCAAGTTGAAAATAAATAACCAACCACCTTTAAAGTATTCATAGGCTCATTTAGAACTCTATGTAAACCAATGAATCCAAATAAAGCCATAATTGAGGAAATCAAAGCCAGCATCCAGGATTGCCAGGTGAGTGGACGATAAACTGCTTTCCAACTGAAGTGATGCAATGGTTTTCTTGTGAAAAAAACTAAACGGTCGAATCCAATAGGATGTGTAAAACTGACCACAGCGGAGCGGGCATATTCTATCCCACATGGCATCCCGATATCAGCTCGGCCGTAGTAAATATCCCCTATGACTCCAGTCCAGGTTTTATTAGGGAGCAATTTTCCCGTACCACCGGATGATGAAGGGAATAAATGGAAACTGGCATTGTATTTGGCAGCAAAGCTCAGAATGTAGTAAGCGTAGAGCCCGCGGACTAGATTCCATTTTGGACCATTTCGACGGAGTTCGCTGACAACTTTCACGTCTGGTGAGTGAAAAAAATACATGTAAGGCGTTTTATTGATATATTATGCTGCCAAAGGCCGGAATTTTTGCATTACTTACTTGCAACAGTAGTTCTTAAGCTCGCCCCTTGAAAATTCTGTAAAAAATCTGGAAAAGTCTTAGTTTTATTTATTAAGTTTATGACAAGAATCTTTGGGAACCCATCATTACAATGAATACAAGTAGTTTTTGCAATGACTAAATGTTCATTTATTTGTTCGAAAACGAGTTTGTGAACAATTTTTGTTCCTAAACTTGACAGCAATAGTTTTTTTGTCCAGTGTGGTTTTGTTGGGAAAATGAAATAATTGTGTTCTGTAGCTAATGTGGCTACATTGAAAAATTGTTGCATCGCTTCCAATTCCAGTAGATTCGGATTATCAAAATATGAAATGATCATCATGCATGTTGTTCGGTATTTGGGGACAGCTTGAATTGTATTGAAGTCAATTCGTGCAATTTGAGGGAGGATGGTATTTTTTATCATTGTATGAAAAACTGCATCAGTTTGACGAGCTGATAAAAGCGACAATATTTTGGAAATTTTGTTTAGGTCTGGAGATCTTTGATTTGCGAAAATTATAGCACTACATCCACTTAAGTGCTGAGAAAGAAGTGTAGAAAGTAACTGTATTTCTCCAATTTGTGCATTAATCCCAATACAAAAGGTCGCCAACAACAGAAGTGTGTTTAGCATTTTTCACCCGATTTTTTTAGAAATTTTTAACTGCTTAGAAATGAACAGCACTTTTAAGCGAGTTGATATAAAATGAATGAATACTAAAAAAATTCTGGTAGCTGAAATATTTATAGCGACACAAGACTTTTATTGTACAAATATTTAGTGAACAAAAATAAGCAAATAGATTGACACTTTTGTTTATTTTCCCCAGCAGAAATAATAATATTTAACAATTGTAATAATTTACTAAACAAATACAGTATTAAAATGCATAAGAAATTGAAATTCAACTCGGTATGATTATGACAATCGTTCTGTTATCACAGAGAATTTTACTAATGTAGTTTTTTATCTTATTTGTAACCTACGCAAGTATCCGCATTATGAAACTAAACATATGAATATGGTTGAACGATGAATACAGTTTTTTGTTTATTGTATGTTACGTGAATGCGTGAATGAACGGAGTGAATATGAAATAAATAAATCGGTAACGAATCGTTTAATCAGATAAATTAAGCCTACAGTTTAATAACTGTCAGTTAGCATACACAAACTTCATATTGCCATGCATCTGACATTTTCGAGCTTACTTTAATAAATTGTCCTCTTCTGTCCATCTACAAAATAAATAGCCTGTACAGTTTTAATGGCATACTCATTAACGATAAACACAGTCATAAAGGTTTCAATAAATACTGATAACGTCCATTTTTCGAGCACTGTTACGTTCTCTGAAATGTCAATCATCCCGCGCTGGCTAATTAGTTTCTTTAATCGATTCTGAATAGTCACTTTGTTTTGCTCAACTCTAGTATCTGCTGGACTACTTTGTAACTTTGTATCCTAAACCTTCTAAACTCTAAACTGTCTAAACAAACACTAATGTGGATACTCACTCCACTCACTCATGAAATCTACGAGCGTCCTTCACATTATAACTATAACTATACTAAACATCAGATAATTTTAACAACTCCTCCTAAATAAGTAGTCTATAGTTTAAATACATTTCATAATTTGGCTACCTATTTATTTTCATGGCCTAATTTTCTTTTGTTCATTGAAAACCAATAAACCATCTTTTCACCAAGAAAAACTAAACTGGAAACGCCCAATCCCAAGCACAGAATAAAAAATGGTCCGGACACATGCGCAGTAGTTAGCCTATCGTTACTTTTATCTTCATAGCTCGGCCAGCTTTTGTTTTCCGAAGTCAACCACTCTTTCCTCTCATTTAAAATAAAAGCCCTGTCATTGTCCCACCATTTTGGAACGAGCCCAGAGTCAAAAGACCAATTTGCCAACTCGGCCAATTCCTTTTGAAACACACAATGTATTTCTGTGACAAAACTGTGATATACAAATGTGATGTGACTAGCTGATTTTATTACAGGAGCGCGACCGAAAGTGTCACTTAAATTCCTTTGGAGTCGAAAATTTAAAATGGTATTCCAAATTATGCACACAAACTTGTCATTTACTAAAGCCTTCTCTACGCATTCAAAATCACTGGTTATGAGTTTCATTTTGTCATATACTTTTTTGTATGCCGAATTCTCTGAAGATTTCAAAATTTCAAAGGCAATCCCTTGCAGATGATGTAACCCAATGTGCATTTCAGATTCGGATAATTGGGCCATATTTGTTGGAAATGTACTCGTTTCTGGGAACATGAGAAATGAAATGAGTTTGGATCGGTATGCTGTGGTTACTAGTAGCACAAAGAAGAGCCAAAACCCTGCTAAATATCGCACTGACCCTCTAGTACTGAAATTCGTGTCTCGACTTTGTTCCACGAATGTAGTGAATATGTAATACGTCATTTGTGAATACAGTATTGACTCTTTAGATATCTTGAGAAGTCCAATGTAAATGATTAGGGTGATTGCCGATGAGAATATAATAAAAAGCCATGAAAGGTATGTGAGTGGTCGGTAAACTGCTTTCCAGGTAAAGTACACTGATGGTTCGTGGCCCATGAACAGAAGTCGGTCACTGCCAACAGGGAAGGAAAAAGAAACCACTTTTGCTCGAGAGGCTGTTAGTCCGCAAATCATGCCAAGATCAGCTTTTTGATACACAATGTCTCCTACGACCCCTATCCACGTTTTATTTGGGAGAAGATTCCCCGTACCTCCTCCTCCAGCAGAGGGGAATAAGTGCATCGATGCATTATATTTGGTAGTGAATAAGCGGACCAGGTCTGCGTAAAAGCCACGTTTCAGGGTCCATGTATTCGAAACTTGGCGTATTTCCAAAGCTGCTTTTGCTCCTGTAAGGGATATAATTAGACTTTAACTTTACACCATATGTAAAATATAAATAGGGGTATATTGAGACAAAATTAGGACTATGCTCCTGTTTAAAGCCACAAAACGTTAACTTACTGGTTGAAACACTGATGCGTAAAGACTTGCCGTGAAAGTTTCTATAATGGTTCTCAAAAACAGTGGCCTTTGAAGAGTCCAATTTGGTAATTTTTGGTCCATTTTCACAATACCCACATACTGATTTGAGAGAAATTTTTCCTCCAGAATATTCTACGGCTACCACAAAGTTCAAAGACTGTACCAACGGAGATAAAAGAACTTTTGATGTCCAATTTTTGTGTGTTACAAGAAGAAAATAATTTTCGTTTTTTCTAGTTATTCCAGATAAATTTTTAATAGCAAGCAATGCATCATCAAAGTCTTTAGAGGTTGGACTTTTTTGAAACAGTATAATACTCGCTGTGCACTGAGTTCGATGCTTATGTAAGTCCTGTATTTTAGAAAATTTTGCATTGGCATTCACGGTATTTATTTGGAAAACGTATGAATTTTCAATGGAATTTTCGTTCATGAGAAATATTTTCTTTTTGGACACTGCTGTATCTGTATCTGCGTCTTTATCTACGCTTTGTAGGAGCCCAAGCAGAGTACAAGATTTTACGTAAGTGCTTAAGAATGAATTCAGATCGTAAATTTGGAAATCCTTGAATTGAGGAACGGAAACCGCCAATGGTGTAAATATGCTAAAAATTAAAATGATTTCAGTACAAAATTTTTCCATTATGTTGTCGACTTTTTTTACACAAAAAAGGAATCTAAAATCGATGCAAGATAGAGCAAGGAATTAGAAAGGAAATTCTTCACAACTGCTTGCTACTGTTTCTTAAAAATAATTAAGTTAGTTAGACGGATTGGATTGGGCAATTATAGTAAAGAAATAGAACTTTTCATAATTGACAGCACATTATCAGGTAAGTGTCAGTTACTGTTGAACTGAAAATGTCAACTTCCGACTTCACGTGAAAAGTGGTGACACAAATAATGAGATCAAATACATCGTATTGGATGATATAGCAAGAAGTAGCTTTCAAAAAGCATAATTTATTTTTAAGCACTCTTTTTACAATCGTTTATGCAAAAAATTGCTCTATACTTTAAATTATTGTGTTGACTCAATTAACTACTTTAAATCAGCTATAAACTGACTTATGGATTGGAGCAAGATATATAGAATAGTATTTGTATTGGAGAACCAAAGAAAACGCCGGGATAACGGAGTTACACGTGCCCGTGTGTTGGAAGAGATATTTAAAAAAATCAAAAAAGCAACATGTAAACACTGTGACTGTGTAAATAGAAAGAGTAAAAGTAGCTGTGTACATCTACTTCTATGGGAGTGACAAAC
>Ga0210040_10010472_pt1 | contig 10625 bp, 8 predicted proteins | sample CryGeyCG12114_NA_FD_185462 | JGI IMG/M metagenome (GOLD analysis project Ga0210040, IMG submission 185462) | Groundwater microbial communities from aquifer - Crystal Geyser CG19_WC_8/21/14_NA (SPAdes) (version 2) | ecosystem: Environmental > Aquatic > Deep subsurface > Groundwater | place: USA...
AACCGGAACGGCCTTGGTATCGGCACTTAACTCCATGCCTTTGCCGGCCAGCGGAAAAGGAGCAATGTAGCAGTTAAACAATTCGGTAAAAGCTATCCAGTTATTATCCGGGCTGGGTACAAACTGGGTGGCATATTTAGACGTGAAATGCGTTATTTCATCTTTGCCGTTCAGGTCTACACTTTTAAATACATAATTTCCGGCTTCGTAACCCGTAAAAAATATACGATCAGCAGTTTTATTAAAAACCGGGCTGTTGCCATTTTTTTGGATGAGGTGCATGTTGCCACCTTTAGCGGGCATCCAGAAAATGCCGGTATTGATGCTGTAGGTATGTCCCTGGTGATCGTTACCGCCTGTTTTCTGGAATAGGATTTTTTTACCGTCGGGCGAGAAAGAAGCATTTACATAAAAGCCTTTTTCGGTAGTTAATTTTACCGGTTTGCCGCCGTTCAGGTCCGTTTTATACAGGGCACCAAAATTTTCATCGTTCCAGGTACTATATACCAGGCTTTTGCCATCGGGGGAAAAAGCCGGGTGATATTCAAAGTCAGTTCCTTTGGTAATTCGCACGGGTTTGCCGTTGGGTAATTGCTTTTTATACAAATAACCGGTTGCACTGAATACTAAATATTTCTCATCGGGTGACGTAATCGCCTGGCGAATTACTTTAGAGGTAAATGTTTGGGGAGAAATACCTTCGGGTGCTGCCACATGCTTCACAGCAGCGGTAATCTGGTGCTTTGCTTTAACCGAGAACGGGATGTCGGTTGCCTGATTAAACTTATTTACATCTATTTTCTTTAGTTTACCTTGCGCCCATATAATTATATTTTTATTATCGGGTGTCCAGGCATAATTCGGGTAAACACCAAAAATAGCCCAGGCTTCCTGCTGGTCTTTGCTCAAGTTATCGTAGATGGGCCATTGTTCGCCCGTATTCAAGTCGTGGATAAATAAAACTGATTTGGTTCGGACGCGGCGTACAAAAGCTAATTTTTTACCATCCCGCGAAACCTGGGGCCGTACGGCGCTACCGTTGGTGGCAATTATATTTTCAATTTCCCCGTTGGTTCGGTCTACACGGCGGATCATGTAAATTAAACCGTTCGGATCTTTATTATACTCAAAAGTAGAACCGCCGCTCATATCTTCGCTGAAATAAACGTACCGGCCATCCGGCGAAACGTTCGGTTCGCCCACGTCCTGCTGGTCGTTTTTACGCTTGGTTAGTTGAATGCCCGAGCCGCCGGAAATATGATACGACCAAATTTCACCGGCTCCCAGCGAGCGGGTGCTGGTAAAATGTTTGCGGGCAATGAGGTACTGACCATCCGGCGACCAGGACGCATTGTTTAATAACCGGAAATTTTCGTTGGAAATGGCATGCGCCTTGGAGCCATCGCGGTTCATAATCCAGATATTATCGCCGCCATCCCGGTCAGAGGTAAACGAGATGTATTTGCCGTCGGGGCTAAACCGGGGCTGCACTTCGTACGGGTGGCCGCCCGCCATCAATTTGGCTTCGCCGCCGGTAATGGGTAATGAATAAATATCACCCAACAAGTCAAAGATTATTTCTTTGCCATCCGGACTTACATCCAGGCTCATCCAGGTGCCTTCGGTGGTAGTAAATGCTATTTCTTTAGCGGGGCCGTGCGGATCGGCAACTACCCATTTCTTCTGGTCGTTGGTGGCTGGTTTCACATTTTGCGCTACGGTTTCCAAAGATCCCGTCAGGGCTACTAAGCCAGCCAGCAACTGTATTTTTCTTTTAATCATGAAAAGATAAGTTTAATAGTAGGGCTACAAAGATAAATAAAGATCAGGTACCTGCGGAAAGTAAATCATATAACATCCAGCTATGTTTTTGCTGAGTATTGTGCACCAGCATTTATAGCAGAACAAAAGCCACGGCTTTAATAACTCAAATATTTTTCATTGGTGAACAGCTGGTTTCAGGATATTTGCTCTTATATTGGAGATTATTTATAGTTGTACAATGATGAAAAAACCGCTGCTGATCTCTTGTGGTATAATTAGCCTGGCTTTGGGCTTAAGTAATTTTGTTTTACCGCCTGCGGCATTAAAATGGAAGCTCATAACCCCTTTAGAGGAACCCGCACCACGCCACGAAAATTCTTTTGCGCAAGTAGGCGATCAGTTTTATTTATTTGGTGGCCGCAACAACCTGCGCTTGGATGCTTACGATACCAAAACAAATAAATGGGTAAGAAAAGCCGATGCGCCAACTGAAATGAACCACTTTCAGGCCATTACTTACCGAGATGAGGTTTATGTGATCGCGGCTTTTCAGGGTAAGTATCCGCACGAAACACCCATTCCGCATATCTATATCTATAATCCGAAGCAAGATAAATGGCGGGAAGGACCTGCCATTCCGCAAGAACGCTTACGCGGCTCGGCTGGGGTTACGGTTTATAAAGATAAAATTTATGTAGTTAGCGGCATCACCGATGGCCATTATGATGGCCATGTAACGTGGTTTGATGAGTACAACCCCCAAACAAATACGTGGCGTAAACTCCCGGATGCCCCGCACGCCCGCGACCATATATCCGTGGCGGTGGTGGATGATAAACTCGTGATAGCGGGCGGACGCAAATCTACGGCGCGCATTAATAAAGTAGTGGAGCTCACCGTGTCGGAAGTTGATATTTATGATTTTAAAACGGGTAAATGGAAAACCTTATCGGCAAGCAGTAATATTCCGACCCAACGGGCCGGTAATTCAGCCGTTACTTTGGGCCATAAAGTTTTAATTATGGGCGGCGAGAGCACGCAAAAAATCTCGCATAATCAAACCGAAGCTTTTAATGTCCGGACGGGTGCTTGGGAAACCTTAACTCCCATGAATACCGGTCGCCACGGTACCGGAGCAGTGGTTTATAAGAATAAGGTATATATAGCGGCCGGATCAGCAAACGCGGGGGGAGGACCAGAGCTGAATACGATGGAGGTTTTGGAGTAAGCTATTCTAATAGCTGGAAATTTGCTTAAACTTTGTGAGGTATAGGAACTCGGTACACTTCTATTTTGAAATCAGGAGTAAAAAAATGTTTTAAACTTGAGTTTTAGCTGGATTAGATTGATTAATGGCGGAATGTATAGCAGTACTAATTTAGAGAATTTACCAGCATTGGAGATAAAAGCTTTTGAACTACAGATGTTTTATAATCCGGGAAGGATTACCGGCTGCGACTACATTATCCGGTAAATTTCTAGTAACCACACTGCCGGCGCCAATTACTACATTATGCCCGATTTTTATTCCCGGGCAAATAACCGTGCTCCCGCCAATCCAGACGTTATCGCCAATAATAATAGGTTTTCCGTACTCCTGACCGGAAATTCGTTCCTGGGCATTAAGGGGGTGCGTAGCCGTGTAAATTTGTACATTGGGGCCCAGGAAAGCGTTTTTGCCAAAACTAACCGGACAAACATCCAGAATAATACAATTAAAGTTGGCGTAGAAGTTTTCGCCAAAAGCTATATTATAGCCATAATCGCACTGAAAAGCAGGCTCAATGTAACAGGAAGCATCCGATCGAAACAGTTGGGACAGCAGCAGTTTCCTTTTATTTGTTTCATCCGGCCGGCTGTGGTTGTAATCATATAATATTTGTCGCGCATCTAAGCGGTCTTGCGTTAATTCTGCATCGGCAGCATTGTATAATTGTCCGCATAACATTAGTTCTTTCTGCGTCATTGTGATATTTATTTCTAAATAGTAGCGCCATAAGATAAAGAAAACAACTAGTTTGTGACACCTATCTGGGCTGTATTAAGTTACTAATTTCCAAATAACCAGAATAATGGCTTTAATTAAATCTTAGTTTTTAATCTTTTCCTTAATAAATTTTCGCTCCAGCTTTTTTCCTCTTTTATTTGTGAAATAAAACTGTGCTTTTAAAGAACGATTGTTCTTATATTATAAACTCAGGACAGCGCAATTGTTGTCTTATTTCAATTAAAATTTACGAATGCTTACCGTAGAAAAAATTGGGGGCACCAGCATGAGTGCTCTACAGGACGTCATCCAAAATATTATTTTTTTCGAAAGAGAAGGAGATGCTTTATATAACCGGATATTTGTTGTATCGGCTTTTTCGGGCGTAACTAACTGGCTCCTGGAGAATAAAAAAACTGGTGCACCGGGTGTTTACCACCAAATTGCTAATTATAAAGATTTCCACTATTCTTTACACGAGGTAACGCTTAAGTTAAAAGAACTAAATACTACGTTTGCGCACTTAGGCTTAGATGTAGCCGCGGCGGATGCTTTTATTGAGCAACGACTTTTATTAGCGCAACAATACCTCGATAATTTGGTGAACGTGCTGGCTTCCGGTTATGTAAGTGCCGAAAGTATTTTGCAGGCGGCCCGCGAAATCCTGGCCTCCATTGGCGAGGCCCACTCGGCTTTTAATTTTTCCAATATTCTCCAGAACATGGGCATCCAGGCCACGTTGGTCGATTTAAGCGGTTTCGACGACCATGAGCCGTATACCATCGATCAGCGGATTACGCATTCCTTAAAAAATATTTCTTTTGATAAAACTATTTGCATTGTTACGGGCTACACCAAAGGTACCGAAGGTATTATGCGGGAGTTCGACCGGGGATATTCGGAAGTTACCTTTTGTAAAATTGCGGTCGCGGTGCAACCCCAGGAAGCTATTATTCACAAAGAATATCATTTGTCTTCCGCCGACCCGGCTTTGGTGGGTTTGGAGAATTGTGTGCCGGTAGTAGATACCAATTACGATGTAGCTGATCAGTTGGCTGATGTGGGCATGGAAGCGATTCACCCGAAAGCCAGCAAACCGCTGGAAATAAACGGCATTAACCTGCGCATTAAAAATACCTTCGAGCCGGAGCATCCCGGCACCCTGATAACCCGCGAATATGTGTCGCCGCATAAGCGCGTGGAGGTAATTACCGGCACCGATAAAGTAGTGATTGTGGATGTATACGATCCCTTGATGGTGGGTACGGTGGGTTTCGACTTAAAAATAATGCAAGCTTTTGGTAAATACGGGATTAGTTATATTTTTAAAACCACCAGTGCCAACAGCATTTCGTTGGTGGTCTGGGAAAAAGATTTCAACACCAACTTAATTCAGGAACTGGAAAGTAATTTTCAGGAAGTAACCGTGGCTCCGGTGGCTATTGTGTGCATGATTGGCTCTAACATTGATCAACCAGGCGTGCTGGCGAAGGCGGCCGATGCCTTAGCCGGCAGAAAAATAAATATTATTAGTGCGGGATTCTCGATGCGAAAAGTAAACCTGCAGTTTATTATAGCGCGGGAAGATTTTAAAGAAGCGGTAATTGCCTTAAATAAAACCATGTACTTCTAGTTTTTAGTCCTGGATTGATAGTCCATAGTTCATGGTTGTAAATTTGGGATAATAAGCAGGTTTTAAGTTTGATAGATCATCAACTTACAATTGACTTACCACTAGCATAAACAAAAAAGGGTACTGCATGCAGCACCCTTTTTTGTTTGAAATATAACACTAATTAATCGTCATCGCGTTTTTCGTAGCGGCGACGGTCGTTTTCATCCAGGTATATCTTCCGCATCCGAATGCTTTTTGGAGTTACTTCCAGTAATTCATCCTTCTGAATGTATTCCATGGCTTCTTCTAAAGAGAATTGCTTTTTGGGCACAATCTTAACGTTGTTATCAGAACCGGAAGCCCGCATGTTGGTCAGCTGCTTGCCTTTCTGAATGTTCACTGTAATATCGTTGCCCCGGCTATGTTCGCCGATTACCATACCGGCATACACATCTTCTCCCGGATCAACGAAAAATACGCCCCGATCCTGTAATTTATCAATGGAATAAGCAGTACCGGGTCCGGTTTCCAACGAAATCAGAGAACCATTAATCCGGCTCGGAATAGCGCCTTTATGCGGCTCGTACGATTGGAAACGGTGGTTCATGATGGCTTCTCCGGCGGTAGCGGTTAACACGTTGTTCCGCAAACCAATTAAACCCCGGGCCGGAATATTAAACTCAATGTGTTGCAGATCGCCTTTTGGTTCCATGATGGTTAATTCCCCTTTCCGGGCCGTTACCAATTCAATTACCTTACCTGCACTTTCATCCGGCACATCAACTACTAAATGCTCAATCGGCTCACTCCGAACACCATCAATATCTTTAAAGATTACTTGGGGCTGACCAACCTGTAATTCGTAGCCCTCGCGGCGCATGGTTTCAATTAAAACAGACAAATGGAGAATACCCCGGCCATAAACCAAAAATGTATCTTCTTTATCAGTTTCCTGCACCCGTAAAGCCAGGTTTTTTTCAGTTTCTTTAAATAACCGGTCGCGTAAGTGGCGGGAGGTTACAAATTTACCTTCTTTACCGAAGAACGGGGAGTTGTTAATAGTAAACAACATGTTCATGGTTGGTTCATCAATAGAAATACGTTCTAATGGCTCCGGATTTTCCGCATCCGCCAAGGTATCTCCAATGTCAAAACCTTCTATACCGGTTACTGCGCAAATTTCGCCGCAAGAAACGCTTTCTACTTTAGCTTTACCCAGGCCTTCAAAAACATGTAATTCTTTTATTTTAACCTTTTTAATCGAGCCATCGCGTTTGCACAAACTCATGTTATCGCCTTCGCGCAAGGTACCGCGGTGTACGCGGCCAATTGCAATCCGGCCCACAAAAGCAGAATAATCCAAAGAGGTAATTTGCATTTGCGGCGTGCCTTCCCGTACCGGAGCCGACGGAATTTCACTTATTATAGCGTCGAGTAAAGGCGTAATATCTTCGGTTTTATTCCGCCAATCGGTGCTCATCCAACCTTGTTTGCTGGAGCCGTATAGTGTAACAAAGTCCAGTTGGTCTTCGGTAGCGCCCAGGTTATACATCAAATCAAAAACTTGTTCGTGTACTTCTTCCGGTCGGCAGTTTTCTTTATCAACTTTGTTTACCACCACAATTGGTTTCAAACCTAAATCAATGGCTTTACCCAGTACAAAACGGGTTTGCGGCATCGCGCCTTCAAAAGCATCTACTAACAGCAATACGCCATCCGACATTTTTAATACCCGCTCTACTTCACCGCCAAAGTCGGCGTGACCAGGTGTATCAATTATATTTATTTTAACATCTTTATAGCGCACCGATACGTTTTTAGACACGATGGTGATGCCCCGTTCCCGTTCCAGATCATTGTTATCTAAAATCAGATCGTCGAAATGCTGGTGTTCAGCAAATAATTTAGAGGCATGGATAATTTTATCAACCAGCGTGGTTTTACCGTGGTCAACGTGGGCGATAATCGCAATGTTTCTGATATTTTGACTCATTTACTTTAATTTTCAGGCCGCAAAGGTACGAAAAGTTCAACACAATCGGAACAATTCGCTTACTCTTTGATACTTAGTTCTACAAAAGATAATTTTAGCCGAAAAAGTTTCCTGATTTGCGTTTAATACTGAGATCTCAAACTCTTATTTTGCTCGTATGTTATACTTGGTAGGCGCATTTACTGCAGAGCAAATAAGTTTACTATCATCCTTAACAAATAAATTTATGAAATTCCTGTATAGTTTATTTTTCTTTAGTGTATTGCTCTTAACGGCGTGTGCTCAGCAAAAAGATAGCAAGCGTACCACAGCTGCCACAGGCAATGCGCCTTTACCCAATGCCCAAGTAGCCCAGCTTAATCGCACGCCGCGGGCCGATACCGTTATTAAAACAGAGGCGGAATGGCGCAAACTGTTAACGCCCGAACAATATTACGTAACCCGCGAAGAAGGTACCGAAAGGCCTTTTGCAAATAAATACAACAATAATAAGAAGAAAGGAATTTACCATTGTGTCGCCTGTCAGCAGCAGTTATTTTCTTCGGCCACAAAGTTTGAATCGGGTACGGGTTGGCCTAGTTTTTATAAACCTATTTCGGCCGAGTTGGTAAAGGAGGTGCAGGACCGGGCGTCGGGTATGGTGCGGACAGAAGTAGAATGCAGCCGGTGCGGTGCCCATTTGGGACATGTTTTCGACGACGGCCCCAAACCAACCGGTTTGCGTTATTGTCTGAATTCGGCCGCACTTAGTTTTGTGAAACAGCAATAGATGGTATATAAAAAGATAATTTCTATATCTTTTGACAAGGGCGTCCGTATTTCAATTTATAAATAATATAATTTTGTAAGACTATGGATTTAGTTTCGAACTCTAGTAATATACAACACACTGCCCAACTCATTATGGATGCTTTCCGGCAATTTGGTACGCAAGCGAACGAAGTGCTGAACTACGATGAAATAATATCTTTTTTGGAAGAGAAAAGCGATCAGCCTCAACATTATAAAGATACCTTGAAAGAAGCGGAATTTCATTTGAGTAAAGAAGCTTGGGCTACGCCCGATATATCTGGTTTAAGACTGACCGAAGTTGGTTTCAATGCTTTGCAAAATGGCGAAAAAGCCTAGTTATAAAATTTAACGGTAAAAAGATACTAGCGGCAATAGGAGAGAAGTACAAATGAGACAGGTAATAAAAAGTATATACTTTGTGGCAGCGATAGCTGCCACTGCTTGTACTTCAACAAAGGAGAATAGTGAATATAATGCAGCAGCTCCAACTACTATTCAAAGCGATGCGGACCGCCGGGCTATTTATAATAATGGTTCCACCGTTAATAATACCAGTACCCCATCCTCGGTGCCTCGTCGCCTCGACAACCAAGCTAGCGAAATTAACCGCCAGAAAAATGTAGAAGAACGGGGCGTGAATGAATCAAACAATAAACCTTTAGAAGTACGTACCCGGGAATTAGGCCGGCCTGCAGCTGATACGTTGCGGTAAGGGATATCCGTTAAGCTCTAGTTGCCTGATCTTCTTCTTTCAGATTATAGATTTTATATTAAACCGGAAAACAGTTTAATATTGGATTATGGAGGGAGGTTGGACTTAATTTAAGCTTTAAATTACAGGTAAACTTCAATGTCGCCGGCTCCCTGGCGGGTTACTTCGCATTCTCCGGAAAGGCAATCCACTACGGTGGATGGTATATTATTACCAAAGCCGCCATCAATAACTACATCTACTATTGTTTTAAACTTTTCGTAAATTAGTTCTGGATCGGTGGAGTACTCAATTACCTCATCTTCGTCGCGGATAGACGTGGATATAATGGGGTGGCCCAACTCCTTCACAATATTAATGGGTATTTGGTGATCAGGAACCCGAATACCAACGGTTTTCTTTTTAGCGCCCGCTAATTTGGGTACTTTGCTGCTGGCTTCCAATATAAAAGTAAACGGGCCCGGTAAGGCTTTTTTCATGACTTTGTAGGTGCCCGTGGAAATACTGCGCGCATAATCCGAAATGTGCGTGAGATCGGAACAAATAAAAGACAAATTTGCTTTTTCGGGTTTTATGCCTTTTAGCAGACAAAGCCGTTCTACGGCCCGGGTGTGGTGCAGGTCGCATCCCATGCCATAAATGGTATCGGTAGGGTATATAATTATACCACCACGTTGGAGTACTTCCACCACTTGTAAAATTTTGTTAAGGGGCGGATTTTCGGGGTGTATTTTTAAAAAAAGGGCGTTGGCCATGGTATACTAAATTATAAATTAGTCAGTTTACTCCTTTGGAGTACCGAAAGTTTTTTGCCTACTTCTACTAGCTGTAAATAATTTTAAGATTAATATCTGCCGCTGGCATTCGCGGGTCTGGTTATTCCTTCTTAATTTTACAACATGATGACAACCCGCAAGAAAAAAAATAATAGCAAATCAAATAAATTTACGGTTGCGGTAGCCATTCTGGGGCTGCTGTTTGTGTGTTTTTCGTATTACGCTTACCAAATTGTGTACGTGCCTAATGTCGATACCAAAGGGCAACGCGCTTATATCCGGATTCCCGAAGGAGCTACTTTTGCCCAGGTAATGGATTCCGTAGAAAAAGAAAACGTAATTATCGACCGCTTATCGTTTCGTTTTCTGGCCAAACTCATGGACTATCCCGAATTAATAAAACCCGGCCATTACGAACTTAAAAACAAAGCCACCAACTACCAATTAATTTCTGATTTACGGGCGGGACGGCAATCGCCGGTTAAACTAACTTTTACGAACATCCGGCTCAAGAAAGAACTAACCAAAAAATTAAGTCAGGATTTATCAGCTACGCAAACGCAGCTGGATTCCTTATTGGGGAGTGTGTCGTACGCCAAAAAAATGGGCTTCGATACCACTACCATCATGACCATGTTTATTCCGAATACTTACGAAATGTACTGGAATACCTCGGCGTCGGAGTTAATGAAACGAATGAAAAAAGAATACGATGCCTTCTGGACGCCCGCGCGGAAAGCCAAAGCTGAAGCCCTGAACTTATCGAAAGCTCAAGTCTCCACGCTGGCTTCCATTGTACAAGCCGAACAAGGCCAGCACGCCGATGAACGTCCCCGGATTGCGGGCGTTTACTTAAATAGGTTGCGCATTGGCATGCCGTTGCAAGCCGACCCTACGGTAGTTTATGCCGTTGGTGATTTTGGCATCCGCCGGGTTTTAAATGTACATCTGCGCACCGATTCGCCGTACAACACTTATAAGTACAA
>Ga0210040_10010473_pt1 | contig 10624 bp, 7 predicted proteins | sample CryGeyCG12114_NA_FD_185462 | JGI IMG/M metagenome (GOLD analysis project Ga0210040, IMG submission 185462) | Groundwater microbial communities from aquifer - Crystal Geyser CG19_WC_8/21/14_NA (SPAdes) (version 2) | ecosystem: Environmental > Aquatic > Deep subsurface > Groundwater | place: USA...
CGCCCTCGATCTTGGTCAGGCTGACCACGGCCGAGTCGAGCGGGTCCAGGCTGCGGGAAACGATGGACTGGCAGGCGACGATCGCGTGACCGGCCGCGACGATCGGGTCATGCGTCAGGTGCGGCAGCGCGGCATGGCCGGCGTGCCCCTCGATCAGGATCTGAAAGCGTCGCCCTGCGGCCATGACCGGGCCGTCATGCACCGCGACGGTTCCGACCGGCAGGCCCGGCCAGTTGTGCCAGCCGAAGATGCGGTCCATGGGAAAGCGTTGGAACAGACCGTCCTCGATCATCGCCCGCGCCCCGCCACCGCCCTCCTCGGCGGGCTGGAACACCAGGCGCACCGTGCCCGACCAGCTGTCGTCCCCCACCAGCAGGGCGGCCGCGCCCAGCAGGGCGGTCGTGTGGCCGTCATGCCCGCAGGCATGCATCACGCCCGCCCGCGTGCTGCGGTAGGGAAGCTCGGCGCTCGCCTCCTGGATCGGCAGCGCGTCCATGTCGGCGCGCAGGCCAACGCTGCGGTTGCCGCCGCCGCGCCGGATGGTCGCCACCACACCGTGGCCGCCAATCCCCGTTTCGATATCGTTCACACCGAGCTCACGCAAACGTTGGGCGACGAAAGCCGCGGTCGGGCCTTCTTCCATCGTGACATCGGGGTTCGCATGGAGGTGGCGCCGCCAGCGTGTAAGGGTCTCGATCAGGTGCTCATCCATGGGACAAGGAGTTAGCCCTTCCCTTGCCGTCGCTCCACCCCGGACTAGCGCTTCTGCCACTCCTTCTCGTGGGCGTGGCCCTTGCCGAGGCGCCAGCGGGCCAGCCTCGGGCGGACCCGGCCGGCCCGGAGGCCGCCGATTCCGCCGATGGCCCCGTCCGCACCTACGAGGTCACCCTGCGCCCGACCGGCAACGGGGACCTCGACACCGCGATCGAGAACGTCTCCGCCCTTCGCCGCCTGCGGGACCGGGTGCCGACCAGTGCCGAAGGGCTGGTGGCCCGCGCGCTGCAGGATCTGGAGCAGCTTCGCACCGCCCTCCGCTCGGAAGGGTATTATGACGGGCGCCCCGTCGTGACCCTGGCGGGGGAGCCCCCGGATGCGCCGAACCTGGCGCTTCGCCTCGCCGCGCGGGGGGAAGAGCCGGTGCCGGTGGTGGTGGGGGCGGAGGCGGGTCCGCTCTACCGTATCTCCACCGCGACCATCCGCCCCACCGTTCCCGAGACGGACATCGCCGAGGCCGGGGAGGTCGCCGGGCTCGGCCCCGGCGACGCGGCACGCGCGGCCGCGGTGAACGCCACCCAGGAAACCCTGCTTACCCGGCTCCGGGAAGCGGGCCACCCCTTCGCCAGCATTCCCCGCCGCGACATCACCGTGGACCATGACAGCCGCACCATGGAGGTGGTCTACCGGGTGGAGCCGGGGCCCCGCGCCCGCTTCGCCCAGCCGGCGGTGGAAGGTTCGGATAACGTCGATCCCGAGCTCCTGCGCCGCGCCTCCGGCGTGCTGGCCGGCGAGCCCTACGACCCGCGCGAGCTGGACCGCGTCCGCCGCGACGTGCTGGCACTCGGCGTCTTCGGAACCGTGCGCGCCCGCACCGGGGAGCAGCTGGACCCGGAGGGCCGGCTGCCCGTGACCTTCCTGGTGGCCGAGCGCCCCTTCCGCGCCATCGGCGCCACGGCCGCCTACGAAACCCGCTACGGACCGACCATCCGCGCCTATTGGGAGCACCGGAACATCTTCGGCGGTGCCGAGAGGCTGCGCATCGAGGGCGAGATCTCCCGCACCGCCCAGCCCGGGGTCAGCGGCACGGGGGCACGCCTCTCGGCCAACCTGCGCCAGCCCTGGTTCGCCGGGCTGAACGCGACCGCCGTGACGGAGGTCGCGATCCTGCGCGAGCGGCTGCTGGCCTATGACCGAGACGCGGTGACGGCGGGGTTCTCGCTGGAGCGCAAGCTGAACCCGCAGCTCACCGTCTCCGCGGGCGTCGCGGGGGATATCGGGCGCACCACCGAGATCGACCGTAAGATCGACTACAGCCTCGTCTCCCTCCCCCTCGGCGCGCGCTACGACACCACCGACAGCCTGCTGGACCCCACGCGGGGCTATCGCGCCAACCTGGTGGCGGCGCCCACCCTGTCCCTGGGGGATGCCTCCTCCACCTTTGTGCGCCTGCGCGGCACGGGCAGCACCTATTTCGACCTCTGGGGGGACAAGGGGAGCGTCATCGCGCTGCGGGCGGGTCTGGGCAGCCTGGCGGGGGCCGAGGCGGGGCAGGTCCCTCCCCATCTTCGCTTCTATGCCGGCGGCGGAGGGTCCGTGCGCGGCTATGACTTCCAGACGGTCGGCCCCCGCCGGCCGGATCGCAGCCCGCGCGGCGGCCTTTCCCTGGCCGAGGGCAGCATCGAGCTGCGGCAGCGGATCACCGGCCCCTATGGCGTCGCGGTCTTCGTGGATGCGGGCAGCGTCGGCGAGGGCGCGGGGTTGAACCTCGGGGAGTTGCGGATCGGCGCGGGCGTGGGGGTGCGCTACGCCACCGCCCTAGGCCCGATCCGTGCGGACGTCGCCCTGCCCTTCTCGAAGGTTCCCGGAAGCTCGGGCTACGGGCTCTACGTGGGCATCGGACAGGCATTCTGATGCGCCGGTTCCGTCGCGTGGCGCTCTCGATCCTTGGGGTCGTCCTTGTGCTCCCGGTCCTGCTGCTGGCTGGGGCCTGGGCCGCGATGAACCTCCGGCCCGGACAGGAGGCACTGGCCAGCCTGGCCATGGGGTTCGTACCGGGCCTCGCGATCGAGAACCTCCATGGCGGGCTGCCGGCGGCGCCGCGCATCGGGCGGGTGGTGCTCTCCGACAGGCAGGGCCCTTACCTCGTGGTCGAGGACATCGCGCTGGACCTCGACCTGCTGCGCCTCGTGTCCCGCGAGTTCCGGGTGCGCAACCTCAGTGCCGGCCACATCGCCTTCAGCCGCCTCCCTCTGCCGGACCCGGAGGCGCCCCCCCGCCCCGCCTCGGAGCCCGGCCCGATCCTGCCGCAGTTGCCGCAGCTTCCCGTGGAGGTCGCGGTGGAGCGGATCTCGCTGCCCCGGATCGAGCTTGGCGAGGCAGTGGCGGGGATTGCCGCGGCCTTCTCCCTAGAGGCCGGCGGGCGGCTCGGGGCTGACGGCGCCTTCCTGGGTGCCAAGGGGCGCCGGCTGGACGCGCCCGGCGCGCTGGACATCGACCTGGCGCTCGCCCCTGGCGAACGGCTGAAGGCGAACCTGTCCTATGACGAGGCGGCGGGCGGGCTGGTGGCGAGCCTGCTGGGCAGGCCGGATCAGGCAACCCGCCTGCGGGTGGCGCTGGACGGACCGGCCACCGGTGCCGGCTTCACGCTCCTGGCCGACCTGGGCGCCACGGCGCGCGTGGAGGGAAGCGGCACGGTGAGCCTGCCGTCGGGCGGCGGGGTCGGGCTGGATGCCACGGGAACGGCGGCCCTGGCCGGCTTCGTTCCGGCACCGGTGTCCGATCTCCGCTTCGCGGTCCGGACCTCTCCGGGTGAGGGCGGCGCGACGCGCATCGGCCACGCCCGCGTGGCAAGCGCCGCCGCCGCCGCCGAGGCCCAGGGCACGGTCGGGACATCGCTCGATGTCGCCTTCAGCGCCGAGGTGAAGGACGCGGCGACCCTGGGCGCACTCGTGCCCGCCTCCGTCGGGTGGGAAGGCATCACGGCGCGCGGCGCGGTGACCGGCACCAGCGCCGCGCCGGAGTTGAGCCTCGACGCCACGCTGAACGGCCCCCGCCTGCCCGCGCCGGCACCGGGCCTGCTCGGCCCTGCCCCGACGCTGCGGCTCCGCGCGAACCGGGAACGCGTGCACGAGCTGGCCATCAATGGCCGGGCGGTGACCCTGCGCGCGGAAGGGTCCTACGGCGAAACGCTGGACCTGACGCTCGATGCCGCCCTGGCGGCGGAGGACGTGCCCGACCTTTCCGTGCGCGGCCGCCTCACGGCGCAGGCACGGGTCACCGGTCCGGCGGCGGACCCCGCCGTGGCGCTGTCGGCGAACTCACCCACCCTCTCGGCCTATGGGCGCACCATCGAGGCCCTGACGCTGGAGGCGGCCCTGCCCCGCGCCACCGTGCCGGCCGGACGGCTGAACCTGTCCGCGCGCCTGCAAGGCCTGGCGCTTTCCGCCGAAGCCCGCGCCGCGCAGGACGGGGACGTGCTGCGGGTGGACGCCCTGCGCGCCGCCCTCGGGCCCGCGCGCCTGGAAGGAAGCGGTTCCTTCGACACCCGCCAGGCCCTGGGGACGGCCGAGCTTCTGCTCGAGGCCGCCGACCTGGCGCCGCTCTCCCCAGTGGCCGGAACGCCGCTCGGGGGCGGGCTCCGTCTTTCGGCGAAGCTGGCGCCGCAGGGCCCGGAGGGTGCGCGCCGCCAGGGGATCGAGGCCGATCTCAGGGCGGACCGGCTCCAGGCCGGCGGCGCGGAGGTGAACGGCACGGTGCAGGCCCGGGGAACGGATGCCGCCCTGGACCTTCAGGCCGAGCTTCGTGCCTTCGAGGCCCGGGCCACCCTCCGCGCCCGCCTTTCCCTCGATCAGCCGGAAAAGCGGGTGGAGCTGACGGCGCTCGACGTGCAGCGCCAGCAACTGGGCCTCCGCCTCGCCTCTCCCGCCACGATTGTCCTTGCGCCGGGCGGGGCGATCTCGACGGCGGGGCTGTCCCTGCAGGGCAGGCCGGGCGGCACGCTGCGTCTTGCCGGCCGGTGGGGTCCGGACACCGCTGACCTTCGCGCCACCATCGCCAGCCTGCCCCTTTCCCTCGCCAACATCTTCGCGCCGGACCCGCCGCTCGCGGGCACGCTCTCGGGCGAGGTGCGGCTGTCCGGGCCGGTGTCGCGGCCGGGGATCGACGGCGAACTGCGCGGCACGGGCCTCAAGGCCGGCGCTCCCTGGGCGCGCGGCATTCCGGAGGGAACCCTGCAGGCCACCGCCCGGATGCGCGGGGAGACGCTGGAGACGCGGGCGGAACTGCGCCTCGGCCCCGCGCTGCGCCTGAACCTCGAGGCGCAGCTTCCGAGCGACTTCGCCGGGCCGATCAGCGCCAGGCTGCGTGGCACCACCGACCTCGGCGTACTGGCGGGGCCATTCCTGATCGGTGGCGCGAACCGCGTGGCAGGGACGGTGGCGATCGATGCCCAGGCCGCCGGCACGGTGGCCGCGCCACGTATCTCGGGCACGGCACGGCTCTCGGGCGGCCTGGTGCGGAACCTCGAATACGGCGTCGCGCTCCGCAACATCCAGGGCACGGTGCGTGGCGACATGGACCGGATCGTGGTGGAGGGCATCACCGCCCGTGCCGGTCCCGGCACCCTGACCGCACGGGGCGACATCCGCCCCTTCGAGGAGGGGCAGCCAATCGAGCTGACCGTTTCGGGCACCGACCTCCAGCCCGTGACCAGCGACCTGCTGCGCGGCGCCTTCGACACACAGATGCGGCTTTCGGGTTCGATCGGCACGGGCATGCGGCTGGCCGGGCGCATCACCACGCGCGGCCTGACCATTGGCATCCCCGAGGGACTGCCGGGGGGTGTCGCCGAGATCGGGGAGGTCCGCGAGATCGGTCGCGGCGCGCCGGCGCCAGCCCGTGGACCAGGCCGGAGCGGCGGCCGCGGCCCGCAGGCGGCCGCCGCCACGGAGGGCGCCGCGCCGCTCGCGCTGGACATCACCTTCGATGCGCCGAGGCAGGTGTACCTGCGCGGCCGGGGGCTGGACGTGGAACTGGGCGGCAATGTCCGCATCGGCGGCACCGTTTCCGCTCCGGTTGCGGACGGCGAGCTGCGGCTGCGCCGGGGCAACCTGACCGTGCTCGACCGGCGCCTGAACTTCGAGCGCGGCGTGCTGCGCTTCCAGGGCGATGTCGCATCGCCCGACATCGACCTGCTGGCCACATCCCGTGCGGGCACCACCACCATCAACGTCAACGTCACGGGCACGCCGCGCGCACCCAAGATCGAGTTCACGTCGTCCCCCGAACTGCCGCAGGACGAGGTGCTGGCGCGGCTGATCTTCAACCGCTCGGCCGACAAGCTCTCGCCCTTCCAGATCGCCCAGCTCGCGCGCGTGCTGTCGGGGGCGCTCTCGGGCGGGCAGGAGGACCCGGTCTCGGGCGTGCTGGGGCGGGTGAGCCGAACGCTGGGACTGGACCGGCTGGGCATCGGCAGCGGCGCGAGCGGCGCGCCTGGCGTGGAGGCCGGCGGCTATCTCGGGCGGGGGATCTACCTCAACGTTGATCCCGGGGCGACCACGGGCTCCCCCCGCGTGGGGGTGCAGATCGAGCTGACGCCGCGGCTGAAGCTCGAAAGCGGGGCGGGATCGGACAGCCAGGGTGCCGGCCTGTCCTACGAGTACGAGTATTGAGGGCGGGGTCACCTATTCCGCGAGGCAGGCGCAGCCGCTAGACTCCGGGAACCCGGCCATCAGCCTGCGGCCGCCGCGCGGCCCGGCCGCCGGGCCCTGATCAGCATGGAAAGGGAGGAGCGACGATGCGCGCCTTCGACGGACAGTTCAGCGACAACAAGCCCATCCGCCGCAGCATGGAGGAGAAGCGCCGCCTGCTCGCGGAGCTGGAGCAGACCCTTGCCGGCATGAAGCCCCACACCTCGCCGGGCCTGCGCGACAGCATCAAGGGGCGCATCATGGAGCTGCGCGCCGACATCGGCACCCCCAAGCGCTGACGGGACCGCGGCCCCGCGCCTGATCTGGGCGCGGGGCCGCGGCGTCTCAGCCCGCCAGTTCGGCCAGCAGCCGGGCGTGGCTGCGGGCGCCGTGCATCAGGCAGGCCCAGTCGAACTTCTCGTTGGGGCTGTGCACCTGGTCGTCGTCCAGGCCGAAGCCCATCAGCACGCTGTCCAGCCCGAGGATGCGGCGGAAGCTTTCCACCACCGGGATGGAGCCACCCGAGCCGATCAGCACCGCCTCCCGCCCGTACTCGGCGGCGAGCGCCCGGCGGGCGGCGGCGACCTCCGCGCTGTCCTCCGGCACCACCACAGGCGGCGCCGAGGCGAAGCGCTGGACCTCCGCGCGCGCATCCGCGGGCAGCCGCTCCTTCACGAAGGCCTCCAGCGCGTCCAGCACCGCGTTCGGGTCCTGGTCGCCCACCAGGCGGAAGGACACCTTGGCGTGGGCCTCTGCCGCAATGACGGTCTTGGAGCCCTCGCCGGTGTAGCCGCCCCAGATGCCGTTCACGTCGCAGGTGGGGCGCGCCCACTGGCGCACCAGCGGCTTGATTCCGGCCTCGCCTGCCGGCACCGAGAGGCCGATGTCGCCAAGGAACCGCTTCTCGTCGAAGCCGAGCGCGTCCCAGGCGGCCAGCAGGTTCCCGCCGACCTCCGGCACCTCGTCGTAGAAGCCTGGCAGGGTGATCCGGCCCTTTTCGTCGTGCAGGTCCGCGATGATGCGGCAGAGCAGGTTCAGCGGGTTCAGCGCCATGCCGCCGTAGAGGCCGGAATGCAGGTCGCGGGAGGCCGCGAAGAGGTCGATCTGCGCGTAGGCCATGCCGCGGAGGCGCGCGGAGATGGCGGGGGAGCGCGGATCCCACATGTTGGTGTCGCTCACCACCACGGCGCGGGCATCGCGGAGCTCGGCCGCGTGTTCCTCGAGGAAGGCGTCCAGGCTCGGGCTGCCGACCTCCTCCTCGCCTTCCACCAGGACGCGGATGGGCGCGGGCGGGCCGCCGGCCACCTCGTGCCAGGCGCGCATGGCCGCCAGCCAGGTCATCACCTGGCCCTTGTCGTCCACCGCGCCCCGCGCGACGGTGACCGGTCCGTTGCGGCCCTCCGCGAGGGTCGGCTCGAAGGGCGGCGAGGTCCAGAGCTCGAAGGGTTCGGCGGGCTGCACGTCGTAGTGGCCGTAATAGAGCACCGGCGCGGCGCCGCCCCCCGGCCCGGGATGGTGCGCGACCACGGCGGGATGGCCCGCGGTCTCCCGCACGGCTGCGGTGAAGCCGATCTCCGTGAGCTCGCGCACCAGCCATTCGGCGGCGCGGCGGCAATCCGCCGCATGAGCGGGCTGCGCGCTGACGCTGGGGATGCGCAGGAAGTCGAAGTAGCGCGCGCGGGTCTCGGCCTCGGCCGCGTCCAGCCGGGCGAGGACGGTCTCGATCTGGCTCATCAGGCGTCGTCGCCCGTGTCGGGGGTCAGGCCCGCCGCCTTGATGCCGGCCACGGCGGCCAGCTCGTCCTTGTCCGACAGGTCGCCCGACACGCCGACGGCGCCAAGGATGGCGCCCGCGCCGTCACGCACCAGCACGCCGCCGGGCACGGGCACGGCCGCGCCGCCCGCGAGGTCGGAGAAGGCGTTCATGAAGCCGGGCATCGCCTGGGAGCGCTTCGCCAGTTCCCGTCCGCCGAAGCCGAGGCCCATGGCGCCGAAAGCCTTGCCGTGCGCGATGGCCGGACGAAGCAGGCTGCACCCGTCCTCCTTCAGCAACGCCTTCATCTGGCCGGCGGCATCCAGCACCACCACCGTAAGGGGGGCGAGGCTGAGGCGGCGCCCCTCCTCGATCGCGACCGTCGCGATACGCTGCGCCTGGTCGAGCGTGATGCCGTGCTGGAAGCCGGTGGGGGGATTGGGCATGGGGACCGCCGTTCCGTTCGAGGTTCTGCCGGCGGTTCTATGCGCCCTGTGGCTTGTGGCAAGGCGCGAAGTGGCTGGGGGCCAGCCCCGCACGGGATGGTGGACCCGCCGCTCCCGCCTGATAGTCTGGCTCTGTGGCCGAGAGCCGCGGGGAGGAACAAGAATGCTGGGCCAGGGAGTTTTCGGTCGGCGCGAGCGCGCGCTACCGATCGAGGTCGCCGTGCACATCACCGAGGACGACGCGGGCGCCCTGGTGGGGGTGGTGGTGCCGCCGGGCGGCCAGGTGGCGCAGCCGGAGGCGGGGGACCTGCCCTCCGGCCCAGGCCTGGTGCGGCGCCCAGCAGCGCTGGCCATCAACGATGGCATCCGAAAGGCCCAGGCGCTTCAGGCGCCGCTGGTGATCGTGGATCCCTACGGCGTGTGGCAGGACGAATGGGGCGAGCTGCGCGGGCATTGAGCGCGGCACCATCCGCACAATCCCGCGAACGCCTGAGGTCGTTCGATCCAGGCTGGTGACTCCGCCGCGCACCGGGGAACATTCTGCCTGTGCGAACCCTACCCCGGCAGCGCGGCTGCGTCCCACTACGTGACCGGCCCTTCCCGGCGGGCACCGGCCGGCATCGCGCCAGCATGGCTTGCGCTGCGCCGCTGCGCTGAGTCGCCTCGGTGCCGCAGATCTTTCCGGCCTATGCGAACACCATCGCGCGCGGGGCCCTTCTCGGAACGGCGGCGCTGGCGCTGGGCAGGCTCGGCTTGCTCCTCGCCTGGCCCGCTACGTCCCATGTCACGCGGCAGGATATCATCGTCGATGTGACCTTCCCCCGCTGCGGTGGACACGGGTTAAGGCCTACGCGGCCGCGGCGAGTTGTTCCATCTCCTTCGGGGCTTTGTAGCCGATCGCTAAATGGAGGCGCTGTCGATTATAGAAGCCTTCGATGAAGGCGAAGAGGGTGGATCGTGCGGCCTGTCGGGTGGGGAACGGCCCGTCCTCCTCGAGTTCGGTTTTGAGGCTGCCGAGGAAGCTTTCCATGGGGGCGTTGTCCCAGCCATCACCCTTTCGGCTCATCGGGCAGAGCATGCCGTGTTTGGCCAGCAGGCGGCGGTCGTCGTGCGCAGCATACTGGCTTCCCCGATCCGAGTGCTGCAGCAATCCCGGACCTGGTTGACGGTTGGCGATGGCCATCTGGAGGGCAGCGATCGTCAGCTCCTGCGCCATCGTCTCGCGCATGGCCCAGCCGACCACCTTGCGTGAGTGGAGGTCCAGCACGACGGCGAGATACAGCCAACCCTCACCGGTCGGAATGTACGTCATGTCCGCCAGCCACGCCCTGTTGGGTCCGGCAGCGGCGAACTGGCGGTCCAGCAGGCTGGGGGCAACGGGGAAGGCGTGCTTGCTGTCGGTGGTCACCCGGAAGCGGCGCCTGGTCCGGGCTCCGATGCCGTGCTGCCGCATCGGGCGCGCCACACGGTTGCGGCCCACCCGCTGCCCCTCGGCCTGCAGGACCGCATGGACGCGCGGGCTGCCATAGCGGCGTCGGCTCCCGGCATGAACACGGCGGATGCTCTCGAGCAGCACCCGGTCAGCTTGCGAGCGGGTGCTTTCGGGCCGCGTCCGCCACGCATAGTGCCCGCTGGCGCTCACCTCCAGGACCGAGCACATCACCCGCACAAGGAACATCTCGCGATGATCCTCGATGAAACGAAACCTCGTCCCGGCGGGCCCGAGAAGATGCCGATGGCTTTCTTTGGAATGTCGCGCTCCATCCGCGCCCGCTCGAGCTCCTTCTGCAATCGCCGGATCTCAGCCTGCTCCGCTGAAGCGGGCAGAAGTACTTTGCCAGCGCCCGTGTGCCCCGCAGCTGACCCCGCCGGGGCACGGCCTCGCGCCCGCCAGGTCCGCAGCATCGATGGCTGCATCCCAAACTCCTTCGCCACCTGCATCAGCGGACGGCCACTGCTCTCCAGCAGCAACACTGCCTCCCGCTTGAACTCCTCCGTGAACTCACGCCGCGTCTTGCTCGT
>Ga0210040_10010474_pt1 | contig 10624 bp, 9 predicted proteins | sample CryGeyCG12114_NA_FD_185462 | JGI IMG/M metagenome (GOLD analysis project Ga0210040, IMG submission 185462) | Groundwater microbial communities from aquifer - Crystal Geyser CG19_WC_8/21/14_NA (SPAdes) (version 2) | ecosystem: Environmental > Aquatic > Deep subsurface > Groundwater | place: USA...
CAAATTCTTGCAGAAATAATTCGCGCTCGGTAGTAAGCTGCTCGCCAAGCGGCACTAATTGCTCATCCAGAATTTGCAGGTAATCGCGGTCGAAATAATGGCGTTCGGCAAATTGCTTTAAAAGCGAGTTGCGCTGCTTCAGTAAATAATTATACCGCATCAATGTTTCGAGGTAGTTGTGATTTAGTTGCGAAAGCAGGCTGTCGAAATATTTCCGGCGTTCTTCGCTTCCTTCCCGAATCAAATCCGTATCATAAGGAGAAATGAGCACCACCGGGTAGCGGCCAATATGTTCGCTTACCCGTTCGTACGGCGTTTTATTGCGCGTAATAATTTTTTTCTGGCCCGTCCGAAAAGTGCACTGAACCGTATCTTGAGAATCGGGGCCATCAAAACGGCCCCGGATCATAAAATAATCTTCGCCCTGCTTAACATGCTGCAGGTCGGAGGCGGTAAAGGCGCTCTTGCTCATCGATAAATAATAAATGGCATCGAGCAGATTGGTTTTGCCGCTGCCGTTGTCGCCAATAAAGCAATTTATATGAGGAGAAAATGTAAGATCCGCTTCTTCATAGTTTTTAAAATAAAGTAAACTGATATTTTGGAGGATCATTAATTTCTTTGATAGATATTTTTTAATTAATTTCGCACACTAATATAGAATTTGGAACATAAGTTATGGCAGATACGAGACAAATGCCCGAAACAGAGGTAAAATCGGAGTTAAAATTCTCCCAGGAAACTTACCTGCGTTGGTACGAAATGATGCAACTAATGCGTAAGTTCGAAGAAAAAGCCGGGCAATTATACGGACAACAAAAAATAAAAGGCTTTTGCCACTTATACATTGGCCAGGAAGCTTGTGTGGCCGGCGCTGTGACGGCCCTTACCAAAGACGATAAATGGATTACTGCTTACCGCGACCACGCGCATCCTTTGGCGTTAGGCACTTCGCCTAATGCAGTTATGGCCGAATTATTTGCCAAAGCTACCGGTTGCTCTAAAGGTAAAGGCGGTTCTATGCATATTTTCGATAAAAGTGTGAATTTTGTGGGTGGCCACGGTATTGTGGGCGCGCAAGTTCCGCTAGGTGCTGGTTTGGCTTTTGCCGAAAAGTATAATAAAACCGGTAATTTGTGCATGTGCTACATGGGCGATGGAGCCGTGCGGCAGGGCGCTTTTCACGAGGCCTTAAACATGGCTATGCTCTGGAAGTTGCCGGTAATATTTGTAATAGAAAACAATGGTTACGCCATGGGAACTTCCGTACAACGGACTTCTAACGTTACTGAATTATACAAATTGGGTAGTTCTTACGAAATGCCATCGGAGCCGGTAAACGCCATGAAGTGCGAAGATGTGCACGAAGCTGTAAGTCGCGCCGCGGAGCGGGCCCGGACCGGCGAAGGCCCTACTTTACTGGAGTTCAGAACTTATCGCTACAAAGGCCACTCTATGTCGGACCCGGCTAAATACCGCACCAAAGAAGAGTTGGAAACCTACCGCAGCCAAGACCCAATTGAGGTAGTACGGCAAACTATTCTGGAAAACGAATTTGCCACCGAGCAGGAATTAGAGCAGATTGATAACCGCATTAAAGAAGAAGTAGTTGCTTCGGTTGAATTTGCCGAAACATCGCCTTATCCAACAGCCGATGAGTTGTACAAAGATGTATACGTGCAGACAGATTATCCTTATATCGAAGACTAATTCTTGTTGTTCGTTGTTGGTTATTCGTTATTCGATTTAAAATATTTAAATATTATTTGAATAAAACAAACATTAATTCTGTTACCACCACGAACAACCTAAACGAATAACGATTAACGACTTATAATTAAAATGGCAAAAAACACCCTTAAAAAAGAAAGCGATTTAGAAATACTGGAAAACCCGGAGGTGCTGGCTGATCGCTTAACTCACGGATCGGAAGATTTCGTGAAGAAAAATAGAAATGTACTACTTGGTTTATTTGCCGTCATTGCGGCGGCAGTGGTAGGGGGCTTGCTGTTCTACAATTACCGCAACAGTCAGAATGAAGAAGCCCAGGCTGCTATGTTTCAGGCCGTACATTATTTCGAAGCCGATTCTTTGAACGTTGCTTTAAAAGGCGACGGGCAGTACAAAGGTTTTGTGTCTATTGCCGATGATTACGGTAGTTCTAAAGCTGGTAATCTGGCTAAATTTTACGCTGGGGTTATTTACTTAAAACAAGGTAAGTACCAAGAGGCGCTCAATTATTTAGAAGATTATAAATCGAATGACTTGATCTTGCAAGGGCGGGCGTTTTCTTTACAAGGTGATGCCCAAATGGAATTAGGTAAAAAGAAGGAGGCAGCCGAATTATACATGAAAGCGGCTAGCTATAACGCCAATGAGTTCTTCTCGCCGCAATATTTATTAAAAGCCGGTATGGCTTACGAAGAAGATAATAATTACGCTGCCGCCACAGAAGCGTACGATAAAATAGTAACCAGTTATCCGAACGCGGCTGAGGTGAACGATGCGAAAAAATACAAAGCCCGCGCTGAATTATTAGCCGGTAAATAAATTAAAAGAGTAATAGAGCGGAGCTTCTGTCGAGATAAGGATAGAGGCTCCGCTTTTTATTTATTAAAATACCAATTAACCTTGCTGTTTCGTACAACAGTCCGGCATTCCTCTTTTCTCATTCATAATTTATAATTTATAATTTTTTGTATGGCTACTGCTTTAAAAAACCTAAGCGAATACAATTCTGATAACCTAATAGATATTGCGGGTAAACGTTTTGGCTTGGTAGTAGCCGAGTGGAACAAAGAAATAACCGATACCCTTTGTCAGGGCGCTTACGATACCTTACTTAAACAAGGTGCTAAACCCGAAAATATACAGCGCATAACCGTACCCGGTTCGTTCGAACTCACTCTGGGAGCTCAGTTTCTAGCCCAAAGCACCGATATTGATGCCGTTATTTGCATTGGGGTAGTAATAAAAGGCGAAACCAAGCACGATGATTATATTTGCAATGCGGTAGCGCAAGGCATTACCCAGGTAGGGCTTAAGTTTAACAAACCCGTTATATTTGGGTTAGTTACTACCAACGACGAACAGCAAGCTTGGGACCGGGCTGGTGGTAAGCACGGTAATAAAGGGGTAGAAGCAGCCGTAGCTGCTATACAAATGTTAGGATTACTTTGAGCGCTCGGATTAAAATTGCTGGGAGGTAAAAATATGTTAACGTAAATATAACGTCTGCTTTTGTATAAGCAGGCACTTGACTTATTTATAGTAAAATCTATAATCAATAAGCGTATTTCTCATTCGGGCAGTTAGTAAAAAAACAGCCAGGCTAATCAACATTATTGATTTAGCCCGGCTGTTTTTGTAGAAAAGACAACTTATTATCTGGTAACTAAGCCTTTCTGATGGTTATGATAAGCTTTTAATATTCTGATATCTTTGAAAAAAGCTTGGCCCCACAAGAAAGATAGCACCGGGAAAGTAACAAAAGCTAGTTTATTAAACTGGTAAGCTGCTGAAAAATCCAGGTGAATCAGGTGCATGATGGCGCGGGTCATGCCGCAGCCGTAGCACTCGATGCCGGCTAAAAGTTTGCTTAAACACAGCGACTGCCCTTCGTCGAAAAAATTGGCCGGCAAGAGCAGTAATACTAGCGGCAGCAAGATAAAACCGCTTGTTTTTGCTACTAGGAAATAATAGCTAGTCTTTTTCAAAGTAGCTTAAAGTTTGGTAGTATAATCGCCATCTTTTGGTTTCAGGTCGCCAGTAATAATTCTTATCAAGTCAATTAAGGCCCAAACGCCGCAGCCTCCTAAAGTAAAAAGTTGCGCAATACCAATACCGATGTAACCTAAATAGAAGCGGTGAATGCCTAGCGCACCAACTAAAGCAGCTAATATTAACGCAATTACCTGGCTTTTGCCATCTCCTTCGGCCATTGTACCCGGAGCATTGTTCTTTTTCGCTTCTTTAACAATTGCTTTTACTTGTTTATTTACTTTAATGGCAGTTTTTACTTCGGCAATTTTAGAAACTTTTTCTGTTTTAGCTTCAGCAGCTACTTGCTTGTGATATAAAGCCTTAGGCTGTTTAAAATCTTTTTTAGTTAAGGCAATGGTTTGGTCGGTGCTAGCCGTTAGATTTTCAGCAGCATTGGCATTTTCTTCTTTTTCCAGTGCGGTTACATCAGCAGTAGAAGCCGTCTGGTCGGTAGTGGTTGCTGCGGTAGCTTCGGGCTGAACTTTTTTAGAGCCATAGCTGGTACCTGTGTTTGTAAAATAGAAAGTTTCTTTGGCGCACGACGATAATAATAAGGTAATGGCAACACAAAAGGTGGTAAATTTTGTTTTCATGGTTTAAGAGTTTTTTGTTTAGGGAGTTTTAAATAGTTAAAAATAGATGTTAGTTTATTATAGAATATAGATTATAGTTGTTTTAAATATATAGACGTAATATGATTTAAAAATATAAGATTAAATTAAATTAAAAAAATTTTGTTCCTTCAATAATCTCAACTTCATTAAAATAATTAAATAACTTAATGTTAGTAATTGTCTTTCCCTAATTTGCTACTCTCCTGCGTAAAGCTTCTTGGTTTATAATTATTTCTCGCGCAGCAACTGGCATCGGTTTTATTATTTTGTTGTTGCACAAAGGTGTTAAACAAGAGAAAGGTGTTAAAACAATTTTGCCTGAAAGTCTGAATTGCGGGGTTGAATGGCTGAATTGCAGCTTTAAAACCGTGAGTACAAATGTTAAATAAGGGTTGGTCTTTGTTACAGCGTATCTACTATTTCACTTATAAAAACAGGTGTTTTTTTATAAAACAAACAGGGCTGATTTATCTAAAACAATTAACGTTTTAGATAAATCAGCCTGAAAATAAGGCATTATGGTGCCGGCTTTATCTTTTATTATCGTAGCCTAAATTTAGCTGCAAGCCAAGCGAAGGCACAATAGTTACGCCCTTATAACTTTTACTTTGGATACCAAAGAAATCATAAGTGCCATAATTTTGATAATAAATGCTTACGGACGGCACAAAATAGGCATATCGGTAGCCAATTTTACCGTTCAAAAATCCACCGAAAGAAGAATAGTTTTGTTTATTCGTAAACGGATTCAGTTTTTCAACCCGATTCCCGGCGTATTTTATGAACAGATCACTTGGGGCAAAACCGTATTTAATGAAACTATGGCCGTAAACCAAACCCCACGAAATATTACCGATTTCTTCTTCCGGCCCAAAAGAATGGCTGAAAACCAGTGGTATTAAAATATCTCTTCGGGATAATTCATAATTTAAAACAGAACTTAAAACGTTAAGTCCTAATTTAGAAGGCAAATCAGATTTCTGACCGGAATACTGCAAGCCAATGCTGCCGTAAAGTCCCGCTGGGCCAGGGTTGCTGGGCGTGCCGGTAGCACCTAAAAACTGGTACATAACATCGAATACATGGGCACCAGAGGCCAGTTTATATCCTACATCAACCCGGGGTGCTAAGCCATAGCGTAAATAAAATTCAGAAGTAGTGCCCACCGGATCTAAAGAGTAAGCTAATAAACCCTGGCTTAAAGAAGCAATATCTTCGAAATAAATAGAGTCGCGGTTTTTAACCGCATTTACGGCAGCTTTGGTTACATCATCTATTTCGGCCAGCGGTGCAGTAGCCACATTAAAGGCCGAATTATAGCCTAATTTAAATTTGCCTTGGGGTGTTACCTTGCCGGAAGCAGTTATAGTACGCGAAGGTGAACAACCAGCCGCTAAGGCAATTATTAATATTAAAAGTGCGTTAAAAAAATAGGTAGTTTTTTTCATTAGTTAGGCGTTGATAAATTATTACAAAGAACTTAAAAAGAATAATACCAAGACAAATTTTTATTCTAATTACTGAGCAGAATTCAAGCCAAGTATTTAACAAAAGAATAAAGAAGGCGAGTATATAAATATTGTGAAAAATGTATTAATTTTGCGCCAAATTTAACCAGATCCATTTCTGTTGGTAAAGCTCAGAATTTAAAGCTTTAGCTTAGGCACGAAGGACATTAAACTAAATTGTTAAATCTGGTGTTACCTGAGTTAGTACTTAAAAAAATTATAATTTTAATAACCAATCTTTACTGTAATGAGTCAAGAAACTATGCGTTATTCCCGCGAAGAGCTGTTGGAATTTCAGGAGATTATTCAGGAAAAGCTTACTAACGCAAAGAAAGAAGTAGCTTTTATTAAAGAAACGCTGAGCCGGAAGAACGATACCGGCACCGACAATACGGCTTCTTCGGCTAAAGTATTGGAAGATGGCGCTGATACGGCCGAGAAGGAAAGTCTGAATCAGTTGGCATCGCGGCAGCTTAAATTTATACAGCAATTAGAGAATGCTTTAATTCGCATCCGGAACGGGAGCTATGGGGTTTGTATTGCTACGGGCAAATTAATTCCGAAAGAACGCCTGCGTGCCGTGCCGCATACCCAGCACTCGATAGAAGCTAAACTACAACGCCGCGATTAATTTTTTGGATACTTTACAAACTCATATTCAGGCGCTTATATTTTGTGCCCAGGCGCCCGTTGCCATCGAAGATTTACAAAAATGTTTATCGGAGGTGTTGCAATACGAGGTGAGTATTAGCGATGTGTTGGAAAGTATCCAGGAAATTAACGAACGTTTTGCTGCCAATGATTTTGCGTTTCAAATATATGCTATTGGTGGCGGTTACCAATTTTTAACTAAACCTGATTACCAGGATGCCATTGGTTTGTTTCTGAAGCAGAAGTCTAAACGCAAATTGTCGGCTTCTACCCTCGAAACCTTAGCCATTATTGCTTATAAACAGCCCATTTCAAAATCTGGGGTAGAACAGATCCGAGGGGTTAGTTGCGATTATGCCATTCAGAAGCTGTTAGAAAAAGAGCTTATTCAGATAAAAGGAAAGGCCGATACCATTGGCCGCCCTATTATTTACGGCACTACTCAAAAGTTCATGGATTATTTCGGTATAAACCATCTCAAAGACCTACCGCAGTTAAAAGATTTCCAATCAGAAGAAAACGCTATTGGCGAAATTTCTGAAAATTAAGTTACAGCCCGAACCAGTAGCGATACTGCTTCACAATTAAATCAATATGGCATTCAATTCTAATAAACCGGGTGCGGGCAGATTTGCCGCCGGTAATAAATTTAAAGGCCGCGCCGGCGCAACTGGCGATTCCGGCCAAAACCGTCCGTTTCGTAATTCTAATTCCGACCGCCCGTCCCGCGATTCCGGCGATGAGCGTCCGCCTCGGGGTGAGAGTAGTGCTAGCCGTCCTGCCGGGGGCGACAGAACCGCTAAATTCAGAGGAGAAGGAAAAAAAATATATAACCGCAGTGAACGCTTTAACCGCAACCCCGAAGAAGGTGGCGCTCGTACCGGCGCCGAGCGTTCTGGTTCGGCTGAAAACAGACGCCCTAGCTTTAAATCCGGGCCTAAGTTTAGTAAGCCGGCTCCTTTTAAGAAGGATAACCGTTTTGAAGGAGGTAAAGATAGAGATAATGATCGGCGTGGTTTTAACCGCGATCGGGCTGAAGGTTCGGAGCAGCGGCCGGAACGCGCCGAGCGCAATGAGCGCCCGAACCGGACCGGCGAAGACCGTTCTGACCGGCCTCGCTACGGGGAACGGCGACCAACAGCCGGCGGTTATGCTGCCTCAGGAGAGCGGCGGTCAGCCACCGGCGAAAACCGGAAATCTTATCCTGCCAAACCTTACGGTGACAAAGCCTTTGGTAAAGATAAGCCAGTAAATAATCGTTACAGAGACGACAGGCCACGTTTTGGTAAAGAAGAAAGTAAGGAAGATAAACCGCGGTTTGATAGAAGAGAAAATAATACAAGAGAAAATAAAGAAGGAAACCGGAGTTGGGAAAATCGGGACGCGACTAGGAATGGAGGCGAACGTTTAGAAAACAGACCCGCCAAACAAGATTTTAATCGGGATGATCGCGATACAACGGCTAGGCCTAAACGCCTATTCGACCGCTCCCGTTCTGACAACCCCCATTCGGAAGAAACGAGGGAAAAACGTTTCTCGGAACGTAAACGCCCCACTGAGGACAGCCGTTCTGAGGGAAGAGAAATCAAAGGCTCTGCCCGGTCAAAGTCCGCCGAGCCGGTGGGAGAAGCGCCTACTTATAATTTAAAGCGTTTCGAGTCGCGGGAGCGGCCCACTACCGAGAAAGATGAAGCCGGCCTGGTAAGGCTAAACCGCTATATTGCCAATGCCGGCGTTTGTTCCCGCCGCGAAGCCGATTCGCTGATTGCGGCCGGCGAGATAAAAGTTAATGGCGAACCCGTAACGGAGATGGGCTACCTGGTAAAGCCCGAAGATACGGTTACGTACGGCAAAAAACGGTTGAACCGCGAAAAAATGGTTTACGTGCTGCTGAATAAACCCAAAGACTTTATCACTACTACCGAAGATCCCGAGGGCCGGAAAACGGTAATGGACCTGGTAGCAACAGCCTCGAAAGAACGAATTTTCCCGGTGGGCCGCCTGGACCGCAACACCACTGGTTTATTGCTGTTTACCAACGATGGCGAACTGGCGCAAAAACTAACACATCCGTCTAATAATATTTCTAAAATATACCAGGTAGAACTCGATAAGCCGATCACCCGCGAGCACTTTGAAATCATAACCAACGGTTTGGAATTAGAAGATGGCAAGGCTGAAGTGGATGATTTGGCTTTAATTGGTAATACCGATACGTTTTTAGGAATACAGATTCATATTGGCAAAAACCGGATCGTACGGCGTATTTTCGAGCACTTAGGCTACGAGGTCGTGTCGCTGGATCGGGTGCAATATGCTGGCTTGAGCAAGAAAGATGTACCCCGAGGTAAATGGCGGTTTTTATCGGAGAAAGAAGTTATCCGGCTTAAATATTTTTTATAATAATAACTGTAGCTACTGGTAAATTCCTGTTCTATGTACAACCTGGCAATCGACGTGGGGAATAGTGCGGTTAAATACGCGCTATTCTCTCAATCGTCGCTGGTGCGTACCGGTCAGGTAGCTGCTCCGGAAGATTTATTGCCGGAAACCAGTCTGGAGCCGGTAAATAATATTATTTTTTCTTCGGTTCGACAAACGGGAGCAGCGTTGGCGCGGCAAATCCCGTTTCAAGGCACTTTTATCCAGCTCGATTACACAACCCCAATACCGCTGCAGAACTATTATCTTACTCCGCAAACTTTGGGCATGGACCGGCTAGCAGCCGTGGTAGGTGCGAATAGTTTGTATCCGGAGTATGATTGCTTGGTAATAGATGCCGGTACTTGTATTACCTGCGATTATGTAGATCGGGAGAAGAATTTTTTGGGTGGTAGTATAGCGCCGGGTTTGCAGATGAAATTCAAGGCAATGCATACTTTTACCCAAAAGCTGCCGTTAATTGAACAAGCTGCTATGCCCGTGCCATTGGCGGGCCGTACCACCACCGAAGCTATGCAAAGTGGCGTTTTGAATGGTACGGTAGCCGAGTTGAATGGAATTATAGCTGCTTACACGGTAAAATCAGATAAATTAGCAGTAGTAATATGCGGTGGCGATGCCGCTTTTTTTGAAACTAACTTAAAAGCCCCCATCTTTGCAGTGCCGGAGTTAGTGCTCATCGGACTTAACAGGATATTAAATTATAATGTATAAAATTTCATCTTTGCTTTGCGGAATACTGCTACTGGCAGCCGGTCAATTGGCTCAGGCCCAAAATATTGGCAATTCTCCTTATTCTAAATTAGGTATCGGCGAAGTAAGTGATAATACCGGTAACATTCGCAATTTTGGAATGGGCAATTTGGGGGTTAGCACGCCCAATGGTTTTAGCGTAAACTTTTTAAATCCAGCCTTACTCATTTACAACACCCGGGTTACGTTCGAAATGGCCGCTGCCGGCCAGGTTAAAAATATTGCTAATTCCGAAAAGTCCGAAACTGTAGGTACTGCGGGCTTGGGTTACCTAGCACTGGCACTACCTATTAACAAAAGCTGGCGTGCGGCTGTTGGCTTACGCCCGTATAGCTCCGTTAATTACAACTCTTATTCCCAAACTACCATTCAAAGCGATCCCCAAAATACCAGCGTGGTAACCGGCAACGAAGGCAGTGGAACCATATCGGAAGTGTATTTTGGCAATGGGGTTAAAATTGTTAAAGGTCTTAGCTTAGGTATATCGGGCTCTTATTTATTTGGCTCCATCGACCGCAATGCGTATGCTTTTATTCAGGATACGGTAGCGAACCCCAGCTTAGAGCGGTTGGTCATAAACAATCAAACCTCTTACAGTGGGTTAATGTTTAAAGGCGGACTGGCCTATCGCCAGCAACTTAATAAAAAACTAAACCTAAACTTAGGGGCTACTTACGGCTTACAAAACGATTTAAATTTTGAACGCCGAACCGTACAACAAAGATTAAGCTTTAGCGAGACGTTAATTGATTCTGTGGGCCTGAACGACCAAACCAGCGGAGAATCTACTTTGCCGAGTTCTATGCAATTTGGTTTGAGTATGGATAATAACAGAACGTGGGTGGCCGGCATGGAATTTACTACCCGTAAATGGTCGAGTTATCGTTCGGAAGC
>Ga0210040_10010475_pt1 | contig 10622 bp, 1 predicted proteins | sample CryGeyCG12114_NA_FD_185462 | JGI IMG/M metagenome (GOLD analysis project Ga0210040, IMG submission 185462) | Groundwater microbial communities from aquifer - Crystal Geyser CG19_WC_8/21/14_NA (SPAdes) (version 2) | ecosystem: Environmental > Aquatic > Deep subsurface > Groundwater | place: USA...
CAAGTCGGAATCGCAAGTGAAGAAGGAGATGTCTGATGCCAAGTTCAGGCAAAGGTATGATTCTATCTGGGGTAGAGGCAATGATCGGAGGGGATCGGGTGCTGGTGGTGCGGTTGGTAATTGATTGAGTTCTTGTTTTTGCAAGTTCTGGTTGTTGTATGAGGCTAGGGATGTCATGTTTCTATGGAAGGACTGATGTGGCGGTAGCCCCTTGCAAGGCATAGGGCATCACACCTGTTGCGAATGCACGCGCCAATATACTCGTCGGCATTGCTTGCAACAGTACCCGATAGGCTAATGCTCAATGCGCATCGCTTCCATCTTCCTATTCTCTTCGTCCTCGCTTGCATTGTCTTCAAGATGGCCGGCGTCTCCGTCAGCAAGATCAGCTTTCGTTTGGTATGCAACCTTTCTGACTGTGTATCACGGTCGATCGAACAGCTTGTCCATACTCTCGAGTGAACGTTCAGCTGCCTCTGGTTGGGCGAAATAAACGTAAACCAAGGAGATGTAACACATGCTTGTGAAGAACACGAAGGCGCCGTATCGCTTAGTCGCAGCGAGCAGGCTGGGCATAGCCCGCGAGCATCCGAAGTAAAAGGCCCAGTGAAATGCCATCAAGATTGAGGCGTTGAGCGAGCGGATGCGGATGGGGAAAACCTCCGCAGAAACCAGATACGGAATCGAGAACCAGTCAATGGACCAAGTACAGCGTGAATGTATATAGCGACGATGCTAGCTGTGTTTGCAGCAGTCGCGCTGGCGCTGACTGCAATATGAGCTTTACTCATCCCATTGGTGACTCCAAAATATGCACCAATGAAAGTAAGGGTCAGGATCTGGAGGATAATGCCAACCATGAGCGAGCGTCGACGACCAATCAAGTCGATGATGAAAATGGAGAACAAGAGCACTGAGACGAACTTAACGACAGCGTAAAGTCCAGTCGCAAGGAAGCGAGATCCTTCTCCTTGAATGCCCAAGTAGCCGAAGATGGTGGGAGAGTATTGCGTGATAGCGTTCGCGCCAGACCATTGCCTGAATAAATAACACAGGAATATAAGTGTGAACCGCCTGCGATACTTAGTGATCGTGAATGTCTCCTTGAGCAGGACGTAGACGGTAGCACTACCTACGGCTTCGATTTCGGTATTTAGCTAGCTTTCAATACTAGAGAATTCCTCTCAAAACGTAGAGATAGCTTAGTAAGAGGTTGCGCATCTCGTAAAGTATATTTAACGCTTCTATAGGCTTATTCTATAAAAGTAAAAAGTAAAGATAACTCTAGTCTATATAATAAAGAAAGTAGATCTATAGTATAGTAACTTATAGAATAAAAGATAAATAAATAACTAAGAAAATATATAGTAGTTTATACTAATTAAGCTTTTATTTCTTACTTAGCTAGTAGTAGCTAGTAATAACTTAAAAAGAATTATTATATTATTCTTTTTTTAGACTATACTTAACTTACTTTAGAGTACTACTTTTTAGTATATTCTAGATAGACTAGTAAATAGAGTATTATCTACTTTTTTTATTTTCTTAATAACCTTCTAGTTTTAAGTACTATAAGCTAACTTTCTATATATAAAAATATTAGGTATATAAACTCTTTAAAATAAATTAGGTAATTTTAAAATAAACTTTATAAGTATACTTTTAAGCTTAATAATATTAGCTATTATAAGTTAATAAGTTTTAAGAATAATATAAGCTTATTTAGTATAATTTAGTACTTTTAGTTCTTAACTAGTACGCTATAGAGTAAGTATTAAAAACTTATAGTTAACTATAATACTAGTTTAGAAAATAAAGCTAAGAAAAAAATAACTAGAAAAAAAGTAAAAAGTAGTAAGTAAAAATAGAGTAGCTTATTATAGTAATACTCTTTAGTAATATCTAGTATTTTTTTAATAATAAGTAGTATAAGCTAAGTATATATCTTCTTTTATAAGCTAATATAACTATATAGTATTTAAAATAGTAATTCTATTATTAACTTAGTTTTATAAATAATATTCTATATTAGATTAACTTATAAACTTTTTTTTAATATAGTAAAATTTTAACTTTAATATAGATTTCTAATACTTTTTCTTTTCTTTTAGTATATTCTATATATAAGAGATCGTTTAGTAAGCTAAATAAGTAAGTTAATTAATATAATAGAATACTAAACTAGAAAGCCCTTATATAAAGTGCTTATAAAGGTAAAGCTCTTTACTAAAGTACTAGTAAGTACTAGCTACTAGCTCTATACTAGTAGCTTTAGTATTACGTACTTACTAAAAACTATAATATTACTTCTTTCTTCTAAATAAAAGTACTAGTAACCTTAAATTAGCTATCTCTCTATTTTAAGCTTATACTTATTATCTATATCTTTCTTATATAAAGATCTCTTTATCCTTACTTAAGTATATTTATATAATATCTATTATTTATAGTAGCTATAGCTATCTATAACTATAATTATTATTATATATATAAGAAGTAAGAGCCTACTATACTATTAATACTATTATTAGTACTTATAAGAGGTACTTACTACTAAGCTATAGAATAATAGTAGTCTCTTCTTAAATCTACTTTATAGCTAACTTCTTCTATTAAATTAGCTAGCTAGTTACTATAACTTTTTAGTATCTTACTATTATCTATACTAGTAGATAGTATATAATTAAGATTATATAGAGTAATAGTATTAAGATAGAGAATAAGGTCTTAGTATAGTTTATATAGTAAGGGCTTATTATTATCTACTTATTATTAGTAGTAGTTATAAACTACTTTCTTTATACTCTAGAAGTTAGTATATAGCTACTATACTAGTATAGTATTCTAGTTAAGTAAGTTTATATATTTAACTTTATACTACTATATACTCTTCTTACTAGTAAGAAAGTCTTTTATACGTTTATTAATATAGTAGTTAATAATCTTATTAATATAATAGTTATAATTACTTTCTAGTTATTTATATATAATCTCCTTTTTAGTACTAATAATAGTAGCCTTATCTATAAGATATAGTAGCTATAAGTAAAATACTAGGTAGATATTCTTATAATAGTTAAGAAAGTTAAGTACTATAGTATACTTATTTAGGACTACTTTAACTTAGTATAGGCTAAGATTCTTTATACTTAAGCTTTTATTAAGGCGTATTATAAGTAGATTATAAGCGTTTAAGTAAACTAAGTTATTAATATAGTACTCTAGTATAAGGTTATAAGACTTATTAGTAAAGTACTCTATCTAAGACTATACTTATATAATATTATAGTATATAAAGCTAATAACTTAGTTTATCTATATTACTATAGACTTAGTATTCTTCTATAATAATTTCTCTATATATATTATAGCTTAGATAGGTATATCTAGTTCTATACTAAAATATAGTAAATAACCTTTAGTAGCTATAGTAAGTATAATACTAGTTAATAAGTTTTCTTTACTATTAGCTATAAGCTTAGTAATAGGTAGCTAGTTAACCTAATTATCTTATATAAAGTTAGTATATATATAGAGGTAGTATTTTAGTATTATATTTATAACTTTAGTTTACTTATCTATCTCTAAGTACTATATAGTAGATAACTAGGGCGTAATACTTAGTTATATATAAAGTTCCTTCTAAAAGTATAAAGTAAACTAAGAACTATAGTTAGAGATAATAGATAGTAAAAAGCTTTTTTTATACTATATATACTAGATAAAGGCGTATATAATATCTTTAGGTTTAAAGAAGTTAAGTAAAATATACTTCTACTTTTTACTAAAGTAGTAAACTATTACTATAATATATTTATAAGTTTATCTAAACTATATATACTTAAGAAGTAGTCTAATAAAGTTAACTAAGATATCTTCTTAAAAGCGTTAAGAAATAAGTAATAAGTAGAGTAGTCTTTACTTTTTATCCTTATATAGCTTAGCTTACTAATACGTCTTATATACGTAAGTATATAATATAATTATATCTATTATAAAGAGCTAAAAATAATACTAGCTAATAAAGTAGTATATAGGCTAATATCTTCTATAGCCTATAGTTAGTAAATTATAAAATAGCTTAATAATATAATTATATATAATATTATTAAAAAGTACTATTAAGTAGTCCTAGAAGAATATAAGGCTATCCTTAACCTAAATATCTTTTATCTCTATCTTTAAGTACTATCTTATAATAAAGTTATATAAAAAGTATTATATACTATTTTACTTCTCTTAGATAATAGTCTATATAATACTATTAGTAATATATACTTCCTTTATTACTTATAGTAGTTCTTAAGTTATATTCTACTTAAGTATTTATACTTTAGTAGCTAAGCTAATATAAAGAGAGTTCTCTATTAACTTCTCTTCTATTACGTTACTTAAAGAGCTTCTATTTACTAGTATACTTATATCTAAGAACTCTTTACTTATTAAGTATACTATAGATACTAAAGTAAGTAGTAATACTTTATAGTTATTAAATAGTATAGGAGTAAGGTATATAGTATAGTAAGTACTATCTATATATTATAACTAAAGTAGTATCTACTATATATACTTATTAAGTTAGTTAGAGCTAAAGATAGTCTATACTTAGTAAAAGCGCTTATTATTACTAGTAAGTATATTACTAAGGTAGTAAGTAAGTATATCTAGCTTTCTACCTAAGTAACCTAGTCTATAAGTAAACTTAAAATTAAACTTAGATAAAAACTTAGCCTATTATACCTAATACTAGTTAAGTTATTTATTTATTATAAAAGTTTATAAAGTAGTATAGTTAGAGAGAACTTTAATTAGATTAGCTATACTTATAAGCTTAAGCTACTACTTTTTAAAGGCCTTAATAATTACTATAAGCTCCTTATTATATATAGTATAATTATACTTAGCTAGTATTATCTTTTATAAAATAAAGGCTACTAGTTATAAGATACTATCTAGCTAAACTTAAGATAGTACTACTACTATAATAGTATTAGAAAAGTTAGTCTTAACCTACGTTTTAAGATCTAGATTAAAGTATACTAAGACTAGAGTAATAGTAAATACTTTTTTAAGCTTCTTAAAAGTATAATAGACTACTAAGCCTAGCTATATTAAGAAATTACGCTTAAAGTTAGACTTTTAAGTTAAGTTTATAAGTAGCCTAGTAATAAAGAAGTAGGTAATAATAAACTATTAATAGAAATTAGTAAAGCTAAGAAACACCTATAGCTCTTTTAAAGTTATAAGTAGCTACTAGTCTAAGATAGTCTATACTTTTATAGAGTCTATTTTAATACTCTTAGTAGTAAAGATAAAGCCTAAGTACTTTACTTTTTTAATAATAAACTTATACTTATTAATATTTAAATATAGGCTAGCTTTACCTAGCCTAGTAACTACTTTATAGATATAGTCTTTATACTCTTCTAGTATTATACTATAAATAAAGATATTATCTAAGTATACTAAGTAGAACTTATCTAAGTACTTATAGAGTATATTATTAATATAGGCCTAGAAAGTACCTAAGGTATTATATAGCCTAAATAGTATAATAATATATTTAAATAAGCTATAGTAGGTATAGAAAGTAGTTTTATACTTATTTTCTTCCTTAATATAAATATAATTAAATATAGTAATAATATTAACTACTAAGTAGTAACTAACTTTAGATAATTAAGCTAATATCTCTTTAATTATAGGTAGTATATTATAATTCTTAACTATAACTATATTTAACGCTCTATAGTTAATATAGATTTATAGCTTACTTTTTAGCTTCCTAACTATAAGTACTAGTAAAGTATACTATAACTTACTACTATAGACCTTACCTTAAGTAATAGTATTATTAATATAAGCCTTAACTACCTTACTCTTATTATAGCTAACGCTAAATATATAAGCCTTAAAGTAAGTAGAGCCTAGTATAATATTAATACTATAGTCTACCCTAGCTCTTAGTAGAAGTAGATTATTACTTAGGTTAGAGTTAAAGTAATATAAAAAGTCCTCTAGCTATTTAAGTAGATCTACTATAATCTTCTTATATATTTTCTATAGCGTATTAAGCTTATTATAAAACTTAGTAATATCTTTATCTAAGATTACTACTATATTAATAGTAAAAAGTAAAGTAAATATTTACTATATATTATAATTAGGTAGTAGGTTATTACTATTCTCTTCTTTAAGAAGCTCTTTAAAGTAGTACTAATAAAGCTATATAGTAGTATAGTCTACTTAGGTAGCTATCTATACTACTACGTAACTACTAACTATATAAATATCTATTAAAGTATATACTAGATTTATCTCTAGCTACTTCCTATAGCTTTTCTTATAGTAAGAACTATAAATAATAACTAACTTACCTTTTATAAGGTAGTTAGTAAAGTAGTATTTATTATTAAAGTATATTATTTAGTTACGCTAGTTAATATTAGAGTTATAATCCTTAAGCTATAGGATACTAAAGATTATATTATAGCCTTTTATATTTACTTTATAAAATATCTCTTTACTAAAGTAATTACTATAGTAGACTAGTATAAGTATACTTTATATAATAGCCTTACCTATAATAAAGCTATTACTTAGCTAAATTTAGAGTAGTTTATATAAAGTAAAGGTTTATAGCTTATATTATTACGTAAAAGATTAAAATATATAGTTACTAGTAGTACTAGAGTTAGTTAAGTTTTCTATATTAATAGAGGTACTTAAGAGTATTATAATAGAGTATTTAAAAATAAACTACTAACTATAAACTAGGTCTTTACTATTAACTATAGTATTAGCTATAAGCTTAATACTAGTATCCTCTTTATATACCTTAGGTATCTATTCCTTTAAGTACTATAAGTAAATATATAAAGTATTATTATTAGGTAGAGTAAGCTCCTCTAGTACTAGTATATAATCTTATTTTTTCTTTTTTTTATATTCTTAGTAGCGCCTTTTAGTAGAGATGTCTAGTTTCCTAAGTTATTAGAGTTATTAGTATCTTTAACTATAGTAAAGTATACTATATTATTCTTAATAGTATATTTAAAGTATAGGATATAGCTAGTAAGTATAAGGTTAGTAGTCTTATAGAGTATATTATTATTAGTATTATAATATTTTACGTTACCTTTATTTATTATACTACTATACTTAAAGTACTTACTTACTATTATAAGAGCTATAATCTATATATTAGTATACTATATATAAATAAAATTACTACTACTACCTCTTCTCTATCTACTTTATCCTCTACTTCTTCTTTAACTTCTATAAGTAGAGCTACTTTTATAGCCTCTATATAAGGTATTATTAGAGGTATTTATATTATTACTTATAGTAAGGCGTTAAAGTTATATCTAATTATAGTAGTTTTATATAAACTACTCTTAAGTATTACTTATATAGTAGCTCTAACTAGTATCTAGGCCTTAGTATATAAAGTGTACTACGTACTAGACTATCTTATAGTTACTTATATTAATTAGAGTAATAGCTAATATAAAGTAGCCTACTTAGTTATCTAACTCCTTATTATTATACTAGTAGAGTAAGTCTTATTACTTCTTACTAATATATAGTTTTATTATTATATCTCTAAAGGTATTAATTATATTATATATATAGTCTAGATTAGTAAATACTTTATCTATATTAATATATACGTTATAGCTCTTAGAATTAGAGTAATACTTAACCTTTTAGCTAGGTAGTCTATATAGCTTATTAATAATATAATTTAACTAATTACTAACTAAGGTATAAATATTTATCTTCTTTAAGAAGTTCTTAGTAGAATAGTACTAGAACTTATAGTTACTCTTATTAGTATTACTATAAAAGATCTTAATATCTTTTAGCTTACTATTTATAGCGTTAAAGTTCTCTCTAATAGAAGATCTTCTTATCTACTAAGCTATAGCCTACTAAGCTAGAAGTGTACTAAAACCTCTAGGCCTAAATTTACTACTATAAGAAGTATAAGAGCTCTCTCTTCTACTTTATAAAGATAGGCTACTACCTCTATTACTATTATAAGTACTATTATTCTATTTAATATAGACTTTCTCTACTATAAGAGCTAATAGCTAGTTTATAAGATAGATATTATTCTACTAGAAGCTATTAATTTTATCTTTTATAACTAATAGCTTTAATATATAGTTATCTTTAGCTACTTTCTATTAGTTTAGTTATAGCTATAGATCTTTAGTACTTTTAGTAATACTCTTAGTAATCTCTTTTATTATAGTTATCTAAAGAGCTTAGGCTTACTCTTAAAATCTAGCTTTATAATCTATAGCTTCTTATTATAGTTTCTTTACTTTACTAGTAACGTCTATATATTATAATATAATATTAACTATATATCTAAGTAGCGTACTAGGTACTTTAAAGTTCTTATTATTTATAGTATTCTTAAAGTCTTCTATAGTATATATATTAGCTATAATCTCTTTCTATTTATCTAAGTAAACGTTATAGAGATAGAGCGTAACCTAGTTAGTATTATTATTATACTCTAAGAAAAGCTCTATATAGCTATATTATTTAATAGCTTTATAGAGTAACTTATAGTAAGAGTTATAATATTACTCTTCTATTACTTTATCTTTACCTTTCTTCTTATTAATATTTTCTTTAAATATAACTTTTTTACTAAAGAGGCCTAACTATATATAAATACTAGCTTTATCCTACTTAGAGAGATCTAAGTTATTCTTAAAGTTACCTAAGTCCTCTTTATTATTCTAGGTATTACTACTTATAGTAGTTTATAAGGCTAGCTCCTATACTACCTTTACTACTACTTTAGCTATAGCTTTTATTTTTACCTATACTATATATACTATAGCTCTAGTTAAAGTACTAGTTATAGCTTTACTACTAGAGCTTATACTACTACTTATTTTAGCCTAGTAGTAGGCTTATATTACTTCCTCTTCTAAATTAGTAGGCTAAATACTTAGTATACAATATTACTAGTTAAAAGATTACTATTTAGTTAATAATTATAGATAGGTTACTAACTAAATTATACTTATAATTTCTTAATAAGTATAATCTTAAAAGCGTCCTATAGGTAGCTTATTAGGAAAGGAGTTTAGTATAATATAAGAGATTATTTAGTAGGCTAAATAAGTAAGTTAATTAATATAATAGAATACTAAACTAAAGAGCCCTTATATAAAGTACTTATAGAAGTAAAGCTCCTTACTAAGGCGCTAGTAAGTACTAGCTACTAGCCCTATACTAGTAGCCTTAGTAGCTACGTACCTACTAGGAACTATAATACTATAGAATTATTCTTATTACTTATAGAGGTTAAGAAATAGTTATATTATAGTATTTATTTATATAAGTTAAGTAGTATTCTTTACTAAAAGAGTATTATATATATTATAGTAAAAAAAGTTTAGTACTATCTAGACTAATAGGTATATATACTATAATATAGTTAATTTTTTTTTTCTTAAGAAGATATTTTTAACTTTAGTCTATATTAGCTTTATTTAGGTTATTTTAGTATTTACTAACTATAAAAGAAATTATTAATTATATATATATATTAAAATCCTATTTTATTTCTTAAAAGTTATTTACTTTAGATAATCTTTTTATTTTATAAAGTCTTTTACTTTCTACTTATTAGTTTTATAAAAAGTATAGTTATACTAGTAGTAGATTTATATAATATAATAGGTTTAAGCTTAGTAGATAATAGTAGTATAAGCGCTATACCTAGTACTTTAATATAGTAGTAAGTAGTAGAAGTATATAGTAATAATACTATTCTAATAATTAATAAAAGACTATCTTAAATAGTACTATATAAAATATCTACGTCTTATAGTAGTAGTAGCTTAAATACTAAGAGCTAGTATAGTAATAATTATATAGTAGTTAGTAAGTAAGTAATAGTAATAGTAATAAAAAAACTAATCTAGGTTTAGTACTAAAGCTTATCTTAATAAAAAGATATCTTAAGCTATTATAAGCCTATATATACTAATCTATATCTATCTTATATATATATATATATATATATATTATACTTAGCTTTACTATAGTATCTATAGTATCTTAAAAGCTAGCTACTTTTATTATTACTACTTTTCTTTTTTACTTTCTTCTTATTACTATATTAGTTTAGGGAAAGTATAGTTATACTAGTAGTAGATTTATATAACGTAGTAGGTTTAAGCTTAGTAGATAATAGTAGTATAGGCGCTATACCTAGCACTTTAATATAGTAGTAAGTAGTAGAGGTATATAGTAATCTTATTACTATATACTCTAAACGCTTTAAGAGCTATTAAGTATATACTTTTATCTACTATTAAAGTACTTTTATACTATATATACGTTGTTTTTTATAATTTCTATTATAAAAAGACTTTATTAGTAGCTTAAAGCTTAGTAATTTAGTTATATAATAGTAGTATAGAAGCTACTATAATCTTTATACTTTTAGAAAGCTTTTTAAAGTATTAACTATTAAAGTAGAAGAGCTATTTATATACTTTTCTATCTTTTCTTAAATTAGCTTTAATTATAACTTAAGTTTTTAAGTATTACTAAGAGTTTTAGACTACTAAATATTATTAAAG
>Ga0210040_10010476_pt1 | contig 10622 bp, 11 predicted proteins | sample CryGeyCG12114_NA_FD_185462 | JGI IMG/M metagenome (GOLD analysis project Ga0210040, IMG submission 185462) | Groundwater microbial communities from aquifer - Crystal Geyser CG19_WC_8/21/14_NA (SPAdes) (version 2) | ecosystem: Environmental > Aquatic > Deep subsurface > Groundwater | place: USA...
CGACCTCCCCCGCGGCGAAGGCGGTCATGACGGCGTCCTTCTCCTCCGCCGGCAGCCGGCCGTGCAGCAGGGCCAGGCGCAGGTCGGCCGTGGCGGGGTTCTCGCGCAGCTGCTCGAGCACCTCGGCCGCCGCGAGACCGGGCCGCTGGCGCTCGGTCGCGGCCCCGGGCTCGACGTCGGCCTCCATCTCGGCGAGCACCGCGGCGTCGCTCGCGTGCTCCCCGCCGATCCGCGGGCAGACGACGTAGGCCTGCCGCCCGGCCAGGACCTCCTCGCGCAGCCGCGCCCAGCTGCGCTCGACGTAGGCCGGCCACTGGGTCGGCACGACGACGGTCGTGATCGGCGACCGGCCGGCCGGCAGCTCGGCGAGGGTGGAGACCTCCAGGTCGCCGAAGACGGTCATCGCCACGGTCCGCGGGATCGGCGTCGCCGTCATGACGAGGGCGTGCGGCGGGGTGCCGGACTTGGCGCGCAGGGCGTCGCGCTGCTCGACGCCGAAGCGGTGCTGCTCGTCGACGACGACGAGGCCGAGGTCGAAGAAGTCCACGGCGTCCTGGATCAGCGCGTGGGTGCCGACGACGATCCCGGCCTCCCCCGTGGTGATCCCCAGGAGCGCCTTCCGGCGCGCCGGCACGGACATGGAGCCGGTGAGGAGCGTGACGCGCGTGCCCCGGACGTCCCCGCCGAGCTGGCCCCCGGCCGCGAGGTCGCCCAGGGCGGCCACGAGGGAGCGGTGGTGCTGGACGGCGAGCACCTCGGTCGGGGCGAGCATCGCGGCCTGCGCGCCGGCGTCGACGACCTGGAGCATCGCCCGCAGCGCCACGAGCGTCTTGCCGGAGCCGACCTCCCCCTGCAGCAGCCGGTTCATCGGCGCGGTGCGGGCGAGGTCGGCGGCGATCTCCTCCCCCACGGAGCGCTGCCCAGCGGTGAGGGTGAAGGGCAGCCGCTCGTCGAAGGCGGCGAGCAGCCCGCCGTCGCGGCGCGGGTAGGGGCTGGCCGGCAGAACCGACGCCGCGGCGCGGCGCTGGGCGAGCACCACCTGGAGGACGAACGCCTCCTCGTACTTGAAGCGCTCCGTGGCCCGTCGGGTCTGGGCGAGGTCGGTGGGCACGTGCAGCAGGCGCAGCGCCTCGACGAGGCCGGGCATCCCCCGGCGCTCGCGCACCTCGGCCGGCAGCGGGTCGGGCGCGTCGTCGTCGTCGAGGGTGTCGAGCACGAGGCGCACCGACTTCGCGATGCTCCACGACGGCACCTTCGCCGTGGCCGGGTAGATCGGGATGAGCTCGGCGGCGCGCGCCCGCGCCTCCTCCTCGGTGAAGCCCTCGTCGAGCAGCTCGAACTGCGGCTGGACGAGCTGGAGGTCGTTCCCGTAGCGCTCGACCTTGCCCGCGAACATGACCCGCCGCCCGGGGCTGAGCTGGCCGGAGATGTGCTTGACCTGCCCGGCGTGGGCGAGGAAGAAGGTCACCCGCACCGAGCCGACGCCGTCGGTGGCCACCGCCTCGAGCAGCTGGCCGCGGCGCTGGCGCATGGGCCGGGAGGTGCAGCGGGAGACCTCGGCGACCACGGTGGCGAGGTCGCCCTCGCGCAGCTCGGACAGGGCGGTCAGCTCGCCGCGCGGCGCCCAGCGGCGCGGGTAGTGGCGCAGGAGGTCGCCCACCGTGCGCATCCCCAGGTGCTTCTCCAGGGCCGTGGCGGTGCGGGCTCCGAGCTCGGAGCGCAGCGGCGTGTGCAGGCGGGACACGCCCCCGAGCCTGCCAGCCGCCACCGACGGTCCGCGCGCGCGAGTGCCGGAGTTCACCGGCGGGCCCGGCCTCGGCTATCGTGGGGCGACCGCCCGGTGTGCAACCGGGCTCCTGCACGCCCCGAGAGCACTGGAGAACACTGTGGCTGCCACCTGCGACGTCTGCGGCAAGGGGCCGGGGTTCGGCCACAACATCTCGCACTCCCACCGGCGCACCAAGCGCCGCTTCGACCCGAACATCCAGCGGGTGCGGACGATGGTCAACGGCGTGACCCCCAAGCGCGTGAACGTGTGCACCTCCTGCCTGAAGGCCGGCAAGGTCACCCGCTGATCGCAGCAGACCCCAGCACCACCTCGCAGCGCCCGCCCGGCTCCGGCCCGGCGGGCGCTGCTGCGTCCCGGCCCTGACGAGGCGCAGCGTCAGGCGAAGTGGTCCCAGCCGCCGAGCTGCTCGTCCTCGATACCGTTCACGGTCACCGACGGCCAGCCGGTCCGCACCGGCAGCACGTCGCCGATGCGCACGAACGGCGCCGGCAGGACGGCGTCCGGGGGGAAGCAGGCCACGAGGGCGTGGTCCTCGCCGCCGGAGAGCACCCAGCGCGAGGCGAGGTCCCAGGAGCCGCGCTCCCCCACCAGCGCCTCCGCCGCGGGCAGCAGCGCCTCGCGCAGCGCCTGGCGGGCGGTGTCGTCGACGTCGACGTGCACCCCGGACGCCGCGGCGAGGCGCGCCAGATCGGCGCCGAGGCCGTCGCTGACGTCCATCATCGCCGTGGCCCCGGCCACCGCGGCCTCCGGCCCGGCGGCCAGCGGCGGGTCCGGGCGCCGGTGCGCGGCGACGAGGTCGGGCGCCACCTCGGGGCGACCGGCCAGCAGCAGAGCCAGCCCCGCGGCGGAGCGGCCCACCACCCCGGCGAGGGCGACGACGTCCCCGGGCCGGGCGCCGTCGCGACGCACCGGGGCCCGGCCCTGCAGGTCACCCAGCGCGGTGACCGCGACGACGACCTCCCGGGCGCCCGACAGGTCGCCACCGACGACGCCCGTGCCGGCCTGCGCGCAGCACGCCGCGAGCCCGTCGGCGAGGCCCTCCAGCCAGGCGACGGGCAGGTCGTCGGGCGCGGCGAGGGAGACCAGGAGCCCGGTGGGCACGGCGCCCATCGCGGCGACGTCGGCGAGGTTCTGCGCGGCGGCCTTCCACCCCACGTCCGCCGCGCTCGACCAGTCGCGGCGGAAGTCGCGGCCCTCGACGAGCACGTCGGCGGTCGCCACGACGCGGCCGTCCGGGGCGGCCACGACCGCGGCGTCGTCGCCGGGGCCGAGGAGGGCGGAGGGGCCGGCGGGCATCCGCGGCAGCAGGCGCGCCAGCAGCCCGGCCTCGCCCAGCGCGCCGATCGGCGGGCTCGCACCAGGGGGGTCGGAGAGCACGCGCGCACGGTAGCGTGACAGGTCCCACCGCACCGGCGCCGCCGGCCGCGGTGGCGGGGGTGCTGCTGCGCGATGGAGCGACGAGGAGCGGGCGATGGTCGAGGCCTACGTGCTGGTGCAGACCGAGGTGGGGCGCGCCGCGGAGGTCGCCCAGGCGGTCGCCCCGCTCGACGGGGTGCTGCTCTCGGAGAGCGTGGCGGGCCCCTACGACGTCGTGGTGCGGGTGGCGGCCGTGGGCGTCGACGAGCTGGGGACGCTGGTGATGAAGGGCATCTCCGGGGTCCCGGGCATCACCCGCACGGTCACCTGCGCGATCATGGGCGAGTGAGCCGCCCGGCCCCTCGCCAGCGCACCGTCCTGGCGACCGGTGCGCTGCTCGTCTCCTTGGCCGGCTGCTCCTCCGCGGTGCAGGTCGACGCCGCCCCCGAGGGCGCCGACCCGATCTGCGCCGCGGTCTTCCAGGCCCTGCCCGACGAGGTCGCCGGCGGGGAGCGCCGCGAGACCACCTCGCAGGGCAGCTCCGCGTGGGGCCAGCCGCCCGTCGTCCTGAGCTGCGGCGTCGAGGTGGCCGGGCCGACGTCGAACCCGTGCCAGGTCGTCGAGGCCCCCGACGGCACCTCGGTCGACTGGGTGGTCTCCGAGCCCGAGGGCGGGCGCGTGGTGTGGACGACCTACGGGCGGACGCCGGCCGTGGAGCTGTCGATGCCCGATGACGCCGACGTCACCGCCGCCGCGCCGCTGGACGTCGCCGAGGCCGTCGCCGTCATCGAGCAGCAGCGCGCCTGCACCTGAGCGGGGACGCCCCCACACGCGCAGGCTCAGCTGCCAGCCCAGCTCCTGGAGGCCCAGCCGCGCGGCCACGCGCCGCGAGGCTCCGGGCGGGCGCGCCACTGGGGCAGCAGGCCCTGGCGGAGCGCCTCGGCGACGGCGGCCGAGGCCGTGGCGGTCGCCGAACCCCGGCCTCTCGCCGGCTCGGCGGTGAGCACGCTCAGGTGGGCGACGTCGTCGGGACGCTGTGCGGCCGCGGCCGGCGTGCGGAGAAGGACTCCACGGGCGCGCCGGCGAGGGCCGCCCACGACCAGTGCACCCGGCCCACCAGCTGGTCAGACACCTCGGGACTGCCCCGCGGGCCGCGTCCCTACTGACCGCCGTGCTCACACCAGCGCTTCCAGCCGTCTCGCCAGACGAGACGGCAGTCTCACGATGTGGGTGCTGTCTCTAGGGTGCCGCCATGACCCCGACCTCCCGTCCGCGCGAGTGGGACGCTGCGACCTACGACGCCCTCCCGCTCCCGCACGAGCGGTGGGGCCACGGTCTGCTGGAGACCCTGCCGCTGCAGGGGACCGAACGCGTCCTGGACGTCGGGGCCGGCACCGGCCGTGACACCGAGGCCCTGCTCCGGCGCCTGCCCCGGGGGCACGTCGTCGCGGTCGACGGCTCCGCCGCGATGCTGGAGCGCCTGCGCGGACGCCTCGCCGGCGTGAGCTCCGAGCGCCTCACGGTGCTCGGAGCGGACCTGCGCGAGCCGCTCGCGCTCTCCGAGCCGGTCGACGCCGTCTTCTCCGTCGCGACCCTGCACTGGTTGCCGGACCACGACGCCGTCTTCGCGTCCCTGGCCTCCGTCCTGCGCCCCGGAGGGCTCCTGCGCGCCGAGTGGGGCGGGGCGGGCAACCTGGCCGGCGTCGACGCCGCCCTCTCGGCGGTCGGCCAGCCGTCGGTGAGCCGGTCGCTGACCTTCGCCACGGCCGAGGAGACCTCGGCCAGGCTCGTGGCCGCCGGGTTCGTCGACGTCCACGTCGACCTCGTGCCCGACCCCGCCGTCCTGCGTCCGGGCCCCGAGCTCGAGGCGTACCTGGCCACGGTCGTGCTCGGGACCGTCCTGGACCCGCTTCCCGAGGCCGACCGCGCTCGGGTCGTGCACGCCGTGGCCCAGCGGCTGCCCCGACCGGAGGTCGACTACGTGCGCCTGCGCGCCACGGCGAGGCGGCCGCGGTGACGCCAGCACGTCAGTCCACCGGCAGCGAGGGCCAGCGGTCCGCCGCCGCCTCGGTCATCGGGCAGGCGTCGTGCGGGCCGTGCGCCACCGCGCGGTGATCCGCTGCAGCGGGGTGTCGCGGTCGACAGGCAGGTGCGTCAGCACCATCCCCGTCGAGCGCAGCCGCGCGAGAACCAGAGCGACAGGACCAGAGCGCTGCCCCACAGGAGGAACAGCGGGTCCCAGAGGTGGGCGTGCCCTCTCATCGCGTCAGCGTCGTAGCCGCCCTCGGGACGGACCGCGCCCAAGAGCACGGCGTTGCTGACGACCACGTTCAGCCCGCCGTACACCACGAGCAGCAGGCCGCCCACCCAGCTCACGCCTCGCCACAGGGCCGGGCGAGGTACCTGGCCGTAGGCGACGGCCACGGGGACCACCGCGGCCAGCAGCTTCACCAGAGCGACGATCCCCAGTCCGGCACCCGCCGCCACGGGGGACCGGTCGGAGAGGTCCACCGCCCACTGGCCGACCGTCGACAGGAGCCACCGCCCGCCCGTTGCCCAGTAGGAGCTGAACCCGGCGTGCACCACGCCGACCGCAGCGGCCACCCACACCAGGGCCCGGCTGAGCGGGAGTCTGCTCTGCGGCGCCACCGTGCGGACGCTAGCGGACGAGCCCCCCGACCGGGCGGCCCTCCGGCTCGACCTCGGGCCGCTCGTGGTCGACGCTCGGGCCGTGGATCCAGACCTGCAGCTCCGCGTCCGCTTCCCCGTCGACGACGAGGCCCTCTCCGGCCTGCACGCCCGGGCCTTCGGCCTCGGCGCCAGGAGGGTCCAGCCGTGGGCCCAGCGGCTGGAGCGCCACGCCCTGACCGGGGTCGGCGCCTTCGAGGGCGACGCGCTGCGCGGCTTCGTCCACGCCTGCTGGGACGGCGGGGCCCACGCCTTCGTCCTCGACACCGTCGTCGACCCCGACCACCAGCGGCGGGGCGTCGGCCGCGCCCTGGTCGGGGCCCTGGCGCAGGAGGCGGCAGCGGCGGGCTGCGCGTGGCTGCACGTCGACCACGAGCCCCACCTGGCGTCCTTCTACCGCCAGGCCTGCGGCTTCGCGTCCACGGACGCCGGCCTGCTGGCCCTGTCCCGGTGACCGGCCGACTGCTGGCCGAGCTCGCCCGCCGCTACGACGTCGACCTCGCCCGTGTGCACCTGGTGCCGGTGCAGGGCGCCGCCAACGAGACCTGGGCCCTCGGCGAGCGGTGGGTCGTGCGCATCGCGCGGTCCGGGCACGAGGCGGACCTCGCCAAGGAGGCTGCGGTGGTGCCGGTGGTGCCGGTGGTCCGCGCGGCCGGCGTCCCCGTCCCGGCGCTGGTCGAGCACGACGCCGGTGCGCGGCACGGCCGGCCGTACGCGGTGGTGGAGCGGAGCTCGGGGACCGCGCTGGACGACCCGGGGCTGTCACCGGCCGTGCGGCACGAGGGCCACCGGGACCTCGGCCGGGTGCTGCGCCGCCTGCACGAGGCGGTACCGTCCGCGCCGCCGGCGGTGGAGGCGGACCCGCAGGGCGACCCGCACGCCCTCGTGGACGACCTGCTGCTGCGGAGGTGGGTCGGGACGGACGATGCGGCCTGGCTGCACGGCTGGTTCGCCCTGCTCGACCCGTGGCGCCCCGCCGACCCGCCCCTCGTGCTCCTCCACGGGGACGCCGCGCCGCAGAACGTCCTCGTCGACCCCACGACGGGCCGCGTGCGGGCGCTGCTCGACTGGGGCGACGCGTCGTGCGCGGACCCGGCCGTGGACCTGGCCAAGGTCCCGCCCCGGCACCTCCCGGACGCCGTCGCCGGGTACGTCGGCGACCACGGGAGCAGCGACGCCGAGCTGGCCTGGGGCGCTCGCGCCCTCACGCACCACCTCGCGTGGGCCCTGGCGCGGCTGCCCACCGCCCCGCGCCCGGACGACCCCAGCTGGTCCGCCCCTCCGGCCGCGCGCCTGCTCGCCCTCGTGCGGTTGGCCCTCGCGCCGCCCACGCCGCTGTGGGCGGACCTCCTCCCGCCTCCGCCGCGCTGAGGCGCGGCCGTCCCGCGGACGGAGGGGCGCACCGGGGCGCGACTCGACAGGATGAGGGCATGAAGACCCTGCACCTCCCCCAGACCGACCTCGAGGCCGGCAACGTCGTCCTCGGGCTCATGCGGATCTCCGAGCTCGACGACGAGCAGATCCGCACCCTCGTCGCCACCGCCCGCGAGGTCGGCGTGACGCTGTTCGACCACGCCGACGTCTACGGCGGCGACCACCTCTGCGAGCGCCGCTTCGGCGAGGCCATCACCTTCAGCCCGAGCGAGCGCGAGGCGGTCCAGCTCCAGTCGAAGGTCGGCATCCGCGACGGCTACTTCGACTTCTCCACCGAGCACATCCTCGAGTCGGTGGAGCAGTCGCTCGCAGCCCTGCGCACCGACCACCTCGACGTGCTGCTGCTGCACCGCCCCGACGCCCTCGTCGAGCCCGAGGAGGTCGCCGCCGCGTTCGACCAGCTCGCCAGCTCCGGCAAGGTGCGCCACTTCGGCGTCTCCAACCACACGCCGCAGCAGGTCGAGCTGCTCAAGACGGCGGTCCAGCAGCCGCTGGCCTTCAACCAGGTGCAGCTGAGCATCACGCACGCGCCGATCATCGCGTCGGGCGTCGCGTCGAACATGCAGGAGCTGCCGCAGTCGATCGACCGGGACGGCGGGATCCTCGACCACGCCCGCCTGCACGGCATCACCCTGCAGGCGTGGTCGCCGTTCCAGGCGGGCTTCTTCACCGGCGTCTTCCTCGGCGACCGCGAGAACTACGCCGAGCTCAACGACGTGCTCGACGAGCTCGCCGCCACGTACGACGTGACGCCGACGGGCATCGCCACCGCGTGGATCACGCGCCACCCCGCCGACATCCAGGTCGTGCTCGGCACCACGAAGCCCGAGCGCGTGCGCGAGGCCGCCGCCGGCTCGGAGCTGCGCCTCACGCGGCCCGAGTGGTACCGCCTCTACACCGCCGCCGGGTACACCGTCCCGTAGCGGCGGCGCGTTCACCCGTCCGCGTGAGCCGGGGCGCGCCCTCCCTCAGGTCGACCGGTGCTGCTGACGACAGCCAACGCGCAGACTCGAGACAGCCAGGAGACCGACGCGCATGAGCACCGACGACGAGGCGCAGGCCTACGTCGGCGCCGCCTTCCGCGAGAGCACGGCGATGCTGCTCGTCATCGGCCTCGACTGGCACGTCGTGGTCGCCAACCCCGCGATGGTCCGCGCCACCGGCTGGTCGGAGCGAGAGCTGCGGTCCCGGCCCTTCTGGGAGCTCTACATCGTCCCCGAGCAGCGCGACCAGGCCCGCGCCGACGTGACCCGCTTCCTCGCCGAGGGGCGCGCCGAGGCGACCGAGGGCGACTGGGTCGACCGGCACGGCCGCCGCCGGCGGGTGTCCCTCCAGATGGACCTGCTCCACGGCCCGGACGGCGCTCCCACCGCGCTCTCGGTGGTGGGCGTCGACGTCACCGAGCAGCGCCGGCGGGAGGCCGCGCTGCGCCGGCGCGCCGAGACCGACTCCCTCACCGGGCTGGCCAACCGCGGCGCCCTGTTCGAGACCCTCGAGGTGGAGCTCGCCGCGGGGAGCGGCCGGGGCGTCGCGCTGTTCTTCTGCGACCTCGACGGCCTCAAGCAGGCCAACGACCGCTACGGCCACCACGCCGGCGACACCGTGCTGGTGGAGGTCGCCCGACGGCTGCGCGCCGCGACCGGCGACGACGACCTCGTCTCCCGCTTCGGTGGTGACGAGTTCGTGGTCGTGGTGCCGGGCCTGCCCGAGCACGAGGTGACCGCCACGGCCCGGCGCCTCGAGGCGGCCGTGGCGCGGCCCGTGGTGGTCGCGCCGACGGCGGCGGTCGACGTCGGCGTCAGCATCGGCACCGCGATGGGCGTGGCCGGCGCGGATCCCGACGACGTCGTGCGGGCCGCCGACCGGGGCATGTACCGGGTCAAGACGGCGCGGCGCACCCGCGGGCCCCGGACGGTCCGCTAACCGCCGTCGCCGCTCCCCGGTGACCCCTCAGCGCAGCCCGACCGGCCGGGCCATCGCCTGGCGCAGCAGGTGGTCGACCAGGGCCGGGTAGTCCAGCCCGGACGCCGCCCACAGCCGCGGGAACATCGACGCCTGGGTGAAGCCGGGCATGGTGTTGACCTCGTTGACGAGCAGCTCGCCGGCGTCGGTGAGGAAGAGGTCGACGCGGGCCAGGCCCTCGGCGCCGAGCGCCTCGAAGGCCGCCACCGCGAGGGCCTGCACGCGGGCCACCTGCCCGTCGTCCAGCGGAGCGGGGCACAGCAGGTCGACCGCGTCGGCGTCGAGGTACTTGGCCTCGAAGTCGTAGAAGGCGCGCCCGGCGCCGACGACGATCTCGCCGGGCACCGAGGTCATCGGCGTCCCGCGCCCGGGCGCACCGACCGGCTGCAGGACGCCGACCTCGATCTCCCGCGCCCCGGTCACCGCGGCCTCCACGACCACCCTCGGGTCGTGGCGCGCGGCCTCGGCCACGGCGTCCGCGAGGCCCTCGGGGCCGTCGACCCTGGTGATCCCGAGGCTGGAGCCGGCGCGGGCGGGCTTGACGAACACCGGCCACCCCAGCTCCTCGACCCGGGCGCGCGAGCCCTCGGGGTCGGCGTCCCAGGCCCCTGCCGCGAGCGCCACCCAGCGCCCGACGGCCAGCCCGGCCCCGGCCAGCACGGTCTTCGTGAAGTGCTTGTCCATCCCCACCGCCGAGGCGAGGACGCCGGAGCCGGCGTAGTGGACGTTGCCGAGCTCGAGCAGGCCCTGCAGCGTGCCGTCCTCGCCGTACGGGCCGTGGAGCAGCGGCAGGACGACGTCGACGGCGCCGAGCACCCGCGGCACCTCCCCCGGCTCGAGCACGAGCAGGTCGCGGGCGTCGGTGTCGGTGGGCACGAGCACCTGCGGGCCCTCGTCGCTGCGCACCTCGGGCAGGCGCCCGTCGGTGATCCGCCAGCGGTCGGGGTCGTCGGAGGCCAGGACCCAGCGCCCGCTGGGCGTCACGCCGACCGGCACGACGTCCCAGACCTCGCGGTCGAGGGCGCCGAGCACGCCGGCCGCGGTGGCGCAGCTGATGGCGTGCTCGCCCGAGCGGCCTCCGAAGACGACGGCGACCCGGGGCCGGGGAGTGGCAGCGCTCATGGCGGGCGACCCTAGCCGGGCCGGCAGCCCGCTCCCGACTAGCCTCGCGCGGGTGAACGCCTCGACCTCCGACACCTCCGGCCACCCCGGAGCACCGCTGGCCCCCTCCACCCTCGCGGTGGTCGCCGGGCGCCCCGCCCGGGTGCCGGACGCCCCGCTGAACCCCGACCTGGTGCTCACCTCCACCTACGTCGCCTCCACCGAGCCGGGCGCCCGCGGCTACGCGCGCTTCGCCAACCCGACGTGGGAGGCGCTGGAGGAGGCCCTCGGC
>Ga0210040_10010477_pt1 | contig 10622 bp, 7 predicted proteins | sample CryGeyCG12114_NA_FD_185462 | JGI IMG/M metagenome (GOLD analysis project Ga0210040, IMG submission 185462) | Groundwater microbial communities from aquifer - Crystal Geyser CG19_WC_8/21/14_NA (SPAdes) (version 2) | ecosystem: Environmental > Aquatic > Deep subsurface > Groundwater | place: USA...
GTCGTTAAAAATGATTATGGGTTTTTAGAATGGTTTGTAGTAGAAATGGTGCTCAAATCCGATTCATGAGTCTATGCATTTTTAATCATGTTTTCAAGAAGAAATAAAAACTAAAAATGACAAGGTAATCAGAGTAGACAGACGAGGACAAAATGATTGCTATAATGTATGAATATGCTGCTAGCCGTGAATACAACTAAAGTTAATAAATTCAGAACTCGACTAAATCAAATGGAACGCAGCTAATTAAAAATCTTTTCACGATTGATTCTCATTGCCCCAGTACGTTGTTTAATTCCAATTGATTTCATTTCCTGCTCCAGTTTACCGGATAGAGAACTGTTATTAACTTCCACTATATAAAGCCAAATTTAAACCTTTTTCTTCACTTTGTTTTCTGTTTTGAACACGAATCTTCTTAATAGTCTAATAGCACGATGAATTCCGTTTTCGTATTTATACTGTTGCTGGTTCAATACTTGAGCTACTACACCACTTGGGCTTGGGTAAATCCTTACAATGTGAGTGTCAGTTCAAACAAAATTGAATTTAAAAAAAAAATTAGGAAAACCTTAAAATTATATCTTTATAGGATGCAGTAGCCTTGCCATATGGACGACAGATGCGTGCCGTGTTGTCAGGCCGAGTGCCTCCTCTAGATGGAGCTGCTGAAGATTTACGTTGGTGGCATGCTCTCAGCAGAAATAACACTATCGATTGTGGTAAGAAAATGCCTAGCCAATTATGTTGAATTTAGAATGCTAACAAAATGGTTTGTAACTTCTTCTAACATTTGATATAAGCGCAAAAGCAATGAATCTTACTGCATAAAAAAATTTGACTTCATAATATTCAGAATGCGGGACATTCAAATCAACAAATCGGACCGATCGTTGGGAGTCGGAGAATGTAAATAAATTGGAAGAATATCCTTGGTCTGTGAGTTTGGTGGCTCCAGGGGGAAAATACGCATTCTGTGGCGGATCATTGATTAATGATCGCTACGTACTCACTTCCGCTTCTTGTGTGGACGGGTAAAAGAAGGGTCAACTAACATAATATATAACACAAATTATCTACAAGAATTATGTTATCTTACTATGTCTCAGGGCAAATGCTAAGGATTTACAAGTTCTTATAGGCACTTGGCCCAAATCCCATTATTCAATGGAGAATTCAGAACAACCTGAAAGTGTGTCAAATCTGGAAGGGATTCACAGGAAAAAAGTTCATCGGGTTATTGTTCATCCAAAATATTCCGATCTTCATTTAGGTTAAGAAAAACAATAGCAAAAATATTTTTAAAATATTGATGAGCTTAAATTTTGAAAAAAACTGGCTGTTTTGTACAGTATTGACCTTTTAACGTAGCATTTTTTGTGCTAATTTTTTAAAAAAATATAAGATTAGTGGAATTGAAAAAGCATTATCATGTTCCTTAACTCTCAAATTAAGGGTTTTTAATGCAGATTACAACATTGCTCTGCTACGACTGTATGGCCCAGTGCCCACATTTGGGGAACTGGGAGGCATTTCTCCCGTTTGTTTACCAGAATCTGGAATCTCATACGACCATTTGAATGCGTCATCCTTACTTTGGAGATTTGGACAAACAGGTTTCAAATATTTTGAATTCTTAAAATACAAGAAGTAAAACGATATTTGACTGAACATTTTTCTTTTATCTTTTTATAGACCACGGGTTCATAATTCCCGAAAAGCGAAGTGAAGTTGCATCCCGAATCTTAAGTCCTGAGGAATGTAAAACGCGATATGAAGGGAATAAACAATGGGAGAATATGCCGGACACTCTCGTTTGTTCAGAAATGGACCAAGTAGATCCAGAACACCCGTATGCAGACACATACGACTGTCCAGGAGATGCTGGAGGATTTTTGGTCACTCCTGCAAAACAAGGCTCTCGTTTTGTCCAAGTGGGAATTGACTCTTGGACTGCGTGCTATGCTCGACCACGTGGCGTTGGCGTGTACACTCGGGTTAAAGGTATCTCTTCATGCAATGCTATTTGAGCAAAGTTCAGGATACCATTGCTTTGCTGAATAATTGTAGGATTTTATTTTTCTATTTTGCTTGACTAGAGTTTCTTCCTTGGATCCGTCTCCATATTCAAGAAGACGGGAGAACATGTGCTTACTAAACAAATTACGGTTTTTTTACAACCTGATTCCAATATTGAAGAAAAATTTATGCACAGATTGCTATAAATATTTTTTTGTCAAACGTGCTTTTTATTGATTGAATATTGAATATATAGAATTAAAAGTTGCAATTTTAAATTTATAATCGTTCAAAGAGCGCCATGATTTGCATGACTGCTTCAATCCTTTAAGCCTTGCAGAAACTATCAGCTGTAACAAAAAAAAATGAGTTGAAGAGTGACAGACTTTAGACAAAATGTATTGCATGTACTAAATTTTGGTTATTGCTTACCAGAATTGGATTCAATCCAGCTCAAATAGTTGGTAACCTTTGCATACACTCCAGGATTGCTGAAATACAATTAAATTAAACCCATTGTATTCACCATTCAAAGTTTTAATTATTCTCGTAAATCCTATTTTTAAATATGCTTACTCTTTTGCAGCACACCCAACCCCCCAGCTGAAAAAATCGCACCAATTTAGTATGACGTTTAAAATATAACAACAAATAATCAGTGCAAACTTAAACTATACCTGACAACACCAATAGCGTAATAGAAATCATTTACTGGGTTTTTGTAATCGATTGAACCACCTGGAAATAGAATAGACAATTGTTAGTAATTATGAAATTCAACTGATTCTTCATATTTTTGGCCGCATAAATACCAGAGTCTCCCTGCAAAAACATAAAAATACAGGTTAGTACTGCACCTAATCATTTTTGGAATAAAAGCATTACGTTTCAAGGGAAACTTACTTGGCAAGTATCTTTTCCTGGAAGATATGTGCACATCATGTTGTTGGTAATGGCGGTACCATAATATTGTCGGCATTCTTCGGTGGTTTTGACAGGCAAATCAACTTTTTGCAATTTTGGAGCTCCAGTTCCTCCTGAGCTTGTTGTTCCCCATCCACTGGCTATGAAAGAAACAGTTTTAAAATCTTTTCATCATTTTATAAATTGTATAAACTATGAAGCCTCATGCATTAATTACCGGTGACAGTTTTTCCTTGGAAAGTCTGACCAGCCAGAGTAAATGGCAAGCAGGCTGGGGCAATCTGAAAATTTTTGTGCAGCAATTTTTCAATTACTCATCCCATTCATTGCCTAACTCAAAGGGAACAATTTTGTGAATTCAGTTATATAGACTTACAGTTTTGTCAAAGACCAAAGGAGTTTCCAATTTAAGCAGAGAAATATCGTTGTCTTGAGTCTTATTATTATACTGTGCATGCTGAGTGATTTTGGACGCCTTGATCAATTTGTTTCTGGTTTCCGAGTTGGATTGTAAATCATGATCTCCCAAGTTCACGTACAACACATCAGCGGATGTCAAGCTAATGAAAACAAATACAGCCCATTTTACAGTATAGTGGACCATACTAACTAAATAGACATAAATAATTGTACTAACAAACTGGTACAATGAGCAGCAGTCAAAACTGTATTTGGTCCAATTACTGTGCAGCCACAGAAAAGTCCATAGTTTTCACTGTACAGTCCGCATCTGGTCAAAAAAAAACATAGACACCTCTTTAGAAATACAATTCGCCTGAAACTCTGTACTATATTATCCTTCCAGTGTAAAATAAGGTGTTCGAAATGTGTACATAGTATATTCTCATACCTCCATGGGAATTCATTTACTTTGCTCTCGACTCCATTCACAATTCTGACACCCTATACAAAGAATCAAATTTTTTCAGTCAACTCACCTTACAATAAAAAAATTAATGTAAAGCTTTTTTCCACATGCATACTTCGTAGTTTCGGATTCCACAAGAGCATCCGGTTTCAGCTGGAGCAGGAGCAGGAGCTGGAGCAGGAGCTGGAGCTGGGGCTGGGGCTGGAGCCGGGGCTGATTCAGATCCACTGACAACGGTCAAAGTACACTGGGCTCTGTATGGGCCACCGGCAACATTTCCCTCATCAGATCGAATGGCCACATGCATGGCATTGGTTGTAGAAGTGCGTTCCAATGTGCCCTTTCCACATGCGACGATGGCATCTGCAGGGTTCCCAGTAAGGGACAACAAGAATTGATCATATCCGCATTTCGGTTCAGGTTCGATATTAAAATCAGCACAAGAGATTTTGATGAGAGTTCCAGCCGGTGATGTCAAGTCGTAAGTGCAATCCATCTAGATATGAAAATACAAAATGAGCAATAATGTAGGATCCGAGGATATGAATATTTCTTCGAGAGTGCGAGGCGTGAATTACATTGTTTGGATAGGTGTTTGGATAGTTCCTGGTCTGGAAAATCGCTTGTTGACCAACTGCAGTAAAATCGGCACCGTATCTGCAATCAGTACTTTGGCGTGGCTCAATGACCACTGGCCGGTTTGCCAAACTTGTGCCGATTAGCGCAAAAAGGGCGACAAAAGAATAACCCGTCATATTGAGTGAGTACGGATGAAGCACAGAGATTTAGTTAGCTACAAAAATGGATTGTGCAAGTGTGCTCTAGTTTTCCAACATTTATATTTGATCAGGATTTTATGAAATAAAAGAGATTTGGATTGGACCGCAAATGTCGCATATTTTTTGTGGTTGTCAGTTCAGCTTTCGTAATCAACAAATCTGTGCTGTATGCAGATATTATCGGTTGTATTTATAGTTTATGCGCGGTAACATAAATGTTAAATAATATCAGGAATTGGATTACGTGTGTGGTGTGTGCATATACTATTGAAATATCAAATCCACAGATTTGCAATGCAAAATCCAGGCAGGTTATGAGAGTTTTTAAAATCCGATTTATTTATTTTTTTATTCTTTCTTGATTCCAACCAGTCAGTTGGTCAATCAGTCAGCAATTTTTTTCATGTGCAAGTCAGCAATTAGAAATCGAGAACGTATAGTTAGGGCCCAGTCGAGTGGATGTGGATTTAATCAGACGGAATGCTTATAGTGATGGTATTATGCAGTCGCAGTTACAATTCATTGTTAATTAATGATGTGATGAGGTTCGCCAGGATGAACAGATTTTTTTTGGTTATACTGCCAATTACTGTCAATATTTGCGGAGCCCTCACGTCAAGTTATTATTGATATTCTCGTGATTTTATGATCACATTTCAGTTCAGCTAACTATTGCGTTTCGTTTACATATTAAAGTTCAAGGCTACTTTAATCCAAGTCTCAAGTCTGCAAATAACAAACATGGCGTCTACTCTCTACTCGCTGTACTACTTGAACTCAGGGCGTCTAAACATTTCATATCTTACTTTAGTCTCAAGTCTATTGAACAGCTATAATGCCCCAACCTACCCGACCGCTGCTGCAATGGCGAAATAATCCGCATAAAATATATTCAACACGGCGTCTAATAACAGCCATCTTGTATATTTGGTTTGATTTAATTAACTATCGGCTCTATCTCTATTGGTGTGCCATATGCTAGTATTCGATCATGAAATTTTTTTAAACTGATGCCAAACCAAAAACATGAGTGAATTGAATCTTTTTATATAACGAGTTCACGACGAAAAACAACAAAGAATATAACGGATAGAAATGTATCACTATACTTTTAGTAAGTTACATTAAAACATTTTGGGTTATTACAATCTTGAATTATGCACCTCAGCCCGTCATCAAATTTTGCAGAAATCATCTCCTGCAATTTAAAACAGTATTATTTTACATTTTTACTGAGATCTGAATATCTGACTCTTATTTATTACTAACCAGTAGTAGCTTGTATCCAGCTCAGGTAATTTGTGACTTTTGAATAGATTCCGGGATGATAGGGATTTCCACAGCCAACTCCTAAACTTGTCACTCCAAGGGCATAATATCTTTGATTATTTGGATCTCTATAATCAATTGATCCTCCTGTAAGTGAGTAAAACGTTAGCTTTCAAATCTTCAAGAACTATGCACAATAGGGACAAAACATTTTTTTACCCGAATCTCCCTGTACACAAAAAATCGAATATAGTTAAATTTTGTTTAAAAATTGAGTACAGTAATCTTTTTAAACATATGTGTCCAATTAACCTGGCATGTATCTTTTCCTTGGGAGTAAGTACAAATCATATTGTTAGTGATCATGATTCCAGAACCCGAGTAGAAAGAAGCGCATGCATATGTTCCCAGCACTTGTAAATCAACTTTTTTTAAATTGTTGGAAAGTGAGCCTCCAAAATATGTTGTTCCTAAATGTAACAAAATCGAAAAGCAAATATTTTGAATTGTAATAATTACGCAATTGCAAATAATACATTTGAATTTTTTGGCAACCCCATCCTGATGCTAAAACATATTCCCCGTCAAATTCTCTTGTAGCGAATTTCCATGGTAGACAAACTGGCGAAATCTAAATAGGAGTTCACAAAAATTAGTAAAAAAGGTTATTTAACGGAAACACATTAGCAAATCAATTTAAACGAGTATTTTTACAAGGCTTTATTTTTACTTCTCTAGTGTAATTTAGAGGATATGGAAGTCTAATGAGTGCTATATCAGAGTCTTGTGTATTCTTATTATACAGAGGATGTTTTACAGTCGAAGCGGCGAGAATCAATTGACTTTTGGCTTCAAAACTCGTACTAAGATCAGTATCCCCTACATTCACATAAATCTGGCCATCTTTGGGTACACCCTCAATACAATGAGCTGCGGTGAGTACATTATTCCGTGAAATGATCGTGCACCCACAGAAAACGCCTACAAAACATCCGGTTTAACAAGAATTGCAAACTATATTCGGAAATCCAATATACATTTATAAACTCAACTAAACTAACCAAGATTTGGATTGTACAAAGCACATCGCCAGGGGATTTCTCCAACAGCAGTGTCTGTACCGCCAACTATCCTTGTAGTATGCTAAAATCAACATAGCACATATATAGTATTTTTGTAAAAATATGTTATCGCAAAAAATCAGTAACTCTTTAAACTGCCCTATGGCTAAAGAAAACTTGGCAAATCTCTTTTTTAAGTCAGATTTGGTGACGGAAAGTTAATTACAGATAATTTTGTCATATTTAAATCCGTAGTCGGGCTATTTGAAAAAATACTTGATTAAGAAATGCAAATGAGGGCAAACGAGTTAGCCAAATAACCAAGAGTTGGTCAAATAGAAAACGTACAATGGATTCTTATTTTACCCCATTTCGTGCTCCACATTTGCAATCTGGCACCACTGTGCCCACCACGGTCAAAGTGCATTGATATCGGAATGGGTTCAGTGAGTTCGGATTCATCGCATCCGAATGGAACCCAATCGCCAATTTATTCTTCTTGGACACTCTGTTGAGAACACCTTGTCCACAAAAGAATTCCTGATCGGCAAAATTTTCGTCCCCACTCAAGGACATGAAAAATACGTCATAAATGCAATTTTGGGACGGTTCTACATTGAAATCTTCACAATTTATTGAAATAGCTGTCCCAGGGGGAGAATAAATTGTGTATCTGCAGTCTGCATTGTTAGGATAATCATCCGGGTAGTTTGGGGATTGCAAAATCGCACGTTCACCTGATGCTGTGAATTCATGACTAAATGAACAAGGGGCGGCAGCCGAAGATGCACTTTTTAGTGTTAAGATGGAATTTTCTTCTGAATTTGGTTCTCTTAGAGCTACTCCTAGCGATAATAATACTAATACTAATGATAATGGTAAAACACAAGGTGCGAACATTATTTTAGAATGTAATTTGACTTTGGAACGATAGCTTTTTGTATAAGGGCTCACAGGAAACTCACAAATCGAGCAATGAAAATGTGTTGGCAAGCTTGCTGGTTTTGGCATTTCATCCATCTGTTTTATATTTGTCTGTATTCAGTTATCTATTATGTTGTCAATAATAATGATGACAAGGATAAATTGTGTGATGAGTGCATTTATTATTAAGTTTTATTGAGGAGTTATTATGTCTGCCTTGTCAAGTCAATAGTATTCCACTTTTCACGAGAATTTTTACAGCAAGGTCAAGGCGTGTAATGCAATAAAACGGTATCATTAAATACCGCACGCGGATTAAGATAGTTAAAACGCACAAAATCGAAGTTTTCGAGGAAAACTGATTTCAGGCTTTGAATTGTATATTTTTCCGCTTGGTAGACATGTTTGATTCACAAAGGGGCAGTATGATCCGCATGTAGGTTTTGACAAACGCGAGCAAACCACATCAGCTAAAAACCAACTGTGCTGGCTGGTTAATGACGCAGATTATTCCTAAAATTGAGTTGAATTAACAGTGTTGCAAACTGCAAAGCAATATGTAACAATAAGTCAACAACTATACTTTACGAAACCAAAATAATTCCAGCAATATATTTATAAGCTCATATTGAAGTTGCATAATAATATTGTAAAACATCAAACCAATTAATCATGATCTATGCAAATACTTCCATTGGTTTCAGTCTGGAGTGTTTCATAAGATCATACTGTAAAGTAAAAAGAGCCACTGTCTAATAATATCCATCTATATAAGATATTTGTGTTCATAAATCGCATTACTATGTACGATGCGCTCCCTTCATTTAAGGCACCTCCTCAGCTTTGTGTTGACTAGTAGTGAATGGTGAAAACAAAGATAGAAGTTGACCGAAAGTAAAGTGTTTGTCTCAGCATAATATTTGACTAAAATAATGGTACCCCTAAAAGTTTATGGACAAAAAAAGTGCCTTAAATTGAGGTTTAGCACTTGACACAATAATTAAGTTTAGTAGCAGTGACCTTGAGTGGATTGAGTTTGCATGAGCATCATTTCATTACGGTCATGAAATTTTCGTTGTCTTCTAAGGGGTAGCTGAACAGATTCAACTGCAGGCAAATTAAAAAATTTAGTCCATGTTGTAGGAACTTGAGACTTGAGAAATCCCTTTCGGAATTTGTACAACAATATATGCATGCATATCTGAAAAAATCAGGGACACATTTCATTAATTTTCGTGAACAATATCAGTTCAAATAAGCCAGCTTGTTTGCTCACTCACGGATACAATCAGTCCAAGAATGAGAGTTCCAATCAAAGCTGAAAAGTAAGTTTGCAAGTATTCAAGCTCCGGAGCAAAGCAACCTTTAGTCCAAATCTGCCGTCTGCTTGGAAATCCTTGGCATTCATATTTCTACATCGAACAGATAGGCATTAATTAACATAAAGTTTTGCAGAATAAAGTTAACAAGACCACACTAATATTCTAGAATTTTACCAAAGTATCACAACAACTATTTGGGTAGACTGGATTTTTATCAGAAAAAACTATAAAAGTCCAATCCGAGGGTTTGTCAATTCCACAGCATTCATGCTATCCATACAAAATCACAAAAATATATTAAACGTGTCTAACGCATGAACTTTACATGAAAGACGTAGTTTGTATTTCATAGTTGTCCTTTTTTACTGTCAATTGAGTGAGTTCCCATTTCGGAGGAATTAGATTTGGTGACAAACAATGGGAAACTGTATAATTCATCCAACGCCTCAACCCTTGCTCACTGTTTCGGTATCCTCTAGAAGATGTGATCACACAGATAGCAAAGAAAAGTAGATGCCAAACTGTCAAACATGTTACCTGTATACACAATCCTCATTGCAAACTCACTTAAGCAAACTTGTGCAGATTGATCCATACAGAATAATTAATCACCCCAGGAAGCCACAATGATTTGACATTATGACACGTGGCTACCGCCATGATTGCACCAATGATATTAAAAATAAACATGAGGATGGCGAATGCAGGAATGGCCGGCAGAGTATGCCGATATTCACAATAACGTGGCAAAGTTAAAACAACTTCAGCGACCCCAGTTCTGTCCACACAGTCATCATAAGTTGATCCGAATATGGGCAAAAGTTTTTCCCAGGCAAATGTTTTTGGCAGAGTTGAGTACACTTTCAACAGTAAAGAGATCCAAATACCCATCGTCGTCTATATATTTTTGTGATGCCAAAGTCTTATTAGATTTCGGGATATGGGATTTTTGTATAAATTGAATAATGATTGATATGACAAGTTATTTACCATCATGAGACCAAGGAGCACAAGAAAAAGACAGAATAAGGATCGCAGATAATTCAGCTCCGATTTATACCTGCCATTTAGGACATTTCGAGAAGGTGTTGTGTCCCCAGCACTAATAACACTTTCGTTCGGAGAATCCTCATGCTTCTCATCGTTTAAAAAAGAGGCCAAAGAGAATAGTTGAGGTACTTGTGGCTCAAATGACGTATTCTTAGGTGGTAGCTCTTTTAGGTCCATATTATGATCTCCTGAAGCAAAATGAGTCTCCTTTCTGGATAACTTTAGGATTGAACAGTTTGTTGTATCGTTTGCCGATTTATTTTTCTCCATTATTTGATCGTTGTGAATGTTCGGAAGTGAATTAAATTCGCTAGTTTCCCAGCGCTCGCGCAGTGAACAATGTCGTGCCATTTTTACCAGCTTTATTATTTGAATTGTTTTGTTACTGTAACTGTAGGTAATACTA
>Ga0210040_10010478_pt1 | contig 10622 bp, 4 predicted proteins | sample CryGeyCG12114_NA_FD_185462 | JGI IMG/M metagenome (GOLD analysis project Ga0210040, IMG submission 185462) | Groundwater microbial communities from aquifer - Crystal Geyser CG19_WC_8/21/14_NA (SPAdes) (version 2) | ecosystem: Environmental > Aquatic > Deep subsurface > Groundwater | place: USA...
GAGACGAGGAGGTGGAGGTCGGCGGGCATGTAGCCGTCTGTTTTGCCGGCTATGTCGAGGAGGTCGAGGGTGGGGGAGGCGTGGAAGCCTTCGATTTGGGCGGTGGCAGAAGGGGAGGCGGAGTTGGAGGAGCTGGGACGTGAGGCGGGGTTTGAGGGGTTCATCCAGGACGAGTCTGTTATGCTGCTTGAGTCGCTTGCGTTGCGGGAGTGGCCGTTCGTGGCTGGTTGGGACTGTGAGACGGTGCTTTCGGCGACGAGGTGTTCTAGGATTTTGTTTCGGATGTCCTTTGGTGGTGCGGGTATTGAGATGATCTCTGAGAAGACGTGACCGCCGATGATTACATTGTTCAATGCATCTTTGCCTTGAGCTGTCGCTAGAAGGGTTACACCACTTTCTGGGCTGCAATACTGCCTCACGACTGAGCTTAAGATCTCTGTGACTTGGCGGCTCCGTCCGTTGTCATTACCAACTTGAAGCTCAGTCTCCACTGGGCAGATCTTGTCGACGTCGTCCAGAATGACCACTGATTGTCCTCCGAGCCTGGCGCACCACGCCGCTGATACGAACAACCGCGTCAATTCTTCCTTGATGCTTGAGACTCGGATCTCATCGGTCACAAGCTTCTGGCAGGACAGATAGCTAACGTTGAAGAGGTACTCTTCTCGCAGGTGATGACCAAGCTGAGCTGCGACTGCCGTCTTACCTGCTCCGATACCGCCTGTGAGCAGGACAGAAGAGCACAGCGTGAGGTTCGTCATGCATTGCTTGAAAGGTTTATCGACTCCAATGAGTGACGTACGATCTGTTGGCAAAGTGTCGGCGAAGGTAGGAAAGAGGACAGAATTCGATACAGGCCGTGGTATTGGATCTTTGACATCGAAGTCTTGTCTCTGTTCCCCGCCTATGGCCCACAGGCTGTCGCCCTCTTGCTGGGTTGACGAAGTAAAACGCAGGATGCCACCATCGAAGGTTGTTATATCCTCTGAGGCGTTGCTTGCCGGTATTAACATACCATCCGTTAGCGGGCCTGCTAATATACCATTGTCACCGCCATACGTAATCCGTAGACGATCTGAGATAGCGTTCTTTGCGCCTTGTGACTCGCCTCCGAATTTTAGTCCTTCCGACTTTCTTGATTTGTCGGCTAGGAATGGGAAGAAGGTAAACCGCTTGAGGGAGGAGCGAGGCACCGGGTCTGGCGCAGCGTCGACCTTGAGTATAAGACCACTGAACGAGCTGACATCGAGAAGCTTGCTTAGCATGGGTGACAATATAGCATGGTGGTCGTTTACGGGATCGTCCCATGCCACCACGCGAGCAGTAAGGCGAGAAGCAGGACGACCATGAACGCTAGCATCCTCCTCCTTCAGTTTGTTGACCGTGTCTTGTTCGGGCGTTGCGCGAAGTGCAGATGGCTTAACCACCGATACTCGAGCAAAGGCACAATTCTTGAGCGATTCGGAGTTCATGACATTCCTGCCCAGCCAGATTGTAAGACCTTCTGCATCCTCAACAGGCTTGACAAAGTCCTTCGCAATGCTATAGTCTACTCCACGAAGAAAGACGGCCTCTTTCGTACGCGTTGATCTCCTGGAGGTCGAGGTCTTATTGCTTGTTTCGCTTTTGACGCTTCGTTTGCTGATTGTGCTTCGTGTGTCTGTACGTGTATGCCTTTGTCTTTGTCTAGCTTTGGGTGCTACGATGACTTCTGCATCGGCTGCTATTTTGGCGAAGGTCTGCGTTGACGACAGTGAAGGCACCAGAGAAGTAACGATGATATTGGCTGTCGAGGTGGGTGATAGATGTAATGTCAGTGGGTGAGCATTTTCAGATCCGTTCTTCGCTTTATCCGAGTAGGCCGGATTGGGCAACGCACGAATCTGCGACAGGAAGTTGAGCTCGAGAAAGGTTGCATGCATCTCTATGATCTCCCAGTCTGAAGGTGTCAACGGCTCAATGTTCACGGTATGCGCCAAAGGAGGATCGAGGTGGACCATCAATCCGATTTGTTGACCCTCGGCAAGTCCCAGCGTCTTCGCGAAGGACCCATCAATCTCGACTGTCTGGGTATCGCCGTCTCTACCACCCCTCGACCTTTGCTGGTCTAGCACGGATGTCGGCCTTGTCCTGCTTGGCATGCCAGTCCATCCTGCAAATGCTGTCCGTTGTATTTCCGCGCTAGAAACTGATCCTGTGGATGATTTATGTGACCGGAATTGTAGCTCGACCACCACATTTTGGACTGGTGTGTTTGTGTTTGAGACCAGAGCGATCAGACTCGGCGGTAGATTGACCAAGCAGTTCTTGAGGGACGCGAACACCACGTCCACTTTCACGGACCGAGACATCTTTGCTCCGAGACTTGTGGTTTAGCTCATTCCATGCGACCCTCTACGTTAGCAAATCGTGATTGTCATCAAGTCCAATGAACCATGAATTTGATCGATGTCCTGCAGCTAAAGTAGATAGGGGTATGTTCAAACCTTCAAGCTCAGAATCGTAGGCTCAGATGATCCAGGTTGCGATCAACACCAGAGACGATGCGTGAAGTTCGGCGAATGGGAACCTCGGCACGTTGGGGGTTGAGACGGCAGCGTGCTGTGTGTCTACCGACAGCCGTATTCGTCACGCTTGCCGCACATGGCGGAGGATCAGCGAGAGAATAAAACGTCCACGCAGCTCGATCACTCGTAGCAAAGAAGCCAACCCTCCAAGCAATGCGGACACATCTATGGTGGTACTGGCTTGAATGTGGAATGCGTTGATATAATACACTTCAATTGAGACTACTCAAGCCTCATATCATCAATCATGCTTCGCTACTTATGCTTTAGTCATGCCATCTACCTCAATGGGTTTCTGTGCTATGTTCGTCAACCATCGTAAAATGCTCAGACGCCTCAACACAATTCCCCGGAAGTCACCGTCGCGCTGAAATGAACCATCAAACTCTGCATGAAATACACGTATTTTCTGCTCCTTGGGCAATGACTGACAAGAGCCATGCCGAGCGCAGATCCTCTGCCTACGACCCTCTGAACAAGAACTGCATGTCCTCGGGTGTCAACTTCTCCATAGCGACTTGGTCGTTGTTGATCGTGCCATTGATCAGGTTGGCTTTCTTCTCCTGCAACAGCACAATCCTGCTTTCGACGGAATCCTCGATACACAATCTTGTGATCACACAAGGTCGTCGCTGTCCAATTCGATGACATCGATCGGCACTCTGCCATTCTGCAGCCGGGTTCCACCATGGATCGATGATGAAGACCCTACTTGCTTCGGTAAGGTTGAGAGCCACACCACCAGCTTTCAGTGATACAAGGAAGACTTCGACCTCGACATTGTTCATGAAGTACTCGATCGACTTCTGGCGTTGAGCCGGAGTCATGCTACCGTCTAGAAGAACCGTCGTGAAGCCAGACTTCTGCAGTCGCCATTGTACGAGCTGAAGCATGGATGTGAACTGCGAGAAGACAATTGACTTGTGTGTTTGTTTCTTGCTTCGAAGCTTGTAAAGATCGTATACAAGCATTTCAATCTTGGTCGAAGAAGTCCAATCCTCCATCTTGATTCGATTGATGATGCTGCTCTTCTTGACATTCTCTTCGTCCTGCTCGATGTCTGGTTGGTCCCAATCGATAGCAAGAGGGATGTGGCAAGTAGGGCAATCAGCGTCGCCACTCGAGCCATCGAAAGAACGGATGTAGTTCTTCGCGCACTGGCGACAGAACTCGTGCTTACACTTGGATCTGATTGCCTCTTCTGCTGGCTCGTCACAAATGCAGCATACGAGAACGTTCTGACCTCCTTCAGCGTGCCGTCGGAGAATGAGATCGGGATGATCGGCAACTTGTCGCATCTGCATAATGAGACCGAAGATGTTGGCGTAATTGTTAAGCATCACACCCTGAGCAACGTAGGTATCGAATTTCCGGACTCCATTCGACATGATGGACTGAGAAAAGTCACGCTCGACTTCGCCGAAGAACTCGTTGTGAATGATGACTTCCTTGGGTGGAAGCTCCATGGAAGATGTATGGTCTCGCTTTAGTCGTCGAAGCATGATTCGGTCGGTGATGAGTCGCAACTTGGCAAAGCCTGCCTGTCGAACTTCCTCCTCTCCACCTGTGATGGGGTTGAGAATTTCTTGATTGAAGACCGAGACATGATTGAAGCCACTGTGGTTGCATTTGACACATAGCTTTCGAGCGTCTTGCTCCCAGTGCAGTTCAGCACATTTGCACTGCTTGCAGAAGTAGCATGCAAATGGTCGAACGTCGAGGAAACGAAGCAGAGAGAAGAATTCGCCGATTCGGTTCTGTACAGGCGTGCCAGACAAACACCATTTATAGTTGGCCTGCAGAGCGAATGTTGCTTTGGCGACACCGGTGGTCCTGGTCTTGATGCTGTGAGCTTCGTCAAGGATGACTCGATGGTACTTGATGGCATGTATGATACTGTCCTCTTTGACGATGCCGTTACCACGAGTCCAGCCTTTGTTCTCCTTTCGGTAGATCGACTCGAGACTGGAATAGGAGATCATGATGACGTTGTACTTCATGAGCTCCTTCTTGGTCAGAGTCTTGCACTTGGGGTTGGCTGAGACGTGGTAGATCAGGACTTTGAGTGCACCACTGGTGTAGTCCGTGATTTCTGATTGCCACTGCATCAGGGCGACTGGCGGCACAACGACAAGAGTCGGCTGTTTGGCAGGATAGTCAGACATGATCAGACTGCATGCCTGTATTGTCTTGCCCATACCCATCTCATCGCCAAGAAGGCCGCCTCTGTAATGAGTCTGCTCTTGCTTCCGGAGCCAGTCGAGGCCTTCAAGCTGGAATGGCTTCAGCTTTCGATTGATGTGCTTGGGCTGTTCGGCAGCGACGGGCTTGATAGGTGGCTCAGCCTCGAGGTCCTTCCACATGGTCGTGATCTCTGGGTGCTGAGCCTCGAGCTTACCTCTTTCTCTCTTTGCTCTTCGCAATCTCTTCTCCTCGAAGATGGCAGCTCTTCGTTCGTGCCAACTCATGCCAGCATGGTTGCCAGCAGTGGAAGCAGGTAGAGGGGCAGCACCGTCGTCGACACTCGCATCATCTGTGTCTGCGATGGTAGAGGTGACATTGTCATCGAACTCTGACTCCTCGTCTTGGCTTCCAAGCTCACTAAGCTCGGACGTGTCGCCGTCAGGGGGTAGTTGAGCGGATCTCGTGGGAGGGGCTCGCCGGCTTGAGGCAGGCTTGGAAGGACGTCTGGTCGCCAATGGAAGGTCGTCATCACTAGTGTCGACCGGCATTGTGATTACTTTGGCCTTCTGCTTCCTCGCTGGCTTTTTAGGTGCTACCTCGGAGTACTCATCGTCTTCGTCGCTGAGTTCGCTATTCTCGCTGTCAAGAGTCAGAGATGGCTGGTCGGTCTTTCGTCGTTTCGAAGGGGGTTCTCCATTCTGGTCGGGCTCGATGCCATATTCCTCAGCCTGAAGTCTTGCAGCAATCTTCGAATCTTGATCTTCTATGTCCTCCGAATCGGCAATACTTATGGCTCGGCTGGGTCTGCCACGTTTTTTGGAAGCTTTTGCTTTCTTTAGCTCCTGCACTCTTGCAGTAGCACTGACTCTGACAGGCTGCTTCTCTTCTTTGACCTCGGCGGGAGTAGTGACAGCACTAGTGTCTGGTGTCTCGTAGTCGCTGGCATCTGCTGAGCCTGTGAGAGAAGTCGACTTTGACCTCGTCATGCTTGCGTTGCGGCTTGAGGCCTCCTTCTTGACCACACCCCTGGTGGGAAGGAGGACACCTTGGAACGTTGCCTTTGAGCCCGGTTCCTCGAAGGTCAGAAGCTCTGGTTCGTCCGAGTCTGGGATTTCCATCTTTGGTTCGACCCTGACATCGATGTGCTCTGTTTTCAGAATTGCAGGGAGCTCCTGTGAGGCTGATGCTGACTTTCGGGGTCGACCTCTTCCTCGAGAGCGAGACGGGGCAGGGGAGGGGCCGGGGGTGGCAACTAAGCAAGTCAGCCTTAAGGCACTGTGGTCAGTGATGCACTTTTCTTACCATTCGAAGAGGCTGCCATCGACGACCTGGACGGTCTACCTCTAGGAGCCATGTTGTGCGACCAGGTGGGTGTGAGAGAAGGCGGAGAGTCGCAAGGAGTTTTGCCTTGTCCAGATATCAAGCCTGGCTAGTGCCCTTTTTGTCCTGAACTTTAGAGGGAGGAGTCACGCTAAGTCGCGTTCTGCAAGCACTTTACACGTGCAATCACGTGCTTATCGCCAATCAGCACAATCGATCGGACTTGCCGCCTGGATAGTGGGGCAAGATTTGCCTGGATCTGCCTGGATCTGCCTTTTTGTCGCTCCAAGGGGAAGGGGCACGTATTCGCCACAACTGCAGGAACGAGAATTCGGGAATGCCATAGCAGGCACGTGGGAACGAGCTAAGTAGCTAGTGACAAGTGCTCCTAATAGAACAATTCTTTTGTGGTCCCCTTGTGCTTGTTTGAATATCGAGCCCGCTGATTGACGGTTGCCGATTGTACAGCCTCCAGGCAAACACCACTGCAGATCTAACCTTTGCCAGTGAATTGATTTGAGCACGGCCCAAGTCAGAGCGGTGCGAGCAAGGACAACCACCTACTCAGCAACATGTATGCACTACCTGACGTTCCAGCTGCGCTGCACCAGACTGACCGTAAGCAGGAGTCGCCGCCGCAGCAATGGAAATGCCATCAGAGGGCCTCAATCTGCTCTAACTGACTTTCTTGCCTCCCACAACATCTCTGCCCAGCAGATCAACCTTGACTACCAAGCCCGTGTGCAACAAGCCCAACGACAGGCCGAGCAAGCCGCTGCCCAAGCTGCCGCCGAGGCAAACGCCGACGATGTATCTGATGAGGAGGAAGATGCTGCCGAACGGAAGAAGCGCAAGAGGAAGGAGGAAAAGGCCATAGCCAAGATCAAGGCCAGCAAAGACTTCAAGAAGCGGAAATTCGAGCACCAAAGAGACAACTCGGATGACGAAGCTGACTCAGATGCTCTGGCCAGAGACATGCTGAAGAAGCCTAAAGCCCCTCCCAAGCCAGGTCAATTCGCCAATTGTGAGCTCTGCGAAAAGAGGTTCACCGTGACAGCATATACCCTTGCCGCTCAAGATGGAGGCTTGCTCTGCACCAAGTGTGGCAAAGAATTCAAAGACGAGAAGAAGAAGGCCGACAATGCTGCGGCGAAGAAGAAGAAGCCCGCTCCTAGGGCTCGGAAGAGGCAGCAAGAGAGCGATCGCATGATGGGCGATGTGAGGCCAGGTGCCAAGTCGTTGATTGAGCATTGTGTCAAGAAGGTCGCTGATGTCGTCAACGATATTGAGGAGTTCGGAGATCTGCCACAGAACCTGCTCGACCGCCTGAGCCAGATTTTGTCCAAAAAGCGTGTGCTGAACCCGAGGACATTGCAGCTGTTCTTGCAGCCAGGCATCGACCGCATAGCTGTTTACGACTGCGCCAGGCTGGAGACTGAAGACTTTATCAAGATCTTCGCATACATGCCAGATGTGGAGAGAGTAAACCTGAGGATGGCTGGTCAACTCAAGAACGATGCCCTTCAATACATGATTGAGAAGAATGCAAAGATCACTCACCTTCAGCTGGGCGCCACAAATCTCATCTCAGATGAAGTTTGGTGTGAGCTCTTGCTGAAAAGAGGCGCCCAGCTAGAAAGTCTCAAGTTCTCAGAGTTGAACGATGCCATGAAAGATGCCACCATACAAGTCATGGCCGAAACCTGTACAAATCTCAAGCGTCTAAAGCTTCGGAAGTGTCCCCACACGACAGAGGCCTCTATCAATGCTATCTCCAGCATTACATCTCTTGAGCATCTGACTCTGGCAATCGCCCAAGACTGCTCCCCCGATATTCTTGTCAACCTCCTCACCAATCTTGGTCCACGGCTGAGGACATTGTGTCTGGAAAACTATTATTACGCCGACGATACGGTCATCGAAGCCATCAAGAACAATTGTGTTAATCTCAAGAAGCTCCGACTGACCGGCAGCTCCTCCTTCACAGACGTCATGTTTGCCTCCCTCTTCGACAACAACTGGGGCAACCCAGACATTCCCTTCATTGACCTCTGCAACAACCGAGATATTGACAATCTGGACTCCGAAGGCCCAGAAGAAGACCCTGTCGGCTTTGGTTCAGCTGCGCTGAAAGCACTCATGCAGCACTCTGGCGCAAAACTTGCACGTCTAGACATACACTCCAACCGGCACATCGGCCACGACGCATTGATGGAAGTCTTCGACGGTCAAAAACAGTATCCGAATCTTCGAGTTATCGATCTGTCGTTCGTCTCACATGTTGACGATTATATCATGACAGGCATCTTCAAAAGTTGTCCCAAGCTGGAAAAGCTGACGGCCTTCGCTTGCTTTTCTGCTAGAGAGGTTATCATCCCACAGGGTATTGCTGTGATCGGCCTGGCGAATGCGCAGAGCACTGTTGAAACTGTAGGTAATGCCTAGGTGCATGTACAGAGACACGTGAGATATATGATAACCACGATAGCGCTTCAGCAGGTATGCTACGTAGCATCACCAATGTTTATTTACATCCCAGTCCACCCCCCCTCAATCCATTTCCGGCGTGATGATATTATCCTTGCCACCATCAATCAGCACATTCCTCATCGTCTCCGCACTCTTAACCCTAATATCCACAAAACTCTCCGGACTGTAAAACGCCGTATGACAAGTAATCGCCATCCGTCCAACCAACCAATCCTCCTTCCTCCGATACGCCTGAATCAGCGAATGCACTCTATCCTCCGGAATCGGCTCCTCAGGCAGCACATCCAATCCCGCACCACTAATTATCCCCTCCTTCAAACACCGCTCCACAGCATCAAGATCCACAACCTCGCCCCGCCCCGTATTCACGAACACCGCGCCCCGCGGCAGCAGACTCAACAGCTCATACGTCACCATGCCCCGCGTCTCGCGCGTACACGGACAATGCACGCTGAGCGTCGTGCTCCGCCGGAATAACTCCGTGATATCGCGCGTGCGCTGCACGCCCATCGCCTTGTCGATCCCGTTGGGCTGGTACGGGTCGTAGAACAGCACGTCCCAGCCGAATGCCTTGGCGCGGAGCGCGGCTGCCTTGCCGATGCGGCCGAGGCCCAATATGCCGAATGTGTGTTGTTGCAGGCGCTGCACGAGCGGGCTGTCGATGTACATCCAGGGGGCGGGGCGGTCGCCGCGCTGGTGCTCGTGGTGAAGGAGGACGCCGCGGCGGAGCGAGAGGGCGAGCGCCAGCGCGTGGTCGGCGATCTCGCATGTGCCGTAGTCGGGGACGTTGCAGACTGTGACGTTGCGGGCGGCGAGGGTGGCGCGGTCGAGTTTCTCGTAGCCGACGCCCATGCGGACTATGACGCGGAGGTTGGGGAAGAGCGCGATGTCGGCGGCCGTGAAGCGCATTTTGAGCGTGAGGATGCCGTGCGTTCGCTGACGGAGGTCTTCGGGGATGGAGGTCCAGGGTTTGGGGGTTGGGGTGCCGGTGGGCCAGAGCATGGTTTGGTGGTATTCGAAGGTGTAGGATTGGGTGGAGTTCGGTTTGAAGAGTTCTTGCTCGAGGGTGTCGTCCTGATGGGGAGGTGTTAGTGGGAGTGGGAGTGGGTGTGGGTGTGGGGATGGGCAGGGAGGGGGTGCCTACGGGGTAGAGACCATCGGCTTGGATGATGGTGTATGTCGGCTTGCCCGAAGACGTTTCTGAAGCCATTGTGATTTGTGCTTTGTATTGAACCGGAAAGGGGTAGATATAGCTCCCGGGTGTTCGACGTAAGTATTGTTTGGTACAAGGTAGTATGTTTAGTCTTGTGCCTCGGCTGGCAGGTGCTGGAACTATGGTGTTCGAACGAATAAATCGTTGCAAGTCACAGCTAGTATAGAAGGCACCTTAAGGTTGGTTAGGACTCGCGAATATCATCCAAATTTGTGGTTCATGATATCTGCTTGTACCAGTGATGTAGCTAACGTAGTCGGCAGGATCGAAAGCCGGTCCAATCCCGACCCCACGGGAAAGCCGCCAAGTCCCCGTACCGGCATTGCTCCACGAGGAGGAGGATGCCTTGAAACCTGGCGCGCACATAGTGACGATGCGGAGTTGGGATACTGTACTCGTATAGACAGTTACCTCTGCTGTGGTCACTGTAGGGAAAGAGATGCGCCTGCAAGAGTAAGGTGTTGAAAATGTTGGTCGTTGCTGCCTTAGGCCATAAATTGGCGCCGCGCTGCCACTTCCTCTTGAGCGTTGTTGGACTCGTATTGCTAGCGTCGTTCGTGACCAAGGTAAGTACCGGCTGCAGACATCGTCACTACTGTCAGCTTCGCAATGCTGATCAGCCAAATCCATCCTCAACTCAATCTCTCGCCTTTTGCCTACTTGGCTAGACAGCCTAGGGATGGCTGGTCCTTGATCCTGGCCGCAGGTGACAGAAAGCCCTCGCGTGTCGAGTTTCAGCCTGATCTGGGTTTCACACCGCCTACAGCTTTCAGACACTTCACAGCGCTTACATCTGTAGCCGACGTGATCAGCGAAAGTTCATGCGTCAAAGGTTGTCATTAAGCACT
>Ga0210040_10010479_pt1 | contig 10620 bp, 10 predicted proteins | sample CryGeyCG12114_NA_FD_185462 | JGI IMG/M metagenome (GOLD analysis project Ga0210040, IMG submission 185462) | Groundwater microbial communities from aquifer - Crystal Geyser CG19_WC_8/21/14_NA (SPAdes) (version 2) | ecosystem: Environmental > Aquatic > Deep subsurface > Groundwater | place: USA...
TCCTATTTTCATCTTTCTTAATCCTTCATTAGTGTTTTAAACTAATGGTGTACTCTTAAGCCATTAATCAGGTTATAAAGATATTCTAGCGTAAAGCATCAAAACTATATTGCGCATCACTCCAAAACTGATCCAGAGCAATAATCCGGGGTTTAAAGAAGGTAATCAGGGTTGGCCAATCTTCGCGATTGAATATATTAACCGTTTTAATTTCTTTATATATCCGGCTGATAATTAGTCCATTCTCGTCGGTCGTATGCAAGGCCCACTCCCATTCTTCCTCCATAGCTGCAGCTAATACATTTTTTAAAGCTAAAAACTGCTCAAAAAAGAATTCTTGGATTTCTGAATCCGGATGCGTTAAAGCTATAGCTATGGAAGCAGATTTATTATCGGCCTGCATTCGGAAGAAAACATGTTTAATACCGGTTTTGTAATTAAGCCAATTAGGTTTTAAACCTTCGGCCGAAGGAATAGGTGCCAGATATTGGCCAAATGTAGTCCAAAAAGCCTGACGTAATTGGGATGCTTGTTCACGGGTGTACATTTTACATGAATGTTATTCTTTGCAAAGTAAAAATACCCAATTAGAAAGCTTTGAGAATAACCGATTTGAAAAGTTAGAACGCTATATAATTTCTTATTCAATCTAATCTCTAATCTTTGCTCCAGATAATTTAAGAATGAACCGCTACCTTCTTCTTTTTGAAAAATCCTTTAAAATTGAAATCTAATAAATTAGAATCGTTGCGGGCTTGATATAAAAAGAATAAACCAATCGGTAACAAAATAGCATTTGCCGCCCACATACCTACCGGCACCATCATAATACCTTCGCGCCCGTACTTCTCGCCCAGAATGGTAAGCACATAATAAATAATAAAAAAGAAAATAGATATAATAACCGGCATACCCAAACCACCTTTCCGGATAATAGCGCCCAGTGGAGCCCCGATTAAGAACATCATCAGGCAAGCGAAAGATTGGGTATATTTCTTGTAAATTTCAATTTCGTAGTTATTGGCCTCCCGGTAAGTACCTTTAAATTTTTCGGCATTATTGGTGGTAAAGCTGCGGATATTACGGGCTTTGTTCGCGGCCATAGCATAAATTTCCCGGGTTACCGGGGGTAACTCCCGCTTAGATACCTGCTCTGCTTTTAAGGGAGTGGCCCGACGGACGGAATCGGCCCGGTAATAAGAATAATAGCTGCTTATAAGTTGGTTTGATATTTTTTTCTCGTTAGTAATTTGCCGGCGCAAAGAATCGGTAAAGGCTTTCAGTTCCTTTATATTGAGCATCATTTTACTGCCTTTAAATAATTCTTCGCGGGTGCGATCGAGATTAAAGGAAGCCAGGTTGAACAACAGATTATTAGTTTTAAACCGTTGCCGCACAAAGCCGGCAGTTGCCGCATTGCTATTAAAATTATTGGAGTTTTCTTCGGCAAATATTTGTCCATTGTATAAGTCTAAAGCTAAGAACTGCTCGTTATACTTCATCGACATCTTGCCCGAATCCGCTAGGATAACGTTGGTATTTCCTTGTCCTTTGGTATGATCATAGATCATAATTCCCTTTAGGTTACTACCTTCTTCGTCTTTTTCCTCTACCTTAATGCTGTAACCGGGAATACCGTTATAAAAAGCTTTTTCTTTAATGTCCAGCGAAGGTTTCTTTTGCCGAATGTCCCACAATAAACTATAAGCCTTCAGGTTTGCTTTCGGTACAATTTTCTCGTTGAAAAAGAAAGCACCCATACTCAACATAGCCGCCACCAGAAAAACCGGGCGCAAAATACGAGGCAGAGAAATTCCGGAGGTTTTGATAGCCGTCAATTCATGGTGTTCGCCCAGATTGCCAAAAGTCATTAAAGACGATATTAGTACCGCTAAAGGCATAGCAACCGGAACCATGTTAATACTAAAATAGCCCAGAAGTTGAATAATAACTTCAACACCCAAATCTTTACCCACGAGATCGTCGAGGTATTTAAGCATGTATTGGGTAAGAAGAATAAATTCTACAACGGCAAATGTTAATAAAAAGGGACCGATGAAAGATTTTAATATTAACTTATCTAATTTTTTCATGAAAATAAAGCCACCTTGGCAGATAGCTTTGTTTAACTAACCGTAAAATGCTATAGCAAAGATAATGCTATAACGCCATTAGCCACCAATAATTTCACGTAAACCTAAAATCAACCCATCCCACAAGTTAGTCATTTCCCGCATGTCCTCTTCTTCCGAATAATCAATAACTCGTAAATATTGCTCTTGCGTCAGTTCACTGGTTTCAATGGTAAAATCCATGTAACTGGGATTGGGGCCGTGTTTTCGATCATCCTCTAAAAATATGAAGCGTACCGATTTGTTCGTACGCAGGCTGTTCATTTCCGCATAGTGATTGCGGTTATCCCAAACGAAATTATAAATTTTATCTTCGTTAATAATTACCTTATCACAAAACCACTGTTCCAGGCCGGAAGGAGTACTCAGATAAGGGTAAATCATTCGAGCAGAGGCGTTTATTGGGTATTCACTAGTAAATTTATGCTTGTTCATAGCATGAAAGTTAAGGCTAAGGCACAAAACTGTACCAGTCGTCCAATTATTTTATTGCAAAAAGTTGCTTTTCTATGTATCTTATTTATACATTTGCACTCCCAAACACGGCGGGGTAGCTCAGTTGGTTAGAGCACAGGATTCATAACCCTGAGGTCAGGGGTTCAACTCCCCTCCCCGCTACAAAAGGCTCCGATTTCATTTTCGGAGCCTTTTTTATTCTCTGCTTTCCAATTATACTACTTTTTAACAAAGGGCGCAAATTATTCATTTTAAAATGTTAGCAAAACTCCAGGTAAGTTTTACTAAAACCCTTATTCTTTAATAAAATTAGAATATAATATATAAAGCCAAAAGCAAGTGGCTTCTTTATAAATTATCTAAACCAGCTTATTTTATAGTCTTCTTTCCAAGTAATTTATTTGATATACGTTGGAAAGAACTTCTACAATTCCATAATATCTTCGTTCCAGAGTTCCGGCTTTTCCTGAATAAAATTTTGCATCATCGAGATACATTCGGGCAAGTTTAAATTAATTACTTCTACCCCGTGGCTTTCCATAAATTCCCGCGCGCCACTAAAAGTCTGCGATTCGCCCACCACCACCCTCGGTATTTTAAATTGCACAATAGTACCGGCACACATATAACAAGGCATCAGGGTAGAATAGATGGTAGTATGGCGGTAAGAGCCAATGCGACCCGCATTATTTAAGCAATCCATTTCGCCGTGCAAAATCGGGTTATTTTCCTGTACCCGTTTATTATGGCCTTGCGCCACTACTTGTCCATCTTTCACCAAAACGGAGCCGATGGGAATGCCACCCTCCTGTTGACCTTTTAATGCTTCTGCAATGGCAAGCTGCATGTATTTATCCATAATACTATTCGAGTGATTTTTTATCTAACTATTGCTGGTATTAACTTAATCAAGAAGCTGGTTAAATGTTTAGCTTATTTCTACTATTTACCAAGCACTAACTGGTTAATTGCTTGTAGGTAGCTGATAAATAAAAAAGCTTAGCGATTAGGCTAAGCTTTTTTATTTATTCGCTAAATATCTATTTAACTTTTTCTACAATGCCCCGGAAAGCGTCCGGATTATTCATAGCTAAGTCGGCTAATACTTTACGGTTTAAATTAATCTCGGCTTTTTTCAGAGCACCCATAAATTGGGAGTAAGATAAACCATATTCCCGAGCACCAGCATTAATCCGTTGAATCCAAAGGCCCCGAAAATCTCTTTTCTTTTGCTTCCGATCGCGGTAAGCATAACCTAAACCTTTTTCTACTGCATTTTTGGCAACGGTCCAGACGTTTTTACGACGCCCAAAATAACCCTTCGCCAGTTTCATTATCCGCTTTCTTTTTTGTCGGGCGGCTACGACGTTTACTGATCTTGGCATTTCTTTACTTTTTTGGAGAATGGTGATCGGCTTCCGATTCTTTTTACCAGGCTCCGGGTGAAAAATATTTTTTAGATATTAAGCATGGCTTTCACGCGGTTGGAGTCAGCATCGCTAACTAATCCTATGTGCGTTAATGCTCTCTTCTGCTTTGTGGTTTTCTTCGTCAGGATATGGCTTTTAAAAGCGTGTTTACGCTTTATTTTGCCAGTACCTGTCAGGGAAAACCGCTTTTTTGCACCTGATTTAGTTTTTACTTTAGGCATTTTATTTATTTTTAATTTAATTCAATCTGTTTCTGAATGTAAACCCGAACTATTCTTATTTAGTGCTTTTAGGTTTTGGAGCTAAGAATAAGAACATCCGTTTTCCTTCCAACTTTGGCAGTTGTTCTACTTTGGCTACCTCTTCTAATGCCTGAGCAAACTTTAACAATAGCAGTTCACCTCTTTCTTTAAATACAATCGTCCGGCCTACGAAATGAACGTAAGCCTTTACCTTAGCCCCCTCACTTAAAAAAGTACGGGCATGCTTTACTTTAAACTCAAAGTCATGGTCATCGGTATTCGGGCCAAAGCGGATTTCTTTCTGAACCACTTTCTGCGTTTTGGCCTTCATCTCCCGCTGCTTCTTTTTAAGGTCGTATTTAAATTTCGAATAATCGACAATACGGCAAACAGGAGGTTCGGCTTTCGGCGAAATCTCAACTAGATCTAGATTTTGTTCCCGGGCAATGCGCAAAGCATCATCTAAAGAATAAACACCAGTCTCAATATTTTCCCCAACTAATCTTACCTGTCTGGCTAGAATCCGGTTATTAATTTTATACGGTTCTTCCACAACCCCACGTTGCGGGCCGCGTCTGTTATTATTCGTGTTTATGATTTTACCTCCTTAATTAAGCATTTTTACAATGAAGGTGCGAATATCGCACTTATTCAGTTATATAAAAAATTAAATTTTAATTTTTGCTGATAATATCAGCGAGCTCCGCTTTGAAATTCTGAATAAAAGAATCAATCGGAATACTACCCAAATCGCCTGCGCCGTGCTTACGTACCGAAACCTGTTCGTTCTCTTGCTCCTTCTCGCCCACAATTAACATGTAGGGAACCTTCTGAACTTCAGCATCCCGGATTTTCCGTCCGATTTTTTCGTCCCGGTTGTCAATAAAGCCCCTAATATCTTCATCGAGCAAACGCTGATAAACTTGCTGGGCATAATCCTGGTATTTTTCGGAAATGGGCAATATCGCAAATTGTTCGGGACTCAACCAAATCGGGAAATTGCCGGCACAATGTTCGATTAACACCGCCACAAACCGCTCCATCGAACCAAAAGGAGCCCGATGAATCATAACCGGACGTTGTTTGGTATTATCCGGAGCCGTGTATTCTAATTGAAAGCGTTCCGGCAAATTATAATCTACCTGAATGGTTCCGAGTTGCCATTTCCGGCCCAACGCGTCTTTTACCATAAAATCGAGCTTTGGCCCATAAAAAGCGGCTTCGCCGTATTCGGTTACGGTGGGCAATCCTTTTTCCTGAGCCGCCTCAATAATGGCCGATTCGGCTTTTTCCCAAGCTTCGTCCGAACCAATGTATTTACTCCGGTTATCCGGATCGCGCAACGAAACCTGGGCGGTATAATTCTCAAAGCCTAAAGCCTTAAAGACGTATAAAACCAAATCAATAACTTTAATAAATTCTTCTTTCACCTGATCGGGCCGGCAAAAAATATGGGCATCATCCTGCGTAAAACCCCTTACCCGTGTTAAACCGTGCAATTCACCACTCTGCTCATACCGGTAAACGGTACCAAACTCGGCCAGGCGCAAGGGCAAATCTCGGTAAGAGCGAGGTTTGGTTTTATATATTTCGCAGTGATGCGGGCAATTCATGGGTTTCAAAAAAAACTCTTCTCCTTCGTTCGGAGTCCGGATGGGTTGGAAGGAATCGGCGCCGTACTTTTCGTAGTGTCCGGAAGTTACATATAACTCTTTGCTGGCAATATGCGGCGTCACTACTTGCTGGTAGCCGGCCCGGGTTTGCGCTTTGCGCATAAAATTTTCCAGGCGTTCGCGTAGCATGGTACCTTTTGGTAACCACAAGGGCAAGCCCATGCCCACTTTTTCGGAGAAAGCAAACAACTCCAGTTCTTTACCCAACTTCCGGTGATCCCGGCGTTTAGCTTCTTCCAAGCGTTCCAGGTACTCGGTCAGTTCTTTTTGTTTGGGGAAAGTGATGGCGTAAACGCGGGTTAACTGTTCGCGTTTTTCATCTCCGCGCCAGTAGGCTCCCGCCACATTCATTAGCTTGGCCGCTTTTATAAAGCCGGTATTAGGTATATGGGGGCCACGGCACAAATCCACAAAATTTCCTTGCGAATAAAAAGTGATGGAACCATCCGGTAAAGCTTCCAACAAATCGAGTTTATATTGATCGCCTTTCTGGGTGAAATATTCAATGGCTTCGGCTTTAGGGACCGGGCGACGGACAAATTCACTTTTATTACGCGCCAGTTCCAGCATTTTTTGTTCGATGGCCGCAAAATCATCCTGCGATAATTGTTTACCACCTAAATCAATGTCGTAATAAAAACCATTTTCAATAGCCGGGCCAATGCCGAACTTTACGCCAGGATAAAGGGCTTCCAATGCTTCGGCAAGTAAATGGGCCGAGGAGTGCCAGTAGGTTGCCTTTCCTTCCGCATCGTTCCAGGTTAATAATTGAATACGGGCATCTTGTTCAATAGCCCGGCTCAAATCCCATATTTCATTATCTACTTTTACAGCCAGTACATTGCGGGCCAAACCTTCGCTAATACTGGCAGCTATTTCGTAACCGGTAGTTCCCTGGGGGTATTCCCGCACCGAACCATCTGGTAAAGTAATTTTTATCATCTTATCTATTAATAAGTGTTTTGGGTTGTATCGGCGTAATAAAACGGATCTCCTAACCTACGCAGACTATCTCTTTTAATCTTGTACAAAGCCCAATTAGACCGTCGCAAGCCCCACTGGGCGCGAATATCATTAGGATCTTTTTTTAGTACTTCTGTATACTGCTGCAAAGCTAAGCGGAACCGACCACTTTTTTCATAGCTTTCAGCTAATATTTCTTCCAGTTGTGGCAAGGTATCATTCACCAGCTTTACTTTTTCCAGATGATGCACTACTTGTTTAAAATCTTGTTGTTTGTAGCTTATCAATCCTAACTCATAATGAGCTTTGTATAAACCTGGATCTAACCGGATGGCTTTGTTTAAACTGTATTGGGCACTATCCGGGCGGTGGATGCCGGTATAGCCCAGTCCTTTTTGATACCACAAATACCCATTCAGACTATCTATTCTTTCGGCACGTTTGAGGTAAAAGAAAGCTCTTGCATGGTCCTTTTTACCGTTATACATACTAGCCAATTGCAAATAAGGGTAAATAAAATCGGGTGAACTTTGAATGGCCCGCCGAAAATTTATAATGGCCGAGGCCGTATCAAACAATTCGGCCCGGGCCACGCCGCGGTAATAGAGCGCATATTCGTGGGTCGGGATACTGGCTAAAGCAATGTTTACTTCCTCAATAGCTTCCGAATACTTTTTTAACCGAATTGATAATTCAGCTTGCAAAATATATATTTCGTATCCTTTATAGCCCAGTTTCTCCGCAGCGGCAGCAGCAGATTGAGCAGCTTTATAATTTTTAGCTTGTCTTAATAGTAAGGCTTTCCGGAAATAATATTCGCCTTTATCTCCGTCTAAATCTATGGCAAATGCAATATCCTTCAAAGCCTGGACAATGTCTCCTCTCTCCTGCAATAACACGGCTCGGCGGGCGTATAAAGAAGCATTATTCCGATTTCTACGAATAGCAATATTTAAGTCATTAAGTTTAATTTCTGAACTGCCGGCTACTTTTTTCAGGCTTACCATATATTCCTGATTAATTGCATCGGAAGTACAGGCGTTAAAAAACACAAAACATAAATTTAACCAAAGCAGGTTCTTTAAGTGCATAATGAACTTAAAATAAAGCGTATTGAACACTTTAAAGATTATTTATTTGTAATCTTAAATGTTAGTTTCTAAAACTCGTGTTAGACAAAGGTAATATGTACGCTAGGAAAATGGCACAATAAAATCTTTTAATTGGGATTGATTTTAAATTTAAAGCTTTATGTAGCTTTTAGTAAACAGCTGTTAATTATATATTGGCGGGAGTTGAAGTTATAGCAGGCGCTTTTACTACTACTTTATCACCAATTTCTTGTAGTAGCGCTTTACACCTCCGGCTTATTTCAAGATCTTCGGAAGTAATTAAATTTAGCTTAATGGCTTCTTGTAGTACCAAAATACTTTGCTCAATTTGTTTTGTATCCTTGTATATAATAGCTAAATCGTAAAAGCCACTAATATTTAGCGGATCCTCAACAATCGATTTTTTCAGAGCTTCAATAGCTTTATAATTATTAGCCCCTTTGGGAATCTCACCGGTAAAAAATTTAGCAGCGGTTACTTCCAGAAAATTCAGATTACCAACTTTATAATGCCAACGGCCAAGTAATTGCCAAGCGGCGGCATGAGCAGGATTAAATAATAAAGCTTTATCTACATGATCTTTAATACTACTAAGATTAACCAGACGATCTTTAGGCCCGGATACCAAAGATAAATTAGTAATGGCCAAGGCCATGGCATAATGACTATCGGCTCCGTTTGGTTTTACTTGTAAAGCCGACTCGGCATAAACTTTAGCGGAGGTGAAATGTTGGATTTTTTCAGTTTCGTCCGAGTAACGGGCGCCAATTCTGGATTCCAGCAAACTTGCTTTATATAAAGCTTCATACTGCTCAGGATTATCTAATAGCACCAATTGATACTTCACTAAAGCTTCACTGTCTTTATACTGGTTATATAAATCATTTGCTTCTTTTAATAAATCATCAATAGGCGCAGAAGCAAAGGTGTGGCCCACAAACGCCAGCCACACCCCTATAACTACTAAAAATTTAGAAACTAATCGATTCATTTAAAATGTATATCGTTCCTTTAGCCGGTTAATATAAGAAAAAGTTAAAATAAATTTAATTGACGCTTCTCTTTTTTTGGTTTTTCTTCGGCATCAACCGCTTCAACTACACTTACTTGTTTACTAACTTCTAAAGAAAAAGTTGCTCCGGTTTCTAACGCTACTTCCACGTCAGGTGGTAACGTAACCGAAATTGGTTTTGGTACTTTTTTTACTTGCTTTACGGGAGCAGCCGGATTTTCTTCCTCGGTTTTTAATAACTGAATGGCATGTATTTTTAAATAATTCAATTTATTACCGTTTGCTTTCCAGCCTTTTACATCAATTACGCCGCTCAGACTAATAATCTCCGTCAGCTTATCCCCTTTTTTATCGCGTTGGAACTTAATTTCCGCCATGGGCTCTGGTGCGGTAGTAACGGCCACCAACCGGGAACCTTTGGCTTCACTTAAGTACGAAAATCGTTTGCCAGCCGTGCGGGTTTCAATCCGGAAACGTTTCACATAATAATTTTTATTGTTTCCATCGTAATGAATAGCGGTAATGACCCGTTCCGGATCAAACTTTTCAATTACTTCCATATTTGGAACATCGTAATGATTCGTTAAATCAAAAGAAGTTAACTCGTAATTTCCATCTTTAAACAACACTAAAATAGTATCCTCGGTATTAAAACTGCCTAAGTACCTGCCGCGCGATTCGGTATTTAAACGGCCTATTACTTCATCGTAGTAAATTTCACGACCTCCTAAAGTAGAATCGCCCAAGCTTTTCTGCACAATTTTCTTCACCGGGTATTTGGTTACGGTATTCCCCTGGGAGCCTTTTCCTTTAATCATCAACTCGGCAAAATCATAATCTAAAACTTTAACCCTTGCCGCAGATACTGGTGATAGTGTAATAGTTACGACTTCTGATTCGCTATTAGGATTAGCCGTTAAGTAATGTACTTTAGAACCTTTATTGCCTTTGGTTAAGTCGTATTCTTTGTCGCGGGTAATGCCATTTACCGAGAAACGTTTGGCCATGGATATACCGGATTTACCGTCCACGTAAATCATGTTATACACCATGTGTTCATCGTTCCGGTTGTAAATGCCAGCATATATAATATCCTTCCCCACGAACGTTTTTTCCGCAATTTTTATCACCCGGAATTTACCATCCTTCGAAATGGCGATAATATCATCCATGTCGGAGCAATCGCAAATGTATTCTACAAAGCCGTCTTTCTTTAAACCATAGCCCACAAAGCCATCGGCCCGGTTTACGTATAATTTTTGGTTGGCTATAGCAACTTTCTGCGCCGAAACGACATCAAATGTCCGGATTTGGGTTTTACGATCCCGGCCCGCTCCATACTTTTTTAATAAATTTTCAAAGTAGGCAATTGCAAATCGCGTCAAGTTCGCCAAGTTATCTGCTACTTCGGCCATTTCTTCTTCTAGTTTCTGAATGTATTCATCCGCTTTAAAAGAGTCGAATTTGGAAATTCGTTTAATTTTTATTTCGGTCAGGCGGATAATATCTTCCTGCGTTACTTCCCGGCGTAATAGTTTTTTAAAGGGTTTTAATCCGCGGTCGATAGCTTCCAATACTGCTTCCCAAGTGGTACACTCTT
>Ga0210040_10010480_pt1 | contig 10619 bp, 15 predicted proteins | sample CryGeyCG12114_NA_FD_185462 | JGI IMG/M metagenome (GOLD analysis project Ga0210040, IMG submission 185462) | Groundwater microbial communities from aquifer - Crystal Geyser CG19_WC_8/21/14_NA (SPAdes) (version 2) | ecosystem: Environmental > Aquatic > Deep subsurface > Groundwater | place: USA...
TCTAGCGGAGCATAGCAAAACTTTAAAGTTACCAACACTTTGCTCTGGCGTCCTACTTACCCAAAAATGCTGTGCTTTTGTAAGTGAGTAGGCATTCATTCGTATTGGTGAGTATGTGAATCTCATGTATTGCTCCATGTTGGATTTTTTCACAATTTGTGGTAAACATAAGATGTAGGATTAAAAGAATAAATGAACTTTAAAAACCAATATTTATCAAAACTTCTTTCTTTATTCACCATGCATTCTTAAAGCCCCACATTTCACACCCCCTCCCAAAAAATGCATTCAAACAATAATCACACAGACTAATCATTCATTCAAGCGTGTAGCCAATACTACTATAACTAACTTCACACAAAATCATTCAATTCAATACAATGTACTAACTAGGGCAGCACATGCAGCAAAACCCTATGACTAGAAAGTATACAAGTAAACATATAGACAAGACGTGAAAAGGAAACAAAGAACCCTAATAAGCATCTTGTAAAATGGCACCGCAGAACTGAAGTCGATTTTAATGTGCGAAAGTGAAATTAATCGGTCTCAAGTCACACACTAGTATACACAAGCATCCATCCAAACTGGCTCAATCACATTCTCTAGTTTTTTGAGCAAAAAATAGCTCGCAAGTTGTCATATAGAACACATTTAGGAATATTGACACAGACACACAACATACTGTAGTACGAAGAGTTGGTAGGTACTATTGAACCATTTTGGTATAACAAAACAACGTGGATGACAGATTTCGAGATTTCTAAGTGCTTGCAGTTCTCAGAGATTCCATAATTTCTGTTTTGTGGAATGGACATCTAGCGTAGACTCGGGTGCAGGCAGCAACATCTTGAGCATTTTGACCCAAAAGGGAAGCATAAGAGTAGGTCAATTTTCCACGGGAGGATTTGCTAGGATCGGGAGCTTTTCCGTCACGACTAAATTTTGCAAGAGTAAATTAAAATGAGATCTCTGTTCATATACAATGAATATTTTAATTGTAAAAGCATTATTAAATTCCTTGGTCATCAAACAACGGTAGATAGGATTTCCTTCAGTTAGTTACAGTGACGATTAACAATGTAACTATGTTGGTAGGTCAATCGGCAAGTGCTTACACAGGTCACTTCATGTATGTAGTAGTATTTGTATTGGCAAAAGTGGCAAGTTGTAATCCAAATGCGAGTCAAAAGTGGGACAAATATTGTCTTTGGGCAAACTGGTTTAAATAGGAAGTTGACTGCACTGTTTTTCAACGTCCTATGCAGTTTGTAATGCACGCATGCTTACAGAAACAATGCGGCTTGCACAAAAAGTCAGTTGGCGAAAATTAAATGTAAAGACTGTAAAAAAGCATGCATGTGTTATGCTCGTAGGAATGAATACATACAATTATTGCGTAACTTACTGTTGTAGTAGAGTTGGTACACATTGACAGCACTAGCAGGGAGTGTCAATTTGTCCATTTTTTGTCCAATATAGAAGATGAGACAAAAACTTACCCGAAGAGTTCCAAAATCAATTTCTCGTCATTTTTCAAGGTCTCGTATGGGACAGCAGCCAATTCACAGACCAAACGCATACCACATCCCAGTTGATCGTAGTTAAGAACTTCGTCCAACGATGGGTCATATTGCATTGGCTCTTCAGTTACAGCTTCGGTGTCACGACGACGTCTCCAACCGTGTCCAGGTTTTCCAACGTTGAAGTCGAAACTGATTCCTAGAATTAGCAAAATCAGCCGTTTACAATCTTTTTAAAATCAACCAATTCTGCCAACGAAACATTTTAAGTTCCTAAACTTCCAGACTATGCAAAAAAAAAACTGACTACAGCTTATTGTTATATTAATTCGTACCGTTTCTAGCAAAATAGTAGGCAGCTAGGGCAGCAGCAGCTTTCAATTTCAACATGTATGGTCCAGCCATGCCAACTGGCCATAATGGGATCAAAACTCCAAGAGTGGTGGGCGAGCTGTCTCCAATATGGACAAAGGCCATACTGACCAAAGCCACAGCCAATACAATTTTCATATTCATCTGAAAAACGATCAAGAAAAATGATGCTCAAATTTCCTTGAACTTTTCACTGAAAACCGAATTTTTCACTCAAAACTCACCTTGTTAACTGAATTGAGAACCACAGGCAACTAACTGAAACGATAGAGTACAATTGTTTAGAGACACTTTTGAGAACTGATGATTATTTGGGGACTGTTCAACGAATTTATATACAATTGGCAATGCCCAGGTCAGAAATTAGTACATGACACATAATGGAGTGAGGTATATTTGTTTGTTCTAAACTAACTAACTAGGTATACGTAGTGCGTCTATTGGGAAGGAAGGAAGGAAACGATTCACGCATAAAAAGTGCAGCTTAATAATAACGTTATATAATAAGCATGTTGGCCCGTGTGAAACATATTAACCTCCATTTTTTGTGTAGCAAAAGTAAGTCAATCAAGCTTGGTTGGTGAGGAAGCAAGGAGGGGATTGACAATATTGAGCTCCATTTATGATCTGTGACTTGACTATACTTTTATTAATAACAAGTGTCTATATAGTAGTATATGCATGCATGCGAATTTTCTTACCACACAAACTGATTTGCATGTGCAAATAGGCAGGTTTGGGTAAACTGTAATGGTCAACTTATTGGATCGATTGCATTACTTCCAATTGTCTGCATGCGAGAAAAATATTTAGTTTAATAGGCCCACGTACATCTTCTTTTGAACTGAATGCTACGGGTGCAATTAACGAGACGGAAAAAAGAAGTGAACAATTTTTGCAGGATTAGACTGTTCCCATTTAGTCATAATGGTATAATTTTGGATACTTCTGATGTTTGACGCTTCTAACACATTTGTTGGTGAAAGATATGCCATTTTTTTGTCGTCACCTCATAACAGAGCTTTATTAGTTCGTGAAAATCATAAAAAATTAAGAATGAATAATGAATATCATTTGGTTTCATAGTTTCCGGTTCTCCTTAAACTACAAATGCGACAGACTATAATGCGGCTTGTTCAATTTCATGATTGCCCTTAATCATTGCAGCTTCACGTGAATTATGTTAGCACGATTATATTGGAAACCAGTGAAATGAGTTCATAACACGCATAGATAATTTAAAAAAATAAACAATTTAAGCGATATGTTGCCTAAAAAAGACGGGTGCTGCTAAATATATTTAACACAGATAATGACTGAAATACAGGTCAAATATTAGGGTGCTACCTTGTTAGTGAGTAAATAACCGGAATTGGAATAAGACACTAGGTTACACGTTATACTGAAACCAAATTCTTTATTGTTTATCCCTTATGGGCCACATTAACAAGTCGACATTACAAGTTAGACAGGAAGGATGCACTAGTTATTGCATAACTTCTGTAAATTAAAGAGGAACATGAATCAATTACGTTACATAAACTTCATTCACACACAATTTATGTCCTAATTTATAGATGTGATCATGATTTCGGTTAAAATTCAAGATAAAATTCAAGCTGAAAATCAATAAAATCAGTTCACTGTTTTAATTACCGCATATTTAAAAAGACACAGGAGGAAAATAGGTCAAATCAAATCTAGTTCTCGCCACTTTTCTGGAACGGTCTCCAAAACTTTTCATAATCGGGTTGGGCTCTTATTTCAACAAGCATCATTTTTGCCAATTCAATGTAACCCCGATACATATCTGTAGGATTGCTTTCCCAAGCTTTTAAGCAGTGGATTAGATTATTCTCCAATCCCTTAATAGTAAACTTTCGGGAATCGTCACTCGCCACTGTGGTCGTACTCTTCAAAGAATACTGGATATACATGAGAAGGCTTCTGTAGATGTCATTCACAGCTGTAACAGACAAACAAATACTTCAACTAGTGCAAGAAGTTGCGCAATGCCACTAACATGCGTGCATATAACAGCAATATATTTTTTAACTATACCTTGTTGAGGGTTATAGCTCATAGACAGGTTTTGATTAGCCAGGACGGTGGAAGTCCGGCCAAGATCAGCTCTCAATCTGTCCTCGCGTTCAATACTGTCCGGTAATTGAAAATTCGCAGCAACAAAATCGAACGAGTACAATTTTGCAATCTTCAATTCTAGTGCCGCAACTAAAGAATGTTTTGGATGGCAATACGCTTTCAAAATTGATAGTAATTGATTCAAGTGAACAACACTTTTGGTCTCCGTTCTTCCCGCAATAAAGTTCAAAACAATGTTTTGCAGTTTTTTCAAATTATTTTCAAACAAAGCAAATTTGAATATCGAAAAGCAAGTATCACAAGACCAATTAGCATCGGAAAATTCTGGTTTTACTCCTGTGCCTGGCGTGGGATACACATAGCCACTGCAATTGGGATTGAAACAAACCAATCCACTAAGGCATTCTTGTAACTCAAATGAATCCAAACATTTGGCGCAGGAGCATGTTTTACAATGTTTGGCCAAATGCTCTTGTCTTTCTTGAGTCCGAAGAAACTGAAGCCGAAGAAAGTCCACCGTGATGGGTTCATCTTCTGAGATGTCTCTTGCGCTGAACACGCAAAGCTTCTTCATTGAATCTCCTTGAACTCTGCCTACTGAAAAATCCGAATTGGGTACACAGCTGTGTGAAATCCAAGGCATTGATGGGAAAATATACAGAATACTTTTATCTAGTTCTGGAGCCGTATATCCCAAGCCTAATATAATAGCAACTAAATCCACTACTTCTTGGTTGTTGATTTTTATTTTCAAAGCTTTGGAGAGTACGTGTCCGGTGTACATTCGAATACAGGCAAGAACTAGGGGATAAATATAAGAAGAAGAACATCTTTCAACAGCAGGACGACTTCTGAGAGCCATTAGTTCATTGTACAGTAGTCTGTTCTGAAGTTTCAGATGAAAGCCACGGAGTAAAGCAACCAAAGTGATGTCATGCACATCAACTGTCTCAGTCCTCTGCTCCCTCTTTTTTGGACCTCTGAAAAGCTGGAAACACAATTTCACAATTTAATTATAAAATCAGACTATACGACATTGTACATTGAATCTTGAAATAAAAACTTTGTCTTGAATTACTTACAAGAGAGGGATTATGTACAAGCACATGGCATTCCATTTTAGAATGCATCTCATCGTTCAAGCAGGCAGATGTAGCGCACACAAAGAGTCTACAACTTGGACACCTACTCCTTATGGGCTCCTTGCCACAAACGACACAAGTCCTTGTGCTGATATCATGCCGTTCAAATCTAATAAAGCCTTTCAAAATATTCGGCATCGTCAAAAATGGGTATTCCGAGAGAATAACCGTCCCAGATGCAATATCCCGCGATGCACGCACTATCTGAGAGCCACCATTTTCGTCCATATAAAATGGCACTACGTCTTCATTTTGGTGAGTCCATGAGTACAAATAACTCATATTGATCTAATTGCCACACCTGTGGTATCCAAAAAGTGTATAATTTAGTTTAGTAAGTAAGTTTTGGTCAAAGCCAAACGCTAAGTACTCAAATACTAACAAATCAAAAAATCCTTACCTTCAACTCGATAGCTATATCTAATAGCACTTTTTTCGACCTGTCACAGTTTTAAGCTTTAAAAACCAATTTAAGTCAAAGTTGGTAGTAAAAGTGGACGATTTAGTTAACAAAATTAAGCTTGACAATCCACTTGTTGAACACAAGAAGAGGTAAATGAATCTGAACCTTGACCGTTGCGGTTGGTTAATATAAACAACAGGGCGTGTGTGATCTGTGATGCCTGGCTACATAGATTTAAATTGCAGGTTCAAAGATTGATTTACAGATGGCACAAGAGGTGCACAGCATAGCAAACAACCCACGCTTCCATGTTTGACGTTGACAGACATTGATATGCAGAACTCAGGAATTATTTGCAATATTGTTTGCACACAGTAAACACATGAATAGATTACTATCGGTAGTTTTTATTTAGCATTTAAGAAATTATATCTACTTTTAGTTCTAAATCACACACTTGTTATAGCACAACATTGCATGGATAACCCGTTGATGGAGGACAGCATGCAGAAATCGGATTATGAACATGAATTCACATATGAAAATAAATTTTCAATTAAACTTGTAAAATATTTAGATGTCGACAGATTTGGATCCAACTATTGGAGGGAAATATAATTGTTCCATGTAGAATCCTCGCCTTCGTCAAACCTGCAGCAGCTATCATCATTGTATCCAGCTTCTTTCATGCGTAATTCATGCAGTTGAGCCGTCAAATCTTCTAAATGTTCTTCCTTTAGTCCTACCATAGTTTCTAGTCTTCGAACCTAATTGAAAATGAAATGAGTAATATTGTCAGTCCTTGATCATGTAGGTGTAAAGACTTTAACTACTTTGCTTGCAAGAGCTCTATTTTCTTCCTCTAGTTTTTCCAATTTTTCACATTTTTCGTCAACCAATGCAGTGGGGACATAGTTCTTCCCTTTGTATACTACAAGTCGTGGAATTTCTTCCTCTGATTTTTTTTGAACCAAACACGAATCTTCAGCCAAAGGAAGATCTTCATCTTCTGAAGCGGCTGCGGCATTCATTAAACGTTCTTGGGCTAACTTTGCTTCTCGCTCTTCTTCCAATTTTTCAGTTAGTTTTCGCACTTGGGATAAAACCTTCAGAAAATTTACTTTTTATATGAACCTAACAATTTACGTACCTGAATTTATGTACGAATGAAATATTTACAGCTTCTGCAGCTCCTTTTTTAGACTGACATAACGATTCGATCATCCAATCGGGTAAACTTAATCCAAGTTTATAAAATACTTTACGATTTAGGGTTATCCAATTGTCTTTTTTCTTGGATGCTGAGCTTGCACCGACGTAATTATGAAGCTCAACTATTTTGGGGTAGAAATGATGCAGGACTTCGGCCATAAGAACTACATTGCATAGGTAAAAGCAATGCATGGGGGACGGCAGATCATCCATATTGCGATTAGAACTACTTTTCGAGCTGACAAATGAAATGAAATAGATACTTTACCTCCATCAGAAAATTCACGGTGAAGGCTTTTTATGTTACGGGACATAGGGATTCGATCCAGCCATTCCATCACTCTAAGAACTTCCTCAGTTGCAACGTTAAATTCTCTTCGAGCGTCACCTGCAGCTTTCATGATTTCTTTTTTGCCACACATGTTGTGATTTGAAGATACACTTTTAAATTCTCGATCCCCCATCATGTAATAACCGTGAACAATTTATACATTTAGCAAAATGAGAGGAAAAATTGCAAGATTTTGAATGTATGATTTTACGAATTGTCAAAACACAGGAAGTTGCTTCCTATCAGCATACTATGGAAACAGGAAACAGTAGGAGAAAAAATTACCGCTCATTTTTTTGTGCTCAATTTTTTATTGCTCTTAAAACGAAAAAGTATTGCCATAAAATGTGCTACACGCTAATACGAGTGATATACTCACATAAGGCATACGTCATAATTTCCTTAAAGCTACAGAGATCTGTTATAATACTGAAACAGATATACAAATACGATGTGGACGGAGGGACGGAGAGTTTGTTGGCGATTTCCATTTTTAATTTAGAAGGTCAGAGAAATAGGCCCACCTTTTCTCCATCGCAATTTTAAATCCCTCAGTTAGAGATGCTTTAGGATACCATGGGTCTTCGTGTCGTTTTTCTAAAAGTATCATCAGCAATAAGCATATCGTGAATTAGGCATTGTAAAAATCAGACAAGCAGTGCATAGGCAATTATAATTTTTCAACTTCAACGTACCTCCATCGCCACAAAGTGTCATACAGCGTTCAAAAAACCTGAAATATTATGAATACAAATCAACCATAGCTTTTTTCTCCTTACATGCAATAAAACAATTATAAAATTTTATTACAAATGCAAGTTTTGCTTGTAGTACGGCAGAATAAAATCCATCCATGGGTCATGCGGATTTGCAATATGAGAATAACAGCTCTCTACCATTCGCACCAAAATTTCCTCAGAAGTTTCTGGCTCGATTAAAAACTCAAACGGAGGTATCTCTAAAGCATCTGAAATCAAAATATAGAGATACACAGAGGCCGCATTAAACGCATCAAACTGTTTCCTTCACTCTATACCTTTTACCTTTTAAAATCAAAATGATTTCTGCAATCGAAATCGGTGGATCTATTGATTCGGTATTTCTTTTATTAATTGAGCTGATGAAAATAGTCCCATCTGAGCAGAATTTATCATGCAAATGGTCAGGTATAGGTGAAACAAACAAAACTTCAGGTCTGTCTTCAGGGTAATTCGGTGGCAAGTAGATATCGAACATGAACACCATGTATTGATAGATGGATTTTTCCGAAGGCAATATAAGCAATGATAACAAATCCTACGGATGGGGCAATATAAAAATTGTATTCAATAGATCAGATACGACGAAATACATTACAGAGCAATTAAGACAAAAACAACTAACAAACAACTAAAATAAACTAGACTACGGTAAGTTCTTACCTCACGATCTTGAAAATATCTAACAAAAACACCAGGAAACAGGTTATTCTCAATAGATTTCCTTTCATTCAACAAGGCTTCTTGAAATTTCGAGAGCTCAGATTGACTCTCGATGTCCTTTGTTTCCTCATTTTCAGTAAGTTGAAAATAATGACTATGTGGAGCAAATGGTAGAGAACTGATTTGATACTGGTACTCAAATATGTCATCATTGGCAGCGCAAATTTTTTTAAGGTCAATTGGCAATTCCCAAAAGTTAAACGGAATTTTCATCACTCCTGGACTGTGAAAGTTTCCAAATTCACAGAAAGGTTGTATTAAACTCAGCCATTGCCTCATGACATCAACATGAATACAAAATTCATCTTCTTCTGGTGCAAACCATCTCGGTTCAATTATTTTAACGTGTTGTGGCCATAATGCGTAGCAGTCACGATCTTCACTATGAAGGAGAACCTACAAAATAATAACAGTTTTAGAAAACAACATACATGACTTTATCGAACGTAACACTAAAATTACAGTTTACCATTCCGTTGTCCAAAACAGAGAGAATTATGGCTCCGTTAAAGCCAGCCATATCTGACAAACGTTTAGCAACTACAGCACCTGGTTTCAGTCGTGAGAATTCAGGGTGCTCCACAATGTCATACTTTGATACTTTTTCAGAAAGTAATAATCCATGGGCAGGTGAAAAGTCCATTGCTTCATAAAAATACCAATCGACTTCAAAAACTCCATCTAAAATCAACCCAATTTCACTCAACAGTACAATAAGTCAAGTACACAACCTAAATTTCGTCTTTACACTAACTCTCATTCCATGATCGAATGAATCCAAAATGGTCAGTAAATCTTTCGTCAGCAATTTGCAATGGAACAGCAGATTTTACATGAAACGTGGACCGCTTGTCAAAATATTTTTGAAGTGCACATCTATCTTCAATTTGATCGATTTGAGAGGCAAATAGCTGGGTAGGCAACCATGTTGGCAGCTATCATGAAAATATTTCATAATTATTTCAACAAAATTAGCGAAAAAGGACAGCGTGTATGAATACACACGTACCTCCCATTCCACAAGAATAAGGCGGCGAGTGCACATGACTTCTACAATCCTTGGATCTTCAAAAGTCTCCCCAGACTAAAAATAATTAAAGTAAATAATATGAGACACACAAAACTCCACAAGACAATCAAAATTAGAATTTACACAAGTCACCACGTTTAAATTTTGAGAAGCAATGTCAGCAATGCAGTTTGGATACAAAGTTTGTTGTGCAAAACAAGTACTCCAAGCGGCTACATGAGAGAGCGTGTCCTCTGGTCTAATTTTATATGTTCCAAGTGCTCCAACTGGTACATTGTTAGTTTCTGGCAGCGTAATAACTTTCAAATTCAGCTCATCCAAACTAAAGATACTTTTCGGCTGAGGTTGGCTAAGTTTCGCATTCCACGAGTCCTCATTGGATTCAAAAAATGATGCACCAATTTGTTCGATCCAATCAATTTCTAAAAATTCCAGCTAAAAAAAATATGATACATTGGTACCTTCTTGGATAAAAATAAATACCTTAAATAAATATTAGAAAGGAAACTCAAGTGGTTCATGTGATGAATCTTAACTATCTGCGGCTATCTGTATGTTTGCTACCTGTCTTAAACCTAGCTTAGAAAGCTTATAACAATAGCTACTACTACTGTGGTTAACATATAGATTAGTTATTCAGCTCTCCCTTTTAGAGACTTTTAGAGTAGAGGAGATTAGAGAGTATTATGTTATTGTGTAGTACAAAGTATCAAAGTAAAACTTATTACTTATTGGATCTAACTTCATAGTAGTTTCTAAATACTCATAAAAACATTAAAATCAGGCTCACAATCAGTTTTTCCGCAGTGGCTTTAACACCACTATATTTTTCCTGCATTGATTTTTTTAATGGACTTGTGGGTTCATCGCTATTACTATCACTCCATTCACAGTCCAGCAAAACATCTTCACTTAAGATTATCGAATCTCCTTCATACAACTCCCCATCTACCCGCTTGAGATTTCCTTCCCAGCTGAACATAGTCTTAGAAATACGATGAAGCCAACAATGAACATTTTTG
>Ga0210040_10010481_pt1 | contig 10619 bp, 21 predicted proteins | sample CryGeyCG12114_NA_FD_185462 | JGI IMG/M metagenome (GOLD analysis project Ga0210040, IMG submission 185462) | Groundwater microbial communities from aquifer - Crystal Geyser CG19_WC_8/21/14_NA (SPAdes) (version 2) | ecosystem: Environmental > Aquatic > Deep subsurface > Groundwater | place: USA...
CCCCGCCTGGAGATGCGCTACCAGTCGGACTCCGCGTTCATCCCGGTCTGGGCCGCCGCGTTCACCGTCAACTCCGACCGCGCCGGGAAGACCAACATCCAGCAGCCGAAGGGCAGGATGTTGGACCTCATCCGGCAGGCCCGTCCAGCGCAGTACCGGCGCAAGAAGCCCAAAGAGGGCGCGCCGACGCCGCTGGAACTGGGCTTCATCGCCAACGACCTGCCCGAGCAGTTCCGGGTGGGCGTCGAGGACGGCGACCTCGGAGCGGACCTCTACCCAATCCTCACCGCCGCTGTCGGCGCCATCCACGAGCTGGACGACCGCATCCAGGCCCTGGAGGGAGCAGGGTGAGTTTGCGCTCGGACGGCAGCTACCGCTGCGACCGCTGCGGCACCGACGTCGGCAACGGCTCGGCTCAGGAGTCCACCGTCGTCGTGATGGTCGACCTGGTCGACGCCGGTGGGCTCACCGTCCCGACACCGGTCACGTTGAACTTCTGCCTTCAGCCGCGCCCTGACTTCCCCCGCGGCTGCACCGGCCGCGTCCTGTCCGACAGCAACCTCACCGACTACCGGGAGACCCGTCCATGACCGCAGCCACCCAGCACCAGCAGCAGCTCGACCCTGAGCGCGTCGGCAAGCTCGCCGCGCAGGCCGCGGCCCTGGCCGGCGCCGACCTCGCCTACCAGCTGGCCGTCTCCCAGGAGTCGCTGTTCGCCGCGGTGGAGCGGATCCGCCAGCAAGACGAGTCGATCGCGGAGAAGGACTCCCAGCTCGCCGAGCGCGACGGCGAACTCGCTCGACTCCACCAGGCCGAGCAGCGGCTGCAGACCCGCATCCGGGACCTGGAGTCCGGGGCGTCGACCGCTGCTGCCGCCCCGACAGGCGACGTTCCAGACACTCTCACCCCGCCGCAGCTCCCCTAGCCCCAGCTTCCCAGCACCCCGCCGCCCACCCGGGCAGCGGGGCCCGACCCATGCCCTGGAGGCGTGATGCTCAAGGCGTACAACGGCTGGACCGCCAGCAAGAACCCGGCCGACTTCGGCGGGCTGGACAACCGGGTCGTGCCCGGCACGATCGGCGCGAAGTTCGTCCCCGGCGTCCGCGCCGGTGCCTTCGCCGAGGTCTTCTTCTACTTCATGTCGCAGTTCAACAAGCGGGTGGAGAAGCTTGACCTCTACAACGCCGGCGACGAGTGGGGCTGGTACTTCAAGGTCTCGGCCAACTCCGCGGCGCTGCTGTCGGTGCACTCCGCGGCCGGCGCCGGCGACGCCAACGCGACCCGCCACCCGAACGGGAAGCGTGGAACCTTCACCACGGCGCAGGTCGCCGAGATCCGCAAGATCCAGGCCGAGTGTGACGGGCTCATCTACTGGGGCGGCGACGCCTGGGGCAAGGGCACCGTCGACGAGATGCACTTCGAGGCCGCCAGCGGCACGACCGAGGCCGACTTCGAGCGGACCGCAGCCAAGCTGCGCGCCGGCGGCGGCGCGACGTACCCCGTGATCGGCCGCATCGCCGAGGCCTACGCCCGGGTCGGCGGGCCAGGGCTGCTCGGCGCCCCGGTCATGGCCGAGGCCGTCACCACCGGCAGCGACAAGGCCGGCCGCTGGCAGTCCTTCCAGCACGGCATCCTCATGTGGCACCCGCAGGTCGACCGCGGCATCGCCCACGAGGTGCACGGCGGCATCCTCGAGCGCTGGAACCTGCTCGGCCGCGAGGTCGGCACCGGGTTCCCCACCAGCGACGAGCTGACCTGCCCGGACAAGACCGGCCGGTACAACCACTTCGTCGGCCACGACGGGCGCGGCGCGTCGCTGTACTGGAGCCCGACCACCGGTGCGCACCTGGTGCAGGGCGCGATCCGCGACGCCTGGGCCCGCCTGCGGTGGGAGGCCGGCTACGGCTACCCGACCACCGATGAGACGCCCTGCCCCGACCGGGTCGGCCGCTACAACCACTTCAGCGACGACCCGGTCACCAAGACCGGCCGGTCCATCTACTGGCACCCGGTGCACGGCGCGCACCCCGTGCACGGGGCAATCCGGGCCGCCTGGGCCGACCAGGGCTGGGAAGCCGGCCCGCTGGGCTATCCGGTCGACGACGAGCACGACGGCGACCACGGCCGCGAGCAGACCTTCGAACGCGGCCGGGTCATCTTCGCCAGCGGCGTCGCGTCCGTGGCGCTGGCGGCGTGAGCCGGTTGGCGACGCACACGCCGGATCGGCCGCCGCACGCCCTCGACAGCGGCCGGCACCCGTTCGAGCTGTTCGTCCTCGCCGCCGGGGTCCTCATCAGCGCACCGGTGCTGCTGGGCGCCCCTACCCCCGGGTCGACCAGCGAGCTGCTTGGCCCGGTCCTCGCCCGGCTGTGGTCGTGGATCTTCTTCCTCGGCTGTCTCGTCACCCTGACCGGCGTCTGGTGGACCTGGTGGGGCTGGCTGGACCGGATCCTTCCCCGCCTGCAGCCGCCCACGGCGTGGCTGCGGGGCCGGTGGCCAACCAGCGTCCGGCCGCGCGGTGACACCGGCCTGCTGATCGAGCAGGTGGGCCTGGTCGCCGTCGCGGTCGGCACCTTCATCTACGCCGCCGGGGTGCTGCGCTACGGCGGCGTCGGCCGCGGCGTCCCGGCCGCCCTGATCGGGGGCATCGGGCTGGCCAGCCTGTGGCGGTACCGCCAGATCTGGCGCTGGGTGAAGGTCACGATCGCCGCGCAGGAGGGCCGCCGATGATCCTGCAGGCCGGCATCGGGCTGCTCGGCGCCGGGCTCGGGGCGATCCTGCTCGCCGTCGTCCAGGCCTTCTTCAACCGACGCAAGCTGGCCGCCGACACCGACAAGGCAGGAGCCGAGGCCACGTCTGTGCTGACCGCAGCAGCGCTGACCCTGGTGCAACCGCTCGAGCACCGCATCTCCGAACTCACCACCGAGGCCTCCGAGCTGCGCACCGAGGTGTCGCAGCTGCGGGCTGCGGTGCGACAGGCCACCGACGACCTGGCCGCCTCGCATGCTCGAGAAGAGGCCGGACTGGCTCGCGAGGCCGCCAAGGACGCCCTGATCGCTGAACTCACCCGACCGAGAGAGGAGCCCCGACGAGCATGAGCCAGAGACCCGGCGTGCCCGACCACGCCGCCCCCGAGTACGAGACCGTCGCCGCGTCGGCGGTGGAGCCGAAGACGAAGGCGGCGACGGTGGCCGGCGCTGGCTCGGCCGCGATCATCACGCCGGCGGTCATCCTCGCCGTCGACGAGTTGTTCTACGGCGGCGGTCCGATCGACGTCCCGCTGCCCTACGTCGGCGTGATCGGCCTGTTCGTCACGGGCGTGTGCACCTTCGTGGCCGGCTACTACGCTCGCCACGTGCAGCGCGACTGAGCGCCACCTCCCGAGCTACATCGCCAGTCCACCGGGGTCGGCACCCGGCAAGAGGCCCCCTCCGCGTCGTGCGGAGGGGGCCTCTTCGGCGTTCGTTCCGGCTACGTCAGCCGTCGCCATGGCCTTCAGCGAAGTTGCGCAAGACGGCGCCCACGTCCGATTGCGTGATCGCGGCCATCTGGCCCTCAAGCGCGCACGTCTGCAGTTCAAGCGCACCGCCCTCGGTGATGCTGGCCAGGGTCGGGTCGTTGATGTCGTACGCCACGAGGCAGGTCGTGTGATCAGACCAGGTGTCGTACGCGTCCTGGGCGTCGGCGATCGCGCGGTCGAGGTCTTCGTACCGCTCAGGGTCTGATCGGTCGAGAGATGCGGCCCCGTCGACGACGGCTTGCACGCGATCCGCGCCGCGTGCCAGCGCCTGGACGCAGGTCAACATGTTCGTCGTCCCGACCGGGCAGACCACCTCCTGGCTGATCAGCATCGAGCACTGGAGGTTGCACAGGTCCGACAGCGTGCCCGCGTCCCGATTGGCGGATGGAGCGGCAGCGGACGAGGAGGTGGCCGACGCGGCCTGGCCGTCGTTGTCGCCACCCCCGCAGCCGGCCAACGCCAGCAGCAAGCACAGCAGGGCAGCTCGGCGCACGTCGTCTCCCGGGTCCGTGGGGTCGCAGACGATACCGGGACGAACGGGTGTTGCAAGCGGGTACGAGCCGCTACCGTCCGGAACTTCCGACGAGGAGGAGGCAGGTCATGGCGCAGCGAGTGGTCTACGCGCGGGCAGACGGCAAGTGGGCATGGAGGCTCAAGGCGGACAACGGCCGGGTCATCGCGACCGACGGAGGACAGGGGTACGAGAACGAGGCCGAGTGCCGCCGAATGGCGGACAGCATCATCGGCGGGGACTACTCCGACGCGGAGAAGAGGGTCAACCGCACGCCCGGAGCATCCACGTAGCCCCTCAGGCGGGCGCTGGGCGCCCTGGGAGCGCGCTCCCGGCCCTGGGTGCCCGGCGGGATCGGAGCCGCTGCAGCCGTCGAACGACCTGAGGGCGGGCAGCCAGTGCCTCCGGCCGCTGCAGCAGGGCGACCAGGCGCTGGTAGTGCAGCGTCGGGGTTGTCCCGAACCGCTCGCGGATCGCTTCCTCCTTGGCGCCGCTGTACCGCCACCACTGGGCCTCGAAGTCCAGCACGGCCAGCTCGGTGTCGGTAAGGGCAGCCACAGCTGGTGACGCTAGGCAAGGCGACCGACAGTTCCGCCCGGCGCCTACTGCGGTGGTGAGTTGTCGAGCGACGACACGTTGCCGCGGTAGGTAGCGCAGTTACGCGGTCCAACGTGGGACGACGGTCAGGGTCACCGGGTCACCGCGGCGTTCCGGCCGGTGCACCGTCACCTGCTTGACCACCAGCTTCAGCAAGTCGCGCCGGCCAGCGACAGACATCGTGTCCCAGCGGGCGAGGAGCTGACGGACGATCGGAGTGGCGGGACCGCTCAGCGAGCGCTCGTCGTCCGCGGCCGCTGCGGCCCGCTCGCCCAGTTGTGCCCGCTGGGTCTGCAACTCGTCGCGCGCGCGGGTGTAGGCGGCGTCCGGCACCGTGCCGTCGGTCCAGCCGAGGGTGAGCTTGGCCAGTCGCTCGTCGATGCGGAGCATCTGCCGGCGGATGTCGTCGGCGTCTGTTCGGGCGACGAGCTGGGCGGCGGTGCGCGAGGCCTCGGCGGCCGACCGGGTCTCTACCTCGTCGACGAGGTCGGTGAGCCACTGGAGGAGCACCCGTTCGGCCTTCGCGCGGCTGACGGTGACGCAGCGGCCGCGCTTGGTCTTGGCCCAGGCGGAACAGATGAACCCGTAGCCCGTCTCGCGGCCGAGGGCGCTGGCGTGCATGCCGGATCCGCAGTCCCCGCACCGCATCGAGCCGGAGAGGACGTAGGAGGGCGTGCTGTTGCTGGTCTGGCCGCGGCGGGCCTCGCGCTGCTCGCGGTAGGTGTTCCACGTGTCGGCGTCGACGACGGGCTCGTGCGCGCCGGGGTGCCAGGTGATGGCCCTGCGGACGCCCGTGGATACTTTCCCGGCGCCGAAGCCGGAGTCGAGCACGGCGAGGACGTGGTTGCTGGTCCAGCGGGTGCCGGTCCGCGCGACGAGGTGCCCGGCGTCGTTCAGGCGTCGCGCGATGGTGCCCGCGGAGACGCCGCGGTTGTAGTCGGCGTACATCGCGGCCAGCAACGGCGCGGTCGTCTCGTCCGCGACGTAGGCGCCATCGGCCTGCTGGTAGCCGAAGCGGACGCCGCCCTGAGCCGGCAACCCCTTGGCGATGCGCCGGGCGTGGGCTTCCTTCCACTGCTCGCCGATGCGCTCGGCCTCGAAGGCGTTGAGCTCGGCGAGCATCCCGCGGGTGAACCGGCCGGTGGAGGTGGAGACGTCGACCTGCTCCGTGGCCGACTCCAGGCGACCACCGGCGACCTCGACCCGGTCCAGGGCGACTGCCCACTTCAGGCGGTGCCGGGCGGTGCGGGAGAACTTCCAGACGACGATGACGTCGACCTCGCCGGCCTCGACCAGTTCGATCGCGGCGTCCAGCTTCGCCCACCACCTGGACTTCGACCGGGACCCGGACTCGTCGAGGCCTTCCATGCGCTGGGTGATCTGGTAGCCGCTGCGGTCGCAGTAGTCCCCGATCGCGATGTCCTGCAGCTCTGGGGAGACCATGCCTTCGCGCTCCCTGGAGACCCGGACGAGGGCGAGCACCCGAGGCTGTCGGGCGGGCACCGGCCGCAGTGCGCGGTCAGGCCGCGTCATCACGCCGGTCCAGCTCCCGCTCGAGCCACGAGCGCTCGTCCGGGTCGAGGTGGTCGAGGCGCTCCTGGAGCACCTCCACGGTGACGTCGAGTTCGTGGGCGACGGCCCGGGGGTTCGTCGGGTGGGTCAGCATCGCGGCGGCGAGCTCGTCGATGGTGATCAGCCGGCGCGCTGCCTCGCGGTCGGCGCGGGTCTCCTGTCGACGTGCCTGCCGGGGCCCGTCCGGGCCGCAGCCGACCAACTGCTCGTCGTCGTTGTCGACGTGCACCAACTCGTGTGCGAGCACGCACCGCCGCGATGTCGGGTGCAGAGACGCCCGGATGACGATGAGCCGCCACCAGGGCATCCACCACGCGTCGCCGCGGGGGATGTCTTCGGCGAGCAGCCAGTCCACGTCGTGCCGAGCGTCGGCGTCTTCCCATGGGTCATACCGGACCAGCGTGCTCACTCTCCCCGTTGCTGCCGCAGCCTCTCGTACTGGCTGCGCATCCATGCCGCGTCGTCCGGATGCAGTTCGGCGAGGTCGATCGGGTCGACCCCGCTCCCTACCGGAAGGCCTGGTTCCGCATCTTGGGCAGGGGGGCCGACAGTTCCGCTGCCGTCGAACCGCTCGTGCAGCAGTTCCTCCAGCGCGCCGAGCCGGTTGCGCGGCACCGAGGCACCCGTTTCCCAGTTGCTGATCGTGCGGACGGAGACGCCGATCGCTGCGGCCACTTCGGCCTGATCAAGGCGTGCTCGCTCCCGAGCACGACGGATGCGCTGGTGGAGCGGCTCGGTCACCAGGCCATGGAATCAGGAAACACTAGGAAAGTCGACGCAACTCGCGTCGCTCGATCGAGTGACTGTTTGCGCAGGTAGAGGCAGGAGTCAGCAACCCAGTCGACTTGTCGACACGCCCGGGTTCACCTACTTGCGTTTCCCTTCTTGCCGACTTGCCTCTTCTTTCCTACAGTTGCCGACATGACGACGCGGCGGATCAACGGAGCGACCGTACGGGCGCTCCGCGACGCACTCGGCATCCGACACGGCGAGCTCGCCAAGGACGTCTCCATCTCGGCTGGCTACCTCACGCGCATCGAACAGGGCACCCAGCAGCCCGCACCGGCGGTGGTTCGTGCGATCGCCGTCCGACTCGGTGTCTCGCTGGACGCCGTGACGTATCCCGTCGCGGTGCCTGAGCCAGCCGACCAGGTCGCCGGAGTGCCGGCATGACGCGCGACGAGTGCATCACCGCGGCCGCGCGCGTCTGGGCGGACACCTGCGCCCGTCAGGCCGCGCTCACCCCGCGGCAGGCGGCCATCGAGGCCTACCAGCCCGGCGGCCCTTCCGTGGACGAGCTGGAGCAGCGGATCCGCACATGGCGAGCCGAACAGCTCGACGCGGCCGCCGCCTGATCTCCCGGCGTCAGCTCCCCCCGTGGCTGGCGTCGGGTTCAACACCTGCAGAACGCAGCACCCCCCTCGCAACGCTGGCCGGCAGCGCGAGGGGGGCACCCCGAGAAGGAGTCTTCCATGGCCCGTCACGCCCTGACCGACATCCACGACGAGTTCCGCGTCGCGAACATCGCCCACGGCTTCAACGTCCGGCACCCGAACCGGCTCACCCGGCGCGCTCTGCTGATCGCGAAGCAGGCGACGCCGCGGCCAGCCGCAACCGCCCCGGTGCCGGCATGACCGTCTCTCGCTGGCTCCTGGCCGCCCTGATCGTGTGGGGCCTCCTGGGCACCGGCGTCGCACTCGCCTTCGGCAGCGTCATCCGGATGCGCAGCCGCAACGAGCGGCCCTACACCGCCCCCGCCGACCTGACCGTCGGCCCCGGCCCTCGGCCCCGCGCCGGCGACATCGACGTCGTCCCCGCGCGCCCGGCTCGGCTGCAGCCCCGCCGGACCCGAACTTCCGTCACCCCCACAAGAGTCCCGAATCCGCGGCGGTGGACCTGATGAGCACCGGCGGGCGCCCTCGTGACCCGGACATCACGCCGCGGGTGCTCACCGTCGCCACCCAGGTGCTCGCGACTCGCCGGATGCGCGGCTGGACCGTCGACGAGATCGCGGCGAGCGCCGGCGTCGGCAAGGCGTCGCTGTACCGCCGCTGGCCCGCCCTCGACGCGCTGCTGGCCGACGTCATCGCCGACCTGGGCGTCCGGCACGTCGACTTCGGCGACGGACCAGGCGAGGACCGGCAGGACATCATCCGGCTGCTCACCGAGGCCACGACCGGTGACCGCGCCCTCGCTGAGGCCGCCATCGCCGCCGAGGTCGGCGTCGACCAAGAGCTCCGGCAGGCGTACGCCCGCGGACCGATCGTGCGCTTCTTCACCCAGGCGCACCGGTGCAGCGAGCGGGCCCGGGCCCGGGGCGAGGTGTGGCCGGCGACGCTTGCGCCGCTGATGGCCGGCTGGTCGTTCCTGCTCTTCCAGGTCGCGACGACCGGCCAGCAGCCGAGCCTCGCGCTGCTCGAGGACATCGTCGACGAGGTCGTTCTCCCCTCGCTGCGCATCGCCGCCGCCATCTCGGCGGCCCGGCTGTGACCCGGCGCCTCGTCGCGGTCCGCCGCCACGGGATCCCCGTCGGCTTCCTGCTTGCCGTCCTGCTGTGCACCGCCGTGCTCGACGGCCCCGCGCACGACCTCGCCCACCTGATCGGAGGCACATCATGACCATCAAGATCGCCGGGAAGCTGCCGAAGTACCCGGACCGCAACGGGCTCGACACGCTGCTGCACGCCTTCCTCCACGACCCCGGCACACCGCGCCTGGCTGTCATCGTGCTGGAGACGTCGAAGATCACCGACGACCTGGAGAACCTCGACAAGATCCCCACGCTGGCCATCCGCGCCATCGAGCCCATCGGTGGCGACGACGCCGGTCGGCTGCGGGCGATGCTGCAGCGCGCTCACGCCGAGCGCACCGGGAACCTCGAGCTGCCCGCTGAGTGGGAGCAGGTCCTGGCAAGCATGGCCTCGCCGCAGCTACCCGGCTCGGAGCCGCGGCGGTGAGCGGCCGCGCCAGCACGACAGGGACACCGGCCAGCGTCGGACCGGGCATCGTCGTCCGGATCCGCATGAGCGGCGGGCACTCCTACACCTCCAAGCGGATGACCCGGGACGCGGCCGCGAGCGTCGCCGAGGGGATCAAGGAGACGTTCCGCCGGTTCACCGGCCTGGTCGACCTCCCGCAGTTCCCCGACGACACGCTCGAGGAACTCTCGCTGGTCGCCGACCAGGTGCAGGCCGTCGAGCTCCGCTGCGTGAACGGCGACGGCGCGCTGTGGACCGGCCCGACTCCGGCGACGCCAGCATGACCGCCGCCACGCCCCTGACCCGGCCCTACCAGCAGCACTACACCGACGGCTTCGACCGGCTGATCCGCGGCATGACCGCGCTCACCGACGTCTGGGAGCTCATCCCGCCCTTCGACCAGGGACAGCTGCTCGACCTGCTCCTGCCGGGCATCCGCGACCAGCGCGGCTGCTGGGACGAGCTGGCCGACCCGCTCGACCGGCTCACACGGCTCGACGCCCGGACGGCGCTGGACGTGATGCGCAACCTGGGCTCCCACGGCCCACTGAACCCGGACACCGCCTACGACCAGGCGCGTGCCGCGATCGAGGCGGAGATCTCCGACGTCATCGGTCTGCACCTGTCCATCGCCCGCCACCCGGCCGGCTCACGGCGGCCCGGCGGTGCCTCGTGATCACCCGCGAGCAGGTCGCAGACCTTCAGCCCGGCGACGTCGTGGAGCTGATCAGTGTCCAGGACTGGAACGTCAACGTCCGCGGCGAGCTGCGGCGCCTCTCGGTCGATCCGGCGTCCCTCTCCAACATCGACGCGCTGACGCTCGGTCCTGGGCTCGTGGTGCGGCGTTCCGACGGTGCGGTCGCGGCAATGTGGCTGGACGGTCACTACTCGCTGGTCGTCGTCCACCGCGCCCCGCGCCTGTACGTCAACCACCCGCGCATCCGGCCGGTGGCCGGCGACGTCGCCCGAGCGGCCGACCAGGCCGGCACCGCCTTCTACGTCTGGCAGGGCTCCGGCCCCTTCCGGTGGATCTGGCCGAACGGGCACACCGCCGAGCCAGGGCACAGCGGGCTCCTGCTGCTCGTCGACGGCGAGACCGGGCAGGTCGTCCTGTGACCGCGGCCAACGTGGACGGCGCCTTGGACTCGGCTGGCGGCTGCTACGGCATCGACGGCCCGGACCCCGACGACCTCGACGGGCTGGACGACGTCGACGCGCACCTGGCGCAGAAGCGCGCCGACCGTCAGGCCGTCACCGGCTGGGACGACCAGCAGGACGCCGTGGCCGTCGCGCTCGCCGGCGGCGCGGACGACCGCGCCCAGGCCGTCGAGTGGCTGCAGATGGTCGGCCTCATCGATGACGAGCAGGCCGCCGCCAGCGAGCGGGTCGCGGACCGCCGCGCCCACGAGCAGTGGGCGCGGGAGCACGGCTACGCCGGGGAG
>Ga0210040_10010482_pt1 | contig 10619 bp, 4 predicted proteins | sample CryGeyCG12114_NA_FD_185462 | JGI IMG/M metagenome (GOLD analysis project Ga0210040, IMG submission 185462) | Groundwater microbial communities from aquifer - Crystal Geyser CG19_WC_8/21/14_NA (SPAdes) (version 2) | ecosystem: Environmental > Aquatic > Deep subsurface > Groundwater | place: USA...
GTATCTACTTACTCACTTAGCGACCGACTGAATAATAAAGGAGCCAAATTAATCTTAATACTGTTGCGCGATAAAATTTTCAGACCGTGACAATGCCATTAGGTGTACACGGCTTGAAACACATGTTTCATAATCTTTTGTTAGCCAAGTAACCAGTGTAAAAGCTTTCAGTTTCCCATATAAAGTTCATTACCTTTGTACATATGAATACTGTACTTTACACTAAAGCCTCACATACCATCATACAACAGGTAATATTGCATCTACAAGGCGGCAAAATATTCTACTCTACGTGTAATTATAAAAATATACATTTTTGCAATTTGAAGCACCTAGCTATAGATATGATAAATGAGGGAAGGAAAATATTGAAACCTGAACTGCTAAGAATGAGACAGTTTTGGAACTATATACATATACTTCTCAAGCTGTTTAAATTCTCCGAACAGCAGTATAGATACTTGTTCCGCAGTTTTCTGGTTAGGTCTCCACAAGGGTAAAGGGTATAAGCAGCTTAACTTTTTTAGTTAGAAATGTGAAATATCTAGTTTTCTTCCCAAAATAATATTTTAAGCATATCCGAACCAGCTGATAGAAATCAATGGTTTTTTTCTGCCTGAACATTAAATTTGCTTTCAGATGTGTTTGTTCAGATCTTGTTTTTAAAGATATCAAAACCGTTTTTATAATTGCTTGACGAGCTATTTGATGTGCACTAATATAGATAACAAAATGAGTACAGTGCATGAAATAATGCTTTAGTAGTGCGTTTCATTAGGTTTCTTAACGATATTTGGTGCAGCATACTCGTTTCATCATGCTGAGCTCTTTTCTGATGTTTTTGTGTCATGTTATTGGCCTATAACCTGCCATGACCTACACATATGTAGACTACTATACATAACTACTGCTGCAGCTTGCTATCCTTGATTTTCTATGTGAATTACATTTTTTCTCACCCATGCACACCAGGCTGTGAAATAATTCAATCATCTAACATATCGAATCGACCACAAAAACAGCAAATCATGCACACTTTCCATTAACTTATGGGCTATCATAAAATCAATGGAGACGCAATTAATTCATCAAAGTTTCATCGTAACAATTTAGAAAGCAAGAGTATGCGTTACTACAGCTTCATTGATAAGGATCATGTAACTCTTTTGTTGGGCTCACGATAATGAATGCATGTAACCAACACAATGAAGGATGACAGCTTGCTGCATGCTTCGAAATGCTGCTTGATCATTCAAGTGAAGAAAACGGAAATGGCAACACTTTGCAAAACGCATTACTTGCTACAAGTTGGGGAGAATTGAAACGAGGAAAACTTGTCAGTCTGAGTAGAAAACAAAAGATTTCTACGAGGTTTGAGCATACCAATATAGTTAAATGACAGGTATAACAACTCATTTGCAGTAATACAGAGACTAAATTACACATTGGAGGTAAAAAATATGCTGGTTAGTAAATAACTAACTACCTAAGTAATGATGATAGTTCACTATGTATTCGACGGAAATAGTAAATAATGTATAAGAGTTTAAGGAAACTATCACAGGATACACTAATGTAGGTTAGTTAGTTTGTTTGTACGAAAAAACCTGACCATGTTACAGGTGAACCATATAAGGATCCTAGGCCAACTTTAAACTAAACAAATTGACCACATTAAAAAAAAAATGAAAAACCAAACAAAAACAAGTCTGTGAAATCACCCAAACGAAAGTTTCTAACAGAAATCAATGTCAGGGCATAAAAAATTACCTGGTTTTTCACAAAATGATTCCACTAAACGTTCCTCTTGCTCCCCATTATAAAATTTTTCCTCTTCCTCGTCATCCAAGGAAATATCACAAAAATTGAAACGGCTCAGTCCCTGTTCCAATTTCTCAATCGACGCGTCACTACTTTTGCCACTGTTGCTTCCACTACCACCACTACTAGTACTTGGTTCACTATTGCTAAACAAACTATTATTCTTGCGATGGTAATCTTTTCTTGGTACTGGCACTCTAACTATGTCACAGTTTTTGTTGCCATTCAGCTGAACTCCGTAAGAATGAGTGGGAACAATCATTTTTAGTTTTGGTCGAGGAATCTTACAATCATAACTATTCTCTTCCTTTTTTACTCTCATCGTATTAGTATTATTTGTAGCTATCTTCTCCTCCATCATGATTTTCCCTTTCCTCCCATTCAGAGTATCATTTGATGGATAATTATTAGCTCTCTTCATCGGTTTGATCTTGCTCTCAGTCCGCATTTGATTGTCGTAATTACTGTAGGTAATCACACCACTATCACTTGTATAGCAACTACTATGATTGTCTCCACTATTGTATCCACCAGTACCAGCTGTAGCATCACCTTGAACGGGTCCATTATAAAAACTGTGAGGAAACTTTTTTCTTTGCTCTTTGACTTCCGGTGTCATATTACCCCTGCCAACCCTCTGCTCCAGTTCCGTAGTAATCTTTGCACTACTACCCAAATCCTTACTGGAATCCCATGAATAAATCTTGTTTCCTTTGGAAAAATCAATGGCGAAGCTGCTATCACCATCAATAATATTATTCTCAGGCTCAAAACAAACCCTGCAGTGGTAGATGGAATCACAGTCACTGATACTACAGCTACTAATTGACTCGTTGGTTTTCTTAATTGAATTAAGTATCGAGTCCCCTGCAGTAGTAGCAGTTCCAAGTTCACTCCTGCTTTTATTAGGCGAGCTGAATGCAAATAGTTTCGTGATCAACTTATTTCGACTTACACGACTGTCATAACTATTCCTTCGACTAGCGATTCCAGAACGCTCCTGTTTACCAAACGTCTTCGTGGCACACTGACTGACTACACTTTTATTATTTGCAGGATATGTTGTTTTCGTTGTGCTAACCACTGCTAAGGATTCTTTAGAATGGTACGCTCTTTCGATTCGACTACTGCTACAAACTACTACCTTTGGCTGTTCAGCTAAAATGCTACTACTACTGCTTGGTTGGAGCAATGTACAATTTCGTTTGCTCCTATGCTCGCTATTGGTTGCTCCTTTGTTTTGAAACCAAAAGCGATGCAATGTAACTGGTGCTATCTTGCATTCTATATTCGTTTTGCTTGCACCTTTACTAATAGTTTCTTGTATTGTTGTTTGCGTTCCTGTGTCTTTTTTCTTGGGCTTGGAGCAAGGTCTTTTGGTGCCTGTTTTTGTTGTGACTACTGTTGCTGTTGATGAACCAATTGGTTCAACCTTTTCTTTACTACTTGATCGAGCATCATTTTTATTACGGCCAGATATGGCTTCTTTATAGTTGTTTACTTGAGCTTGGCCACTTTGATCAATAAGAATGTTTTTCAAGATCCCTTTATTGGAATCAGAATGTGATTTCCCCCTCTTTGTTTTGTTTACCACTACCATGGGGGGAGGGGGTTTTCTAAGTTGTGGTAAAAGATGATGGTTTTGTTGCAGGGGGATTTGTCTATGGTTAGGGTTCATTAATGGTGTGGGACTGACCCAGAAGATGGGAAGCAGTATTTGACGAAATGCAATTTTTTTGCCAATTTGCCGTTTGCTTGCGGATGGAGGAATTTGTGTTGACGATGCGTGAGTTTGAAGGACGTGGTGAGGAGTTGAGAACAAAGGTGGGCGAGGCGGATGTATTAATGGGATTGTTGTGGGATGAAATGGTACCATTGTCGGGGGGATCGCCATGATTTTTGGTTGTAGGTGCTAAACCTGAAATTAATAAAATGGGTGGCGTGTGTACTATCATTTAGTGAGAGCTGAAAAGTAAAGTGACGCAGATGTATTCTAGTTGCCTAGTTAGTACAGATCCTTTACTATTCCACTCTCATCTGTCAGATTGGTGAGATAGAATTTAAAATAGTCATTGTTATGTGTCAATGTAAGCGTGCCTTTAAGAAGTTATTACTAACTATTAAGTAGTCGTAAAGTATAGCTTGAGAGATAATAACTTTATTGTCGTATGGGCAAAGAAATGGAATGTGAGTGTATTTTTAGCTTTTCATAGTTGTCAACACTTTTAATATTGTGAAGTAGGGATAGTTGTTTACCAACTTTTGATAGTCAGTGAGTACGTCACACGATGCAAAAGTGAGTTTTAAAGTAGTTGCTAATTTCATAGGAGAAAAAGAAACCTAAGTATTAGGACTGGCTGTGAGTCTAGTATTATTATTCGCATATTTCACCAGTCACACCTTGACCTGTATTAAAGGGAGAAACCAGCATTGGCATTGTGTTTGGGATGTTTATCTTATAGGAGACGAGAATAGAGAGTGAAATGAATGGAAGTAACCATTTTTTGTTTGAGCTATTCAAACCAAAAACAATGTGGTGGTAAAATGATTAGTATAATGGGGCTTGAAGACCAAAATATGTGTTCTGGCCAAGTTAGGAGAACGCAAATGCAAGGATTCTAATGGAAGGACATGATGTGCATTATTGCAAAGATTTAGTTAGTTGGCTAGTTATTTGTGACTAAAAGGCGGAACCCAAGGTAGACCAAGATTGTGAAAAACTGACGCAAAAACAAAACTCAAGCACTTCGAATGGAGATCTTTGCCAAATTTTTTCCTACAAATTGCAATAACGTTTGAAATGGATTTTTGTTCGTGAATACTAAAGTAACATCTGTTTTCAGTCCCTAGGCTCACTCACTGTGTTGAGTAACCTACCAGCACGGATATAAAATGTGCCAATAATTTTGTCTGACTGATGGCTACGAGCCTATGAATATGTATTGGGCGTGACAAGGTCGAAAGCCTTTTTTTCGCGGTAGCTCTACTTGATTTGATGAATGGTTAGGCAGAGTTTTATTCAGTAAAAAAGCATAATAACCCACTGACTGACTGGATGATTTGCATTCGCAGCATGGCAAAAAATATGTGACATGAAGTTGCTACATGAATGGTCTGCTTTGTTGCGAGTTAAAAAATAAATATTTAGAGTCGTAAAAGAATTAGATGATTTCAGTAGAAAAGATTAAAAAAATATACTTGGAAATGTGATTGCACGAAACACGAATAGATTAGGACTCACGTGCAAAGTAAAGTTGTGCATTGATTTGATCACGTTTTCGACCATTTACTATTTAACCCATGACGTCAAAACAGCTACAGATTTGAGCAAAACAAGTTTCATTGCTTGAGCATTTGTCAATCATTTCTTAATGCAGAATATTTGTGAATGCACTCGTACACAATTATCTAGTAATTCGAATGAGCTAACCAGAGCTTCAGGACTGGATTTCAATGGCGCCGCTTAACTAATAATTCACATTCAAAATAAAACTATGTGGTATTAGTACTAAACGCAAAAGACTTACCATTATAAAGAAATTCAAGACCTCACGTCCTGTCTCTCAATATGTCCACACAGCATTTGTAATAAAAACTTGCATGCAACATGTCACCTTTGCAGCTTGCACCCAAAAGCTGATTAAGTATTTTTTTAGCAAACTATGAATGAATTTCAACACAGTAAAAAACTTCACGTAATCTCAAATGCGATTTATCACTCAGTGATACCCAATTGATTGCAAAACTTGCATGAAATATGAAGAAATTGGAAACAATGTCATTGCCTCTGAAACCTTAGACACAAATAGACAGATTCTAGGATGTGAACAAAGACTAACTAAAGGTTGAGAAAATGTGAAAAAAATATTATTTTTAAACATATGATTCAGTGGGTGAGTGCAGAGAAACTTTTTCACAAGCTCATTAGGTGTGATACTTACTTACTTATTTCTGTTAGTTTGTTAGTTACAAGCAGAATGAAAAGCAGTTAATTATAGGGATGTACTACTGGGAATGCAAAATTAAATACTTAGCTGAGATATGTGTGACTTTGAGCAACAAATCACACGCACTCTCATCAATTTTGCGTTACATTCTACTACATGATGTTATTATTACATTGTGATGTGTAAAACTATATAACCATACATTCTTTCAAAGTATTTTGTAGCATGTTTTGTGTTTTCAAACAAGCGTTTGGGACTCAAATCAGTGAGCCTTGTAAGTGTGAAACCAAGTTGAAGGCAAAGAACGAATCAGTAGGTGTTTTCTGATGCGCCATGATAAAAAAATTGCCATGCTGGTTTAATACAATTAACTAAAGGATACTATTCTCTCCCCACCCCAACATAATTTTTCACATAAAATACAACTTTTAGCGTGAGCATTCACTCATTCACTACTAGGTTAATTGGTCAAATTGTCGTTTTCATTACTGACTACGCAGCGGATACAAGTACAGCGTTTCCCACCATTAATAACAATCTTGTCTCGTTGTCTCAATTTACTTGGGAAATGGATGAATTATCCTGTATTCGTTTAAGAAAGTATTCCATGTGTCTACCTGAAATAATGTATAACTAACAACTGACCAATCCATTTTTCATGTAGACGTTGTTTTACGACGACAATTAACAATTTGTAGTTATCGGGGATTTATTATACTGCTTGATACATCCAATAAACATGAAAAAAGCTGAATATCTTTTCGTTGAGAACTGAATAAGAGTGCATGCTAAAACTATTAATCACTAATTGAACAACAAGCTATTTTAAAAGTAGCAATGTTTTGATGTTTAATAATAACTGTAATTTAAGCTGCAATTTAACAAACTTGCATGAATATAGACATAGATGAAAATGCATAATGCATACAAAATGCCTAAAGTATGATGACATCAACTATTTGCTAACTAAAACAAACTAAATGAACGTGCTTCAAGTGCCACCTGTCAGAAAAAGTTGGAAAGCTAATTGTAAACAAACAAGTTACATTTCACATATTGAGCAAAGATGGATGCTTGCATTTCATAGCTTGAAAAAAAGCAAGATTTAATGCGGCTTACATAGGGTTTTTAGCAACCTAAGATTTTGCTTAATCATTTCTTGAAATTTTAAAGCATAATCTAAACTTGTTCCATGCAAAAAAGACTACTTCATAATTTCTAATTCTAACTTATGGCTCATAGCACCGATAAAGATACAGTATTTTTTTGCAGACCTCAGCATTGTCGTCAACTAACACACCTAAGCAGTCATTTCGATATTTTGTGGTAGCAAAATTCAAAAATCAGGTCAATAAGAATTTTTTAGTATTACAAGATACTATTTCCATATTTTAAGGTTCGGTAGGTACTGAACTCGTGCATGGGAGATTACACTACAAGCATGTGAATCAAAAGTTGATTCTCTATGTATCCCTGTAGATCTGTGGTGTGTATTTTTTCCTATAGACTATTGCACGTTCAATATCCTCAGGGCTTGAATAAGAGCCATTGACCTCTTTTTCTCGCTCACTCAATTTCAATCTAATATGATCAAAAAAGCCTTCAGCAATCATATTTTTTACGAAAAATTTGATGATCAACATTATAAATTTTGGCATATTTTATAGTTTTAGCATGCTTGTAGTAGTCTTTAGTCGTAGTATGTTGGCAAACAGTTGATGAAAGTATTATGGACACACTTTTAGAGTCAAGCACAAGTGCAACATTCTTAACCCTTTCGAAACTTTTATTAGCAAAATCAGGGAGTCCGTTGTTGAAGTAAATTGGAGGTACTATGTATTTGTATTCAATTCATGACATGAAAAGCTTGAGATACACAGTAAAATATATTAATCTACTAGATAAATGACTCCTATATATGAAACTAAGTTCGAGTAACGCCACAAGCTTTCAAGTTTTTTGCTGAGAAAACTAGGTGTTTTTGTACTCAACATTGCATGAAAAGCCAGTTTTCTTTCACTGTACTAACTAACTAAAAGATGAGTACAGTAAAAAGCATATAGCAAAACGGGATAGAAGATTGTGGTGGAGTTTGGAGCTTGTACTTCTTCAGCTCTGCAATAGTATATTATTATGATGAAAATAGTGGTACAGCATATATAAGTTGACTATAAACTTCCTATAGTTTGCATGTAGCCGCGATGATCCATTGAGTGCTTTGTATGTGTGTGAGTTTGTTCCCCTTTGCTTATACTGCATACCTTTCAAATCTTCAAAGTGTTTGCAGTCCAGACTGGTTAGTTGTGACTAAAAGGCGGAACCAAGATTGTGAAAAACTGACGAAAAAACAAAACTCAAACATTTCGAATGGAGATCTTTTCCAAATTTATTCCCTACAAATTGCAATAACTTTTGAAATGGATTTTGGTTCGTGAATTCTAAAGTAACATTAGACGTTTCAGATAATGGAAATACTGTGGCCTAAGATAGTTAAAAGTTTCAAAACAACATACTAAAGTACAGAAATTCGAAGCAAGCGAATCGCAGTAATGTGTTTTTAATCGAATTTGTCTTCGACTGATTCTTGTTGCAATAAAACTGCATCGTTGGACCATGGAGGAATTTTCAGACTCAAGTAAGCAATTTACTAAATTATTTAGCCTTGTTTTCCTTTTTTTGGCCACAGCATAATACGAACATTTTTCATTATTTTGCTTTTGCTTTACGCGCGTCTGATGAAAACTTAGTGTTTCCGCTGGCATTCACTGATCTGGATTCATTCATTTTATTGAAAATTTGCAATATTCATCGTGCATAAAGATTTTATTTTTAAAAATGTAGATATTATGGTGATGGAGATTACGGGAAAAGGTTTGCTTAAATGTCATTTAATACTTGATCCATAAGGTATGTACAGCCATCGCCATGAACTTTAAATGGACTTCATCAGCTGTAGCTGGGTTTTTCTAATGAATTATCTTCGTAGAAAAATTAGATGTACTGTATAACATTTAAATTTTAGATTATCCCTAAAGACTTTTCGAAGTAAACTATGGGCTCTCAAAGGCATATATTATACTTTGGTTATATGTTTGGGGATGGGGAGTGAGAACTAGTCACGTGCATGTAGTAGTTATTCATGTGTTTGAATAAAGAGGTCACAGTGTGTAAATCTGTGCCCTGCTTCCAGTTTAGTTTTATGTACCGAAAACTGGTACTTTGCAAACTGGAAGTTGGTATTATTTTAATTTAAGTAAAGTATTTCTCGCTCACATACTCAGAAATAGTGTTACTGGGGGAGTACACGAGTAATCCAGTAATCCGACTCATCCGAGGACAGATTGCAGTATTTGGGGAGATCTTCAAATCGCCACCACCCCCGCCACCTCCAAACCGTAAAGAAAATATTAAGAATTCCGTCCTCAATAATGACAGAGTCAGTAAAACGGATCGTGGGGGGACGCTGAATAGACTTTTGCTTCGCACAACCCCTCGTTTGAAGGAACCTAAGAAGGCCCGCCAGAAATCGCCTTTTGCGATTTCCGAACCCAAGGCTTTTCCAGCTCCCTTCTACACTCAGGCCTGTGCTCGAATATCATCCCCCACTCCCCCCACACCCCCTCGGCCAGATAATATCCTCTAGTATGGGAGAAGCTCCTACATATCGGGCGGAGCCTTTTCGCGTCGCAGTTCTCGGTTTAAATGAAATCACAGGTCTCACAGTATCACATCTTGCTCGTTTGCGGACGGAATTCTTAGTAATTTTTTTACAGTTAGGAGGTAGCAGTGGTTGTGGTTGTGGCGGTGGTGGTGGCGATTTGAAAATACTGCAATCCCTCCCATCCGTGTCATCTTATCCCAATGATTCTGATCAATTGCTTAACTTTAATCCAACTTCATCCTTTGTTTCTTTGTAGTATAAACTTTTAAAGAAGAGATCGGGATCAGATATGTAGATAAAGTGAATTGTAGACGAAAAAATTGCGCCCTTCCGTTTGAATTACAGACTAGCTTTTTTGGGCGTGTTATTGGATAAGCGACAAACAATTGTAGCTCATAGTGTAATTAGTGGATTGATTGGATGTCATAGTTTGTAGTTTATTCCAAGCTTTCGGATAGCAACTGTATCCTTTATCGAGGTACTTAAGGTTCTTAAGGTCTTTAAAGACCAAAATGTCAAAAAAATATATGTGAGGATAGAATTTCTCGAAATTGTAGCTTAGTTTTCCAACAAGGCTAAATAGCTGAGTTAACATCAAAGAAATGTATAATTAAAACGAATGGACTGTAATTACCTCTCATTTCTGATATTCCAACACTACCTGCCACTCGTGGTTTCTTGAAAAGCCTTCAATTCTTTTCAAAATCTAGAATGTGAGTATACAATTTGCTAAATAATTTGCCGTAGCTCAAATGTATCTGAATCAAATCACTTGACTACTGGGCACCATTTGAAGTCCAATTGTCTAGTGATATTGTGAGAGTAGCAACTAATATGGGAATTCTACATAACATAGTTACGCGGAACAACAATCGCAGTACTAAAGGAATTTTCAAAAAATTATTTTGTTTACAAAATGTGGTCTTTGTTGTGTTCTTGAACTCCACCTCAGTCATTTCAAGTACACACGGTTGTGACAAGGGCAGTAGAGTACCCTAAACCGTAGTTAATTTCGTATATCTTAAAATATTAGGCCAGGCATTCTAAAAAGGTGACTCTTTAGCCCTTATAATCCCACTTCACTTGTTGAATGTGTAATGCGTATATAATACCTTAGTTAAGTTGCTGTAAGATTGGTTTTTGAAATGAGAAAAATATTCTCCAATTGTTTAACGTTATGTGTGTATGTA
>Ga0210040_10010483_pt1 | contig 10618 bp, 6 predicted proteins | sample CryGeyCG12114_NA_FD_185462 | JGI IMG/M metagenome (GOLD analysis project Ga0210040, IMG submission 185462) | Groundwater microbial communities from aquifer - Crystal Geyser CG19_WC_8/21/14_NA (SPAdes) (version 2) | ecosystem: Environmental > Aquatic > Deep subsurface > Groundwater | place: USA...
GACGGGTGCCACCTTCGCCCGGTCACCCTCGATCCAGCCGACGCGGCGGTGGCCGAGCGCGTACGCGTGGTCGAGCAGGGCGTCCACGCTCACCGCCTGGTCCGCCCAGACGAAGGGGACCCCGGGCGTCGGGACGGCGGCCGGTGACCCGGGGTAGAAGGCGACGAGCGGGAGCTCGAGCTCCTGCAGGACCGCGGGCCGTGGGTCGTCGACGTAGACGTCGGTCAGCATGACGCCGTCGACGCGCCGCTCGGCCGCCCAGCGGCGGTAGAGGTCGAGCTCCTGCTCGTGCGAGAAGACCAGCTTGACGATGAGCGAGAGGTCGGTGCTGGCGAGCTCCAGCTCGACCCCCGAGAACATCTCCACGAAGAACGGGTCGACCGAGGCCGACTTGGGCGAGCGGAGCAGCGCCCAGCCCACGGCCCCGGCCCGCGCCCCGGACAGTGCGCGGGCGGCGGCGTTCGCCGACCAGCCCAGGGCGGCCGCTGCCTCGTGCACGCGGGCGCGCGTCACGTCGGACACGCCCTTGTGGCCGTTCAGCGCCTTCGACGCGGCGCCCTTGCTCACCCCGGCCGCGCGGGCGACGTCGGTGATGGTCGTGCGCGGCACCTGTGACCTCCTCGCTCGATCCGACGCCGGCGTGATGTCGGCCTACCCGCCCCTGGGGGCCACCACACGTTACTCCTTGACGGAGAAACCGGTTTCCCCTATCGTCCTCAACATTGCGAGAAACCGGTTTCTTACGCTGCGGCCGGAATTGCTCGACGCCTTCAGACAAAGGAGTTTGATCATGGGACTTGGTTCTCCCCACCTCGGCCGGCCCGTCACGCGCCGGTCCCTGCTGCTCGGCTCCCTGGCCTCCGCCGGGGCCGCCACGTTCGGGTTCTCCGCCTGCAGCCCGCAGGTCCCCGGCACCAGCGGCGCCGCCCCGTCCGGCGGCACGATGACCTTCTGGGACATGGTCTGGGGCTCCGGCGCCGCTTACACGGCGTCGGCCAAGCAGACCGTCGGCGCGTACGCCCCCAGCGGCGGCAGCCTCGGCGTGACCTACCAGTCCGTCCCCTGGTCGAACTGGTACCAGACGTTCACCTCCGCGGCCGCCTCCCGCACGACGCCGGCGGTCAGCTCCGGCGCCGCCTTCCTGCCGTTCTCCTTCATCGAGCAGGGCGTCGTGGCGCCCGCCGACGACCTGGTGAAGCTGCTCGACACGAACAAGACCAACGACTTCCTCCCCGGGATCCTCGACCAGATGAAGACCTCGCAGGGCTACGCCGCGGTGCCGTGGTCGCTCGACCTGCGCGTGCTCTGGACGCGGACGTCGCTGCTGGAGAAGGCCGGCGCGGACGTCCCGACCGACTGGGACTCCTTCATCGCCACCGGCACGAAGCTGGCGAAGATCGGCGTGACCGGTCTGGCGCTGGCCGCCGGCAGCACGACCACCGACGCCCAGCACACCGTCTCGGCCCTGATGATCAACAACGGCGGCGGGATGTTCGCCGCCGACGGCACGCCGGACTGCGTCACCGAGCGGAACATCGAGACGATGGACTTCCTGCGCGAGTGCGTCGCGAAGGGGATCATCGACCCGAACGCGGCCAGCTACACGAGCGACAACCTGACGGGCGACTGGGTCAAGGGCCGCGTCGGTATGGGCTGGGCGCAGACCGGGCTCGACAAGACGCTCCCGGAGGCCGACCAGAGCGACGTCGAGGTCGCCAGCCCGATCGCCGGGCCGCACGGGGACAAGGGCACCGTGTACTACATCAACCCGCTGATGATGTTCACGACGACGCCGTCGCAGGCCTCGTCCGAGGCCTTCCTGGCCTGGTACCTCGACCAGATCCACACCTTCTGGACCGAGGGCGTCACCACCGACCTGCCGGTCAAGCAGAGCATCGCCCAGCTGCCCGTGATCCAGGAGAACAAGAACCTCGTGCGGTCGATCGACGAGTGGCAGCCGATCGGCAAGACCATCGGCGCCCAGGCCCCCGCCGCCTTCGCCTCCCTGAACGCCGTCGACGGCGGAGCGGCCAGCGCGGGCTTCGTGCAGCAGATCGTCGCGGGCAAGACGGACTCCCGTGCGCTCCTCGAGACCCTGCAGGCGGGCCTCGAAAAAGTCATCAAGTGACCGTGGTCGGCTCGACCCGGGGCGCGAGCGCACGTCCCGGGTCCGTCACGGAGCCCACGACCGGGTCCTCGCGGCGGCGGCCGCACCGCGACGAGCGGCTGCGGCGCACGGCGACCATGGCCGGGCTGGCGCTCCCGTCGCTCGTGCTGATGCTGGTGATCAACGGCTACCCGGTCGTGTTCGCGGCGGTCCAGTCCGTGCACGGTGGCGGCCTGATCCGGATGGGCCCGCTGGTCGGGGCGGAGAACTACGCCGCGGCCCTGACCGACCCGGCCTTCTGGGCCGCGGCCCGCTTCACGCTGGTGTTCACCCTCTGCGGGGTCTTCGGGAGCTGGGTCGTCGGCTACGCGCTCGCCCTGCTGACCCGGCGCGCCTTCCCGGGCCAGGCGCTGTTCCGGGTGCTGCTCCTGCTTCCCTGGATCGTCCCGGTCGTCGTGTCGTCGATGAGCTGGAACTGGCTCGTCGCCACGCGCGACAGCCTGCTGCCGGAGCTGGCGCGCGCCCTCGGCTTCGGCAACGTGCTGTTCCTCGCAAACCCCACCCTGGCCGTGATCACCGTGTGCGTGTTCAAGGTCTGGATCAGCTACCCGTTCATGATGATGATGTCCGCCGCCGCCCTCGAGGCGGTCGACGAGCAGGTGTACGAGGCGGCCACCGTCGACGGCGCCTCGCGCTGGCAGCAGCTGCGCCACATCACGCTGCCCGTCACGGCGCGGTCCACCTACATCAGCTGGATCCTGATGGCGATGTTCTCGGTGAACGACTTCGCCACCATCTACCTCCTGACCGGCGGCGGTCCCGTGAACGCCACGACCTCGCTGGTGGTGCTCGCCTACCGCGCCGTGTTCCAGGACTTCCTGCCCGGCTACGGGGTGGCGGTGTCGTTCATCATGACCGCCGTGCTCGTCGTCGTCTCGGTCGTCCTGTTCCGCCAGATCCGGCGATCGGCGATGGCGTGACGACCCCGTCCGTACGCGGTTCCGCTCACCCGACCACCCGCCCGACCGCCACCCCGGAGACACGATGACCACGCACGTCACGGTGAGCCCGCCGACGGTCCCGACGTCCGTACGTCCGCGCCTGCTCGAGGCACGGCGGCGGCGCGAGGGCTGGGGACGGACGCTGCTGGTCGGGTTCATCACCCTCGTCGCGCTCGTCCCGATCCTGGTCGTCGTCTGGCTGGCGCTGCGTCCCCGCCTCTACTCCGGGGAGTCGGGCCCGACGCTGTCGACGTTCGTCTACATCTTCCAGAACACGAACATCCTGTGGTGGCTGCGCAACAGCCTCCTGGTCGCCCTGACCGCGACGGTCATGTCGGTCGTCGTGGCCGCACCGGCCGGCTACGTGCTGTCGCGCGGCCGGGGCAAGGGGGTCGCGGGCTTCTCGCTGCTGATCTTCGTGATCCAGAGCTTTCCGATCGTGGTCTTCGTCATCCCGCTCTTCATCATGTTCGCCAAGCTCGGCCTGGTCGACTCGATCTGGGGCGTCGCGATCGTCTACGTCGCCTCGTCGGTGTCGGTGGCCTGCTGGATGATGTCGTCCTACTTCGACACCATCCCGATGGCGCTGGAGGAGGCCGCCTGGATCGACGGCGCCTCCGTCTTCGGCGGCTTCGTCCGGATCGTCCTGCGGAACTCGCTGCCCGGCGTGCTGTCGACGGCGATCTTCTCGTTCCTGCTGGCCTGGAACGACTACCTCGTCGCACTGGTGTTCCTGCGCTCCGACCTGCAGTTCACCCTCCCGGTCGGCCTGCAGACCTTCTTCCAGCAGAACGCGACCGACTGGGGGCCGGTGATGGCCTGCGCGGTCGTCATGGCGCTGCCCCCCGTGCTCGTGTTCGCCGTCCTCGGTCGCTACTTCAGCGTCGGCGGGATCGGCGGCTCGCTCGCGGGCAGCTAGCCCGCAGCCGACGACCACGACGCACGACCACCCCCGCTCGAGAGAAAGGCCCCGATGGAAGACACGGTCGGCGCAGCATCGTTCGTCCTCACCGAGCAGCCGCGCCTGAGCTGCCTGGTCGACACGATCGTCCCGCCCGACGACCACCCGTCCGGGGTCGACGCGGGTGGCCTGCGCTTCCTCGAACGGCTGCTGGCCGAGCGCCCCGACTGGGTCGAGCGGGTCGTCACGGTGCTGGCGGCCTGCGAGCGGGCGAGCCGGGAGGCGTACGCCGCCGCGTTCACGGAGCTCGACGGCGACCGGCGGCTGGCGGTGCTCGACGCGCTCCTCGACGACCCGGACTACCGGTGGTTCTCCGGGATCGTGAACGGCGGCTACTACGCCGACCCCGGCAACGGCGGGAACGACGACGCCGCATCGTGGTCGATGGTGCGCTGGCAGCCCTGGCCGGGCACGAGCCGACGCCCCGCCTCGTCCGCGCTGCCGTCGGGCCGCCGGACCATCGACCCCGCCGCGACCCTCGACCGGTACGACGCCATCGTCGTCGGCTCCGGCGCGGGCGGTGGCGTGGCCGCCTGCGGGCTGGCCGAGGCCGGCCGTACGGTGCTGGTGGTCGAGGCCGGCAGCTGGCCGGACACCCGCATGCTCGCCACCGACCACCTCCGCAACCCCCGCTCGATGTGGGGCCTCGAGGCGTGGAGCGGGCCCCGGTGGCCGCAGAACCCGCGGGTGCTGGACCTCGCGGACGGCGAGCGCGAGGTCGGGCCCGGCGACCCCGAGTGGGGCGGCAACGCGATGACGGCCGGTGGCGGCACCCGCGTCTACGGCGCGCAGGCCTGGCGCTTCAGCCCGGAGGACTTCGCCATGGCCAGCCGTTACGGCGTGCCCGACGGGAGCGCGCTGGCCGACTGGCCGTTCGGCTACGACGAGCTCGAGCCCTACTACGTCCGGGCCGAGTGGGAGATCGGCGTCAGCGGCGACGAGCACGACGGGAGCCACGCCGGCCCGCGGAGCCGGCCCTACCCGATGAAGCCCCTCCCCGCCGGGCGGGCGCGTGACCAGCTCGAGACGGGCGCGCGGAGCCTGGGGATCGGCACCCTCGCCGTGCCGCTGCTGATCAGCTCGACCCCCTACCTCGACCGACCGGCCTGCAGCCAGTGCGCGATGTGCGTCGGCTTCGCGTGCCCGGTCGACGCGAAGAACGGCAGCCAGAACACCGTCCTGACCCGGGCCCTCGCGACCGGGCGCACCTCGGTCCTCGTCGACACCACGGTGGAGCGGCTGACCGTCGACCAGGCCGGACGGGTCACCGGCGTGGCGATGGTGGGCGTGCGCGACGGTGTGGTCTGGCGCCGGGTCGTCCGCGCCGACGAGGTGGTCCTTTCGGCCGGCGCCGTCGAGACCGCCCGGCTGCTGCTCAACAGCCGCACCCCGCAGGAGCCGGCGGGCATCGGCAACAACGCCGACCAGGTCGGGCGCCACCTCCAGGGCCACGCGTACGGCGGCTCGCTCGGGATCTTCTCCGACGAGCTCGAGGAGCTCATCGGGCCCGGACCCTCGATCGCCACGGCGGACTTCCGGCACGGGAACGACGGGATCGTCGGCGGCGGCATCATCGCCAACGAGTTCGTCCCCACCCCGTCGAACACCTACCTCTACCTGAGCGGCGCCGGGGTCATCCCGCGGCACGGCCCGGGGGCGAAGCAGGGCATGCGGGACCTGAGCCGTCGGATGGTGCGGCTCATGGGACCGGTTCAGGAGATGACGAGCGCCGACTCCCGCGTACGGGTCGACGACCGGGTCCGCGACCGCTTCGGGAACCCGGTTGCCCGGCTGGGCGGCGGGCTCCACCCGGAGGACTACCGGGCCCGCGACTTCCTCACGGCCCGCACCGTCGACTGGCAGACCGCCGCCGGCGCCGACCTGGTCGTGCCGATGGACGGTGGCACGCTCCGCACCCCGAGCGGGGGTCAGCACCAGGCGGGCACCTGCCGGATGGGCGAGGACCCGGCCTCCTCGGTGGTCGACCCGTGGGGCCGGGTCTGGGGGCACAAGAACCTGCGGGTCGCCGACGGCTCGGTCCACGTGACCAACGGCGGCGTGAACCCCGTCCTGACCATCTTCGCCAACGCGTTCCGCATCGTCGACCACATGGTCGGCGCCCCGACACCAGGAGGACCCCGATGAACGACCAGCTCTCCGTCCAGCTCTACACGGTCCGCGAGGCGCTGGACGCGGACATGGCCGGCACGCTCCGCCGCCTCGCCGACATCGGCTTCACGCAGGTGGAGCCGTACGGCATCGCCGACCGCCCGGCGCTGGTGCAGGGGCTGGCGGAGGCGGGCCTGACCGCGCCCACGGCCCACGCCCACCTGGTCGGCGCGGCCACGCCGGAGCTGTTCCGGCTCGCGCGGGCCCTCGGCGTCGACACCCTGATCGACCCGTTCACCCCGGTCGCGAGGTGGCAGACCCGGGCGGACGTCGCCCTCCTCGCCACCGAGCTGAACGCGGCGGCGAAGGTCGCGGCGGACCACGGCCTCCGGGTCGGTTACCACAACCACGAGCACGAGCTGGAGAGCGTCATCGACGGGGTGACGGCCCTGGAGGTGTTCGCGGACCACCTCGACGACGCCGTCGTCCTGGAGGTCGACACCTACTGGGTCGCGGCCGGCGGTCAGGACCCGGTAGCCCTGCTGCACCGGCTCGGCGACAAGGTCACCGCCCTGCACATCAAGGACGGCCCGGCGACGAAGGACCCCGTCGACCAGGTCGCGGTCGGGGCCGGCAGCATGCCGGTGCTCGAGATCATCCGGGCCGCACCGGACGCGCTCCGCGTCATCGAGCTGGACGACTCCCGTGGCGACCGCTTCAGCGCCGTGTCCGACAGCCACGTCTGGCTGACGACGCACGCCGGCGCCGGCGCCTGATCCCGGCCCGCGACGGTCCGGGGGCTCCTCCTCAGCGCAGGCTCTGGAGCTCCTGCTCGGCCTCGGCCTCGCTCGTCGCGAACTGCGTGCGGTAGAGCTCGGCGTAGCGGCCGCCGAGCGCGAGCAGCTCGGAGTGGCGGCCCTGCTCGACGACGCGGCCGTCCTCCAGCACGACGATCGTGTCGGCCGCGCGGACGGTGGAGAGCCGGTGCGCGATGACCAGCGCCGTACGCCCCTCGAGCGCCTCCCCCAGCGCCGCGGTCACGGCGGCCTCCGAGGTCGAGTCGAGCGACGCGGTCGCCTCGTCGAGGATGACGACGCGGGGGTGCGCGAGCAGCAGCCGGGCGATGGTCAGCCGCTGGCGCTCGCCGCCGGACAGCCGGTACCCCCGCTCGCCCACCACGGTGTCGAGGCCGGCCGGCAGGCTCTCGATGAGGTCCTTCAGCCGGGCGCGGGTGAGCGCGGACCACAGCTCGTCCTCGGTCGCGGTGACCTTGGCGAGCAGCAGGTTGCTGCGGATCGAGTCGTGGAAGAGGTGCCCGTCCTGGGTGACCATGCCCAGCGTCGAGCGGATCGCCTCGAAGCTCAGGTCGCGCACGTCCACGCCGCCGATGCGGACGGCGCCGCCGTCGACGTCGTAGAGCCGGGACAGCAGCGACGCGATGGTCGACTTGCCGGCCCCCGAGGACCCGACGAGGGCGACCATCTGGCCGGCCTCGGCCCGGAACGACACGTCGTGGATGACCTCGACGCCGCCGCGGTTGTCGAGCACGGCCACCTCCTCGAGCGAGGCCAGGGAGACCTTGTCCGCGGTCGGGTAGGCGAAGGTGACGTGGTCGAAGACGACGGAGGCGGGGCCCGGCGGGACCTCGACCGGGTGCTCGGCCTCGGTGATGAGCGGCTCGAGGTCGAGGATCTCGAAGACGCGCTCGAAGCTGACCAGGGCGCTCATCACCTCGACGCGGGCGCCGGCGAGCTGGGTGAGCGGGGCGTAGAGCCGGGTGAGCAGCAGCGCCATCGTCACGACCGAGCCGGCCTCGAGCGTGCCGCGCAGCGCGAAGAAGCCGCCGAGGCCGTAGACCAGGGCGAGCGCCAGGGCGGAGACCAGGGTCAGCGCGGTCACGAAGACCATCTGCACCGTGCTCGAGCGGACGCCGATGTCGCGCACCCGCCGGGCGCGCTCGGAGAACTCGACCGACTCGCGCTCGGGCGAGGAGAAGAGCTTGACCAGCGTGGCCCCCGGCGCGGAGAAGCGCTCGGTCATCTGCGTGCTCATGAACGAGTTGAGGTTGGCGGCTTCGAGGCGCATGCGCGCCAGCCGCGAGCCCATCCGGCGGGCGGGCAGCACGAAGACCGGCAGCAGCACGAGCGCGAGCACGGTGATCGGCCAGGAGATGGTCAGCATGGTCACCAGCGCGAGGACCACGGCGACGAGGTTGGTCACCACGCCGGAGAGCGTGTCGGAGAAGGCGCGCTGGGCGCCGATGACGTCGTTGTTGAGCCTGCTGACCAGGGCGCCGGTGCGGGTCCGGGTGAAGAAGGCGACGGGCATCGTCTGCACGTGGTCGAAGACCGCGCGGCGCAGGTCGAGGATCAGCGTCTCCCCGATGCGGGCGGACAGCCAGCGCACGACCAGCCCGACCCCGGCCTCGGCGACCGCGATGAGGGCGATCAGCAGGGCGAGGCGGACGACGACGCGGACCGACCCGTTCGTGATGATCGCGTCGACCACCTGACCGGCGAGCAGCGGGGTGGCGATCGCCAGGAACGCGGTCACCACGCTGAGCACCAGGAACACGGACAGCACCCGCTTCTGCGGGCGCGCGAACCCCCAGATCCGTCGGACCGTCGCCCAGGAGAACGGCCGGCGCTCCGTCTGGGCCACCATCGTCCGGTACAGGGCCGACCAGGCCACGCTCTCCATGCTCATGCCGCAACTCCCTCGTCAGACGGCTCCGGACGAGTTCACGGTAGGCGCCAGCACTGACAACGCGGGTCCGACCGCCTGGCTTCCCGCGCTCACAGCCGGATCATGGTCGGGCCCGCACGTCGCCACAGCCCGCGACCGGAGAGTCAGGGCATGACCTCGACCATCACCGGCCCGACGCTCCCGGGCTCGACCGCACGCGCGGGCGCTGCCGCCGACGGCACCGACCTCACCCGTCCCGCCGCCGCCCCGCCGTCCGCGCCCGGGGCGGACGCCCTGCCCGTCCGGCCCCGCGGGGCGCGCGTGGGCCGTACGGTCGCCGTCGCCGCCCTGCTCGTCGGCACCGCCGTGCTCTACCTCTGGAGCCTCTCGGCGTCGGGCTACGGCAACTCCTTCTACGCCGCCGCCGTGCAGGCCGGGTCGCAGAGCTGGAAGGCCTTCTTCTTCGGCTCGCTCGACGCGGGCAACGCCATCACCGTCGACAAGCCACCGGCCTCGCTGTGGCTGATGGCGCTGTCGGTCCGGGTCTTCGGCCTGAGCTCGTGGAGCATCCTCGCGCCGCAGGCCCTGCTCGGCGTCGCGACGGTCGGCGTCACGTACGCCTCGGTGCGCCGGACCTTCGAGGGTCACGGCCCGCTCGCCCGGCGGATGCCTGGCGTCTCCGGCGTCGCCGACGGGCACGTGGCCGGCCTGGTCGCCGGCGCGCTGCTGGCCCTGACCCCCGCCGCTGCGCTGATGTTCCGCTTCGACAACCCCGACGCGCTGCTCGTCTTCCTGATGACGCTCGCCGCGTACGTGACCCTGCGGGCCGCGGAGAAGGCCGACGGCAAGGCGCTCGCCTGGGCCGGCGTGCTGATCGGCTTCGCCTTCCTCACCAAGATGCTGCAGGCCTTCCTGGTGCTGCCGGCCCTCGTGCTCGTCTACCTGGTCGCCGCCCCGACGACGCTGAAGAAGCGGCTGCTGCACCTGGTGGGGGCGTTCGCCGCCATGGTCGTCTCGCTCGGCTGGTGGGTGGCGGTCGTGGAGCTGGTGCCGGCCTCCTGGCGTCCGTACGTCGGCGGGTCGACGAACGACTCCGTCCTCGACCTGGTCTTCGGCTACAACGGCCTCGCCCGGATCCTCGGACGTTCGGGCAGCACGGCCGCCGGCGCCGGTGCGAACGGCGGCGGGGGTGGCGGCTTCGGCGGCACCCCGGGCCTGACCCGGCTCTTCGAGCAGGTCTCGGGCGGGATGATCACCTGGCTGCTGCCGGCCGCGCTGCTCCTCGCCGTGCTCGCCCTCGTCGCGATCGGCCGCGCGCCCCGCACCGACGGCCCGCGCGCCGCGCTGATCCTGTGGACCGGCTGGACCGTCGTCACCGGCCTGACGTTCTCGCTGATGGAGGGGACCTACCACGACTACTACGTCGTGGCCCTGGCCCCGGCGGTCGCCGCCGGCGTGACCGTCGCCGCCACGGTGCTCTGGCGCCGCAAGCACACCTGGCTGGGCCGGGCCGGGCTCGCCCTGGGCGTGGCCGTCAGCGCCGGCTGGGCCTTCGTGCTGCTCGGGCGCGCGACCGGGACCTACGAGTCGCTGCGGTGGCCGGTGCTCGTCGTCGGGGTGGTCGCGGCACTCGCGCTGCTCGTCGCCGACCGGCTCCCGCGCGTCGCCGCGAACGTCGTCCTCGCCGTCGCCCTCGCCGGTGCCGTGACCGGGCCCGCCGCGTACACGCTGAACACCGTCGCCACCCCGCACACC
>Ga0210040_10010484_pt1 | contig 10615 bp, 8 predicted proteins | sample CryGeyCG12114_NA_FD_185462 | JGI IMG/M metagenome (GOLD analysis project Ga0210040, IMG submission 185462) | Groundwater microbial communities from aquifer - Crystal Geyser CG19_WC_8/21/14_NA (SPAdes) (version 2) | ecosystem: Environmental > Aquatic > Deep subsurface > Groundwater | place: USA...
GCCCGCCTCCCCCGTTTCAAATTCAACAGTTGCCTACTTAGCATATCGCGGCGGCTGAAACTGTGGTGACGTGGCGAAGGATTGCATGCACGAAGCAGCTAAAGCGCGCAGGTACTTGACTATGAAACAGGTAGGAATAGAAGCAGCTGGCAACGGATAGACATTGCCAATAGCAAGGTATCTTTACTGAAGATGAAAACCGAACTCGCGCCTACTCCCCCGCTCACAACTCCTGCCACGCCCAGTTCCTTCCTCGCCCAGGCGGCCCGCGACCTGCTGGCCCGCTACCCCGGCGGCGAGCTGTCGGATGTGGTGGTGGTGGTGCCCACGCGCCGGGCGGTGGTGTACTTGCAGAACGAGCTGGCCCTGGCCGCCGAGGTAGGGCAAGCGCTGTGGAGCCCGCGCATTGCGGCCATGGAAGACTACATGGTGGAGCTGGCCGGCGTGCAGGTGGAGGAGCCCATTGCCCTGCAACTGCTGCTGTTCGACATCCTGCGCGACATCGACCCGAAGCTCGATTTTGACCAGTTCGTGGGCTGGTCGGGCTTGCTTTTGCAGGACTTCTCCAACCTCGATCAGAACCTGGCCAAGCCCAAAAAGGTGTTCGAATATCTGACCCAAGCCAAGGCGCTGGAACGCTGGGATTTGTCGCTGACGCCGGCCGAGGACAGCACCACCGGCCGCTACTTCCGCTTCTGGGACGACCTGGAGAAGGTATACTGGCGCCTGCGCCGCCGCATGGAAGCCGCCCACCTGGCCTACCCCGGCCTGGCCTACCGCCTGGGAGTGCGCCACGTAAGAAACCAACTGGAAGCCGGCGAAACACTGCCCCAGCACGTATTTCTGGGCCTCAGCGCCCTGTCGAAATCCGAGGAGAAGCTCATTCGCCTGCTGCTGAAGGAGGGTCGCGCCGACGTGCGCTTCGACGGCGACGCCTTCTACCTCGACGCCGAATCGCCCAACCGCGCCGGGCAGTACCTGCGCCGCTACCGCAAGCAGTGGGATTTGCCCGCCGAAGCGTTCGGCGGCGTGCCCGGCCACGGCCTGCCCGAGTGGCTGCGCGGCCTACCCCGCCAAGTGCAGTTTGTGGGCGTGGCCAACTCCTCGATGCAGGGCAAAGTGGCCGGGCAGCTGCTGGCCGAGTCGCGCCGCCTGGACCCGCGCGCGAAGGTGGCCGTGGTGCTGCCCGACGAAACCCTACTGCTGCCCGTGCTCCACGGCCTACCCCCCGAGGCTGTGCCCGAGTACAACGTCACGATGGGCCTGAGCTTTCAGAGCACGCCGCTGTTTAATTTGGTGGATTTGCTGTTTGAGGTGCACCTGACCGGCATTCGGGAGGGTTCGTTGGAAACGGGCTACGGCGTGCCACGCTACCACCACTTGGCCGTCAAGAAGCTGCTGACCCACCCGTTTCTGCGGCGCTACCAGCACTGGCTCGACCAGCAGCCGGAGCAGCCCCACGCCCTACTCGATAGCATCTGCGACCAGATCATCAAGCGCCAGGCCGTGCTGCTGCCCGCCACCGAGCTGCTGGAAATGGGCCACCAGCACCCACTACTGAAGGCGCTATTCGCCACCTGGGACACCTGCGACGACATCATCGCGGCCTGCTACACCCTCATCGACCTACTCAAAAAAGCCTACCAGGATCAGCATTCGGCCATTGAGGCGGAGTACCTGTATCTGTTCTTTACGCTGGTGAAGCGGCTCGATTCGGTGTTCGACTGCCGGGAACAGCGGCTGTCGGTGCGCTCGTTCCGGCGGTTTCTGTACGAGCAGATGGCCCGCACCCGTCTCCCCTTCTCCGGCGAGCCCATTGCCGACGTGCAGGTAATGGGTCTGCTGGAAACCAGGGCGTTGGACTTCGACCACGTTATCATTCTGAGCTGCAATGAGCGGGTGCTGCCGGCGCCCAAGAACCACGCGTCGCTGTTTCCCTACGACGTGCTCACGCAGTTCAACCTGCCTACCTACGCCGACCACGAAGCCGCCACCGCCCACCAGTTCTGGCGCCTGCTCCAGCGCGCCCGCCGCGTCGACCTGCTGCACGTGCTACCCGGCGCCGACGGCAGCCGCACCGGCGAACGAAGCCGGTTTTTGCTTCAGATTGAGAATGATTTGGTGACGCAGAATCCGGGGCTGGTGCTGCGGAATCTGACGGTGGAAGTCAGCAATGAGTCACCCCACCCCCCAACCCCCAACCCTCCGGGAGAGGGGGAGCCAGACGGTAAGCAGGAACGAAGTCGCTTGGCTCCCCCTCTCCTGGAGGAGCGGGGGCCGGGGGGTGGGGTGAACGACCTCACCCTCGCCAAAGACGCCGAAATGCTGGCGGCTTTGCGCGGCGTGCTGGAGCGCGGGCTTTCCCCGTCGGCGCTTAACCAGTTCGTGGGCTGCTCATTACAGTTTTACTTTGCCCGCGTGGCCCGCTTTCGGGAGGCGGAGGAAGTAGAGGAAGCGCTGGGCGCCGATGGCTTTGGAACGGCCGTGCACGAGGCGTTGGAGAAGCTGTTGCAACCCTTCGCGCAGACGCAAAAACCGCTCACTGCCGAGGATATTCCCACGCTGCTCAAGCAGGCCGATCGGGAAGTAGCCCGCGCCCTGCGCCGGGAGGAAAAGGAGCGCCACGCCCGCGCCGACGAGGGCCTGAACCACGTACTGGGCCAGGTGGCTGCCCAGCTGGTGCGGCGCTACCTCGAAAGCCTCCTCACCCAGCCCGGCGCCCTACCCCTGCGCGTGCACGCGCTGGAAGCACAGCTGCACGCCACCGTATTTGTACCCCAGCCCGACGGCGACGCGCCCCTACCCCTGCGCCTCATCGGCTACGCCGACCGCCTCGACGAGCTGCCCGACGGCCGCCTGCGGGTGGTGGACTACAAAACCGGCATCGTGCAGGGCTTTGAGCTGAAGCTGCAAAAGAGCCGGGAACTGGGCGCCGCGGCCGTGGAACGCCTACTCACCGAACCCTCTTCCGGGGCCGAGAAGGTGCGCCAGCTTTGGCTCTACCGCTACATGCTGGAAGCCAGTGACCAGCCCGCCGCCGACGCGGCCATTCTGTCGCTGCGCAACATCCCGGCGGGCCTGCTCACGGCGGACATGTCGTTTCTGACCGAGGACGGGCAGTCGTTTCGGGCGGCCAGCGAGGCGCTGTTGGGCCAGCTGGTACAGCGTATCCTCGACCCTGCCGAGCCCATCCGCAAAACCGACGACCTGGACCGTTGCCAGTACTGCGCCTACCGGGGCATTTGCGCACGGTAGCAGGACCTCACCCCCTAGCCTCCTCTCCAAAAGAGAGGGGGAACTAGTTTCTAACTGTTAGCTCTCTTAACTTTATTATAATGAAGGTATGAGGGCATTTTTACGACTAAGATTTTAGAAACCAGCTTTTTAGAACTAGTCTCCCCTCTCTTTTGGAGAGGGGGCTAGGGGGTGAGGTCCTGCTACCTGCGTATCTTACTCAAAATCACTTACTCTATGAAAGATAAATTCATGCAAGCTGCCATCGACGAGGCCCGGGCCGGGCGCCAGGAAGGCGGTATTCCCATCGGCTCGGTTTTGCGGCGCGGCGACGAGCTGGTGGCCAGCGGGCACAACAAGCGCGTGCAGGAAGGCAACCCCATTCTGCACGGCGAAATGGACTGCCTCAATAACGCCGGCCGCCAGCGCACCTACCGCGACACGGTGCTCTACACCACCCTGATGCCCTGCTACATGTGCGCCGGCACCATCGTGCAGTTCAAAATTCCGAAGGTGGTGGTAGGCGAGGCCCGCACCTTTGGCGAGTCGCTGGAATTCCTGAAGTCGCACGGCGTGGAGGTGGAAATCCTGGACCTCGACGAGTGCGTGGAGATGATGCAGGAATTCATCGAAGCCGAGCCTACCCTTTGGAACGAGGACATTATGGAGCTGTAAGCCAGCAGCGGGCCTCGCCTATTTAGTGGCTCAACCAAAGCGCCCAGCGAAGGTGGCTAGGGTTCCTCACTCACGTACCGATTCCGGGCGTGAGCAGTAGGAAAACCCCGGCCACCTTCGCCGGGCGCTTTGACTGTGGCGAGTATTGCGTTTGCTGGCACTGACGGGTGGTGGTTATCCTTCGGTGCAGTCTTCCCGTATGCTAGAAATAGCCATTTCTACTTTCTATGCCCGATTCGCCTACTCTTTCTTCCACCAAAAAGTGCCCTTCGTGCGAGCAATGGTCTACCTGGAACCAGCGGGGCGACGACCACTGCGACCACTGCGGCCAGCTGCTCGACCCTACCCGCTACCACAACGAGCAAGCGCGCGCCGAGCGGGAAAAGGAACCTGTATCGCAGGTTATCCTCATCGAAATTGACCCCGACGACAACGCGTTCATCAAGTTTTTTAAGTATATTATTCGAGGTGGTCAGTTGGCTTTTGGAGCCATCGTGTCGTTTTTTCTGTGGCTGGTGGCCGTAGCGGCCGGCTAGTGGCGCGGGTCCCCGGCCGGCTGTTGCTACTACTGCTGTTCGTTCTGCTGTACGCAGCCTTGCAGCTCAATCGTCGCCTGCTGCATCTGCCCCTCCCTACCCCCCTCAACTCCTACCTCGGCGATGTGCTGTGCCTGCCGCTCATCCTGTCGGCCACGCATTGGTTGATGCGGCGTTTGCGCCTGGTTCCCGCCCACTTTGTACTGCCTGATGCCTGGATTGTAAGCGCTTGGCTCCTTACCTCCGTGGCCTTCGAGCTGGTGCTACCCCTGCTACGCCCTACCGCCACCGCCGATTGGCTCGATGTGGTTGCGTATGGGGCCGGTGCCCTGGCCTTCCGATATTGGTTGAACCAGTCTCCGGCTTAATTTTCAGTACAGCCTGCTGCTGGCGCGGGGGCTCCGTCTTGTGCCGATTTATGAGTAGACCACGGGGTTTAGTAAGGGCCAGCATACTACCGGCCTTTTTAGAAAAGCCGTCTTCCATTACCTTATCATAGCTGTATGCCTGATACTGCCTCGCCTGTCAACAATCTACTCTTCCTACCCTACTCACTTAGATGCTAGACGATTTACAAGGTGTGCTTCACCTTTATTGGGAGCAATTGCTGGTGGCTCTGCCGCGCCTGCTTATTGGTTTGCTGGTGCTGGTAGGGGTATGGCTGGGGGCTTCCCGGCTGCGGCGGCTGCTCAACCGCAAGCTCGCCCCGCACTCCGACGACCCCTTGCTCACCAGCTTCCTGACCCGGATAGCCCGTTGGGGGGTTGTGCTGATCGGCATCTTGCTGGCCTTGCAGATTGCCGGGTTTTCGGGGGTAGTGGGCGGGCTGCTGGCCGGTGCGGGCGTATCCGCCTTCGTGGTGGGCTTTGCGTTCAAGGACATTGCCGAAAACTTTCTGGCCGGGGTGATTCTAGCCTTCAACCGTCCATTTTCGCTGTACGACACCATTTCCGTGCAGGACGTGATGGGGCGTGTGCAGGAACTAAACATTCGCAGCACCCGCGTGAAGACCTTCGATGGGCTGGACGTGTACATTCCGAACTCCATGATCCTCAAGGACAAAGTCACCAACTACACCCGCGACGGCTACATCCGGCAGGATTTTGTGGTGGGCATCGACTTTGAGGACGACGTGCACGGCGCCAGTCAGCTCATCCTCGACCAGCTCCAGCAGGAGGCAGAGGTGCTTCAGGAACCGCCCCACGAGCCCTTCGTAATTGTGCACGAACTGGCCACCAGCACCGTCAACCTGAGAGTACTGTTCTGGACCAATACCACGGACTACCGCCGCGGCACGCTGGAACTGCGCAGCCGGGTGATGAACCGCACGAAAAAAGTGCTGGCGGCCAACGGTTTTTCTCTTCCCCCGGATATTACCGAGATTCGCCTACCCAGGTTCCAAAAGGCGCTGCCCATCGAGCTTTTTGTGGGCGATGGCAAGCTACCCGGCGCTACGATAGCCCCTACTCCGACCACCGACGCAGACGAGTAATAGCCGATAGTTGCCGTTTTTTGCGAAATTTCACCGGGCTTTCACGTCTGGGCAGGTTATTTGCGGCGCCTTAACCGTCAATAACCTGCTGCGCAGCCCGTTGCCGTATCCCTATCTTTCTCAATGCCTAAAAGCCGCCTTCACCGCTTACTTACACCGCTGTTGTTCTGGCGCTTACGCCACATCGACGAACGCGCCTACCTGATTATTCTAAGCGTATTGGTGGGTATTCTGGCGGGTTTGGCGGCGGTAGTGCTCAAGAATTCCGTGCACTTCTCGCAGGAGTTGATTTTTGAGTGGGTGCCCGAGCAATATACCGTATTTGCCCGCTCGCTCTATCCCATTATTGGCGTGTCGCTGTCGGTGCTGTTTACGCGCTGGTTTTTGGGAGGCACGCTCAGCCGGGGTATTGCGCCCATCATCTACAACGTTTCCCGCCAAAGCAGCATTGTGCCGCGCAGCAAGCTTTACTCCCAGGTTATCACAGCCTTCGTAACGGTTACGTTCGGCGGTTCGGCGGGCTTGGAGGCCCCCATTTCGGTTACGGGCGCGGCCGTAGGCTCCAACGTAGCGCGACTGCTCCGAATTGGGCGACGCGAGCGGCGCCTACTGGTTGGGTGCGGCGCCGCGGCCGGGGTAGCGGCCATCTTCAACAGCCCCATTGCCGGGGTGCTGTTCGCCGTCGAGGCCATTTTGTCGGAGCTATCGGCGCCGTTTTTCATTCCCCTCCTCATTTCCTCAGCCACGGCCACGGTCGTGTCGAAGCTGCTCTACGCGGGCCAGCCGTTCGTGCTGATTACCACCAGCTGGCCGGTAGAAGCCATCCCATTTTACCTGATGCTCGGCCTGTTCACGGCCCTACTCTCGGTGTTCATGATCCGGGTGTATTTCGCGGCCGATAAGTTCTACGAGAAGTTTCCGGGCGGCATCTACCGCAAGGTGCTGTTCGGCGGAGTAGTGCTGGGCCTGCTGATTTTCATCTTCCCGCCGCTCTATGGCGAGGGCTACGAGATTGTGCAAATGCTCCTCGGTGGGCAATCGGAACACCTCACCGACGGTTCGTTATTCTCTGTATATCAAGACTATAGCGTGTGGCTTATCCTGCTGGTGGCGGCGGGTAGTATGTTATTCAAGGTGGTGGCTACTACCGTTACGGTGGGCTCAGGTGGCAACGGGGGTATGTTCGGCTCCTCGCTGTTTGCGGGGGCTATGGCGGGCTTTATCTATGCACGCTTCATCAATATGAGCGGGATGCACCCGGTGCCGGAAGTTCATTTTATCGTGTTGGGCATGGCGGGCGTGCTGGCGGGCGTGGTGGCCGTGCCGCTCACCGCCATCTTCCTCATCGCCGAAATCACGGGTGGTTACGCCCTGTTTGTGCCGCTGATGGTGGTCACGTCCTGCTCCTACCTGGTTACCCGCTACTTCGAGCCCTACTCGGTATACACGCGCAAGCTGGTGAAGCAGGGCGTTGTGATGTACCAAGACCGCGACCGGGGCCTACTGGCCCAACTCGATTTGCGCAATCTGCTCCAAACCGATTTCCTGCCTATTCACGCCGAGGATACGCTGGGCGAGCTAGTATCGGCCTTTCGGCACGCTACCCGCAATATATTCCCGGTCATCGACGACGACGGCCACTTGCTGGGCCTCGTCACCCTCGACTCGGTGCGCGACGCCCTTTTCGACGACGAGCACTACAACTCCACGCACGTACGCGAACTGATGACGGAGCCCCTGGCTATCATCAACGCCACCGACAGCATGCTCGACACCCTGCACCTGATGGAAGAGCATGACGCCTGGGCCCTACCCGTTGTCAACAAAGGCCGCTACGTAGGTTTCATTCTAAAGACCAGCATCTTAGCCGGCTACAGAAGGCAGCTACTAAAAGAGGTAGACTAAGGACGAATAGGCGAATGTCATTGCGAGCAGCGCGAAGCAATGACATTCATCAGTACTCCCCTAGCTCTGGCTGCTTGGGCGCCAGCAGTAGGCCGATCATCATCATGACCCCCGTCAGCAGAATCACCATAAACAGGATGCTCTCGCTGACCTCGCCGATGAAGTGCTGGGGCGGAATACTGTAGAATAACAGAATGGTAATCAAGCCTTTCGGCGCGATAAACAACTCCGGAATGATATCGGTATGGGCAGCGAAGCGGAGGTAGAAGTAGCGGATGATGGTGAGCACCGCCACAATGAGTAGGCCCTGAATCAGGAGGGGGCCGCTGAGCAGGCTGGGCAGGTTGATGGAGAAACCGAACAGTAAGAAAAAGAACGTACGGATCAGGAAAGCCGACTCGGCGGTGAGGCTTTTGAGCTGGCGCAACTCGCCGGCCAGGCGCTCGGGGTGAAACCACTGCCGGAGCTTTCCCTTCAGGAACAGCTCGGCATTGTTCACGGCCAATCCGAAGGCCAGTACCAGCACCAGCGCCGACAAATGCAGCTCCTTGGCCAGGCTATACAAGAGAATGAGGAAGGCCAGAATCAGGAAGAACTTGACGTGCAGCCGAATCCGATCGAGGAGGAAAGCCAGGATGGCGGTGCTCACCACGGCCACCAGCAGCACGGCAATAATATCGCGCGAGAAGGTGATGACCGACATGCCCTGGGCGAAATTTTCCTGCAAGGCGAAGTTGAAAAATAAGATACCCAGAATGTCCGAAAACGTACTTTCGTACACGATAAACTCCTGTTTCTCTCCTTGCAGGTTGGCCACGCTGGGGATGGCCACGGCGCTACTAACCACGGCCAGCGGCACGGCGTTAATCAGGCAGGTTTGAAAAGTGGCGCCCACGTACGCCTGCAACAGCAGCGCAATGGCTACCGACTGCACCACCATCATAATCACGGCCGCAATGAAGGAACGCCGAATGAGCGGGGCTTTGTCACGCGTGAGCTTCAGGTCCAGCGAACCTTCTAGCACAATCATAATCAACCCGATAACCCCAAAAATTTCCAGTACTACCTTCGGGATACCCAGTCCGAAATCCGTGTAGTCGGCGAGCTGCTTCAAGGCGATGCCCGTCAGCAGCAGCATCAGTACGGACGGAATTTTGGTGGCCCGGGCCGCCAGGTCAAACAAGTAGGACAGGATAACGGCAACGCTCAGACCAATCAGGATGGTGTATGAATTCATACGCAGGAAAAAATCAGCTACAGAGTGCCCTATACGGGAAGGTAGGGTTCGCCGCCGAAACTTACGGGATTTTGCCAGCTAATCCGGTGCGGGGCCGTTTACTAGTGCTCAGTATTTCCCTAAATCACCTGCTGACAGTGCCCTACGCGTTACCCACTCGTATCCGTATCTTTCGGCTTGCATTAATAAGTAGTTGTCCGTGTCGTCATTTGTTGCAGTAGTAGGGGGCGGGCCGGCTGGCCTGATGGCAGCGCAGCGCTTGGCCGAGGCCGGCCACGCCGTGACGGTGTACGACGCGCAGGCCACCGTGGGCCGCAAGTTTCTGGTGGCCGGGCACGGGGGCTTCAATTTCAGCAACCACGAGCCGCTGCCCGCCTTTGCGGCCCGCTACGGCGCGCAACAGGCTGACTTTGCCCGCTACCTGGCGTTGTTCTCGCCCCAGCACCTGCGGCAGTGGCTGGCCGATTTGGGCATCAGCACCTTCGTGGGCACCAGCGGACGCATCTTCCCTACTCCCGAGCACAAGCCTGCTCAGGTACTGCGGGCCTGGCTGGCCCGCCTGGGCGCGTTGGGAGTGCAGGTGCGCACCCGCCACCGCTGGCTGGGCTTCGAGGGCGAACGGGGCCTGCGTCTGCGCGACGAGGTGACGGGCCAGCTGCTACAGGTGCAGCCGGCGGCCACGGTATTGGCGCTGGGCGGCGCCAGTTGGGCCAAAACCGGCTCCGACGGGCAGTGGGTGCCGCTACTGACGGCGCTGGGCGTGCACTGCGTACCCTTCGCGCCCGCCAATTGCGGCGTGGAGGTGCCAACCGGCTCCGACGGGCAGTGGGTGCCGCTACTGACGGCGCTGGGCGTGCACTGTGTGCCCTTCGCGCCCGCCAATTGCGGCGTAGAGGTGCCGTGGTCAGGTTTTTTCCGGGAGAAGGTAGGGCGCGCTCCCCTCAAAAATATTGCCCTTACGTGTCAGAACCAACGGGTGCGCGGCGAGCTGCTGCTGACGGACTACGGAGTGGAAGGCACCCCCGTGTATGCCCTCACACCCGCCGTGCGGGCCGCGTTGGCAAGCCCGGAACCGGCGTTTCTCTACCTCAACCTCAAGCCCGACCTTAGCGCGGAACAGCTCCTGAGCAAGCTGCGGACGCCCCGCGGGGGACGCTCCCTGGCTTCCTTCCTGACGCAGACGCTCCGGCTGGGGGCACCCGTGCCTACCCTACTGCGCGAAGTAGCCCCACCCGCTGCCACGGCCACGCCCGAGGCGCTGGCCCAACTGCTCCAATGCGTGCCCCTACCCCTTGCCGGCCTGCGCCCGCTGGATGAAGCCATCAGCACGGCTGGCGGCGTGGCCTGGGGGGAGATAACGCCGGATCTGATGCTGCACCGCCGCCCTGGCACCTTCGTAGCCGGCGAAATGCTGGACTGGGAAGCCTCTACTGGTGGCTATTTGCTGCAAGGCTGCCTAAGCAGCGGCGCGTGGGTAGCAGAGTCGATTAAAAATTATGTACCAAAAACTATAGATGAATGAGACAAGAAGATGGC
>Ga0210040_10010485_pt1 | contig 10615 bp, 6 predicted proteins | sample CryGeyCG12114_NA_FD_185462 | JGI IMG/M metagenome (GOLD analysis project Ga0210040, IMG submission 185462) | Groundwater microbial communities from aquifer - Crystal Geyser CG19_WC_8/21/14_NA (SPAdes) (version 2) | ecosystem: Environmental > Aquatic > Deep subsurface > Groundwater | place: USA...
GCGCTGCAGTAAACTTGGTTATGCGCTGCAGTAAACTTGGTTATGCGCTGCAGTAAACTTGGTTATGCGCTGCAGTAAACTTGGTTATGCGCTGCAGTAAACTTGGTTATGCGCTGCAGTAAACTTATTTATGTTCCTTTCGGTTGTATCCCTGTCGAAATCCCATGCTAAATTGCTTTGTGTTGTATCCCTGAAATTCCATGTTAAATCCCAATGGGTCGCATTTCTGCCAAAATTTCATGTTAAATCCCAATAGGTCACATTTCTGCCAAAATCTCATGTTAAATTCCAATCGGTCGCATTTCTGTCAAAATCCTATGTTAAATCTTAAAGGGTCGCATTTCTGCAAAAATCCCTGTTAAATCCCAATGGGTCGCATCTCTGCCAAAATCCCCTGTCAAATCTCAAAGGGTCGCATTTCTGCAAAAACCCCATGTTAAATCCCAAAGGGTCGCATTTCTACAAAAATCCCTGTTAAATCCCAATGGCTTGCATTTCTGCCAAAATCCACCGTTAAATTCCAAAGGGTTGCATTTCTGCAAAAACCCCATGTTTAATCCCTTTTGGTCGCATTTCTTATTTCTGCCAAAATTTCATGTTAATACTCATGCCAAATTCCCTATCTCGGCTTAGTCAATTATATAGGGTAATTGGCATTTAAGTAAAATGATTGGTTGAGATGAACGCCACTGATAGATATTAAAGATGCATTTACTTCACAAATCCTAAATCCTACTTGTTGTGCTGTGTATGTGCGAAGCAATAAAATACTTGCAGGACTTGCACGTCGCTCAGACAATTTGCGTTTGTGTATACTCTATGTTTGATACGTTTGTAGCTGTAGTCAGATGACTTTCAATTTACGAATTCAAAATAGTAAATTTTCGATAATTAATTGCAGCGATTTAAGACTGTAAAATAAAAAATAAATAGTCCTATTTTACTCTATGATTAAAATTAGACATGTTTCATTGTTTCACCTCTTTGGAAAATTTGTAGTTTTTTGCACAAATCATGGCAAAGGTGAACTTTTTAACATGTGAAAAAAGTGGCGCGAAAAGAAAAGTACATGTTAAGAAAATAACATACAAAAAATAAGCGCCATATATTATAAGATTGGCCTTCAACTACAACATTCAGGCAAAGACAGGGAAGCAATCTATAGGGATTTGACATGGGATTTTCACAGAGAAGTAACACATAGAGTTTTCAATGAGTGTTTGACAGTGAAGCAACCCATAGTTTTTACATGGGATTTTAACAGGGAAGAAACCCATAAAGTTTTCACATGGGATTTTGACAGTGAAGCAACCTATAGTGATTTAAAATGGGATTTTGACAGGGAAGCAACTTTTTAGTAATTTAGCATGGGATTTTGACATGAAAGTTTTTTATAAGGATTTAAGATGGGATTTTAACAGGGAAGCAACTTATAGTGATTTAACATAGGATTTTGACAGGGAAGCAACTTATAGTGATTTAACATGGGATTTCGACAGGGAATGAACGAGTGAGGCTAAAAATTTCTTACTTCTCTAAAAAAAAGTAGGTCAGATGAAAGACAGGTGCCTATAATGCCATGATAGCTATGTATCAAAGAAACATTAAACTACTGCTTTCCATTCGTGAATTTTAAGTGTTTTAACACGAATAAGTTGTTCAGATTTTCTATTTAACAATAAATTATCAAGTTTGACAATAAAGATATAGATGTATATAACATTTTTAAATTATTGGTTACTTTTTTGCTGTCCACTTACTGTGGTTCACAACAATTTTCATTGTTTGTCGCTGCAAAGTTTTGCAAGTATAATACTACCTTGCGTACATCGTTCGCTTACAAAAAGTTTTTATTATCATACCACGTTTTCTCACGCTATTTTCAAAGGAATTTCTAAATTTTTAAAGATTAAATGTTTATTAAGATCAAACCTTTTTACGGACATAACTCAAACCTGCGTGCACCGTACGTTAGCAAACTGCCGGGCGAAGCCAGGCATATTTGCTAGTATAATAATATAGCAAACATCTGCAATAACAACACCAATGGTACACAGAAGACAGAAAACACAAATCACAAACGCTCAATAATCTCCTGGATAATAGTTACTAGCAAATATGCCGGGCTTCGCCCGGCAATTTGCTAACGTACGGTGCACGCAGGTTTGAGTTACGTCCGTGAAAAAATTTCAAAATACTACTACAAAATAGTCTCACTATATATTTTGTCTTCACAAATTACATGAAAAATCATGATTTTTTTTAACATTTTGAGAAAAAAATTATACATTTAAATAAATTTTTTGCAAGGAAACGATGCACGCAAGATCGTATTAATTTTGCTGAGCAAAACTGCAGAAATAGACGGAAAACCTTCATGAAGTACAGTCAGTGGACCACAAAAAAATTTAGATGCAGAAAAATGTTTTAAAACTGCTGAAAGCATCATAGATTCAAAATAAAAAGATATCATATATCTTTTCTCACCAGCTTAACAGTTATTGTTTAAAGGAAAATTATAATAAGTAATTTTTGTTAAAATATTCAACATTCAGGCATGAAAGTAGAAAGCTGTAGACAGTTTTTTCTTTGGTTCATAGCTACCACGGCATTTTAATAGCCTTCCTTCATGCCTCCTTCTTTTTTCAGAGAAGTGTGAAATTCCCTGTCACAATCCCAAGTAAAAACTCTTTGTGTTGCTTTACTGTGAAAATCCCATGTGAAATCCCAATGGGTTGCTTCCCCGTTAAAATCCCATTTGAAAACTCTATGGGTTTCTTCCCTGTTAAAATCCCATTTAAAAACTCTATGGGTTTCTTCCCTGTTAAAATCCCATTTAAAAACTATGGGTTACTTCACTGTGAAAATCCCATGTGAAATCCTTATAGGTTGCTTCCCTGTATGGATTTCATGTGAAATCTCTATAGGTTTCTTCCCTGTCTGGATTTCATGTTAAATCCATATGGGTAGCTTCCCTGTCAAAATCTCAAGTAAAATCCCCATGGGTTGCTTTCTTGTTAAATCCCATGTTAGCTTATCATGAATTAATTAATAATTAGATTTAATTTTCATTAGGATGTGAAAAGTTTATTTGCTTTCAAGTTTTTCAGGTGTTTTATGTTTCTTAATGGCTTTTTGCTGTGGCGAGTTTTTCACGTTGCGATTAATATTTGCCGGACTTATCGCCTTTTTTTTATTTTCTCAAACTTGGCAGGACAATTGAGTAATCACAATTAGTTAACTATTCTTTGTTATCAGCAAATGGCACGTGCAATACACCATACTAACTAATAACTAACGATAATAATGGGTTTGGATGACAAAAATTTATCGCAGGGACCTGTAGCCTTGACCAAATTTTTTTTACAAAAATCCCAAATTTTTCCTATTTTTTCTTGGTAACTATATGTAGTTATAGTCAATAGTCACTCGGTAACTTATAGTCTATTATTATAGGGTGATATAAAAGGCATTTTCCGAATGCGTGAAAAAACTATTGGGTGACTCTAACGCCGTTGATGCCTTAAGCTGCAACACATCAATTTAAATGCTTTGATAATCTAATGTAGAATCTTGGCGTCGTTGCATTTATCTTGTCTATCGTATGTTTACTTGCTTAAAATTTTCGAATCTAGATTTGCCTGAATGTTGTAGTTGGAGGCCAATCACCCAATACATGTAAAATGCTACAAATTACTTCTCTACTACTACTTATCCTCCTCCCCTTTCGTCCTTAAACATGGTGACCATATGTAGAAGGCGGTACTATTTGTTCGAATTGTATTGCGAGTACTTTTTTTGCTACTGTATCTCTAATGCTAGTAGAAAATCCAGAGCCAAAGCGTTGCTTAATATATAGGATTTATGGTTTCACTGACTTTCTTTCTAATTCTGACACTCGCATGAGAGGAGTAATGAATAGAAAATTTGGAGCAATTTTGACTCCACAATTTGAGCAGGGATAAGTTTCGCTTTTCAAAGTCTTCGCTCAAATACTTGAAATCTGGTAAATTTATGCAAGATTTTTTAACGAGAGACTACTTACTTATCAGATTTATAGTTGTAGTTATTGGGCTCCTCAAATTTATTTAATCTGCTTCAGTACAGCATTTTTCGTGTATTTTTATAGTCCCAAACTAAATTGAGCTTCAAGCCTAAAATCCAATTACATCCTATAAAAAAGAACATAATTTCGTTCATTTCGTTGCTATTTAGACAAATTGCAGCTGCAAGTAACAATGTTCACTTATCGTGTTGAATGGAAATCTTAGTTAGTCTTGAAATACTCACTAACTAGGACGAAGCTATGAGCCACTGTAAAAATGTATGATGCATTACTTATTACAGTGAGTTGTCCATCTGGGCTGTCATCAAATCTTTAGTTCTGTCCAAGTGTCCAGAGGCTTATAGATTTTTCCACGGTAAAAAAATAACTGTGCATGTCAGCTGTGTGCTTATTGTGTGAATTTGTGGCCGTAAAGTCATTTTCTTTAGCTTGAAAGGATTAGTATTTAGTAAAGGAATCCATTGTGGTAGTGAATGGCTGAAAGAAAAAGCCAAGACGAAGGGAAGATTGCATAATAAAGGGAAAAATAAGTATGTGAGCAAATATGGAAGGAAAGTTGGTTATAGTTGCTGTGTAGAAAAGAAAGATATTCTCTTTGTGGCTCGGAGTCTTGCTGACTAAGATCGACCATTAAATTGTTAATTTAAGTCCCTATACACATAAAGACACCGCAAAATGAAACAGGCAAACTGAAAAAATCATCTAGGCGTAAGTTTCCGGACTAAAAGTTTAATTTTAGTTTAGTGGTAAAATTTTAGTGACTAATCATTTGCATGACATTTTGTTTCCCAGACGAAAAAAATTCACTTTAATTGAGCAACCAATTTGCAATTTTTTCTTGTAAAAATTATCCTATTTATAAGGGAAATATCATTGAAATTACAACACACATGATGAAAATAGGTTAAAAGCTATAACCTTTAACTTAGTGTATTCTCCATTAACAAAAAAGGAAGGAAGGAACACCTGCAACTTTGGGAGCTAGTTATAGTTAGTTAGTATCAGTAAGTTGGAAACTTTTTGGAGCTACTGGTTGCATGAATGAGTTTTCCAGTGAATGAATGAACAACACCCTTCCTTTTTTCTAGGCCGTAGCATAAGCAGTCCTTTGAACCGAAACTTACTTCATGGTTAAATCATGCTAACTAACTAACTAACTATGCAAATGTACAAATGTGAATAGTTGCTTCGTATTCTGTACATATTGTATTGTTAAATTTGAGTTCTAACCAGGAAACTTTGTCCTCCAGTCTTTCCCAAAATGACAAAAGAAGAAACATACTGTGTTGGATTGATAGTTTTTCAAAAGTTTGATTAATGATTAATTTGGCTTCTCAAATCTTATCAAAATAATGCATACAGAGAGTTAAAAGCCACATTCCATTAAATTTACAATTTGATAGGAAGTAAAGAATATCATTCATTTATCATAGGTCAAGTTTTTTATCCACCATTTGAAGATATTCATTACACTGGCTGCCATAGCTAATGATTGTGGTAAAAGATATTTTTGATAGAGTGCAAAAGAAAGACTGATGATGAAAAAGTGACAGCTTACACTTGAACGGGACATGGGACTTGTATTCCCTTTTATCGTTGATGACAACCGCATAAAAGGGTGAAGTAAGCAACAAACCCTTTTGTGTGCCTCTGAATATGATTAAGAGAACCGCAAAAAATGAAGGCGCATTTAAACACAATGGAGAAGAAAGGCCTAGTTTGGATTTCGGAACCAACCAAAACTATGTAGCTAAACTAACTCTTTAAAATGTCTTGTTTATATTTATTTCTAAACAAACAATTAGAAATACTACTCCTTTTTACTCACACCAAGGATTTCACTTTCATTTGAGAAAAAGGTTTTTTAGATTCATTATAAAATCAAAAAATTGCGTTTGGAATCAGTTCTGGCTTTCGATTTGGCCAAATGCTACCAACTTTATACGACATGCTATATCGGAGTTTCGAACACCTCCCTCAGGAAAATGCCTTCTGTGTCTTTTTTTCACACTCTTTTAAACTCTGTCGGTATTTTTACACACACAATGATGATGATCAGGGTTACCAGTGTATTTATCTACTCGTTGTGGAGATTTTGACACCAGAAGGCCTTAAGAGCACACATTGCAGCCAGAGTGAGGAACGCATAAATTGATAAAAGGAAACCAATGTGTGTGTGTCTGTGTCATTCATATGGTGTGCCCCAAATATTTGAAACTTAAAAAATGACGAGAGCCATATGTGAAGTGTATCCAACGTCATTTTTTGTCTAATATCAAATCAAAGCTGGGAAAACAGAAGGGTTCGAAAAATGTTGTGCAGGAGTCCAGACGAGGACTATACTATTATGAAAACAGGGTTTACAAAGATAATTAACCTTTTCTATAGTTTCAAAACAGTCCAATTTTGTTTATCGGCTATTTTGCGATTTCCCGATAACGAGCTCACCAGTGCACATAGTTAAATCCAAGGAAAAAATGTCTTCCTATAAGTGAAAAATTTGTGTCACAAGAAAGTTACAGTTTTAGCACGTAACGTAATGTATGTACCTTTGAGTGGCAGTAATAAAGAAGACCCCAAATCTGTAATTTTGTAATTTCCCTGCCACATTATGGCACACTAAGGAAATCCTGTGTGTGGTTTTGTTTCGTTTCATCCAAAAATATACCCTTCTTGTGCAGCAGGAATACGGATAGATGCTTGGAAATATGATTGCTTACTAACTACTTAACACTTCCAGTATTATTATTATGCATATGGCTGTTCGACGCGTATTTAGTTTGTTTTTTTCGTTCAGCTTGTGGCCAGCAAGCTGACTGGTAATCATCTGCTCTGAAGAAACTTCAACATGTGCTAAAAAGTTGGTTGAGCACATGCTCATTCACTAAATTTTTTATCCGTTCCATTTCCATATCATCATTTAGTATAGTTAGTTAGTTAGTAATAATACTTCCTTCCGTTTAAAAAACAGCCTTCTGGTCGGTAGGTTGGTAGGATTCCATCTGACAAACCTACTCACTAACTAACTAACTAACTAACTAGCTATAGCTTAAAGAATGTACCACCATATCATTATTACCAGTTCTTGAGGTAGATCATGTCATATCTTGGTTACCTTAAAAAGCGGGTTTTTACAACTCCAGCTGTGTGACTGCATAATAGTTTCTGTAGAAGGGTTCAAGTTTAATAAAACAAATTCCGTTTAATGCAATAGGTTTATTTTGGGTGTAAGAAAAAACTCTACTGGGTTAAATTTGAGAATTAGAACCTGGGATATTTTTTTTTTCAATCACTGCTGCATACAGCTACCAAATGGTAATGGCAACATATAATTTCAAATTGGACAAATCGACATCGAAAATCTTTTTTGCTTTGCACATAGAAATGCTGGCTTAAAATATCTTTGCATGTGAATAATGTGAAAAGGATACACTAAAATTAACATAGTATGCTATTTTAGTCATTCAAAACTTGTTTTACCGTTCTGATGAAATCAATGATGCTAAATGCTAACTAACAAGGAACAAATATTGTAAATGCGGTAAATTTATAGTATTTTGATCGTCTTCCGTATGGTCAGATGTTGTTGTTGTTGTTGTTGCTAGTTTGTGCCCAAACAAATGCGGATGAAGAAATTTGGTATAATACTACACACTAACACTCATTGCGGAAGAAAGCCGGATGGTTGGTATCCAACTGGATTCCAAAAGAGAGACCTACTGCTTGCATTCAGGTAGAAGATAAAGTCAGCGATAAAAAGGAAAGGTCCGGAAAGGGAATTTTTTTGACTAAAATGAGTATTATTGAGCAATGCTATAGCTAGCTAACAAACTAACTGACAAAAGATGCTGCTTTTAAGATCCGCAAAGGTCCAGGTGTACGTTCAGGAGTTTATGATGGACCACCTTTGCAAAGTATTGAGGAACTCGTTGTACGTATTGCTAACAACACACGTCCCTTCATTTTTTACACTCATTCCGTCACTTAAGGAATGTTCCCAACTTTTCAATCCTACGTTTCACACATGTGTTCTGCTGGAAAGTATGGCCTTATTGCCCCACACAATAATATCATCTGTCCAGTGCGTAGGATGTTTTTTAAGGGTCAAAAATATTTCTTCACCTTATGGGATCCACAACTTAATAACCTATGTTTAGTTTTAGTTAGTTATTAATTGGTGGCGGCCAATTTCCTTCGGAGAAGAATTTTGTAAACTTTTATTGCCGGTCGGTAGTACTTGAATTACAGGTAATAATCAGTCTCAAATGTGCTAACAGACAATGACTTTCAAGTGCCTAATTCTATTCAATTAGGTAAGATTCTCCACACAGTTTATTGTGATATAATAGACTGTGAAAATTGTGTATGCTTTTTACTGACTGGGATAGTAACACGTGTGTCATTTATCTCATCATTATCATCGGGATTTTGAAATATTAACTCATAAGTTGTCTCATAGTCTCATTATTTACGCCTTGTTTAGATTGGATATTTGAATTGAATTGAAGAGATGAGATTAGTTGGTGGGTCGGTATTTGGTATAGCATTATTTCAGGAGCTGTATGTGATTTTGATTTTTAAATTCTGACTATTTTTATCCTCGTATGCCAAAAATCTTTTTAGAGCTAAAAAACTAACTAGTTTAATTCTCATTGGCAGCCGTAGTTGGTATGTAACCAGAGCTGAGGTTGTTTCATTTTGTACACACAAGATGACTTGCACGATTCCCACGTCACTTGATTTTGATTAATGAAGAGATGTTTTTTTACACAAGGCGAGAAGTATGAATGAAATATTTTGGTGGCTAAAAAGGCCACCGCTTTGAAACCTACCTCTGTATGTTTTGCATGTTGTGTGAAAACATTGGAAATGAATAGGTTTGGAGCTTTAGTTAGTTAGTAAGACGGTCGTTTTTTCTTCCGGTTGAAAATGCTGTCGTCAACTTTTTGGCCCTATATCTTTTCTTTTAGTTAGCATAATAAGGCCAACCGGGTCATAAAACCCAATGGTATTGAAATTGAATGAAATGAAGTCGGAAAACATGCTTGTCACTCTGCTCCCATAAAGTCCAAGTAAATGAACGGAGAATCGGAATAAAATGAGGAGAGATGTTTACTGCTTGCGTAACATAAATGCCTTTGGATTCCATTTTTTTCGGAATGCAATGCACTACTAACTGACACTAACTAACTGCCGTACATCGAAATTATCATATACGGCTATGCTATGTGAATTCACATATCCTGAATTTGAATACAAGTACGAGAAATCCATGGGATTTTTAGGCCTTTAAAGGACACATTACAGTATTTGTATGTGTGATGCATTCACCATTGTAAACTGTGACAATAACATACAGGGGCATTTTACTTTTATGACTGAAGCATTTAAAAACGTTTTGTACTAGATGGATTGCACCTACTAAAAGTTTCCTAATAGTAATGGGTGAAGAATGAAAGAGTGCCTTTTTACTTTATTACCAATGATGGAAAAGTTAACTCGTAGTCAGCAACAGATTGGAGGCTTTAAGTGAGTCAGTGAATTGGGGACTTCGGTTATGTAACCAACCGCTCACAAAATTGCTTTACCTGTAGACCATCTGCTTACTTACTCTTAATGTAGTAGTGGTAGTTAGTTATTAAACTAGCATTCACTTTTTATACGGAGCATTTACATTTCTTTGCTTGCATTGGAAAAACAAAAGAAATAAAATCAATCTATAAAGCATCGGCACATTTACGGTACTATTATTCTATTCAGTGACATTAGGCATGTTAAGCAAAATGTTTTATCATATATTGCCTCAAAATTTGATCAGTAATAATCATCGTTTTTCCAAGAAAACTAAAAATGCCATAACAAACTATACAGAAGGTTTTGTAACCAACTAAGCCAATAATGCAGCTGCTGAGATGACATATGTTACGTAAGAAACGAGCTAACTAACTATTGGTTTCTTTTTGGGCGCGCGGACAGGAGGACCTTCTATTTTTCGTTTGGGTCATTCTTATGCTGTTTAGTTGTTCCATTACGTGTATTGTTGTGCAGGCACCCATTGTTACGAACATTGAAGAAAACTATCAGTCATTGTGGCTGCAAGTTAGCTTCACAAACGAGAACCCAAACATAAGCAAAAACAGATAGGTACAGAGATTGTTTGCCATTCTTTAAGAAATGGATATAGTAATTTTGATTAACGGGTGACCTTTGTATACTATTTTTTGGGCATAGTGAATGTAAAGATGAGTGTTGGAAAATAAATGAACTGAATAAAACTTGATAAACATCTGGTATTCAACGTGATTTTGTTTAAGTATGTTTTGAGTTAGAGCACTACTGATGTTGCTTTGATTTAGCATAGCAAGTTTATAAGGTTTGTTCTATATATTGTAGCTTCCGGTGGTTAAATCATATAATTACTTGTTGTTTTAATCTAGAAAAGAAATCTCTATAAAAATAGAAAGTTTCCTCCGAGAAAATGAGTATTGCAGCCAAGGAGAGGAAGTGTCCGTTGAGAAATACCACAATTATAGGTTCAAATAAAAAATA
>Ga0210040_10010486_pt1 | contig 10615 bp, 7 predicted proteins | sample CryGeyCG12114_NA_FD_185462 | JGI IMG/M metagenome (GOLD analysis project Ga0210040, IMG submission 185462) | Groundwater microbial communities from aquifer - Crystal Geyser CG19_WC_8/21/14_NA (SPAdes) (version 2) | ecosystem: Environmental > Aquatic > Deep subsurface > Groundwater | place: USA...
CTCCCGCATCATTAGGCCCATTCGGGAAAACTGAGAACTGGGTTGAGGCACGAACCGGGCTACAATTTCTCCGTCGCCGTTCAGGGGCACATAAGTAAAGTGAAAACCATCGGATGCGCTATCAATGTCCATTCCCCCCCCTTCAAGCTTAAATAGTTGGCCATTGAAATGAGTAGTGCCAGAGCCGGCTACTATTCCTATATCTTGTTGTTTCCAGGGGCTGGGTAAGCCAGCGCTAATGGACGTTTCATAAGCATTTTTGCTTTCTCCTTTAGCATTAGCCGCCGCAACCGTGTAGTAATAAACCGTACCGGCTTTTACTTGCTTGTCGGTATAAGTTGGCTTAGTAATATTTCTGGAAATAACCGTGTAAGGGCCGCCGCTTTTAGTAGCTCTTTTTACGGTATAACTCGTAGCCCCGATGGATTCTATCCAGGTTAAGGTATTTCCGTTAGCAGAGCCACTGGCAATAATTCCGCCCGGAGAAGCAGGAATAATTGCGGCTGCTTGTTTTATAGCATCAACGGCCGGTTTGGTAAAAATCAAGGTGCCGTATCCCGGATGGTCGGCGCCGGGTTTACCAGGTCCTTCGGGACGAATTTTCTCGGCAGCTTGTTTGGTATAAGGAGCATCAAGCCCCATACGGGTTACATAATGATGATAAACTTGCTCGTAAACAGCCCGCAATGATCCGCGGGCTTGCTGGGAAATCTGTCTGTGCACGTATTTACCGGTACGGTCTATGGTATTTACAAATGGCACTTCCTGGCCCAGGTTAAATTTAGCTACGTATTCAAACCCTTTCAATAAACGGTTATCGGCATAACCATACAGGTCTAAACCCTGGTGCCAGGCAATTTCGGAGCATTCAGCCAGCATGGCTACCCCTAACTGGGTATGTGCCTGGTCGCGACCGCTTTCCTGAATTTGTCCGACTTCGTTGATTACATAATGCGTAAGCCGACCATCGCCATGGCCATTTACATAGTAGCGCAGTCCCCGTTCAAATATTTCTCGGTCATTACAGAAAACACCAATAGCCATAACCGTTTTAATAGCCGCCGCATCCCAGTTACCATTGGCAAAGGGCGCAAAATCTTTAATAACCGGGTAAATAACTTCTTTAAAGTGTTTTTCGGTTTGCCGGATAGCAGCATCCGACCAGCCAGCATTAGTATAGCGCAGGATTTCGGCGGCATTTACCATTTTAAAAGGGCCTAAGCCCGCCATGAGTACAGCATCGCGGCCAGTAATAGATTTTAAGGTTGCCGACCAGGCATTCACAATCTCTTTGGCTTTGTCAGCGTAAGCTTTGTCGCCGGTAATGTACCACATAATAGCGTTCTGGTGCGCAGCATTAGCATCGGAGTCATATACTCCTTGTCCTACAGTCGGGTTCCGGCCCACCATCGCCATTGGTCCCTGCATTTTATAAGTATGCTGCGAAACCGGGTTCTGGCGGAAGAGTTCAAAACCACTGTAGATAGGCTCCTGTTTGGCAGCCACCGCTTTTTTCATGCGGTCCAGGTCCTCTTGGCTGTGCAAGATACCGGGATGAACAAAAGACTGAGCCTTTAAAGCAGCTAGTGAAGTAAGAAAAAACAATAAAATAATTAATCCTAAATATTTTAACTTCATGGTATTTTTATACTGAAATGTAATTTAAAATCAATATTAGGTTATACATTTAATTATATTAGGCTTAGCATTTAAAGAAGCCGTGATTCTATAAGTTATCCTACCCTCTCCCTATTATCCGTTCAGGCTTTAAACAAGTGAGGCATTATCACTATTTATATAAGCCGGAAAAAATTGAACGGTCCAAAATAATTAACTTTCATTTTCCGCTCACCTCCTATTGTGAGGATATGAACTTTATATCTTGAGCAAATTCACCAATAGAGATATTCGCATCTTTGGCGTTAAGTACTTTCTTTCCATTAATCCGCAAATTTTCAAAAGTTACGCCTTTTACTAAATGGTCTTTATCCAAACCATTAATCACCGAAATTGCATCATTATTGCCTTTATAGTTGATGTTCTTGAAGTAAATATTTTCAATTCTCCGACCCGGACCCGTATTGTACTTTTTGTTGTAAAATACCCGGAGGCTCAGCAACTGGCCCTCCTGAAAATCCGCTACCCTGATATCTTCGTAGCGAATATTACGAACCAGGTTTAAATCACCTACACTTAAGGCCATCGTTCCCTGATAGTCCGGATCATCCTCATCCTGCTCCAGAATATCGATATTCCGGAATAATACATTTTCGATGGTATCACCTGAAGTAGTAGTATTGCCGTGGACACCAATATTGGTAGGATGGGCTACATCGGCCCACAACACCGCATTGGTAATTTTGTAATTGCGGGCATTACCAAAGAAATTCCAGCGGTGGGTATAAATGGCAATGCAATCATCGGAGTTGCGCATAAAAATATCATCGATAACTACATCCGAGCAACTCATCAAATCTATTCCATCGGACCAAGGATTGGCACTAAATGATTTAAGATTCCGGATAATCAGATTATTTGATTGACCGCCATACACTGTGTAATGCTGGGGATTAACTACTATAATGCCATCTATGGTTATATTATTTGAATAAGTAATTTCAATTCCTCTTTCGGGTTGCAAAAGAATACCCCGTCCCAATATTTTAACATTTTGAGCTTTGTCTACTACCAGTTTGGCTTTTACCACTGCGCCACCGGCAATGTAAACCGTTTTGCCGGAAGGGATATGGTATACATCGCCCGGGGCATCGGGCGGCGAATGAACACCTGGCCCAAAATAAATTACGTCAGGATCATTAGGATTTGGTTTATAAGTTTCCAGGGCATTGGCAAACAAGTGCAGGTTGTGGAGTTTATCGCCATCAAACTCCACCGAAATTTTGCTGGGTTGGGTTAAAGAAAATGTAATGACATTATTAACTATTTCCGGTTTTAGGTTCAGAGCCGCCGGCCGAATTTGAGCTGACCGGAAATTTTCGTTATTCTTGCGCACCATAATCTCCACTTTGCCGGAAAAATCGAAATAAACCATAGAAGCATCTTGTGGCTTGTCCAAGTCTACTTTTACATTATATTCAAACAAATCCTGCCAAGTTCCGCCTGGTTTCCGTACTCGCACGGTATAATCATCATTGTGCTGGGTATACATAACCCCAGCCGGGGCTGGGTAAGTAATTAATTCTTGAGCGGTCAGGCTTTGGGCTATAAGCAATAATAAAAAGGTTATTAAACAGAAAATGATTAAATCTATTTTTTTAGAAAAGAGCTGAAAGGTTTGAATCATAATATAGTTTAAATAATAACCTCCAATTGAATGTAAGAAAGTGCCTTTAATGACTGTGCTATAAAAAACTTAATCACCGTATTAACTAAAAGAAGGGTTCGAAAACCATATACTATGTACTATGCCCTGATGCTTGGGTATTTAAAGCCAAGATTACCAAAATAAGCTTTACTGATTCTGGTACATTATTCTTCTTTTAAGTGAGGTTCATTCGTCCCTCTGATTAATAAATGCTTTAAAAAAGTCAATTCTCTGGCTTCAGAATTATTGCCTGTCCGCCCTTGGCTTTAATATTCATCACCAAAGTATCTCCCTTTTTTAGCGAGAGCACCCTTTTGCTGATGCTACCTTTAGCATCATCTTCGTAAATGGTGGCGGTATAATTTTTTCCTTTAGCCAGGAAATCCAACTTAATTTTACTTTGCCAATCTTTAAACCCGGCGGCGTTCCCTACAAACCAAGTTTGGTCTTTCCGGCGGGCTACACTAATATTTTCACCAATATCACCGGCTAAATAATGGGTTTCATTCCAGACGGTAGGTACCTCTTTAAAAAATTCAATCTCATCCTCGTTGGTATAATCATTAGGCTGCCCGTACCAGAAAATGGCCTGCAAAGGACTAAAATATACCACCGATAACGCTAGTTGCTGGGCCTTGCTTACTTTTAGGTTTTTACTAAAACTATTCTTCGGGTTAGGAAAAACATAAGTAAAATCGGCAGCCCCGGCCAAAAAGCGGGTGAAAGGCAAGGTAGTATTATGAAATGCATCCGGGCTGTTCTCATCGCCCCGAATACCTTCCTGGGTAAGCAAGGCCGGGTAGGTGCGGCTTAAACCGGTAGGTTTGTAATTGTCATGGATGTTTAACAGTAAGCCGGCATCATTTACCTTTTTTATGGCTCCTGACAACCAGGTAAGGCCTTTTTGAGAAAAGCCATCGATAAAACCAAACTTCATCCCACTAACTCCCCATTTTTTATACAGCGGTAAAATCTCGTCTAGATAGTTTTGTAAACCAACATAATTAACATACAAAATGACACCTATCCCTTTCTCCTTACCATGCTGGATTACTTTCGGCATATCTATGGCTGGAATTACCACCCGCGGGTCTGATGTTAAAGCTCGCTCCGGACCGTACCAACCCGCATCAAACATGATATATTGGAAATTATGTTTTGCGGCAAAGTCGATACAATCTAATCCGCTTTGGGTATTAAGCTGGGCCCGAATAAGTTTACCAGGTTTAATCCAGTTGGGTACACCACCTGGTGCAGGTGGTGTTAGTTTTAAGTTAAGTTCGCTAAATTGGTGCAAGCCAATAGCCGTGGGAGAAAAACTAATAGTACGCCAGGGACTTACAAAAGGAAGGGTAACTTGCACTTCTTTATCCCGGGCAAACACGACTGCCAAACTATTCGGGCCTTTTCCTTTTTGCAATTCAGCTTTTGTATAACTATAATTGGCTGCTTCGCCCACACTCATGTAAAATTTACCGTTTGTAAGGGTAGCCGGGAAATCGCAGTAAGTTTTTAAGGTATCTAGCCGAGTTGGGGTAAATACCGTTTCGTGGTGGTACTGGTAAATGTTATAAGTATCGGTAAAATTAAATTCGGTATTTTCTTTTTGAATCGCCGCGTTTTCAAGACCGGTTTGCTCCGGTAACTGGTAACGGAAAGCCACACTCCCATTATAAACCCGGGCCAGTAGGCCAAATTTTAATGAACCTGATTCCCCAGTCAGTTCTGATTCCCGATAATTATTTCTTATACGGTCATTTTCTCCTAGGGGCCAGGTAAAAGTTTGATCCTGACTTTGTTGCTTTTTCTCCCGAATGAGGGTGTTTTTCCCCGCTGAGTGTGGGCCTAGTTCAAATCCCAGGGCAGACCAGGTTACTGCTTCCTTACCAGCGAAAACAACCCTGTACTTCAGGCTACCCTGCGCATCTACTCCAACCTCCAGTTGGGTCTTTTTATCCGGTGATAATACTTTAAACGGGCTTTTTACTTGAGCAAAGCTGTAAGGCACATACAAGAAAGATATGGCCAGGAAAATGATAAAAATTAATCTTTTTATATTTTTAAGCATTATCACAAACGTTTAGAAACGTCTTATTAATAGGTTAACATATTGCTACTTTATTTCCAGATAATACCAAATATATAAATCTAAATCGGTTTAGTAGGGGTAACTTTAAACTTTTTTTAAATTTTAGAAGAATGTTAACACTTTTATACTACCGTTAGATTTAATTTACTAAAGCGATTTAGCATCTGAATAAATTCTAATCTGCTTTAATCTCAAATTTAAGTTCTCCTCTGAAAGTGCCAAATCAGATACTGGCTTACTCTGTTTACTTAAGCTTTATTTTCACCAGGTAGTTTTTCACGGGTGTATTAGCCTAGATTATTTGTTAATTCTGAACCAGTCCACATCGGCTTAACCGCCCGAACGAAAGCCAGGCTGCGCGAGCGCAAATACGCCTACTTTCGCCCCTACCCATTTGTCCGGCTGCGCCATGAAAGGTTTTCCGATTGATTTAAAGTTCTGCCCATCTTCGCTGTAACTGAAAGCGCACTGGGCACCTGGGGCACGCACCTGCACTCTTAAATAGGCGGTATTAGAGGCGAGCGGTTGTTCGGCTATAATTTCTTCTGACCCATTATTAGGGGCATCTTTGCCCGAGATATAATTTCTGCCAGTAGTTACTGGTTGGTTATGATAAGGCTGCTCGGAAGTTTTGCACAAAAATAGTAAAATACCCCAGGTTGCCCGGAAAATAAAAGCTGATTTTAGACGCATTAGTTTGGAATAAGAACTTTTTTGTGCGCAGCGGCAAACAGGTAAGCAGCCCCAAATACCCCGGCACTATCGCCTAAGGCTGGTTTCACCACGGGAGCTGCAAATTGATGGTCGAAAACATGCTGATGTATTTGGGCCACCCCTTCGGAATAAATCTGGTCGATATTGCCTACACCTCCCCCAACTACTATCACATCGGGGTCTATGATATTTACCAGCACACTTACGGCTAGCCCGAAGTGCGCGGTAAGCCGGTTTATGGTGGTAGCGGCCGCCGCATCAATGGTTGTTCTTTGGGCTATATCTTTCAACTTTCGCTTTTGTCCTATTAGTCCGGCATAGTAGGCTTCCAAGGCTGGCCCCGATAAAATACTCTCGTTACAACCTACTTTGCCACAATAGCATTTTTCTCCTTCGGCCTGATTCAGGTAATTATGGCCCCATTCGCCGCCCAACCCATGGTAACCATTCAGAACCTGGCCATTTACCACCAGGCCGCCGCCCACCCCCGTGCCCAAGATAATACCAAAAACAACCTTTGCATCCGGGAATTGCTGCTTTACTATTCCCAATTGGGTTTCGGCTAAAGCAAAACAATTGGCATCATTGGCCATTTTTACGTTAGTCCCTAGTAAGTCTTCCAAGTCAGCAACCACCGATTTACCGTTCATCACCAGCAAATTGCAGTTTTTCATTAAGCCGGTTTGGGGAATAATGGTACCGGGCGCGGCAAATCCAATTCTTTCGGGTTTATATCTCGCTTTCTCTTCCATTAGGGTTACCAGTTTTTTAACCTGCTTCAGGATATGATTATAACCCTGGCGACCTTCGGTTTTCACCCGGTTCCGAAAAAGCACTTCGGGTTCTTCCGCTGATTTTAATATGACACCTTCTATTTTGGTACCCCCTAAATCAATGCCCCACAAATTTTCACTGCTGCTAAAACAATTCATTATTTTGTATATCAAATTTTGCTTAAAACTTTACTTCTAAAGGGCTGGCCATGCTTTTGGCAAAGTCTGCCAGATAATGGTCCCACTCGGCCGGCGAGTTAAATTGTTTGCTCTTGGTCCAGCCAAAGCCAGCGTAATACACCAGTTTATCTTTTTCGGGTTTCGTAACTACATATAAATGGCTTTGGTCTTTGGTGTTTACCCGATGGTCTTGGTACTGCTGCACCAGGGTTGGCGCCAGCACAATACCAGTCCCAAGAAATGCATCATCCATGGGTTCCCAGTAGCGGAACCAGCCAACTTCTGGATTGGCCTTTACCTCCCCTTTTTTCTCGTGCAGGGTAATACCAATAGTAGCATTGGATAGTGGTTGGTCACTGTTCAGGACTACTTCGTATCGCGACAGGTTACTACCCAAGTCGAGGCTGATTATTTTCTTTTCGGTGATGGTGCGGCCGTTGGCCGACCAAGGCGCATAAGAAAGCTCAAATAAAGTTCGAATAGGGCCGTTTGCCAGCTTTTTGTAGCTAGTGAAGTTTTTTGAAACATAGAGCGAATCATTCTCCAGCACTCCAATGCCTCCCAGACCTCGGCTGGCCCCTACGTGGTAAGGGTCATAGCCCTCGCCGTGGTCAATATGGTAATAACCGGCTTCTGCCAAGTTTTTTTTATACCAATTATCAATAATGGAATAGTTTACCCGCTTCAGCCAAGCATCCATGCCGCTGGTTAACGTACCGCCGGGTTGGTTCTTTTCAACCATCTGCTGAGCCATCGGGCCGTACGTCCGGAAAGCCACCCGGTCATTTTCCCAGGTATAGTCATCGGTTCGTTCGGGCACGAATCGGGAGTAGGTAGTTATTTTACTTTTAGGCTGCTGGGCCGCCCCATTTTTGGCTCCTCTTATAGTAAATTTTCGCTCTGAGTTAGCTTTGATGTTGGTCTGAAAAAGGATTTCATCGATGTTGCCATCGCCGTTATTATCCAGGGGCTGGCTAACCAGAATACTATCCGTTTCAGGATCTATAATTAAAATATTTTCTATTCCAAACTGCTTTACCAACGCGCTTACCTGATTTATTGAAACACTTACTGTTTCAGTAGATCGGTTCAGATTCAGGTTATTTTTAACTGTAAAAGTTTTCGTGTTGGCATCTTGTCCGCAGGCTCCTAACAACCAAGCGGCAAGTAGCAGACTTGCTCCGGTTATTCTTTTTGAAGGTTTAAGAAAATTCATTTTTAAATTTTAGTTCTATTTAGCAATTAATACCTCTCGAAATGATAGTGGTAAAATCGGGCTGGCTTAAAAAGCGCTGCAGCCATCCTTTAGGAAGGCTACCTGCGACAGGAAGAAGCTGTATACGTTGTTCCTTTTATCACCTTAGGGGTAAGCACCATGGCCATCAAGCTAAGGTATACATTACTTTTGCTCCCGCCAGCTTGTAGCTGGTGGGTACTTATAAAAGGAAGTTTTCAACTTTCTGCCAGTTGAAAACTTCCTTTTATCTTTAGGTCCAAGTTACCGCTGCGCTCAAACTTGAACCAGATACATTAATACCCCTTAGCCTGATTGGCTATGGGGTAAGCACCTACACTACAGGGGCTGCTGATTAAAATTACTTCTCTTATTGCATTTATTTCTTCCCGCTACTGGCCCAGACCATAAATACCTTTCTACCATTCTGCTCATTAATCCCCTATAGTTCAAAAATAATAAACTTAAATTATCCACTTAAACATACCTAAGTACAGTAGCGGATTATAACCTCTTTGCCTTTAAATGTATAGTTTAATACTTAATTCGGTAAATGAAATAATCTTTAAATCCTACTAGTGAATTCAAAGACAGTGAACTCAAACCCGCCACCCAATCGGGTTCAAGTTCACCAAGGACCAGAAGGCCTGCCTTTGTTTTAGCTCTTAGCGCTTATTTCTTTATTATTTTCTACAAAATGTTCAAACTTTTATAATCTATGCTATATATAAAAAGGGGTAGTGTGTTCAAAGTAAGGATGGATTATTTGCTAATTTTTGCAGATTGAGGTTAACGAGCAAGAATCGGATAGCTAAGTAGTGGTTGTGCCAGGATTTAGAGAAAAAAAGCGTCTTTCTCACCAGCCTACTGCAACGTTGGCGCAAGGTATTGTTCAATCGTTCTATCTTGGTGGTTTGCTTCTTACCTTCCCTCTGGTGCTGTCCTTTGTGGAACACGGCGGCATAAGCGGCTAAATCATCGGTAAAGACCAACGCTTTTTTGCGCAGGGCTTCTGGTATGCTCAGCCATAGGCCCAGCGCACTTTCCTCTGATTTCTTTCTCCTATATGAAAGCCTATTACCAAGCCACTTCTTCTTTCTACGGCCAACCACAGCCATACCGGACAATCCTTAGCGCCTTCATAACTCCTCATTTCATCGGCTTCTAAACCGTACAGCACCAGTTCTGCTTGCGCTAGCTTGCCTACGGGTAACTCTTCGGGTACTTGCTGCCAAAGCTGCTCAATGCGGGGAATAAGCCAGCCCATGCTTATCTGCAACACCCGCGCTATAGCCCGCAAACTCAGCCGCTCTAAAAGTAAGCGCTGGAGCAACTCTTCTCCTGCCAATCCAACTGTTGGAGTACCTAAAAGGAGAACGAAGGCGAATAAAGAAGTTTTCCGAGCACGGCTCCATGAGCTTGAAAGGGAGTACTTGTAAGCTCTTTTTCGTACTGGTATACTTAAAGCAGAATCCGTTGCAGTCTTACCACGGCTTCTGCTTTGGTATGAGCCAGGGTAAGGTAAGCCAGTGGCTAAAAGTGCTCTTGCCCTTGTTGGAGCAGGCCCTCAAACGGCTACAGAAGCTGCCCTGCCGGGAGCCGGACCACTTGTACTTAAGCCTGCGCCTGGTGTCGGGACAGGTGCTGTTCATGGATGCCACGGAAAGAGAAGTACCGCTTTCGGTAGACGCAGAGCGGCAAAGACACGAGTACAGTGGCAAAAAAGGCTGCCACACGTATAAGAACCTGTTGGTGAGCAACCAGCACCACCAGATTCTTTACCTGAGCCCAACGGTAGCGGGCAGTATGCACGATAAAGCATTAGCTGATGAAATGGAGCTGGAATTTCTGCCTCAGCAAAGCTTATTGCTCGACCTGGGCTTGGTGGGTTATCAGCCCGAAGGAGCACAAACGATTCTACCCTTCAAAAAGCCGGCTCACGGAGAACTGTCGGAATATGATAAGCTCTACAACCAGCTGCTGGCCAGCATCAGGGTAAAGGTGGAACACGTTATGGCTGGGGTAAAAAGAATTAGAATGGTCAAAGATAAAATCCGCCTAAAGGGGGCACAAATCAGAGACCAAATCATGCTTATTGCCTGGGGACTACATAACCTCAGAATTCACCACAGAAATTTATCGTAATATCATTTAATTATAAGAATTCTGGCTCATATAACAACCTTGTTTATTATAGGTAATACTTTATCTCATAAATTATCTGGAAAGAAAAGTGATATTATGTTAGCAAACTTAGTAAAAGAGATGTTTAACCAATAACTGCAGTTTTGTTAATTTCT
>Ga0210040_10010487_pt1 | contig 10614 bp, 12 predicted proteins | sample CryGeyCG12114_NA_FD_185462 | JGI IMG/M metagenome (GOLD analysis project Ga0210040, IMG submission 185462) | Groundwater microbial communities from aquifer - Crystal Geyser CG19_WC_8/21/14_NA (SPAdes) (version 2) | ecosystem: Environmental > Aquatic > Deep subsurface > Groundwater | place: USA...
GGAAACAATATGTCCAATTGTGTGCAACAACCAACAACAATCCTCCACCCAAATTCATTTCTAGGACTGCCAAATTTTGTTTTGTAGGTCAGTGGGACACAAATTTCCCCACTACCTTTGTTCACATGGAGTCTCATAAGGTAGGCTCTAGCGTTGGATTTAAACTTGGGTGACATCATCTTCTCCCTGCATTATAGTTATGAGGGAGTCGTAGTTTCTCACACTCCATATAAGCGGTTTTATTTGCTCTGTGAATGCGATTCTTGCATGGCTGAGCGATGATTTATTTTAGTTGATTAAGATACTAGGGGTACACCCGAAGCCGTGTAAAGTCGTACATTTCTGCGTGCGTAAATCTCCCAGCCAATCAGATCGGTAAGGAGAAGTTGGAAGTTTGCTCTGATTGGCTGGGAGATTTACGCACGTAGAAATGTACGACTTTACACGGCATCGGGTGTACTCTTACTGTCTGTGAAAGTCGTATTAGCAGTAATGTTGAACTATAGTTGCATACAGCAATGATTATGGTAAATCTCGGTTGACCTAAATGATTATGGATCTGTTTGAATGAGCCAATAGTTACGTAATCGAGGATTACGATCAATAAGATGACAGAGAAATTCTCGAAAGTAAAATGATTCATTTAAAAATCTCAATGAATCATCGGTATCCTCTAAGTCAAGCCATTATTTCATACACAGCAAAATAAACTCAATGACGTTAAAGCTATATAATGATTTATTTTTTGAAAATTTTTTGGCTGAATTAATAAATTGTATATTAACCTCAAATGGGCTCTACTTGGTTAGTATCAATGACATTGTGCGCTCCAAATATTTCCCTTAAAAGTAACAAAAACTTTTTTGCTAAGCATTCCAAATACATTTTTTTACAACCATGCCACATTTTAAACACTTTAAACAATGCTCCGAGACAGGAAAATATTCTAAACATTTGAAACAAATCCAAGAAATTAATGTTACGCAAGGAGACCAATCATAACCTGCTGCTCGGAATGGAAAAGCGTGCAAGGTTACCGTATCGCAAATGTAAGATGCTGTGTAGCCCAAAGATAAATGAGAAACATTCAGTCGTAGCTTGTACGCAACCAAGATGAAGTCAAAACAGAAAGCAAAAGTTCTTTCACATGCGACTGCAAAAAAAAAGCTTGCCTAACTAACCAACTATAAAAATTAGTATGCTTACATGCATTTCTGCCGGTATTACATTCCAACGAATGTCACACACATGTGGTCGTGCAGATTGGATCATTTCTCAAGTCCGTGTCTCGGTCTATGCTTAGCCAAAATACCTTATCACCGTCTCCAAGGTTTGTCACCTATTCCTTTACGGACTTTTGAACTATTAAACATTTTTGAGTGCTCAAGTTTTGCTTATCTTGAGCATTTTTAATGTAGCCGACTAGTCAGTAATTCACTTTCATTTTAATGCGATTGCTAACATACAGTACATACTCCTGACTTTGTGACTTTCAATCCATGACGTTGCGGTAGGTACATACACGCAAGTTAAATTGCACGAAAATGCTTTGGTACAATTTGGGCTAATAAGGGGAGTTTTAAATGCGTAAAATAGGTGAAATAATTAGCTCCCTGAAGATAGCAACAACATACTCTATTAATATCTTATATTCATACTATATAGGAATGTACTGACGTGAATCTGTAATCCAGGTCATGGTGGCGATAAATACTATAGAATTACCTTGGTTCATACGGAATTCATTGCCCTAGTTTATATTTTCACTAACTGGGAATAGTTCGTAGTAAATGCAATATGCAGTTTTTTATTGAAACTGGAAGTGATCTTTCCCAAATGCAATGGAAACGAATTCTGTACATTGCCCTCAGTAGAGCCCAGTCAGCAATGCAACGATAGTTAGTTGGTAGATGGTAGATTATAGGTTTGTACTGTGTGAGATCCGTAATCATTAATGAGCAAAGAGAGCAACAAAACAAAGAAACCAATGCAGCGAATGAGCAGGGAAGCAGTGAATGAATTCATATGGCCTCGTCCGGCTTTAAAGTTTGTCAATCTTAAACTTTTGCATGCTTTCAGAACGAAAAGAATGTTTTGTTTACCTTAAACACCGGTCCCAAAAAAATTTCAAACAGTTAAAATAAAATAGTATAGTAGAGTGGGCAGGTCTTTGAGCTTCTTATCAGACAATTCCCAGATCTGAATAGTAATGTCAGGGATTTGTTTTGTTGCAGTTGTAGAATTTAGATAGGGAACGTCGAAAAAGCTTTCAGTAATGGGGAAAGTATTGTAATTTTAACCTACATTCAAGCGCCATAGAGAAACCCGATAGGAAATATTGATGGTTCCAAACTGTGCTATAAGTTTCATTCCTTCAATATGGTTCATCTACCTCTAAAAGCCATATCGTTTTAAAAGGTGTCAATTGTCTAAAGTGTTCCAATTTACTTTCAAATCTTATGTACCTACCTCACTCACTTCCCTGCACACGATTTATTGTCCCTTGGATAGACTGGAAACCAATAGAAAGTTTTAAACGAGGTTTTTGATCTCACCCACCTTTTTGGCCTACAAAACTGTGCTAAACTCACTACACAATGCTATCGCTTGGATCCTTCCTATTTAGCTTTTTCATTCCGTGAGAATCGGCCACCCACCATATACAGGAAAGTTTGTCTGCTGAGAAACTAGGTCAACCAACTTTCCTTTTCCAGGACCATCAGACTGTGGTTTGTTTTCATTAGCTGCGGACGATTTTGGAACACAAACAGTTCCGTACAGCCAATCTCTGTACTTCACCCATTATAAAGCAATACTTGTCACCCAGGAAAAACAAGTATAAATCATAGATTATTAGTTTGTTAGTTGATACTACTGCGCATTCGAGAGCATCACATTTCCCACACGCCACAATGCACTTAACTCACTGGAATGGGATGGCTATATAAGCTTTTCAAAATTTATGGCTTTCATAAAGTAACAGAGTTTGCTATCTATCTCTACAGGACGAACCAAGCCTACCTCACAGAAGGCATCTTGGCGTGGGCCCACCACCTTAATAAATGAAGTGTGGACCCACTGCCAATGTATAGTTAGTTACGACGACATGGTGTAACAGTACAAGCAATGAATGTGTGCTTTGACTTTTAATAACTCTCTCAGCCCAGATAGATAAATTAGGTTTGAATGGGACTAGGAATACAAATGAGTGTAGTATAGAGTCTATCTGAAAGTGAAGCCGTGACGGATGCCCACGGTTTAAAGTAATCTGGGAACTGACCCCATTTTTCTTTTCTGTGAAGATATACATTACTGCAAAGTATTTTTTTTGCACTGGGATCTGTGTTTTTTATAGTATGCTGTGCCATCGTCATCAACAGGATAACGGATGATTTCATATATGTTTGTTTTTTGTTAGTTTAGTTAACATCCAAGTGAATTTGCAGGATGCTGGCATAATAAATCTATAGGAAGAGTTGACAAGGCTGTGTGGAAAGTTAATCAAGTTAGGTGAGGTCAACTCCTCTGTTGATCGTTTCCCTCACAGGGGAGATGGTATACAGATTTCATGGTATAGAAATTTTTCGTAAACAGGTCAACGGGAAGAATTTTTACTGGTTAGTTCGTTAGTGCAGAATGAAACATGCATGGCTGGTTGGATGATTTCACCGGTTCTTGTCCTCAAGCAAACTTTTGTAGAGTCGAAGTGAATAAAATTATTTCGGTAAAGTTTGAGTTAGAGTTAGAATTTGTTGGATACCGGGATAAGAACGAACTGACCTACTTATGTTGCTAAACTGTCTGCTTGTAATGTTTTTATGATTTGGGGAAAGTAGAGATATGTATACTGCAGAAGGAGTCATAAAGTTCCATGAAGGGGAATGTACTCTGTCTCCGTTTTGGAGAAGCTTACTTGGAAATTGTTGCCGATAAAAAACTACTAAAGTTTCTTGAATCTATGGCATGAATGAAATAAAAAGCGTATAAATACTGTTGATTTCCATATTCTTGGAAAAAGTCCGTCCGGCTGTAGCTAACTTTTATAATGATGTATCAAAATATTGGAGTCGCAGGTGTATCTGATTGTTTATACGTTTCATACGGGCTTCCGTTACATACTAACAATGATTTTTTTAAATGAAAGCATATTCACCTTTGGTGATTAGGAGACAGAAAATAATAAAAAGAAAATAGCTTTGATATGTTTCATTCAACGATCGTGAGAGAGTTTTTATTCATAGAATATCTTTTTGGTCATAAGTAAACGTAGTGTTAGTGTACACTTGAATATTTACAAGGCTCAAAAAACTGTACTTAATTTTTCAATGAGAATCAATTCGACTCGGCCATGCAGTGAGTGATTTTGAAGACTAGTGCAATTTAACTATAAATAATGACTGCATTGTTTTTTTTACTTGTTTAACAAGTTTGTAATCCAATTAGTTCACTCTATATGAAAGTTGAAAAATTTGAGTTCATTGTTTGACTATACAATAAGCTTTCGAAATCTAATTCAATCCATAGTCAATTGAGAACGTGATATATTATAACCATCACTGTGATTGTTTTTGTTCACAACGCTAGTACAAACTAAACTTGAAAAAACGTGTGCAGTCAACCTGGAAAATAATGAGGATGGGAACATTTTTATGAATTCATCTCGTTCATTCAGTTTTTAATTAGCTGAATATTAATGATTCCGTTTGTTCCAGATTTCGATGTTACATTAAATAAAAGCCTTGGAAATTAATTAATCTGTTTTTTACGTCAGTTTTGCTGGGAAAGTTTTATCCCGATTACCTCTGCATTTTACTCACTCACAATTCACAAAGAGGTGTTTTAGGTGGCTGTTGGAGCTTTTATATGAGCAATAGTTTAGAAACATTTGCAGAGTGCGGAAAACAATTACCTAAGCATAGTTTACATCGTTCAAGTTCATGAATGGAACAATTAACAAGTAACGAAAATCCTGTTAATCGAGAAATTCAAATCAATTTTAATCTTGTGGACAGTAAAATGTCAAAAGTCTCCGGCTATTTAGATTCATGTAAAAAAAATGTTTTGATACTGCAATAGGTAATGGATGCATCATGGGGAGATAATATTTTTGGGGCTAAGATGGAATTTTTCAGGGTTCATTTTCACAATTAGCAATTCCTCCAGTCAATTTCGGTATCTCATCGTCAGTCACAATGTATGACGTATCAGTGTCTCCACATAGTATTCCATGAAATTAGACCAAATGTTTCTTACTAAATGTTGAAACAGATAATGTTCAACATTCGACATCAAAGCGTTTACTGTGTAAATGTTTCAACACAGTAGATACTATAGTTTACAGCATACCGTCAAAATAAAGAAACAGAAAACTTTAATTTTATTCATTCTATGCACATTGCATCTCATGATATGAAATTATTTCCCTAAGTAACTAAAGAAGAATTCCTTATGTATATTTTGACAAAGTACATGAAAATTTGACTAAGCAGCAAACAGATTATAAGATTCTGTGAATGAGAATTTGCGTAATTAAATAATTCTGAGAAAAGAGTTAGACCACGCTTAAGGTGAATTAACTTACTTAGTAAAGTTCAAAATAAGCTTGAACAGGAATTAAATGAATTTTTTAGAAAGTATTAATATCACCAGTATACATGCCTTCTCTACTAACTATGTAAAGCTTACAATGATCCATTTCATTACAAAAACCCATTATCTGTGCAAATACCAACTCTTTGAAACATGCATTACATGAATGCAGAAAAGTGGCACTCGCTAGGATTTTTCTGCAGCCCTGACAGAATGTTAATTTTCGAATCTGGGTCAAATACCCTGTAAAGAAATTCTTGTGGGAGTCATTAACTACCAGCAGTTAAATGCGTGTATGCGTACACAGTGCAGTGGAATGCGCGCATTCTAATTTTTATGTATTTTCAAAACCTTGTGAGCTATAGTAAACTCCCTCCCTCACAAGGTTATGGCTCCTTTCCCCAAAACTAACAAATCCCTATTCCAGTATAAACAATGGTTAGTTTTTGGTGGTCACATCGACATTATTTAGTTTTCTCAAAATGGATAGCTATTTTCGTCCTTATGAAGATAAACACTTTGCCCAATCCACTAATCTACATTAGTATAAACGTTTACTCTTGAGGGAGGTCTTTTCTCCCATGGTCACTTTATTCATGGCTACTTTGTTAAAACATTTGCGAGAACCTAAAAACAACAATTAGGGAGACCGAACAACTTTTATTTTTGTTGATGGAATGTTTAAATGCATGGGAGCGAACCAAATGCTGGAGTTCCAATGTTTGTGTTTTGTATATTACTTACTATGATATGAATTTCAAATTTTATTGCTACAACTAACCCACTATATTCTCTTTACTTTCATTTTTGGATGTTAGTTAGTTATAGCTACTAGCCTAGATGCATAAAGATGCGTTATATAAATTTAAGCAAATATTACATGAACAAACCGCTGAAACAATGCGTAACTTTATCTCCGTCATGTTCCCACTAAACGACAGTCAAGTCCACAAAAGACAAAGCCAGGTACACTCATTGTTGACTGGATTCCCTCATTTCCCCAATACGTTAAGTCCATTTTACTTTCACCATTCGTCTGTCTGATTTGAAACAAAATGCTACAAGATTTCCCACTGGTGCTTTTGTAGGGTTATTGCCATATGTGCACAGTTTTTGCATGGGATATAAAGGAAGTGTATCTTGACTTGCAGTAACCGCAGCCACAGTCAAAACCGATCTGAACCAGTTAGTTAGTTAGTTAGCCAGCTAGGAAAGTTTACAGCTATAGAATAGTCATAAAGTAACTAACTAAGTGTTTTGGATTCTGCAAGATTTATATGGACAAAACCGGTTTTTCTAAAGCCATCTGCTCCACACTTTTTGGGATTTACTGTAATTAGAGACTCACCTTACCTTTCAGGAATGCCAAGTTCATTCCCGCTATCCCCATTTGACATTCTACACGGGAGACGTGATTACGTGAATAAAACCGAACAAAAATACCTACGTTTTTTTTTGTTTATAGAAGATTGGAAACTGTTGTTTTCTAGTTTTCCAGCGTATACATAATGTCCCCATTGACAGACATTCGGCACGTACGCAACGTAATCTCGCTAAATTCAATGTAAATATTGTTTTCATCTTTTCCGAACATTACGGCAGTTGAAGATCATTTGTTATTTCAATTGCCGATTGAGAGCAAATGCTTTAAAGATTGTTATATACTCATTCCTGGTACGCACTTGAAATCTTGTGAGTTTGAAATGTATTCACAGATTATCATGTTATCAAATGCATCTCACTGGTGACTCATGTATAGTTTACTACATAGTTTTAGTTAGAGTATGTTACACACTCTCAGTACATGGTGTATTTTTTGACAAAGTTCCAAACCACCGTCACCCGTCATTGACATCCTAAAAGAAGTTTCCATTCAACTGAAGCAAATTTATTCTAGCCTGCAAGCTACAATTTAGCACATGAAATTGAAAGTGTTTCAGTTGGACAAGTAGGGCCCATAATCCATTTTTTGTTGAGACCTAAGTAAGTGGAGTAGCAAAAAATTGGATACGGATAATTCCTTAGTTCATTTGCCCTAATAAAGAGTAATACAGAGAAAGTATAACCATTTACGATTGGGAACGCATATAGATGAACTCGTTAGTAACACGAACATGATTGATGTCAGCTACATAAATACAACACAGGAAATTTGTTGTGATTTCGTGGTTTCTATTTACGGACGCCAGTTTGAGTGAACAATAGAGCCCTTGTACCAGGAGATAATTGAAAACGGTGTACTCCGTATGCACACATTAAAGGGAAGGGAAAGTACAAAGGAAGTTAATGCTGAGTTAGTTTTCCTCCACCTAGGACGCCTAAGCATTTTTTTATCCTCAGTGGGGTCGACTGAGGTGAATGATCAGCTCCGGGATCAAACATTCATTGCTAACTAACAAACCGAGAATGACTAATTCAAGTCACCGTACACTTCAAAGTGGTGTCAACCGATTTCTAGCTTGATTTGAACTGTATTTGAAATTACTACAGGACAAAATTGCGTAGGTATTACGGGTCATGTGTGTACGGCCAGGCCACTGGCCATATCGTGCTGAAGCTATATACATGTATGATTGTAATGGAAAGTGAGGATCTAAACTATAGTTACTAACTATGTAAGTTTAATCGAATCTCGAAGCAATATTTTAATGAGACAATGTAACAATCACTAATGACGTTAAATTATGACTTGAATTGCAGCTAGTGTATGCTCATTATTTAATTAAAATGACGACGAATTACTCGACCAATACCATTATAATGAATCGTTGATTTCTGTTGTTTATCTGAAGGACGTGATGTATGGAGGAAACCAAGTTGGACAATACATTGTATGTATCTATTTCTAACTTACTATAACTAATGATGGGAAATCCAAGAATTTCTTGCATGGAAGAAAACATGGGAAATAACAAACGATAGTTCCTCACCGCGCTTGCTGCAACGTAGTGCATAATATTATGCATTTCATACGTACTTGGACTGAAATTGAATTGGGTCAAACTTGATCTACTGATAAGAAGTGACAATAAATTAATGACGTAAATCAACACTGATGCTACAGTCAACACCTAATTTGATATTTGATGACTGCAAACTGTTTATTCACATACGGCGTAGTATAATGTAACTAACAAAACATAGTATAGAGGTATTAGTATTATGAACTAGTTCTATGGGTTATATCGTTATATGTACTTACTTTCAAGAAGTATTGCTCCTAACTTTGAGCCCATTTTATTGATCCGCGGCCCAAATAGAAATCATGGAAGGAATATGAATATTGGCTCTGAATATGTGAGTGTGAGTGACCCGTTGAAAACTGATTTGATTTATAATTGGCCACGGCCACTCCACTCACTCACGATATTAGTGTAGTGATTTCCATTCCGTCGTACTTTTCCAACACTTTCATCCGCTTTTGAGGTCGTTTTGTTTGCGGCGCCAATAAAATATAGCATTGATCTTTAATGAAATGTGAGAACTTTTGGTTAGCTAGTTAGTTAGTTAGTAGTCATATGCGAATTACCGAGACTAAATTTATAAATGACGACCAGAAATTTGACGCAGTGGGACTAGCAGCCCCAAAGGTCGTCACAGCTATGCAAGAATACTACGCAATGTATCTAGATTCGCCACATAAGAATCCGTATGGCCAAAAACGTGTTTTTTAAAACTATTGTAAATTCTAATGTACTGTTGAAGAAACTAACACATTGAACTCTCGTGTACAAGTTGACACCCTAAAGTATAAATATGGAGAGGACATCGACCTCACATGTACAATATTCCATAGGCAATCCATGTAAGATTCCTTAAGCTGATTAGTTTATACTTTGAAGGAATGGAGTCAAACCAATTTTGTGCTTTTCATTTAGTTCCACACCCATATAGTTAATTGCCAGGTAAGTACATTATTTTGGATCAAACAAAATGAAACAATTATTAGAGGCTAAAGTTACACAGTACAGTCTGAACCTATTTCTGTGGTTTGATTGTGCAAGTGAGGTGAGAAAATGTAGTTTTGTTTTGGACGGACAGAGTTTAATAAACTCTTTCGTTGTATGGACGCCATTAAATGAGAGTGAGTTTTACCTACAACTGTGAAAGGCAAGTAAACATATTTCGCCTGACAAACTCCAGTATTAACCTGTGCAAGTGAAAGTGCAATCCAGTACAAATTGGATTTCCAAAATCGTTTACATTTATTATTATTTTATGGGCAGTATAATGGATGTGTGTTTTGGACCAATTGAGATTCTTTTAAATGGGTTCTCCACCCAGAAATTTCAGGGCAAATGCATTAGGCGACGGATTGTTACAGCCAAAGCTTTTCTTATGGCATATCTGCGTGTTGAGTGGGCGAACTTTGAAACCTATAGACGCTGGGGCTAGCCAGTAGATATTTTTTAATTGCAACATAGAAATATATAGATAACTATTTATATTGCAATGAAAGTCAACCTGTGAGAAAAGTAAGTGTGCGCTAAAAATTGAAAAAATTAATCGGTAGGAATTCTTTCTATAGCTTAGTATAAATGGCGGTAGGACTTAATTGATGTGAGTTAGTTTTAGGAGCCCTAGCTGGAAAAAAGCTGTCGTAGCGAGAGAAGAAAAATACAAAAAAGAATTGGACACCACGGCTGAAAACGGCGCCACTTTTAGTTATTTTTCGAAATCTGTCAATTCAGAATACGAGGAATTGCGGCTCGATAGTGTAGTGTCTATTTTTTAAATTTATATTTAGGTTATCTCTTTGAAGAACAAATCTAGGAAGGCAATGCATTAAATCTACGTAAACAACCCTAGCACAATATACAACACTAGCAAAGACAGTCGCGCTACGCGCGACTGTTTGCTAGTTGTGCGATGCACGCAAAACTTAACAATGCGCTGCGGTAAACTTGGTTATGCGCTGCAGTAAACTTGGTTATGCGCTGCAGTAAACTTGGTTATGCGCTGCAGTAAACTTGGTTATGCGCTGCAGTAAACTTGGTAATGCGCTGCAGTAAACTTGGTTATGCG
>Ga0210040_10010488_pt1 | contig 10614 bp, 3 predicted proteins | sample CryGeyCG12114_NA_FD_185462 | JGI IMG/M metagenome (GOLD analysis project Ga0210040, IMG submission 185462) | Groundwater microbial communities from aquifer - Crystal Geyser CG19_WC_8/21/14_NA (SPAdes) (version 2) | ecosystem: Environmental > Aquatic > Deep subsurface > Groundwater | place: USA...
ATAAAGGCACGTGTAAGAATTAAAACCTCATTTCATTCCAGGTGCGTACCCCTTTACTGTGCACACTGAACCCCACTGAAATGCAAACACTCTGATTACATACGTTAATAACACATTAGGTGCGTGCTTATGTTTTGTAAACGAAATAATAATTATTATGATTCCATTTCACTTTCACTCGACAGTGAAATCGGTGTACCACACCTCCTTGCACAATGAAACAGTCCCATGAATATTTGAAAATGGAAATCGCTCGACACTAGTTAGTTTCACAGGCTTAAACGCTGACTGCAAACTATTGTGTTGTTATTCCATGCAAACAACTATTAAATCCGTGATTGGTGGTAAAAGTGAGCCAATTTGGCATAAATACTTGGCTTTAATCAATATTTCCTTACATAAATATCATAACACATGAGCTCCTAAGACTGCTGGGTTTGAAGCAAAATAATGATTAATTACTAACTTCAAAAATTGCCTACTGAGCGAATAATTTGCTCTCCCAACTTTTCTTTGACATGAACAACTTAAAAGTGCAGCCACCAAATTATGAAAACAATCAAACTGTACGTACAAGGCACGGGAAACTTTTAAAATGGCACATGACTAACTAACTAACTAACTAATGTATGTAATAATTGTACGGAGCAACCGCTGACTAACTACAAATGTTCCGTGCAAGATGGCTTGACAAGCTACATCATAATTATATGCATTACGTGGGTCACGTTTTGTTACGCGGTGTTGATAATTCCAAAATATCTGAGTACATACTTACTCCACAGTATAAGTTGAATGTTCACAAGTTTAAAATTATTCCTGACTACTTATATTTCCCTATCTGACCACTATACATGGAAAACACATGAAATTTCATTGCGGTAATACAGAGTAAAGTTTAGGACTGCCACCAACAAGGCTAAACTTGCTATGCCCACTTGTTTTATTTAGTGGTGAAAAGTCTATCAAGGAGCACTAGAATAAAATACCTTTGCTACTGACTTTACCTTACATAAAATAGTAATGGTGAATGAACGCACAAGATGTTTTACGATAAGGCTGCCCACAAAATATTATTAACTGTGTATATTTCTAACTTGCTCGCATTCTTATTTTATACCCTGCTAGTCTGTTATATATGGATAGCTGTGTTTACAATATTGGCCACAATTTCACTGCACCAATCTACTTATTACGACTAGCAGTTTACTAAATGTCGACTGTACTACTTTCTCCCAAAAAATAGTGCTCACTACTCTACAACGCTCTACTTACTTACATATTTACAATGGCTGTTGCGGTTCAGTGAGAGAGTCGATAAAAATCTCCTTAAATTGTTTTTTTCCCCTTTCCCTGAAAACTTTGCTTCCAATTCCGTGGTGTGGCTTTAGTTTAAGAGTTGAGTCAAGTCAACGAGAACTCAAAGTTTGGAACGATCAACGTACTTCCGCTCTTTTTCTTTCCCCCAAACCAAATCCGCATATAGAGACACAAATATGTACCATGTGGATAATGATCGTGTCTTATTTTATGCTCACAATCCCAACATGAATGCCTGTTGTAAACTTTACGTAGACCGCTTTAAGAAATCTATAGTCTTAAACTATTTAAGATGGAACAAGATAGTAGTATTTTGCCCACCACTTTCGTTTCATATGTGCCACAACAAAGTTTCAGGCAAGTTTGAGTCCCAAATAATATTTCGCATGCCACACTCACTCACTCAAGTTGAAAGGGAAATTTTGCACAGTCATAGAATGCACGGAGACTTTATCTCGGCAATTTTCAAATGACTCTCGTTAGTTACAATGATAGGGTATAGTGGCTGGCAACTTTTCAAATCGGACTCTCCCTTGAATTGTGCATGCAAAAACAAACCATTTTCTGTGCAAGGCCTTTTTCTACCCAAAACTTACTAACTAACCAACCAACTCCAGTAGTCTGTCTGTAATGAATATGGGCAACCAAATAATAATACTGTAATGAGACAAAGACAGACAACCAGATTGGTTGACATTTTCCTGATTCCCTTTCATTAGTTATATGATATAAAATGGTGCGTTATTGAAGCTCCAAGAACATACTAGAAGTACTAACCATATTCCTGTGCTATAATTCTAACCTGTGCCTTACTAACTAACTAAGTAACTAACTAAAATGTAGACTACATACTGATACATTCGGCCCATATTCATCCACTGGTGAACACGGTAATTTATTTTTTGCTCTCCAAATACTACATCTATGTCTTTGTCCCAAATGGCTAAGATCTATAACTTTGACTACCAAAATGAACTTTGGATGTTGTATAGACCTGGAAAAAGTTTTTTCTCCCCAGATTGACATCATTGCCCATGTAATATTGTTGTATAGCAACCATATAAGTGGATATAAAGGAAATGGCATTCATGAGATCCTTTCCTGAATCTTCTCTTTGAAGCGAAAAGTAAAGTGTCCTTTCCATTTAATCCTTTGGTTGGAGAGAGAGCTCCATTTTAGTCTGACATTCCATTTCCCTTGTCAATAGAGTTCACAAAGAAAGGTATCTAACGTGATGATGATGATCATGTTGAATTCTTCAGAGCAGATTTCCTCAAAAAAAAGATTCCAATAGTTCGTTTGCATTACGATTTATTCTTGCTAGTTAAATGGATGACTAGACATGCTATAGAAAAATATTGGAATGTTTTTTTCTTCATGGAAGATCCAGATTACATTATTTTATTTCATTGTTAGTTTAGCATTCATATGCCAGGAATAAATCAAATGGAAATTGTGTTTGTTGTTGGGGAGCAGAGGATGAGTAATTTTTTGTTGAATGCAATCGTCATGTAAGTAGATATGCAAATTACAGATGAAATTATGAAAAAAAGAAATCACATTTTCTTATGTAAATGGATTATTGAGTGGATTCCAAGATATCAATGGATATGCTATACATAGGTTTTCTCACATTGGTACACAAAAGTTCCAGTGTATAGAAAGTATATACTACACTCTTGTCAAAACTTAAGCAAACAAGCGAACGTAGCAATTCTTTCTTTGTGAGGATACGAATTCCCCTCGTATCAGCAATCAGATCAAAGAATGGAATGTTTGTGTACTTATACGTTTTCCCATCTTAAGTGCATTCAAAAAGCTCACGTTTCTATAATGTATGGAGTGGCATCCCATTTTATTTGTGTAGTTCTGTCGTAAGCACTACTGTCAGACGAAAACATGTATATTCATAACGAAAAATAAATATAATGCTGAGAATGCCAAAATTCAATTTATACTCTTCATTTGGCAATATATACAAAAGGATTCTATTTAAGTCAAATATTGTCTTTTTTTGGCATTTGCAAGTCAAACTATTTTTTTCGGTCACAAAAGCATTACATAATTTGTGCAGCCGGCTAAACTAAGGAAAATAGCCCAATGTGCTTAATTTTATCGTGTGGTCAATAGTTGGCTACCATACTGATTCGTTTGTACAAAACATGACGTGACCACATGAGTTTGTCATTTCTCTCCGGCCGAACCAGTGAACTGGGTAATGATCTCAAAGAAAGGGAATGAATAAAATAATGTTGGCTGCACTGTTGTACAGTGGCTTTCACAAAGACCGTAAATTTTATTGCCATGTCCCCAGTTCAAATTGCGCTGCATTCTATATTTCCTTTCGTTCACAATATTCATTTGAAAGTCATTATTTTGCTTATGTGCCTAGGAAATGCCAATGAGCCGACAAATGATTTTCACACGTCGTAAGTGCTTTACATCATTCATATACAGGTTATTAGTTGACATACGGGACTCAATTCTCCCATTTACTACAATAATGAACAAATATGTTACATTGTGAAACCTGAGAGCGACAAGACTCTTTTTTTGCTGCTAAGGTGAGCTAAGAGCTCCTCGCTGTGCCACATTCAACTACAAAGTGAAAGCAAAGTACTGTGAAAGTGCAAGTTAGCACTCTCTCCACTAGTCATCATCATTGTTCTACTGGCCTTTTACATTATACGTCCTAATGTTACTATGAAAAGGGAAAACTGGGCTCTATATACCATTGCTTGCTAACTCCAATTGGTTAGCCCACCACACAGACACAAAAAAAACCAAGTGCACAAAGAAATGATGGTGACAGCAATAGCCACGCTAGAATAATCGCTTTTGTTCTCTCTGTTCTTTTATGCAATTATGTTACCTCCCTTCTGGGGTCCCATACACTACTTTGTGGTCCAACCTTCACTCATTTTCCGTCCATTTTTCACAATTGCGGTCTATAATCAGTAGTTAGTCAGTCAGTTATACTTGCTCTCATTAGTTAGTTAGTAGGGAACTTCCTAACAAAGTATCACCCAAGAAGACTGGAACACATTATCATAATACTAAAAAAGGAACAATCACAAACCTTGTAATCAAGGTTTCAAAAAAAGGTGTGGTTTCGTACAATCTTTGTACCACAAAAAATCCCGTTTAAAATCAACAGTATCCTATTTCGAGCACAAAATAGGCAGGTCAAACGACCGCAAAAATGTGCTCTATTGAAAACTGAGCTCATCCTTTTAGTAGTTTTTTTTGCGAAAAGAAAAAAACCACATTTCAAAAGAATGAAAGAATTCTTATCACTTGAGTTGTACATTTTTTCTTGTTGCCTTTGTTATTTTTTTTGGGGAGGAAGTTCACACCAAACCATATAATATAATGTATACCCTCCAGCCTATGATACTTTCTTTACTCGCGTATTATGAAAATGTTACATGATCATCATTTTGATGAGTCTGATCAACTCTTGCGCTTCAGTTCATTTCACAACAGATTATAGTATGTATGTCCTCCCATTGTGTCTTCTTTCTTTTCTATATAAAAGGTAATGGCAAAGGTCTTGTATTTCATATGATTTGGCAAATGACAAAATCCGAGCCTAGTCTTCACAAATAATCTTTTTCTCCTTTCATCTCGTCCAGAAATGGGAACATGTGGTCGTATCATCAATACAATCCAATCTTTTTTCACATTCCAATTTTCCTTTTCATACCTTTCATTTCAGTCTATATCTTGACTAACTTTCTGCACAAAACCAACACCTTTCCTATTCTTGATATTCAAAAGACCCGGTCACCAACAAATAACAATTATTTTTTCGCCCCAATGAATAGTCCATGAGGAAATGATGTGACGCCGTGCCAAACAATTGAGGCAATGAAACATACGCCACGCCTAGACCATGTTTCCTTGGCTTAAGTAAGACTGATTGTTCTCCCATCCACATGCTAATGGAGCAAATTTCTTTGCCAACTGACTTAATAGCTATACTCACTCGAAACAAAACTACCTACTTACGTATCTAACAAACAACCATAAACAAAATAAATACGTAGTATAGTACACAAAAAATAGAACGAGTTGGGTTGTAGAAAAAGCTTCAATTTGCTGAACGATATTCCCATATAAATACAATTCATTGAGGGATTTCTATGCCCCGTTTCTGAAATACACATATGGGGCTCGGTCTTCTGTGTAAACTGCTAAAAGGACGGCCAAAACGAAAGGGGTTTTCCACCAAAGATTGTGATGAATGTGAAAGGCGGAATAGAATGGATGATGGTACAACGGTAAGGCAGGCAGGTAACTTGGAGAACGAAAATTACTACAAAACTATAGTCCTACACCGGGAGCTGTAGTGAGAGAAATAGGCGGAATGCTTAACTATACTCTTAAGAAAAGCATATGCATTCTCCGTCCTAAGTGGTATTCCTCGTTCTAAGTTCATTCTTCATGTCCGGATTAATTTATGGTGCTGATCTTTACTCAGAGAAGGAGAACGCTGTACACAGACTAGAAACTAGCATTTCTAACGAACAACATGTGCCTCAGAGGATAACAAAGTTAGGTAGTTATAGTTAGTCAATGTGTGTATATTTTATGGTTCCTCTGGTGCATAAGTAGGACAAGAAAAGAGGGAAATCAATATAATATAAGCTGTGTATGAATTTTGCATCTTGAAATCAATGCAAAGAGAGTAAGATGCGTGGATGAGAATTGAAAGTAGGAAGGACTCGGAGGGAAAGAAGAAAAACGAATGTATGTGTACATGTATGTATTTATGTTCTTTGAGCACAAGGAATGAAATGGGAGTGGAGAAAAAAGATTCATGAGCTTTCTTTTGAGGTGAGGAAAAGAAGCTTTGCAAAATAATCATCATCTTATGAACCATGCATGAAAAGAAATGAAAAAAGGAGGAAAAAAAATGAAAAGAAAATTTTTCTTCTAAGGCGTCAGTTTTTCCCCTTGCAAAATAAAATATCACAATCCAAGAGAGTCGAACATTACATGTGACGACTGACTAGTAAATATTTAGCGGATCTTAGTAAGTAATGTTTAGTGTGTAAATTATGAGCATGTGTTATAAAGTCGCACATAACTTGAGAGTTTTAACTGCTTTGATTATTTTCAAGTTTGTGTACACACAAAAGAGCAATTCTATGAAAAAATGGAATAAAAATAATATGGATCGTACTATATAATCAGCGGTAAACCGTTCGTTGCAAATAATATTTAGAGCGCAGGATTTCTTTAATGAATCCTATCCTACTCAAGTTACACTGTATAATGGATTGTGTGATAAACTTTATTTTCTCTAAACAACTTTTACATGGGAAAAAAATACACTTTTGGACATTGAAATATGAATCAGGTTAGATACTTGATATTTTAAGAGCAACAAAAATCGCAAAAATGTTTGAGCACAAAAAGTTTTCTTTTCAAGAACATTAAAGTGACAATTTTTCATCTCCAGAAATGTAACACTGCCTCCGGTAGCATTCAGAGACACCGTAGCTTCGTTGGAAACCCAAAGGCATTTTTCTCATTTCATTGTCTTTTTTTTTAGCTAATGGGCTATCTACTCCACTTTATTATCATCTTCAGTGAGTACTCTATACACATTAAACTATTCTGGAACATTTTATACACACTTAGTTACACTTCACTCAAAAAAAATTAATCCAAGCTGAAGCATATGCTGTAGGAAGCAGAAGAAGTAATTATTTTACTACAAAATTACTGACTTTTACTTCCTACTCATTCGAATTTGACAGACCGCAAAATGAGCACTGCTATAACGGCATTCAACTCGTAACGTTATTATTTTTTATTCAAATGACGGCAACAGTGTCAGGTACTTTCACCCTAATGCGTCTGCTCTAACAAACACGTCTCAAAGGAGCGGTGAATTTTCTTTATGTCGACATGTAATTTTAAGCTGGCTACTGGAATTCCCTGTAAATTAAAACTCGCATTATATGCTCCTTATTAAATATTTAGTTAGTTGAGCCATGTAGAAGCAACAAGGCGTATTTTATACTTACCAAGTTTTAATCATCTACACAATTTGGTACGTTAGACTGATTGTTCCGTTAAAAACACTCAGCCAAGTCAAAAACACATTATTATGTAATAATATACTTTCTTATAACTAAGCAACTATAAGCATTGCATGTTCTCCAAAATGCAATTAACTCAATTCTTTCTGTCAGCCTCACAGACGCTTGTTATTATTATTGACGTCAACTCGTGCACCCAATATTTCCTTGTAGCGTACGTTTTTGCTTGCTACCAACTCAGCAATTAAATATTGGATTCCAAGCGCAATCCAATAAACTTTTATCTTGAATTAATTGTCATCATCATCACTTAAACTGCTTTATTTGCCGGAAAATTGGCCACAAAAATCCGTCAGCTGTGCCACTCTTAAAAACCTGTCAACCTAACTAACATCCGTTTAAAAATGTAGGACGTGTAACGCGGTCGTACCTACACTCGAAAGAATTCAACAACAAGGATCCATTTCCAGAATGGTTTCAAAGCCATTCCCCACCCTAGAACGGGTACACTTACCGTTATCTTGATGAGCATCTTGAAAGCCTCTGAATACCTGAAAAAACGGTGCTCACACCATCTTTATAACCAAACGAAATCGATTTTACTTCCAGTTCACTATTCAATATTTCAGGTAAATTGCCCAGGGAATTGGGAACCGATAACGTGAAACAGCTTTCATTCCTTCCTATACAGCAGCAACAGCAAGACAACGGCAAATTATACTACCTACCTATCACACTAACTACATTCTATCTCCCTATTTGAAATCATTATGACACACACTAGAAGGAAATTGTGTAGAATTTCCTTTCTCACGCCCCCTATGTACCTCTCTGCATGACAAATTCATCAGAGAGCGACCGACAAAAAAGGAAAAGACTCCCTGAAGACACTCAAACTAAAGTATAGTAGATCCCGCTACACCTGCGATGCGAGTCATTTTTTTCCGCCTTTCCGATGAAAAATGAGTTAGAGAAAGTAACTGACGTATAAATGTTTATGTATGCTTTCAACTCCTATGCCAGAGTCCAATCAACTGTCTCCTATCCAGAAAAAAGTACACAACATTTCCCATTCCCACTCACTTTTACAACTAACTAACTAATCAGTTTGCTCCCATTTCTACTATTTTATTTGAGCCCTTGGATGACTCTAGATAGTAGTGCTTTGATCATCAGGTACACATTATACACCTACGTGCCATGTTTGTTGCTCCAGTCAGTTGAACTAGTTACTATACTATACTAACTAACTAACTAACTAACTAACTAACTACTATATAGCTACATTTGTAATAGTTAGTTAGTTAGAAGAGAAGCACACACACTACTTCCAATGGGAGGTTCAATACACCATTATTGACAGGGTAAGATGGAACTTATTTGCTAAAGTAGACACGTCCACTGTAACGATTACCAAGAGTTGCCAGTTCAATTAAATAGCAAGCAGTAGGCAAGAGAGTGTATACTATATTCTTGCCATGCACTAGGCATTAACTAACTACTAATACTGTACTAATGCCTTTGTGCGTGAGTTCAAAGGATGCACATTTGAGAGAAAGTTAGTTAGTCGGAAGAAAGGGAAAAGACAAAAGAGTCTTTTGACTGTTCCATCAAGTGAACTTGTGTTCCACTCATTACTCTTTACTTGTCCTTTTTACCATCAGACCCATTCGTCAATAATAATAGTAGTCAGTCAGTCAGGAGTTAGTTAGTTAGTACTTATAGTATACGAGTCTAGCTTGAATAAGTATGTAGCAAGACGACATGGATAGAGCGGTCGGACGGAAGACAGCCACTTTTTTGGGCTTCTCTATATTTGTGTCGAGTGGCATAGTAAGTGAGTAAGTAAGTAAGTACGTAAGATGGGGAAAATGTAGAGAGAAAAACGTGAGCTATGCATATCCAGCCATTAGAGGGAGAAAAATTGTGGCCTCAACTTTTAAGCAAGTCGTTTGATGAGACGGTCTGGTGGGAATAATCATTTTTTCTCCTTTCTTTAACTATTTCCTTTGCATGGAAGAGAGAAAGAAAAATTCCAGTGATCCGCTTTCATATTTTTTTAGGCTCCCAAGTTTCCATGTATAATACATAAACGACACCCTAAAGTCCCATTTTTCCATCAGTGAATACTCGTATTGCTCCCTCTAATAACTCACTTTAAGGTCGTCGAATGTATTTTTTTCCTTCACTTCATTTCCCACTTTTTTGTTGTTGTTGTGTAGGGCCGTCTACTTGTCTAATTTTTTGAACGAGTCAATAGCTTGTCAGTTTTGTTTTGACAAGGCCATTCAAGTTGATCTGAAAAAATGTCGTGTAACACTGTTATCCATTGCATCTTTCAATAAAGAGTTTTTCAATACTGCTGCGTAACCTTATTCCAGTGAAATTTGACAAGTTAGGCTTTAGTGTTGTGGACTCATAATATTTCAGCTGTGAGTGACTAATGTGCCATAAATGGATCACTGGTTAAGAAATATTAAATGAAAGTGTCTCTGCTGGGTCACTTTTGTGAGAAAAATACCATCATTTTTTGTTTCCCTATTTTCGGAAGTAAATATTGCGAGGAGTCTGATGTCCTGATAAAAAATATTATTACTGAAAAGCTGCTTTAGTTTGATCAATACCATTCTGGCCAATATTCCATTGCAAGGAATGATTTTTCAGGAATATGGAAAGCCAATTTTTTCAAAAAGGGGGTTTCTATTTAAAATTGTTTAACTATTTTCAGCTCAATTACACATGCTTAACTTACCAAGTACGAGTAGAAGTTTTTGATGGATGCCAAATGAATAAAATTATGCACAGGAAATGACGGACCCCTAGCTCATTATAAAACGATTAAAGGCGCTGTTAATAGATATTTAATTGCAATATATTTTCCTTTGAACTTTATTCAATTATTTTTAGACGTCTAATCTTTATTTGCACGAATAATTTCTGGAAGCAAAGCATGTCTTAAATTGCAATACGAAACAGGAATAATCGACTACTTCTACTGCAAAAATTTACCACACGTGGGGTCTTCTTTACGATTCGTGCATATATTATGTAAGCATGCACAAAGCCATGATTTGAACATATAAGTTACAATATACATTGCACTAGAAACTATTACATTCCGATTCCTTAATGACAGCTTTATCTGCACAAAAACTTATTTTGCTCGCACGAAAATTTACTAAATATACTCCTTTCAGTCCGCCATACACGATTTGAATGCATCACGACATTCAATAATTTT
>Ga0210040_10010490_pt1 | contig 10614 bp, 7 predicted proteins | sample CryGeyCG12114_NA_FD_185462 | JGI IMG/M metagenome (GOLD analysis project Ga0210040, IMG submission 185462) | Groundwater microbial communities from aquifer - Crystal Geyser CG19_WC_8/21/14_NA (SPAdes) (version 2) | ecosystem: Environmental > Aquatic > Deep subsurface > Groundwater | place: USA...
CCACAAAGTAAGATTTCGTGTTGATAGGTGCGACTGCAATAGGCCTAATTTACTGGCTTTCGCGGCATGTCCGGCTTGCTGTTTATAATCGGCAAGTCGGCTCACCTCAAAAACATACATACATACATACATACCTCTACCCGATCCGATTGGTTGGGAGATATACCCGGGTAGACATCTACAAAAGTACACCGTTTCAGGTCTATCCCTAATTAACACATCCCTACAGAGTAACTGAAAGACTAGCTAAATCTTGTAACTTAGTTCAATGCAAGTAAATTTGTACCTAGAACGTAATACATAAGAAGGGTACACCCGAAGCCGTGTAAAGTCGTACATTTCTACGTGCGTAAATCTCCCAGCCAATCAAAGCAAACTTCCAACTTTTTACTGATCTGATTGGCTGGGAGATTTACGCACGTAGAAATGTACGACTTTACACGGCTTCGGGTGTACCCCTAAGGATTTGGCAATATGGGAATGACCAAAGATACTAAATGCCAGTGCAATGTGTATTAGAATAAACAAGTTGCTAACTACAATGTCAACTGGGATCTAAACAAAAACATTTAGCATCGTTTAATTCAATTATATACTTTAGGGTAATCAGCACCCCTGTTACATTAGATTAAAATATAAAAAATAACCTTATAATTCCTAAGCAGAGTAATTGCGAAATAAAGAAAGATTTTCTGCAACATGGTGACATGAAAATAAAAAGCTAGGGTTGATTGATACTATCCCAACTTGAAGAAACGAGCAATGTTTTGTACTACTGCACTGTAATATGAAAGATAGAGATATAATAATATGCCAACTTAATTTGAAACTGTGTGATATTGACAAAGAATGCTCGGAGATTTTTATTTGTTATTTGCATAGGCCGTTGAAAGCGGGTCATTCGACTGGTTCTATTTATAACAGAAAAAGCTTAAAGATTTGCTTCACTAAATGAGAAATGAAAGTATGAGCTAATCCTTTGGTTCACCGCACCAACTTTGACATTCCAACTAATCCATACCAAAAGTTCCATGACAGGGATTGGTACGGTACGGAGAATGTGATCCACCTTGTAGATTAAAAAACAACTCTGGGTTTAGAGTCCGATTTATACCGTAAGATCTTACAGACTGTTCGTTGCCTTTATTTTTCAATCATTACACGAGTAATTACTACTATCCAAAAAACACATGGTCAACTAAGACAGAAATGCCATACCTGAAGAACGGCGACACATTCAGGGTTGGGTAGGAGTAAATTATATTAAAATTTCAAATAATATGGGTGAATATAGGTGGAAAACCTTTTTCTGAAATGATGCCTCAGGGCAAACAAAAAACTTAAACCGTCTGAAGCGAAGCCAGACCTAAATTAGCGAGCTACTGCTGAGTGACTTACTCGACACACTTACTGATACGCCACGCCTTCATCCTCCAACTTGTAGAATATGCTCAGTCAGTCAGTAATCACTCTTTCAATTCTGTTTAAAATGTATACTTTACAGCTCACAAAAAAGATTCTTACATTTTCTCATACTCAAGAAGAAAGTTCCAAATCTGTAGCGTAATAGTAGATGGATTGACAATTTTGAGAATAGGATTAGGCTCTACGATGTTTGGCTATGACCAGCGTAAGTTGTAAACCTGATGGAAGGATTTAAAATGTTAAACCATAATCTGTCGTGTAGTTAGTTTGCAGTATAATGATACGATGGCCAATTAGAGGAATTGCATTCCAAGTAGAATATTATTATGAAAGGGCAAGTGAGTGACAAAAGGGAAGAAAGTCCTTGTACTGTGATATTAGCTGTTTAACATTAAACTCGCATTTAGTTTTTGAGAGTTCGAAAGGAAACCTGTTTTTAATAACCCATGTACGCACTACGCAGTAGCAATATCAATTTGGACTCTTGGGTGAAAGTATTTTGTACAAGAGCTGTAGTTCATGGATAGCATATTTTTTATTAGCTAACTTGAGAGTTGATGGTTGGTTGACGTTTTTTAAGGTAAAAAAATGTTGAGTTTTAGTTCGAAAAAACGTGCACAAATAGTGAAGCAAGACTGGGATAATTTCCCTTGGGGTGCTACCGTTTGTTTTATAAATTAGTTGAAAATGAAAAAATGTTATGATTACATGACAACAGGTAGAGAGAAATTAAATTTGTCTCCTATGGGCGGATAAGTTTGTGCCCAAAGCTCAAAGGTGACTGTAAAATTTTCTCAACTTCGTATTGAGTGGGTGAGCATTAATCAGCTAGTTGATTGAAGTGTTTGAAAAAAACATGTCTAATCCATATATTAATATTTGCATACACAAATATCAAATATTTCAATAAATGACAGACAAATTAAAACTTGCACATGTCGATTGGAATTTAAATTCTTACTTTTGCTCTCACCTTTGATGTGAAACGAGCTCTTAAAATAATAATTTTTGTTTGTATGAACCGTTCTTAAGAAAAAAATTTTTTCTTCTTTTAAACTATAACTAACCATCCTATCTTTACTAACTAACTTTGCGAAGCATTGCAGCGAAATTTATATACAAATCAGATGCTTTCAGACACATTTCACAGATCATGTTGGTGCAAAAAATGTAGACGATTCCAAAGGCTTTCAATGTACAATCAGAAAACTTGAAACTTCTGTACAAAGTAAGTAAGTAAGTATGCATTGCACTTGAATTTGGTCTTGCAAACACAATGCATTGTCACGGACAAGCCAAATCAGTGGATTTAAAAGGCTGGTAACAGGTAGTTTGTTCCCAGTGAAGGCAACTCCTATGTACACCATATGTGAAGCATCCCTCAACCATCATTCATTGTACACGGAGCATAGTTAAGTTACCATTTTCCACCATCGTCATATTATGACTGGCTTACTATGTGAACTTGTATACCTGTTTAAGGAAGGAGTTGAGTAGCCGTCTAACTAACCAACAAATGCTAGCCAGTAAACCAGCTATTGTATAGTATATAGCAGGAGCAAGCCAACTCGCAAAATATTTTCTTCCAGGAATGCTTTATGTAGCTAGTTACACATGTGTACACATTCTTTGTGTAGCTGCCAACAAATAATAACATATTTGATGGTTCATGCATTTTGAACATATGGCTCGGATAGCAATCATCATTATATTTTTCATTTAAATACTTGAAATATCCATACAACAAAAGAAATTCAATACATATTGCTCGTATTGCTAGTGATTCTTTAAGCACAGATTTCTCCATTAGACATCCAGTATTATTACAGTCTAATTTAAAACTAACAGTAAATACAATATCGCATGTAAAATTGTAGTTGCTATGTATTAAGGTTGTAGTTCGTTGTTTAGTTAGCAGCTATAGTAACTGATCAAAAAATAAATTAATTTCTTGCAAAGAAATATGAATCCACAACGGTAGAGCTCAGGAAGTAAATTTTGTAGCAACATCCATTGAATCAGGATTTGAGCATTGCCATAGTGTTTTGTAAGATTTGGCTGTGATTTATTTTCTTCAGTGATCATAGTGGAACATAAAGTTTGCCACATGGGAGCTAGTACGTCATCTTGCAACGGTCTTGCACTGTTGCTAGCGTTAATAACGTTAACAATCCATGAAAAGTAGGCAGACGAGTATCTTGCATATGTCTTCGCATATACAGCATCCAATTCCTTTTTTTTTTTTTTTACTCTGGTCGTGTCATTCACATCGACTCATCTCACTTTTGCCTCGTCCAAAAAGATTTGCACAACACGTTGGAATAAATATTGTAGTTAATGTAGTGGATAAATATGAGAACCTTGATAGCGAACACTTACCTTGTGTGAACTAATGTTGTAGCCTATGTCGTTGCTTGTACAAAACATGAAATAAAAATTGTTTACTACTGTACTACCTTTATATTACACAGTTTATTTGTGCCAGTTGTGGCTTTACGAACATTTTTTCCCGTTAACGTTTCATAAAAACAAGAGTTTTATTAGCCATCTATGTATATAGTGAATAGGATATGTATGCATATAGTGTAGCATAGGATAAAAAGAATCCAATAATCAAAATGGTCTCTTTTATTCGTGGCGGCAGAGCACAGAAATATGAGCACGGGAAGGTTTTATTTAGACGACAACCTTATACTATTGCATTGGCTGCAAGCTGGACTTTGAAAGGCAGGTGAACATTGTATGAAACAGTGATGGGACTCCACAAGGAATGAATATAAGTTGCGATAATACAAAGAGCTTGTAGTGATTATGGTAACCCTTGGAGCTTTTTGTTTTTCACTTGAATGTACATAATAACAATTATGTAAGCGTAGATAATAAATTGAATAAATGAATTTCCATGGAGAGCCCTACTCATAACATGGGCAGCTCTAAATTGAATGAAAATTGTGTGTACACGATGTGAAATTAGTATAGCGGTTTCGGATGTCGTGAGAAAGCAGTATTACCGGAACTGCAATAAATTTTGACAAACAGTAATGAGTGTGCCATGTACAGTTTTTAGCACTGCATTATTATCCCGTGCTCTTTTGTTTTATCGGCTGAATTTTAGTGATGGACTTTATAATGCAATAATGTGATAGCTATTCCACTGCTCAGTCGGTTTCCACGGGTTAGAAAGCCTTTTTAATTGAGTTTCATATTGATTTTACAAATTTCCTGGGTACTCTCTTGTTAATTAATTTACTGCATGTATATAGACGTTTAGGATGGGTTCCAAACAATATTAGTTCCTGTTCACTATCCATTTATCTTATTTAGCATTTTCATTAAGAAGTACACTATTTCAACGCCGACTAAGAATTTTGTATTTAAAAAATTAAAGTTTCTTTTAATATCATATTTTAGATATTGGGTTTAGATCCAGGGATCACTGTAGACGATGATTAGTGAAGGGAGTCCAAAAAAATCGGACAGTCTCTCCAACGTAAACGCGGTCAAGTCAATTTAATACCATTGCTGAATTCATGTATTGAACTTCTGTAATCCAGTTACTCCCATTTTCGGAAAAAAACTCAAATTCATTCTCTACTGTATAAAAAATCAAACTTATTGACAAAACATATATTTTTATTGCTAGCAACTTATAGTTTTGGGAACTTTGCGCGTAATATTTCTCTAAAGGTCATCATACTGACGATAGCATTTCCATATGTTGACGCCCTTGCCAATGAAGATGGATATGTTGCCAACGTATTCAAAACTAGAGTCATAAATCTCACGTAAAATACTTTACGAACGTATACCTGACCATTGTGATAAATGGTGTTAAGGTAATAATGGTCCGTAACTATTTTCGTATCCTACAAATCGTTTCCCAACTCGCATAATTAAGCGTACCATTTGCTTCTTTAACTTCTTTACGATTCAAAAGCACGAACAAAACAAAACGTCAAGTCAAAATCTATACTATTTAGTTGTGTGATAACACACAACAATGTTGTTTGAAATTCACCTGGTCTTCCAAAAGCACCGGTTTGCGTGCACTACAAACTATGGGGAAAATGTCTTCCAAATAAATACTCCTGAAGCAGTACACATTTCTGCCACTTTTCTATCCCCCACTGTTATTTGACATCCTCCAACGTTTCTGCATCAGGAAATTAAAAATATTTCCGAAATCAAAGCATTCTTTTAGTGGCTTTATAAAAACGTACAAACACTGCCAAGTAATCATCAAGTAGTATAATACAACAAGTCCAAGGAATTTAAATTGGATTTAGTTCTTACTATAGCTCCTGTTTTCATGCTTTGATTTGGTAGTACAAAATATTGGTTAGCCATGGTTTGCATAAAGTGAGATATGACTTTTACATGGAAATTATTAGATTCCCAAAGGATTGGTTCCAAAGCTTAATCAGAGCCTGGGACATATTAGAAAACTGGTATTAAATCGTACCAGATTGGCATATATATTAACCAACTAATGCTTTTGCCAGGACTGGGAGTCTAATAAAGCTTTTAGTTAGCAACTCACCTAACTGAACCTAATAAAAGCAACAGATATTGCATTTTATGATGTCGTGCGCTCCATATATGCCATATAAAGCTATAGCTTACTTGGTCCCACAAGTCACTTGAACACGAATGATTTATGATGGCAGCCGCGATCAGATTAAACGGTTTTCTTGATAACCACAGAAATCATTCGCTTGTGATTAAGTGTGATTAGTGCTGAATTATTTGTACTACTTGAAGGCACTCGAGGGAAATTTGGTCTGCATGGTTTTCATTCATTTTTGTATTGTTTGTACAATTTTTGCTTAAGATATTGAAAACTTTTTTTGGACTTTACAAGGAGCATTTTCGATTTTCTACACAAGATGCTTATTATTGAGTGTTGAATGAGTCTGATTTTTGTTTTAAGACTAGAAGTTTTTATTCCATTAGTAGTTAATAACTTGGTACATAGTATTTGTTTTGCGCATATTTCCATTTATGTGGTTTCACATATTAATACGAATTTCCGGCATCCTTGAATAATGACAATTTGCACTGTACAGTACTTGTCACAGTTCCCCAGTGCAATTTAGCTGGAAATATTTTTTTAGGAAGACGAGGAAAATCATAATAATTGACAACTTACTTGTAGTTATAGTAGTGTGCGTAGCCGTAATTTGTTTAATTATTGGATTATTTGAGTTTCCTACGAACTTTAATATCGTCAAAGTAACAGAGTGTCCACTTTAGTTTTTTTATGCAGGCCGCAATAATTTATCCCATTGTACCGCAGACGCAAAATTTACATGTGTTAGTAAATACGACAATATTGGCAGTACTTTTTTGAGTAGTCGTAACAGATCAATAAGAAACAAATCTATAGATATCTTATTATGTATGTTACTTGCGTTTCTAGAGACATTGTAAATACTTTTCCAGTCAACCTAATATTTGTTGTTTTTTGCATAACTTTCGCTCCCTATTGCTATAGAAGACTGCAGGAGTTCACATAGTCATGTGAATGCAAAAACTATTAATAGCTAACTTCTATATAGGTTAACTGTGGCAGCTTGGCTGTTGAGGAAAATTTTGTAAATGTTTTCAAAGCTCTGACAACCTTATACGTTGTAATTTAGTAAACTGCATTTTCGTTTGAGCTGTTCCTAAACATACGTTAAAGCAGTGTCTTTGATTCTTAACTTTTATTTTCTAAATATTGTGGATACTGGTCGTTGTGTCGTCTAAGCATAAGTGCATAAAATATGAGTTCACAAAATTATAACATTGGTTTACAGAGAAATGCAATTAAATTCGTGAAAAATTGAGCAGCATCTGATTCCATTGAGTTGAGTCTTGTTTTTCCTGTATAGTGAACACGGTGCGACAGTGAAGAAGAAAAAAAAACGCAACATGTTTGCTTCAAACTTTCACAAAGGTGGTGATTAACAAACTTTCCAACTTGTCTTCAATTAAGACTTTATATACGGTTGGATCTAATTTGGAAGACGTAAGTACCGACTAAAATCAAATTATCTTATTAGTCATGCTCATCTTTAGCAATCAAAATGTTTTTTAACTTCATTTTAATTTACTAAACTTCCGCTCCGCAGCATTTTAAATTATGCGAACATTTGGAGAACATATTAATCAACTTAAGTTACAAACTTATGGCGAATTATTGCTGATCCATCAGTAATCTCATGGTGACAAAAATATTACTCCGCTCCATTGTATTAGTATATGCGTTGCATTCATATTGAAAAAAATCCGTGGATCCAATCAATGAAGCTAAAACTGTAAGTACAGATGGAAAAAAATTGAGAGCTGAAATTTTCCAAAACTTCTATATCATTAATTAAACTTTGATTTCTCAGACTAATAATTTTCTCAGTAATTATTATAGTATAGGATATCTGTATTACCTGCTGAACAAGTCACATGCGTCTTTAAATAATAAGCTATTAAAAAAAACATACGTAATACGTGTACTGTGCCCAGCGTACACCTTACAATAGGAAGGTATTTTCCTTTTAAGTGTAACCGACAGACTGTTTCACACGTTTTAAATCTTATATATTAATATATTTACTTTATCCTCAGAACTTTGTGTGATGACACGATATATTCTGTTACAAAATAATGAAGTCGATGTAAAGACACCTTCAACACTGCATTTGACTTTACGTAACTCATTAGATTGCTTTTTACGACGGAGAGCTAGAGTTACACCCGTTACGCATCGTGCTCCACACAATTATATCCAATAACTTTCTCGGTCGCAATTTTGAAGCTAGGACAATGAATTTTCGCAAATGACCACCGTGTGTTACACCGCATTGATTTCCATAAACATTTCCATCTATTACTTACTTCATATGGCAAAGTCGAACTGTAGATTCCAAAAATGCTTGGCCAGCAAAATTAATATTTTCTACTTTTCTGCTCATTTTTTACGTGTCAGTTTTTCGGGGTAACATTTATCTGTGTACCCGTTTATCAGGGTAACATTCATGATGTAACAGTCATCCGAGTAACATTCAAATATGAGTAACTGGTCATTTGTGTAACTATTTTTAAAATATAAAAACCATGCATTTTAAACAAAAATTTAGTCAATTTTAATATCAAATCATGTCATTATCATAATTATTATAATTTAGAGCTTTTTCTATCATATTTGATTAATAATCAGTTAGTAATTTTTGCTTTTTTTGGCTGAGGATGTTCAGTTTCATTTACTTCGGGGTCTTCTATTTCGCTTAATTTCCATCGATCTCATTAATTATAGTATTTAATGTAATAGTGTTAGAGTGTAATAGTGTAATAGTGTCCATGTAGTGGAATTAAAAGTCAATACTTTTTCTTATGACGCACGTAATACTCGTTTTGGTATTTAAGAAGATCTTTGTTTCTACTCGTAGTTAAAAAAGTAGCCATTGTGAGATTCTTGTTCTCTGTCACTAAACTGAATGAGGCTTAGAACGACAAAGCTATAAAGATATTTCATATTTTCATGCTATGCATATGCAATACATGTAAATCATACTTAGGTACAGATAGTTACACAAATGACCAGTTACTTATATTTGAATGTTACTCGGTTGACTGTTACATCATGAATGTTACCCTGATAAACGGGTACACAGATAAATGTTACCCCGATAATATGTAATCCATTTTTTATCATTTATAACTTAACTTTTGTTTGCACTAAATAACTATTTCCATGCAACCTAAAGACAAGGCTATATCGCTTTTTTTAAATGGACAGTAAATTTGCTCTATCGATAGTTTCAAGGCAAACTCCCTGCTAACATGCCCAACCAAAATATTACATGGTAACGTGGGATGCTAAAAATTTTGCTGAAGACTTTGGAAAATTACGAAATCTCTATCAAATTAACAGCAATCATTCTTGACTAACTAAGCTGAGATAGAGAATTAAACGCGGAGTACCGTTGCGACTTTTTGCCGACGGCCGGGGGTCGCAATGTTTCTGCAATACATTCTGCCAACAATCAACCTAACAAGCTTTCCACCCTTTGCTAGCTGCGTGGAAATTTTTTAGGTCGTCAGGCTGTCGCTATGATTTTTGATTTCAAACGTCATTTAAGCCGTAGCAAAAATTTTTCATAATTACTTTGCTCCGGTCGCAAAAACAGACATGTTGTGCTCATTCAAAGGATTTTACTAATTAACTATAAAACCTGTTTTCTCTCATTTCATTTCAGAAGTGGACGTACTTTTTTTTAGAATCTATAATAGTCGGATTAAACTCATTCATCTCCATTTTCTTCAGCAACTATTGTATTAGTCACGGTTATTAAAGATTCCTGAAAATGTTATCATCGGCACGCAAACAAAAAAAAACTTTGTTTCCTATCAACACCAACTCTTGTACTTCGCTACGTAACCCCAATTGTTACCAAGAAGAACTTGTGCATGCTTAAAACCTTAGGTACTGCAATTCTATAAAATTTAACAACTCGTCACCTTCATTCTCCGTCAATAATGCATTTAGCATGAAAATGCTGTGTCTTTACTCTTGGATTTTGATAATGGGTGCCTCCATGTAATTTGAAGCTTTTAGTGAAACTATAACATCTTGAGAGTGAGAGGTTGTTGTTGTTCCACTTTCTGTCTCTCACTCACTTACTTTATACTTTCTTATAGTTTGAACATGCTTAACAACAAAAGAAAATCATCTGTTGCTTTCTTACCAACCGAATGTAGAGAGAGAGGGAGAGTGCTTGTTCCTATAGAGCATGTATTGGAGCCAAAGAAAGAGCCATTAGCTTTTACTTGGTTCCCAAAGTGCCTCTTTGCTGTCTCATGTTGCTCGTCAAATTGTTTGGATACGTGAGCAACTGCTGGTAGTTAGTTAGCAGCCTGTTGTAGAGATTTTATTATGAAAATGTGGTTCGGTAGAGATACTTATGATATTAACATAATCAAACGAGTCGTCGAATCGTCAATAATGACAGAAAGAAAAAAAGAAGCTGATTATGCTATGATGAAAATAGGAAAACAAAATCGACAGTCTTTTCACTTAATAGGATTGAATCCCAAGAACTTGGGACACCTGATAAATTTCTAAGTTTTTTCAAACACCATGTTGACCGACATTGCAACCTAACCTAACCTAAACTAAACATAGTGTTTGAAAAAACTTAGAAATTTTTCAGG